>Ga0105248_10005787_pt1 | contig 13589 bp, 11 predicted proteins | sample KBSS34metaG_FD_81524 | JGI IMG/M metagenome (GOLD analysis project Ga0105248, IMG submission 81524) | Switchgrass rhizosphere microbial communities from Kellogg Biological Station, Michigan, USA - KBS S3-4 metaG | ecosystem: Host-associated > Plants > Roots > Rhizosphere > Soil | place... | reverse complement strand
TATCGCAAGAGCCACATCCCCGATGGGCCTGGTTATGAAGAGAAGTTCTATTTCCGACCCGGCAATACCGGCTTCAAGGTGTGGCGGGGGCCGCACCGCTCGACGCTCGGCGTCGCCGTGTGCTGGGACCAATGGTACCCGGAGACTGCTCGGGCGATGATGCTGATGGGTGCCGACATCCTGTTCTACCCGACCGCGATCGGGACCGAGCCGCACGACCCCGACCTCGACACCTCGCGGCTGTGGCGGCGGGCGATGATCGGCCATGCCGTCAGCAATGTCGTGCCGGTCATCGCCGCCAACCGCATCGGCACCGAGCACGGCCAGCGCTTCTACGGCCACAGCTTCATCTGCGATGAGCGCGGCGACATAATTGCGGAGTTCGGAGCGGAGGAAGCGGGCGTGCTGGTCGCGACGCTCGACCTCGCGGCGGCGAAGAAACACCGTGCCGCTTTCGGCTTTTTCAGAGATCGCAGACCCGAACTTTACAGCCGACTCACCGAGGACATCTGAGCGCTAGCGCCCGCTCGAACACGCTTTCGAACATCGCTGCATCGAGCCGCCGCGTATTCTGGTTGTAACGTGAGCAATGGTAGCTCGAAAGCAGGATGCGGCCGTCGGGTGCGGCATTTTCGGCGCCGTGGCCGAACTTGGTCGAGGAGGGTGGCAGGCCGAGCGCTCGCGCCGCCGCGACATGGGCGATCTGCCCTAGCGCAATTACCACGCGCAAATTGGTCAGCACCACCAGCCCCTCTTCGAGAAAGTGCCGGCAGGTCGCGATCTCGCGCGGCTCAGGCTTGTTCCCGGGTGGCAAGCATTTGACCGCGTTGAGGATGATCGCGCCTTTGAGTTCCAGCCCGTCGTGCGGGTCGGCGCGGTAGTCGCCTGTCGCCAGGCCGAACTTGAGCAAAGTCGCGTAGAGCAGGTCACCGGCAAAATCCCCGGTAAACGGCCGGCCGGTGCGGTTCGCGCCGTGCTTGCCCGGCGCAAGGCCGACTATGGCCAACCAGGCATTGCGGTCGCCGAAGGCCGGCACCGGAGCGTTCCACCAGCCGGGATGCTCGTCGCGGCACTCCTCGCGAAACGTCACCAGCCGTGGGCATAGCGGACAATTACGCGAGGCCTCGGCTTCGGGGATCGGCGACAGATCGGCGGGTTGGATCACATTACGTCATTGGGAGGAACGCAGTGACGAAGCAATCCAGCCACACGACACTGGATTGCTTCACTGCGCTCGCAATGACAGGGCTTTAGAGTGTCCTACCTCTACGCCATTGCGATCGGCTCGAACCGCCCGCACGGCCGCTTCGGCCGCCCCGCCGGAGTGGTCGAAGCCGCCGTCGCACGGCTGGACGAGGAATTCGGGCTGTTCGATGCCTCTCCCATAGTTCTCAATCCTGCAATTGGTGGCGCGGGCCGCGATTTCGCCAATGCCGTCGCCCTGGTCGAGAGCTACCTCGAACCACTTGAGATGCTGCACCGGATCAAGGGCATTGAGCGTGACTTCGGACGGCGGCCTGGCAAACATTGGGCTCAGCGTGTGCTCGATCTCGACATCGCGCTGTGGAGTGGCGGCTGCTTCCGCACCCGGCGCCTAAAGATTCCACACTACGGCCTTGAGAAGCGCAGCTTCGTCCTCCAGCCGCTCGCCGCGATCGCGCCGAGCTGGCGGATCCGTGGGCCGATCAATGCGCGCCACCTCGCCCGCCGCCTTGCCCGCCGCGTTCCGCGCGGGTAACCGGCGCTGGCGCGAATATCGGGCCCTTAGCTCAGTCGGTAGAGCAACTGACTTTTAATCAGTAGGTCGCTGGTTCGAATCCAGCAGGGCTCACCAGTGTTTCGCAAGCGACACCGGCCGAGACGGGGCCGAGTTGACGGTTCGCGAGCGCGCGATCAGCGCGCGAGGGAGTGCCACGGATGTTGCGACGCTCGGCTGGCCATCGAACGTCGCCACTGATTCCCGTTCTTCGCAGCCTTGTCCGGTTTCTTCCGCTCGTCGCCGCTTTGGGTCTGCTTGCCAGCTTGCTAGAAGGCGCGGGCATCGGGCTTTTCATCCCGCTGATTGCGCTGTTGCTGTCGAACTCTGGCGGGGGCGCTGTCCCCTCGTTGCTCGGAAGTGTTGCGGCGCTGTTCGATGGCTTCGAACCCCGAACGCGTGCGGCCATACTGGCCGGCGCCATCTTCGCGCTGATCCTACTCAAGGGCGCGATCCAGGCGGCGAACGATTGCCTCGCCGCCTGGGTCCAGGGGCGGATCGGCGTTCAAATCCGCACCGCGGTTGCAAGAAAGCTGCTCGAACTCGACTATCCGTTCTTCCTTGAGGCGGACCGTGCACGGCTGTCGCACATTGTCTCCACCGACTGCTGGTTCGTTCTGACTGCAACCCAATCGGCGCTGACCCTCATCCCGGCGGCCGCCGGACTGCTCGTCTTTGCTGGACTGCTCGCGTGGCTGAACTTGAAATTGTTCCTGGTCGTGTTGATTGGGGGCATCGCCGTGCAGGCCACGCTCCGCCTGTTCGAGAGGCGCCAAGGTCAGCTCAGCTACGAATTCACGGCCCGCCACCAGCGGCTTTGGGAACGGCTGCTGACGCTTGTCCAAGCCCCCCGGGTCATTCGCTTGTTCGGCCAGCAGCAGCGAGAAGAGCAACGAGCCTCCACCGCTATCCAGGAGCTGAGGGACAACGTTATCGCGGGACAGACCCTGAGGGCGGTGGTTCAACCGGCGCTCGACGCGATGATGGCGCTCCTGTTCCTGGTCGTCCTGGTCGCCGGATACTGGAGCGGGATGTCGGTTGCGGCCATTACCGTCTTTCTGCTCTTGCTCAGCCGCGCCTTGCCCCAAGCAAAGACGATCAGCACAGCGCGCTTCAGCATTGTCTCGCTGCGCGGCTCGCTGTGGGAAGTCGAATGGCTTCTGGCACAGCCATCGCCCGCGCCCGCCCAAAGTTCAGTCGACGCCGATCTTCGGATCGACCGCGACATTGGCCTCGAAGACCTGTCCTACGTCTATCCCGATGGTAGTCGCGTTCTCGACGGCCTCACTGCCACGATAAGAGCTGGGGCCACGACCGCGCTGATGGGGGAATCGGGCTCGGGCAAGACGACGCTGGTCAACCTGCTATGCCGGCTACTGGAGCCACAATCGGGCGACATTCGCCTCGGCAATGACAGCATCCGCGAATTGGATCGGGAAGCATGGCGCAGGCGCGTCGCGGTCGCCGGTCAGGATAGCGAACTGGTGACAGGCACAGTGTTCGAGAACATCGCATATGCGCGACCCGATGCCTCGATGACCGACGTGGCCGAGGCGGCGCAGGCCTCGGGGGCGGAGGAATTCATCGCGGCGCTTCCGCAGGGCTATGAGACGCGCGTGGGACCGAGTGGCCTCAGCCTCTCCGGCGGCCAGCGCCAGCGCATCGGGCTTGCCCGCGCCTTGATGGCGCGCCCAGACCTTCTCATCCTCGACGAAGCGACCAATGCGGTCGACGCCGTATCAGAGGCCAAAATCATGAAGCTCATTGGCGAGGGCCGCTTCTTCCGCACGGCGTTGGTCATCAGCCATCGCAAGCTGACGCTCGGTCATTGCGATTATGGAATCGTCCTCGACAAGGGTCGAGTGAGCGAGGCCGGTCCCTTGAGCGGCCTGGCTTATTTTCGCGCCATGGCCGGAGAGTCCCCCTGACCGAGCTCATCTACGATATCGGGATGCATGACGGCGACGACAGCGATTTTTATCTTCGCAAGGGTTTCAGGGTCGTCGCGGTCGAGGCGGATCCGGAAATCTGCCGCGCAACGGCCGAGCGGTTTCCACGCTTCCTCGAAACGGGGCAACTAACGATCGTCAACCGGGCGATCGCCCCGACGCGCGGCCCCGTGACCTTCTACAGAAGTGAGACGTCCGGTTGGGGCAGTGTCGTCAGTAAGTGGGCACACGACAATGCCGCTCTCGGCGTCGCATCGGTGCCCATCATCGTCGATGGAATCACGCTGGCGGATCTGGTCGGCAAATATGGCGGCGCCTTTTACATGAAGCTCGACATCGAAGGCATGGACCGGCGCGCACTTGAATCGCTTGCTGCGACTTCGGTTCGGCCCAAATATGTTTCAATTGAGACAAGCTTCGCGCGCGACCCGACGTTTGACACGGTGAAGGAGGAGTTCCAGCTTCTGAAGCGCCTCGGATACGACCGTTTCAAGATCATCGACCAGGTTCACGTCCGGGATCAATTGCCGCCGCACCCGCCTCTCGCCGGCACTTACGTGCCGATTGGCTTCACCACCGGCGCAAGCGGTCTTTTCGGCGAGGAGAGTCCGGGTCCATGGTTGACCAAAGACGAAGCCCTGGCCGAATTTGGTCGGCTCGTCCGCTGGAAATGGCTGGAAGTTCGGCTGTACCGAAACATACGCTACTACCTGCTTTACTGTAAGATCATGTTCCGGCTCACCGGGAGACATTCAAACCTTGGTTGGTACGACATTCACGCAAAGCACTCCAGCGTCGACTAAGCCGGCGCCCCAAGCTGGGATTGCGTGCCCGGAGGTGGAATCTGTTTCGCCAGCCGCTGCGCCGACCTGGCCCTCATTTTCTGTGATCATTCCGACCTACCAGCGGCGCGACGTCGTTTGCGATGCCGTCCGCGCACTCGGCCGTGTCGATTATCCCGGTACAATCGAACTCATCGTTGTCGTCGACGGGTCGAACGACGGCACAGCGGACGCCCTAGCGCCGATCGCCTGCCCGTTTCCGGTGAAGATCGTCGTACAACAAAACGCGGGCGCGTCGGCTGCACGCAACCGCGGCGCGGCCGACGCCGCCAATGACGTCATCCTGTTTCTCGACGACGACATGATGTGCGATCCAAACCTACTCCGCGAGCACGGCCGGCTTTACGGAGACGGCGCAGACGCGGTGATCGGAGATACGCCAGTCGATCCTGAGTCGCCCGCCGGGTTCCTTGCAGATAGTGTCGCGCGGTGGATTTCATCCACGCGAGTGCAAACGCCGTTATCGCCATTCGACATATTCACCGGCCAGCTTTCGGTCCGACGTTCGCTATTTGAGCAGCTCGGCGGCTTCGATATGGCTCTGACCAGCGGCTTGGCATTTGGCAGCGAAGATGCCGACTTCGGCGTTCGACTGCTCGCGCGGCATGACGTTCGTCACAACGCGTCGGCCGTTAGTTTGCAACGCTACGTTGTGGAGCCTCGTGAGTATCGCGACCGAGTGGAACGCGCAGCCGCCGCCCACGTCCAATTTGTTCGCAAGCACCCTCTCCTGGCGCGCGCCCTGTTCGAGCGGAGGGGAGTCGACCGGCCGATGGTTCGGTGGATCTATCGTCCGCTAAGCCGTGTCCCGTTCCTCCCAAAACTGATTTCCGACTTGGCAGTCCGCACGGCGCAGGCCGCATTGGGCACGCGCCTTAAATCCAATCGCATGCTCGCACGATTCTTCTCGGGCGCTTGTTCTCTGGCCTATTGGACCGCACTTCGACGCCGCGGCTGGTTCCCCTTTTCGAGCAGCGTGCTGGTCCTTTGTTATCACGCCATCCGCGACGAGGACGACGCGCTCCTCGCCCGCTTCAGTGTCCCGTCGAAGCGCTTCGAGCAGCAACTCGATACCTTGGTCGATCGCGGATTCACCTTCATCACGCCGGCCCAGCTTGCGGCGTTTCTAGAATCGGATTCGCCGCTGCCGCGTCGTCCAGTGCTGCTGACGTTCGACGATGGCTACACCGAGCTGATCGGCCTCGCGCGGGAAGTGTTGCGGCCGCGCGGCATCGAAGGGATCGCGTTCATCGTAACCGGCACCGATTCCAACGAATGGGATCAGGCTTACGGCGCTCGGCCGATCGATTTGATGACCCGCGAACAGCTAAAAGAGCTCGCTGAGTTGGGCATCGAGATCGCTTCGCATTCGCGGACGCACGGCGAGATGCAACTCATGGGCGATGACGAGCAAGATGCCGAAGCCGCAGGCTCTATCCGCGATCTGGTGCGTGACGGGCTGCGGAAGCCGCGCTTCTTCGCCTATCCCTATGGCGCAACTAGTTGCGGAGCGCGCGCGGCGGTAAGCCGCGCCGGTTTCCTTGCTGCCTTCGGGCTCAAACAGTCCCGGCTGCAGCCCAGCAGCGATCATTTTGACCTTCCGCGCGTCATCATCCTTGCCGGAGATCAGGGATGGAAGTTCAGTGCGAAAACTGCCGCTCCGCGTCTGTTCAACCTCTTCGTCAGGGCACGACGCAAGCTCGACCTGATGCTCGCATGACGGGCGACGCCTGGCGCAAGCTCCATGAGCTGCGTTTTTCCGAGCTGCCGTTCGACTGCGAAAACGAGGACGATCCGGGGATCCTCTACGGGCCGGACCTGCGCGATTGGTCGACGAAGGCCACGACACCCGATCAATATCGCATTGAAAGATACATCGATCGCTTCGATCTGCGCGATAAGCGCTTGCTTCACATCGGGGTCGGAAACTCTGGCCTGGCCAGGCGCTTTCACCCTCACGTGAAGGAAATTGTCGGAACCACGATCGACGAGCCGGACATCAAGGTGGCAAAAACGCTTGGCCTTCCGAATTATTCGGTTGTCCTTCACAATAAATATTCCGGCGAGAGCGACAGCATAACGGGCAAGTTCGACGTCATTGTCGACAACAATCTGACCAGCCCGTGCTGCTGCGTGAGGCATCTTGCCGCTTTGTTCGGCCTTTTCGAGGACCAGCTGGCTAACGGCGGCTGCATCGTCACCGACCGAGAAGGCTTGGCCTGGATCCCTCCCGACCAGTCCAATCCGCGATGGAGCTTCGATTTCGAGGATCTCGCGGCCGTGGCTTCCACAGTCAGGCTGGCGGCTTTCCGGGTGAACAGAAACGTCTACGTTCTCGCGCGGTCCGCGCCTCCCGTTCCCACTGTCGGGTCCCTGTCCCGCCATATGGGCCGGCGGGCCGCCATGATGCCAGGCAAGATCCTGCGAAATGGACCGAACAAGCTTGCTCGAATCTCCCGCAGGGTCTTTCAATGGTCGCGATTACTACCGCCGGGACGGCCTGGCGAATGACAGCGGTGGACGGCCCGCGCCTGCCAAACCTGTTCATCGTCGGCGCGCCCAAGTGCGGCACGACGGCATGGGCAGAGTACTTGCGCACCCACCCGGATATCTTTTTCCCGGCGGTCAAGGATCATTGCTACTTTGCGCTCGACCTGCCCAATTTCCGACTGACGAACACCGAGGCGGACTACGCGAAGCTGTTCGCGGAGAGTGGCGACGCCAAGGTCATCGGCGAGGCGTCGGCGATGTATCTCTTCTCCACTATCGCGGCAGAGGCGATTCGCGAACATGATCCCAACGCGAAGATTCTGATCTTCCTGCGCGACCAAGAGGAATATCTTCCCTCGCTGCACAACCAGTTCTTGTGGGAGTTTGCCGAGGAGATCGAGGACTTCGAGACTGCCTGGCGGCTGTCTGGGCGGCGCCCGCCAGAAACCATTCCTCGCCATTGCCTCGAACCGTCCACGCTCGACTACGCTTCAATGGGTCGCTTCCGCGAGCAGGTCGAACGTTTTCTCGCCAACTTCCCCGCCGAGCAGGTGCGCGTTTTCCGATTCCGGGACTGGGTCGCCAACCCACGAGCCGCATATCTCGAAATTCTGGAGTTTCTCGGATTACGGGACGACGGGCGGAACTACTTTCCGCCAATTAACCCAGGAGCGACATATCGATCGAGGACCTTCACCCGGTTGATTGTCAGTCCGCCGACCCTGCTCCGCAAAGGCGCACGGCTAATCAAGAGGGTGACGGGCTCCCTGGGCCGACAACTTCACCGGACGGCCTTGAAGACGGCGCGGAAGGCGGCAGCGCCTGGCTATGTGAAGACCGGCCCGGAACTTCGCGAGGAAATCAGGCGCTATTATGCGGAAGATAACATGCTGCTCAAAGAACGGCTCCGTCACGGATCGGAGTCACGATGAGCAGCCACCGCCGAGTAGGACATTGGCTGGCGACAGATCGACTTTTCCGGGAACTTTCTCTAGCCGCTTGAAGCTGGGTAACAGCGTCGGATTAGAATGTTAGCTCACAAGGCCCCACCCCTCAGCGTCGTCATGCCGGTTCACAATGCGATGCCCTATCTCGACATCGCGGTAGAAAGTATCCTCGGCCAGACATTTGAGGATTTCGAGTTCGTCATCCTGGATGATGCGTCGACCGATGGGTCGACTCAGCGCCTCCGGGAGTGGGTGCAAGTCGACTCCCGAATTCGTCTGATCGAGGGGGCGACAAATCTCGGACCGGCGTTGAGCTCTGAACGCGTCGCGCGTGAAGCCCGAGCTCCATTGGTCGCTCGGACGGACGCGGATGATCGGTCCCTTCCCGAGCGCCTTGAGCGCCAGCTTCAGGTCCTTGAAGATCATCCCGATGTCGGGGTTGTGGGCGGCTTGTACGACATCATCGATGCGGAGGGACGCAAAATCCGAAGCGCGGAGAAATGGCGTCTCCTGCAACCTGGCTCGATACCCCCCTTCGGCAACGGGCCGATGCTATACCGCAAGAGCGTCTTCGAAGCGGTCGGTGGTTACCGCAAGGAATGCGAATTCTGGGAAGATCACGATCTTATCCTCCGGATGTCGAGAATCACCACGATTATGATCCTGCCTTTTTCGATCTATCAGGTGCGCCAATCGCGGGTCAGTACGCGATTTGCGTCCGAACAGGATCGCGTCGAGCGCGCACTGGACCTCATGTACCGCTCACGCGAGCGGATCGAGCAAAATCGCTCGTACGAAGACCTGCTACACGCGCCGGCCAGGAAGGATGACAAACTGAACCCGATGGTCTTCGTTTCCTTAGGGTCCAACGTCTTGTGGGCCGGCGGGAGACCTAAATTATTCGGGCGTCTGTTGGCTCGCGGCGCGTTGGGGTTCAATTTGCGCAGCCTGAAAGCATTGGTGTGGACCGCGTGGGCATCTCTGCAGCCGCACTCATTGCGCGTGTTCATCCGCACCTTGCTGCTTGGGCGGCAGCTTCGTGCGGGTCGGGCTGTGCGCACCGATCGGCCGGTCCCGTGGCCCGGCCCTGTCCGGTTGGGCCCGGAACGAAGCGCTAGCACTGCAACCGATGCCCATCTGTACCCGGGATCAGGGTCAGCGACGTTTCCGTCGCGCTCTGACCCCAACCCGGAACAGGTCCGGCCGAAGGCGCACCGCCAGCAGCAGCACAGTAGGTAAGAGGATCGTCAGAAGCAGGTCTTTGGCGCCCTCCCCATATTGCATCGCCGGATCGGGCCATTGTTCGACCCACAGGTCCACTGTCTCATTCCATCCGATGATCGCGAGAACCCACAGCCACGGGCGCAGCGATGACAGCGGCCGCCGGGTGACGACACCCAACATCAACCACAGAAGCACCCCGACGATTACGTGAAGCGCGTCGTGGTCGATCCTGATCGAGTGCTCGATGAACAGCTTGCCCTCGTGCCATGATTTCATCGCGTCCGCGACAAAGCTCCACAGGGACCGCAAGCTCATCATAGCAGCAGCCCGTTCACCTGAGGACGACGTGCCGCGTCGGCCGGAGATCGGACTTGCTGGATGCTATCGGCGGCCGGCGCTCCGCCAAAAGCGCTAGGCACGCAGCGAATGCAACGCCTATTGCCGCGGTCCGAAGCGGGAAGTCGACAAGGCTGTGAACGAGCACGGCCGCCGACGCGATCGATGCCGCCCGAGCATAAGGACCCGCCTCCACCGACCGCCATGCGCGCCACACCGCCCCAACCCACCAGGCCAGGAAAAGGATCAGCAGAACAATGCCGGGAAAGCCCATCTCCAGCGCCAGCTCCGCGTAATCGTTGTGGGCATGAATAACGTAGGTCGTCGTGACGCGGGCATGGTCTTCATACAGATGATAGACTTGTCGGAACGTGCCAACGCCGGAGCCTAGGGGCAGGAAGTCGTGGGTTGCCGCGAGGGTCGTCTTCAAAATCTCCTCGCGCGATTCAACCGAAGTCTTGGCTTCAGCGCTGAGGCCATTGGGCCGAATGGCGCTGGATTCCAGCGCGCCCAATGCTCCGACGAGGCACAATCCGGCGACAAGGATTGCCAATCGCCGCAATCGGCTGCGCAGCGGCATGACGATCAAGGCGCTTGCCGCAACGACTGGAAGAGATAGCAGGTAACCCGCCAACGACCGGTTGAGCACGATGCCAACGAGGATCACGAGCGAAGCCCCGGCAGCGACCGCCAGAAACGCGGAGTAACGCCGAACACTGGAGCGACGCTCGGCAGCAATGAGTGCCGCAAGGAACGGAAGGCTGATCACGAGCAGGGTCGCCATATGGTTCGCATTGGCGAAGAAACCGGTGGCAACGCCCCGGGTCGAATATTCGAACAGATACCAGGGCGAATTCTCGGGGTCGCCGCTCGCGACCTGAAGCGCGCCGAGCAGCGTGCCGCAAAACGTGCCTGCGAGGAGCGCCAGCGCGAGCCACGAGGCACGATAGGCTCTCAACCGCAGGATCGCGCAGATCATCGCGAGCGGCGGCAGGACGGCGAGGAGCGCTCGCAGCGAATCGTAGGGCGCAAGCGACAGCGGCAGAGGCGGCGTCGGCATTCCGAGCACCTCATAGCTCGCGGCGATCGTTCGGCGCCCCCCGAGAACTGACCACACCGAGGCGGGAAGCGGAACCAGCTGCAGGACAATGAGAACCAGCGCTGCAATGACGATCGCGAAGAACTGGCGCGAGGGAGGCGCAAGATCCATGCCACCGGGCGAGACCGCGGCCCAACAGAGGATCGTGATCGCGAGAAGCTGCAGCACCATGTTCGCCCAAATGCCCTGCGCGCTTCCGCCGGCCATCAGACACAGGAAGAGAAAGGCTGGCGCAACCGCCTCGCGCGCGCGGCTACGCATCGGCGCCGACCTTGGTCAGGGCCAGTCCGGTGATCGTGACTTCGACCTGCTCAGCAATGTCGGATGAAGATCCAGCAAGATCGAGCCGCTGCGCGCCGCAGCCGGCGGGCACGGCGAAAATCCATGGCCGAACCGCGAGCGCGTCGAGGCCGACAGTCGCCAGCGGCGTCGGGGCGTTGGCGCACGTCACCGACCAGCGGAGCGAACCCCTCTGTGGGGGACCGGTGACATGCATCGCCAGCCGGTACCGCCCCGGTGCGAGCATCAGCAGCTGGGAAGCGAGGACCCCGTCTTCCTGACCGTAGTAGATAACGTGGAGCCGCCCTCCCGACTGACGCTCTGCAAGCCCCACCGTCGAGGAGGTCAGCGCCCAGTTGAAAGGCGGCGGCGGAGCGTCCTCGGAAAAACCGGAGTCGAACAGGAGCTCGCCCGCCTTTGGCCTCACACCCGAGACGTCCGCCCAAATGGTGCGTGCCTTGCCATATTCCCCGTGCCCAACGAGCGCCGCGAGCAGCCTCGGCAGCCACGGACTCGCGGCGCTGCGATGCGCGCGATCGGCAAGCGCGAGGATCGCCGCGCTGTTGGCCGGATCCGCCGCCATCGCCTCCAGCGTCATTTCCTGAAGTTCTGGCTCGGCCCGAAACAGCGTCCGGATCTGCGGCCACCGCGAAGAATCTCGTGCATAGGACGCGACGAACGGGGTTACGCTTAGAACCCCGCTTGGCGCGAGCCGCGCCAGGGCGGCGAATTCGAGGAGGCCGCCGCGAACGTTGCCGGAACGGAGATAATGGTCGGCGAGGAAGTATCGCGCTGGCAGTGACCGCGGATCACGCCATTCGGCGGCCTGAAATGCGCGTTCCGCAAGCTTGCCGTCGCCGGCGAGCTGGGCCTGGACTCCGCGCACGAGAAATGGCTCGGGCGCCAGCGGTGCCTTTGTCGCCGCTACATCGATCATCTCGAACACCGGCCGTTCGACAGCCTGTCCGCGATGCGCGGCGGCGGCAATCTCGATCATCCCCAGCGAAAGCGCGACGTCGGGATGGCCCGGCCAGATGCCGCGAACGGCCTGCGGATTAATGGGGGCGAACGCGCCAACCGCGGCGGTGCGGATGACCTGCGCAGCGAGCAGCAACGCAATCACGACAGCTAATGCGCGCCGCCCAGTGGTCAACGGCCTACCCCCCGACCGACTGTCAGCTTTCGTCGCTCTTCGGAATCATGAGGATCTCGGTCCGCTTGGTGCCGACCTTCCCATAACCATAGCCGTACCCATAACCGTAGCCGTACGAGCCATAGCCGTAAGTTCCCGCGGCGGCGCTCGACTTGGTCAAAGTTACGCCAAGAACGTGCGTGCCTGTCGCTTCGAGCCGATTGAGGGCCTCGATCGCCGCCCGGGTCCGCGTCTTCCCGCTCTCGATGACAAACAGCAGGTTGCCGGCAGCTGATGCAAGCAGCGGGGAATCGGCCAAGCCGAGCGTTGGCGGGCCGTCAATGATCACGATGCCGAAGCGCTCAGAAGCTTCGGCGACGATCTTGCGTATACGACCCGTTGAAAGGAGATCCGCCGGATTTGGCGGCACCGGTCCGCTCGGCAGCAGCCACAAATTCGGATGCTGTGTCTCAACGACATGGCTGGCGACGGGATCATCCGTAGTCAGCAGCTTGCTCAAGCCGACCTTGTCGTCCGTGGTCTTGAACGCCGGCTTGCGAAGATCGGAGTCGATCAGCAGGACGGACTTCTCGCGTCGGGCGAAGTTCTGAGCGAGTGCCAGCGCAGTCGACGATTTGCCTTCGCCCGAACGCGTACTGGTTACCACCAGGACCTTCGGCATTCCGGATTCAGTGCTGAACCGTAGCGCTGCGACGATTGCAGAATAGGCTTCGGAAACCATCGACGTTGGATTCTTAAGATCGTCGATGAACGCATCCTTGGCGGATGTCTTGGGCACCGCACCGAGGCACGGCAACGCCAGCTTCTTGCGGACGTCCTCCCGGGTCTTGATCGTGTCGTTCAGGAATTCCAGGCCGATCGCCCCTGCAATTCCGGCGAGCAGGCCGAGACCGAAGCCTGCGATCAGGTTCATCAGCAGGTTCGGCCGGTAAGGCAAAGTCGGCGGGTCGGCACGGTCGACAATCGAGACAGGCGCCATACCCACTCCGCCCGCGACCCCGATCTCCTTGAAGCGCTGAAGAAGCGCGTCATAAAGGCTGCGGTTGGTGTCGACCTCGCGCTGCAGGATATTATACTGGATGCTCCGGCCGCGAAGATTGAGCACCGCACCCTTGAGCTCGCCAACCCGGGCCTCAAGCGCCCGTTCAGCCGACAGCGCCCCGCGATATTCGGCCAGTAGCGTGTTGTTTCGACCAGACGACATCTGCGCGGATTCGCCGGCGATCTGCTTGCCGAGCTCGTCGATCTGCGCCCGCAGACTCAGCATTTCCGGATGGTCGGGCTTCATGAATTGCCGCTTCTGTTGATAGTCGGCCTCCAGCGTCGCGCGCTGCTGCCGAAGCGGCTGCGTGCTTGCTGTCACGTCGGACGTCGGCCCGGTCGTCAGCGACTGGCGATAGGCGCCTTCTGCCGCGACCCGGCGCGCGGTTGCCTCGGCGAGCGCCTTGTTGAGTGAGATCAGCGATTCACCCTGCAATGAACCGGCATCTCCCCCGGTTGGCTTGCCATCCGGC
>Ga0105248_10005786_pt1 | contig 13589 bp, 12 predicted proteins | sample KBSS34metaG_FD_81524 | JGI IMG/M metagenome (GOLD analysis project Ga0105248, IMG submission 81524) | Switchgrass rhizosphere microbial communities from Kellogg Biological Station, Michigan, USA - KBS S3-4 metaG | ecosystem: Host-associated > Plants > Roots > Rhizosphere > Soil | place... | reverse complement strand
CGCCCTATGGTCTTTTTCGGGCGCATTTGCCGCGTCCGCAAGCGTGCTCCGTCCGGTTCAAGACCGGTGCCCGTATGGATGGCCGGCCGAACCTGGAACCGCAGCACCCATGGCCCCGAAATCTAGCCCTGTCGCCAAAGACCCCGACGTTCATAAGGTCGAACGGCTTTCGACCCCGTACAGCACCAACGCGCCGGCCTTCGGTAGCGACGTCGTCGCTGAGACCCTGAGCGCGCTCGACATTCCCTATATCGCGCTCAATCCCGGTGCCAGCTACCGTGGTCTGCACGACTCCATCGTGAACTTCCTCGGCAACGAGCAGCCGCAGATGATCCTCTGCCTGCACGAGGAGGCGGCGGTCGCGATCGCCCACGGCTACGCCAAGGTGACCGGCAAGGCGATGGGCGCAGCCGTGCACTCCAACGTCGGCCTGTTCCACGCCACCATGGCGATCTTCAACGCCTGGTGCGATCGCATGCCGATCCTGATCCTCGGTGCCACCGGTCCGGTCGACGCCATGAAGCGCCGGCCGTGGATCGACTGGATCCACACCGCTGCCGACCAGGGCGCGATCATCCGCAACTTCACTAAGTGGGACGACCAGCCGGCGTCAGCCGGTGCCGCCCGCGAGTCGGTGCTGCGCGCCTACTGGATGTCGAATACCGCGCCGTGCGCGCCGACCTACATCAACCTCGACGCCGAGGTGCAGGAGGGCAAGCTCCCGGCCCCGCTGCCGCCAATCGACGCCAAGCGCTACATGCCGCCGGTGGTGCAGGGACCGTCGGCCGATCTGGTCAAGAAGGCGGCTGGCCTGCTGCTCGGCGCCAAGAAACCACTGATCCTCGCCGGCCGCATGTCACGGAAAGTCGAGGATTGGAAGCGCCGCATCGAACTCGCCGAGGCGATCGATGCGCGCGTGGCCTCGAACCTCAAGATCGGTGCGGCGTTCCCGACCGATCATCCGCTACACATTGGCTATCCGGCGACCTTCGCCACCGACGATCTCATCAACGCGGTGAAGGACGCTGATGTGATCCTCAGCCTCGACTGGGTCGATCTCGGCGGCACCTTCAAGGCGATCGGCGGAGTGCCATCGGCGACCGTGATCCAGGTGTCGCTCGACCAGAACCTGCACAACGGCTGGAGCATGGATTACGAGGCGCTGCCGGCAGTGGATCTGTTCATCCCGGCCGAGGCGGACGCAACCGTCGCGGCGCTGGTTGCCGAAGTCGCCGGCAAGGCCAAGCCGAAGAAGCCGCATCTCGTGCGCGAGCATCCGCTGAAGCCGAAGCCTGCGGCTGACAGTGAGATGGCCGCGGCCGACATGGCCAACGTTCTTCGCCATGTGATCGGCGACCGCACCACATGCCTCACCCACGTCTCGCTGTCGTGGCACGGCGAATTCTGGCCGTTCCGTCATCCACTCGACTATGTCGGCTCCGACGGCGGCGGCGGCGTCGGCGGCGGGCCCGGCATCTCGGTCGGCGCGGCGCTGGCACTCAAGGGCAGCGGCCGCCTGCCGATCGCGGTCTGCGGCGACGGCGACTTCATGATGGGCAACACGGCGGTCTGGACTGCGGCGCACTACCGCATTCCGATCCTGTTCCTAGTGGCGAACAATCGTTCGTTCTACAACGACGAGGTTCATCAGGAGCGTGTCGCCGTTGCCCGCAATCGCCCGGTCGAAAACAAGTGGATCGGCCAGCGCATTGCCGACCCAGACATCGACATCGGGATGGTCGCGCGCGGGCAGGGCGCCAAGGGCTTCGGACCTTGCCGCACGGCCGGCGAGTTGGAGAAGGCGCTCAAGGAAGCAGTCGCGGTGGTCGATGCGGGCGGTGTCGCCGTGGTCGATGCGCGCATCCTCGGCGGTTACAGTCCGGCAACTGCCGCGGCGATGGCCCGCGGCAAGGCCGATCGCGGCACCTGACGACAACCGGCGGTGAGCGTCGCCATGCCTGCCGCCGATCCTATCCTGGTTGTCGAGAACATCGTCAAGCGTTTCGAAACGCAGGACGGTGTTCTCACGGCCGTCGACGACGTGTCATTCAACGTCGTGCCCGGCGAATTCCTCTCGGTGATCGGCCCGTCCGGTTGCGGCAAGTCCACCTTGTTCAATGTGATCGGCGGGCTGATGGGCGGCTACGACGGTCGCGTCACGGTCGGTGGCGAAACGATCCGCGGGCCGCATGCTTCGATCGGCATGATCTTCCAGGAGGAGTCCACCTTCCCCTGGCGCACTGTAATCGACAACGTGGCGTTCCCGCTTGAGATCGCCGGCATGGGCAAGGCCGAGCGGATCGAGCGCGGGCGCCATTTCATCGATCTGGTCGGCTTGAACGGCTTCGAACGGCGCTATCCCGCCGAACTGTCGGGCGGCATGCGCCAGCGCGTGTCGATGGCGCGCACGCTCGCCTCCGAGCCGAAAATCCTCCTGATGGACGAGCCGTTCGCGGCGCTCGACGAGCAGACCAGGCTTTTGCTTGGTGACAAGGTTCTGCAGATCCAACAGGACCTCAAGCAGACCACGCTGCTGATCACCCACAATCTAACCGAGGCGGTGCAGCTTTCCGACCGCATCCTGGTGATGACCTACCGGCCCGGCAAGCTGAAGCGCCTGGTCGAGATCAAGCTGCCGCGTCCGCGTACCTCCGAGATCGTCAGCAGCGACGATTTCGGCCGTTACGTCGCGCAAATCTGGAGCGACCTTCGCGAGGAAGCGACCAAGGGCCTCAAGGATGACGAGGCGCGGCGCGGCGGGGAGAAAAGCTCGTGAGCGCGGGCGCGACGATCCGGCGCGAGGCGGTCCCCATCGTGTTCGGGGTCGCCTGCCTGCTGGCTCTGGTCGCGCTGATCGAGGTGCTGATCCGGATGGGCTGGATTAATCCATTCATAGTGCCGAAGCCGACTGACATTGTGATGAGCTTCGAGCGCATCATCATGGAAGAGAACATCCTGCCGCGGTTTTTCCTGACCTGCGGCGAGGCGTTGATGGCGAGCCTGATGCTCAGCGTCGCCGGCATCTCGATCGGCGTGCTCTTGCACCGGAGCCGCATCGTGCGGCTCGCCACCGAGACCTGGGTGGCGGCGGTGGCGTCGGCGCCGCTCGTCCTGATGTATCCGCTGTTTCTGGTGATCTTCGGCCGCAGCGCCTGGACCATCATCATGATCGCCTTCGTCTCGGCGCTGCCGCCGGTGATCCTGAAGACGCTGGAAGGGCTGTCTGGCACGCGGCCGGTGCTGATCAATGTCGGGCGAAGCTTCAAGCTCACGCCCTCGCAGCTCTACTGGAAAATTCTGTTTCCCTCCGCGCTGCCGACCATCTTCGTCGGCGTGCGGCTCGGCATGATCTTTGCGCTGATCAACATCGTCGGCGTCGAATTCCTTATCAACTTCGGTGGTTTGGGCCAGCTCGTCAATGAGCTCGCCGAGCGCTACGATCTGCCCGGGACCTACGCGGCGATCTGCTTCGTGATCCTGGTCAGCGTGTTATTCTTCATCGGCACCGAACGGATCGAACGATGGCTCAGACCGGGCACCTGACACGAACGTCAATGGCGGCCGGCGAGCCATGGCTCAGCCCGGTGACGCGGCTGCGCATCATTATCCTGGGGGCGGTCATCGGCACCTGGGAGCTGGTGGCGGCCTCGGGCTTACTGTTGCGCGACGTGGTGCCGTCAACCCTCACCATCGGGCGGGCGCTGGTCGAACTGCTCGGTCACCCTGACCTGAAGGTCACGCTGGCGGGCTACGTGCTGTGGATCCCGGCGTTCTATTGGCACCTCTATGTCACCGTCTCGGAGGTGGCGATCGGGCTCGTGATCGGCGGCACCATGGGGCTTGCCGTCGGCCTGCTGTTGGGCGCCAATCCGTTCCTGGCCAAGGCGTTCGAGCGTTTTCTCTATTATCTCGGCCCGACGCCGAAGATCGTGTTCTTCCCGGTCATGATCATGTGGTTCGGCGTTGGTCCGGAATCCAAGATCGCCATGGGCACGCTGTCGTGCTTCTTCCCGATCGTGCTGAGCGCGGCCGCCGGCATGCGCCAGATCGAAAGCGTGCTGATCCGGGTCGGACGGAGCTTTCGCCTCAACACCTGGCAGATGGTCACCAAAATTTATCTGCCAGCGATGCGCGAGCCGATCGTCAACGGCGTTCGGCTCGGCATGGGTGTAGCCATGATCGGCACACTGCTTGCCGAAACCAAGCTCTCGAACAAGGGCGTCGGCTTCATGATCATCGACGCGTACAACACCTTCGACATGCCCCGCATGTATGCGGTGCTGCTGACGCTGTTCGTGATCGCCATCGGTGCCAACACCCTGGTCGGTCGTGCCAGCCGGGGTTAGCCGTTCTGGCAGAGGTCCCCGTTCATCAAGCATTTGGCCGTCGTCTCGCGACGACGGCCATTGTATTCCATCAGACGAACGGAGCGGGCGTTACCAAATCCTGCCGCGGTCCGATCCTTGATAAGCGCTCCGCAGTTGCATGGGGATCTCGTACGAATCACGGGTCGTATAGCCGGGATTGCTGGGATAGCTGGATTCTCTGCTGCGCCGGCTGCTCGCCGTAGTCGGCGACGCGGCCGCCGATGATACGGGCTTGCTGCTAGAGTTGTAGTTCCGCGCGATCGGGGTATCCGAGCTACGGCGGTCGCCACGCAGAATGTTGAGGGTGTCGCGGTCGAGGCCATAGATGTCGGCCCGAGCCTGCGCCTTGCCGGCGTCGTCGACGAACGCGGTCTGATAGGTGATGTAGACCGGGATGGGGCGCTTGAAGTTAAGAGTGCGCTCGCTTGAGCCGTACATCGCCCGGATACGTGCCGCGGTGTATTTCTCCTCCGGCTGCGAAACCCCAAGCAACACCTCGGCGTACTCGTCGGGGTTCTGCACCCGCATGCAGCCGTGGCTATAGGCGCGCGAAGCAAGCGCGAACAGCTTCTTGTCCGGCGTGTCGTGCTGGTAGACCAGGAAGCGGTTCGGGAAATTGAAGCGGATGCGGCCGAGTGCGTTGCGCTCGCCGGGTGGCTGGAAGATCCGGATCGAGCCGTCCTTGTTGTGGCTGACCTGGAGCCCGACGCGGGACAGCGCCTCCGGATCGCGCGCCAGCGCCGGAAGGTATTCGTTGCGGATGATCGACGGCGGCACGTTCCAGGTCGGATTGACCGTGATGTATTTCATCGTCTCGGTCAGCAACGGAGTGGCATGATCGCCGGGCTTGCCGACCACGACCTTGGTGGTCCACACGGTTTTGCCGTCCTTGACCACCTTCAGCGTGAAGTCCGGGATGTTCACCATCACATAGGTGGCGCCGAGATCGTGCGGCATCCAGCGCCAGCGCTCCATGTTGGCGATGATCGCATCGGCGCTTGTTGCCTTCGCCTTCTCTTCGGGCGGCTTGGCGTCATGCTGGCTCTTGGATTTGCCGCCCTTCATCAGGGGGGTGGGCGGCTCAGTCGTGGCCACCCTGGTGTCATGCCTGCCGCTGCGGACATCGGCGAGTTGGACCTTGAGCGCCTTGTAGGCTGGTGCCTGCGGGTTGAAGGCGTCGAGCGTGGCGCGGACGTTGCTGCTCTCGGTGAGCTTACCCAGCACGTCGGTCGGATTGGGCGCCTTCTGGTCGTAGTAGACCGCGCCGCTGACCCGGCTGAACGCGACACGGCCGATGCTGGCGTGGCGCGCAAAGGTGATGACGGAATTTGTCAGCGCCAGCTCGTCGGCGGCGAGCTTGGCCGGATCGTTGAAGCCCGGCGTTGCATAATCCGCCGGATCGAGACCGTCTGCCGCCACGCCTTTAAGGAAGGCCTTCGCCTGTTCGGTGCGGGGGGCTGGCTTGCCGGAGGCGATCCAGATCGGCGCGAAGTCACGGGCCTTGTAGAAGGCCAGCACGCCGGCGCGATCCTGCTCGCGGGGCACATACTGGCTGAGCTTGGCCTCGATCAGTTCCTTCAGTTGCGCCGACACTGCGGCGTCTTCAGCGGAGAGAACGACAGCGGGAGTGGCTGGCTCGGCGGGTTTGGCTGCTTCGACAGGCTTGACCGGCTCCTGTACCTGCTCTGTGGGAGTCGCCTGTTCGGCTGGCTTTTCGATCGGCTTGGCCTGGTCGGCGTCCTTGGAGAATACCAAACCGTCAGTGGAGGTGGTTTCCGGCGGTGCGACCGTGGTTGCGGCCCGGATAATCTTGTCGGACTCGGCTCCGGCCGCGGCCGCAAAGGTTAACGCCAGGGCCGCAGCGGTGGTGGCAAGCAGCAATTTACGCATAGAAAAGGACTCCCGATTGCCCAATTCAACTCAATTGCCGGCAGTATGGTTCCTGTGGGCGCGGAATATGCGGAGGATACCGGTGAGTGGTTACGCGCGGGTTAGAGGTTCAATTCGGTAGGCTGGACCTGCCGCCGCATTTACCATTGCGACACCAAGGCCGATCACCCGAGCCGGCCGTCAATGGAGCCATGCCATGGTTGAGCGTGAAAACATTTTCCCCGAAGGGATGCCGAAGCGGATCGTCAAGGGCCATGTGCTCTACACGCCGGTCGTGACCGTGGTGCCGGGCAAGCTCGTGTTCGTGTCCGGCATTCTGTCGCGCAACAGCAAGGGCGAGATCGTGGGCAAGGGCGACATGGCAGCGCAGATCCGCCAGGTATTCGCGAACATCAAGACCGCGCTCGCGGCCGCGGGCGCAACCATGACCGACATCGTCAAACGGCAGACCTTCACCACCGATATCGATGCCTATTTCGAGAACATCGAAGCCCGCATGGAACACGGCGGCGACAACCTGTCGACCAGCACCACGGTCGAGGTGCGCCGGCTGTCGCACCCGGACTTTCTGATCGAGGTCGAGGTGATGGCCGTCATTCCGTAGTGACCGCGGATCGACGGCTAGCGCCGGTCCGGTCCGACGAAGGCGACGCCGATCTCGCCGCCCAGCCGCCACACCACCTGGCATCCCCGGCGGACGCCTTTGTCGCCGGAGATCAGCAGATCGAACTGATCGGGCACCTCGGCGCCGTTGGCAAACAGCCGGGCGCCCTGCTTAGACATATCGGTGATCATGCAGTCGCGCGGTAGCGACCCGGCATCCGCCTGGAATTTGGCGATCCGATTGATGATGTAACGCGGGTGTTGGCGACGTTCGGTGCGCATCGGCCCTCAGCCTTCGTGGCGCCCGAGTGGTAATATATTGTCCCGCAACGGCTCGCTAAGAGGCGCCGCGGATTTTGATTTGAATTTTTGGTTTCTTGTGGCTCAGCGCCGTTTCTTACGGCCCGCACCGCGCTTCGGGGCGGGTTTCGACTTGGCCTTTGAGGCCGCTTTGGGCGCGCCGGCCGGATATTCGCCGGCCTTCTTCAGCCGCACCGACCAGTATTCCCAGGCCCGTGCCTGCGGCCGCGGCTGCAGGTTGCGGTCCCACGCCAACCTCGCTTCGCCGGGCGTGAGCGGGCTCAAGGCATGGCCCTGCGCCTTGCACATCAGTTGAAGCTCGGCGTTGCGGACGGTGTAGATCGAGCGGAACACCAGCTCGATGATATTTTTGGCCGCAACCGTGGCGCCATGGCGGCGCATCAGGACGAGCCAGTACGGACCGAGCGCGCGGGCGAGCGAGGCACCTTCTTCAGGTTTGAGCACCAGGAGATTGGTGTCGCCGAACTCGTCGCGGGAGTCCCAGAACGGCACCTTCTCGCCGATCTGCGCGCCCATGTGATAGAGCGGCAGGAGCTCTTCGCCGGAATTGCAGAACGGCAGGAACGACATGTTGTGATGGTGCGCCACCGCGTTGACGTCCGGCCGCGCCTTGTAGATTTCGCCGTGAATCACGAGCTCACCGTAGCTGCGGATGCCGCTCGGCAGCGGCGTAACCGGCTCGCTGTCGAGGGTGTATTCATAGATGTCAGAGGCCTCGACCACCTCGGGCGAGCGCGAGCGCGAGATCAGATAACGGTACGGTTTGGTCGGGTGCCGCATGCTGACATGGCCGAATGCATCGATGATGCCTTCATGGGAGACGACGCGATTGGCGACCGCGATATCGTGCCGTGCTTGTGCGAGGGGGTCCGCCATGGCGTCTCCTTAAAACTCGAAGCCGAGCAGGTGATCGAGCGAGATCGGGCCGCCGCCGTTGATCAGGAAGTACAGCGCGCCGATCGCCCACATCGCCGGATATTCAAATCCCATCTTGTTCCAGAACCAGCCGTCGTACTTGCCATGATCGTAGGCGGACAGCGCCATCAGCAGGAACAGCGGCAGTGCCATCGGCCGCGTCAGCAGACCGAGCGCGACGCACGGCGCGGCGACGAACTGGGTCAGCACGGTGCCATAGGCCCAGAACCAGCCAGGTTTGAAGCCCTTGCGGTCATACATCGCGGCGACCGCCGGCACGCTGCTGATCGGTCCGCCGGTGCCCTTGAAGTAGCCGAGGCACATACGGAGGCCGTGCGGCACCATCGCCATGCCGACCGCAAAACGCAGCAGCGCCTCGACCCACGGCGCCAGCGCCGCATAGACGGCGCCGAGCGCGGGCACGAGCAGCGGGGTCTGGTTCATGGAGCGGCAGGCTATTCGGCAGCTTCGCTGGCGCGGGCCGCATAGCGGCTCGGCGGGCGGGGCAGGCCGAGATTGTCGCGCAAGGTGCGGCCGGTGTATTCGGTGCGGAACAGACCGCGGCGCTGCAACTCCGGGATCACCAGCTCAACGAAATCGTCAAGGCCGCCGGGCAGGGTCGGCGGCATGATGTTGAAGCCGTCGGCGGCTTCTTCCACGTACCAGTGCTCCATGTGATCGGCGACCTGCTTCGGCGTGCCCTTGACCACCATCTTGGCGCGCGCGCCGGCCACCACCTGGGCGATCTGGCGCATGGTGAGCTTGTCCTTCTTCGCCAGCTCGGTGACGTATTTGAACGTGCTCTGGCTGGCGTTCGACATCGGCAGGTTTTCCGGCAGCGGGCCGTCGAAGTCGTAGGGCGTCAAGTCGACGTTGCCGAGCACCGTGGAGAGGATTTCGCGCGCCACCACCGGATGCATCAACGAGTTCTGGTGCTCGAACTTCTCATTGGCCTCCTGCTCGGTGCGCCCGACATACACCGAAAGCCCGGGCATGACCTTGAGATGATCGGGATTGCGGCCAAATTTCTCTCTCGCCCGTCCCTTGACCTCTTTGAAATAGGATTGCGAAGCCTCGATCGTCAGCGGCGCGCCAAAAATCACCTCAGCATATTTCGCCGCGACGTCCATGCCGTCGTCGGAGGTTCCAGCCTGCACGATCACCGGATGACCTTGCGGCGAGCGCGGCACGTTGAGCGGGCCGCGCACCGAGAAATGCTTGCCCTTGTGGTTCAGCGCATGCAGCTTGGCCGGATCGAAGAAATTTCCGCTCGCCTTGTCGCGCATGAAGGCGTCGTCGTCCCAGCTGTCCCACAGCGCGGTGACGATTTCGGCGAACTCGTTGGCGCGCTCGTAGCGCTCGGCGTGGCCGTAGTGGGCATCGCGGTTGAAGTTGAGCGCCTCAGCCGCCATGCCGGAGGTGACGAGATTCCATCCCGCCCGTCCGCCGCTGATGTGGTCGAGCGAAGCGAACTTCCGCGCCACATGGAATGGCTCATTGTAGCTCGTCGACGCCGTGCAGGTGAGTCCGATGCGGTTCGTCACGCCGGCCAGCGCGGAGATCAGGGTGATCGGCTCGAAGTTGGCGATGTACTGCGCCGACCGCGACAGCGCCTCCATCTTGGCCTCGCGTACGCAGACGTTGTCGGCGAGGAAGATCATGTCGAACTTGCCGCGCTCGGCAGTCTGCGCAATTTCAACGTAATGCTTGAAATTGATTCCGGCGTCGGCCTGCGCTCTCTCATGCCGCCACGATGCGACATGGTGGCCGGTCGGATTGAAGAAGGCGCCGAGCCGGAGCTCCGCTTTCGGTCGTGCCATGATGGTTCCTCGGCGGCGAATCTAGCCCTGCGCGCCAATCGGGCGCAAGCCTTGGCGGTTTCGTGATATGAGAGAGAAAAGGCGCGGAGAGGATGCGATGAAGGTTCGCAACGGGCATTGCAGTGCAGCGCTGAGGGCGGCGCTTTTTATGATGTGCGCGGCTCCCATCGCCGCATTGGCGCAGGACTGGCCGTCGCGGAGCGTCACGATCGTGGTGCCACTTGGCGCCGGCACCGCCAGCGACGTTGCTGCCCGTGTCGTCATGGAACAAGTCGGCAAACAGCTCGGCCAGAGCTTCGTGATCGAAAACCGGCCCGGGGCCGGGGGCACCACCGGCACCAACGCGGTGGCGAAAGCCCCGCCGGACGGCGGCACGATTCTGATCTATGGCGCGATGGCGGGCTCCGCCGCGCTTTACTCCAAGCTGCCCTATGACCCGCTGGAGGATTTCATCCCGGTGACCGCGTTCGGCCAGCAGCCGCTGGCGGTGGTGGTCTCGCCGGCGCGGGGCTGGAAAACGCTCCGCGATCTGGTCGCCGAAGGCAAAGCCAAGCCCGGTGCGCTCAACTACTCCACCGCGGGTATCGGGTCGGCTTCGCACTTCGGCGCCGAGCGCCTGCGCGTGAGCGCCGGCTTCGAGGCGCAGCAGGTTGCGTTTCGCGGCATGGAGGCGGTCACCGAAATCATCGCCGGCCGTGTCGATTTCAGCGTGCAGCCGTTCTCCAACGTGCTTTCGCTGATCAAGGAGGGCAAGCTTGCGGCGCTCGGCATCAGCGCGGGCAAGCGCATCGCGGCTTTACCGGATGTGCCGACGACCGTCGAGGCCGGGTTGCCACCGGATTCGGTCTATCCGTTCTATACAGGCGTGTATCTGCCAGCCAAAACGCCAGCCAATATCGCGGCGAAATTGCACGATGAAATAGCCAAAGCTCTCGAGGCGCCAGCGGTGAAAGAGCGCTTCAGTGCCCTAGGGATCGAGCCGATGCCGATGACGCTTGCGGAGTTCGGCAGGTTCTACCGCGACGACGTGGCCGCGAACGTCGCGCTGGTGAAGGCGGCGAAAATCCCGACGCAGTAACGCCTAGCTCTTGCGTGAGATCGTTTCCGCCGCGCGCAAGCCGATGGTGGCCTTGATCAATCCGCCGACGTAGCCGGCGTGGGGACCGCCGTCGAGTCCACCCACCGTGGACCCTGCAGCGTAAAGCCCCATGATCGGTTTGTCGTTGAGATCGAGCACCCGGGCGTCGCCGTCCACCACGATGCCGCCCATGGTGTTGGTGATCGCCGCGCAGATCGGCATCGCATAGAACGGTGCTGTCTTGATCGGCCAAGCCTTGTTCGGCGCGTCGCCGCGCGCGGGCTCGAGCTTCTGGAGCGTGCCCTGTTCGATCGCCTTGTTGTATTCGCCGACCACCTCGCTCAACCGCTCGGGCGCGAGCCCAATCTTTCCGGCGAGTTCGGCCAGCGTGTCGGCGCGATGCAAGGTGCCGCCGGCTTCGACCACCAGCGGATTAGGTGGCTGGGCATGGTTGCGGCCGGGCGGGCCCTCCCAGATCGCATGGTCGAAGATAATCGTGGTGCCGAGCGGGTCGGGCAGCCGGGCGATCGCGTTGGAGATCCAGATGCCGCCAAGCGCCTCGTCGGTGAACCGCTGCCCGTCGGCGTCGATGACGATGCCGGCCGCGGCGAGATCGTCGGTGACCGGCCGTGGCCAGTGCTTGGTGCTTTGCATGGCGTCGCGGTTGTGCAGATGGCCGTAGAAGTTGTTCATGCCGCCGCTCGGCGCTGCGCCCAATCCCAGGGCCATGCGGAGGCCATCGCCGACGGCGGTTCCGCCGTTCCGCGCCAGAAGCTTGTCCGGCGCCGGCGAAACGCCGCTCTGGCGCAGCATGTCGAGATTGGCCTGGAAGCCGCCGTCGGCGATGACCACCGACGGCGCGCTGATCTTCTTCACGCCGTCCGGCTGTTCGACTTCGATCTCAATGCCGTCGTAAACCCGCGTCAGCGCGCGGGCGCGGCTGCCGCGCAGGATGCGGCCCTGGCGCTTTTGAAAGTTCGCTTCGAGCCGCTGCAAGGCGATATCGGCGCCGTAGTTCTGCCAGGTCAAGCCGAACCCGGTTCGCCACGGCGGCGACAGCACGTTGGTGCCGTAGCCGCCGAGATTGACGAGCTCGATGCCCTCGTCCTTCAACCATTGCATCAGCCGGCGGCCGTCTTTTGCCACCGCGAGCGCCAGGTCCTTCCGCGCAAAACCATCGGTCACCGCGTCGATCTTGGCGCAGAGGTCGTCCTCCGACGTATCGAGGCCGGTGAAGTTGATGTGGAACGTGCCGTAGGCGTAGCGCGAGTTGCAGAGGTATTTTTCCTCCGTGCTCTTCTCCAGCACCACGGCACGCAGACCCAGTTGCGCCGCTCGATTGGCCGTCACGAGGCCGGCGATGCCGGCGCCGATAATGATGACATCGTATTCCATGGTCACAGCTCGAATATCTTGCGCGGCGTGTGGTGGATGTTCTCGATCTTGCCGTCCGTGCCGATCAGGAAGTTGTCGCAGACGGTGACGAACAGCCGCGCGTTGCCGAAGGTCGGGTGCAGGCCGATGTTCATGCTGGTGCCGAGCGCCATGTCCTCGTCGTGGCGGATCATCGGCCGCTCCACCACGTCATAGCCCTGGCCGTGGCAATGCAGGCGTGGCTCCTTGTGCATACCGTGCTTTTGCATGAAGGCGTTGTGCTCGGCAAAAATCTCGGCGCATGAGGCGCCGGGCTCAAGCATCCGCACGGTGTTGTCCTGCGCCTCGCAGATGATGCCGAACGCGTCGACCAGCTCCTGCGGCGCCTTGCCGAGCACGTAATAGCGCCCGACGTGAGTCATCATGCCGCCTGGTCCGGTGTTCTCGCACTGGTAATAGATAATGTCGCCATCGCGCATGGTGCGGCCCTGCTCGCGGCGGCCCCTGATCTGGGTCGGCTGCCCGGGCGGCGCCGACGAGCCCAGCATGTAGCCGGTCTCGCTGCCAAGCAGGTTGCCGACATAGCCGCCATAGGCCAGCAGCTCGAAGTCTTTTTTGCCCGACTTGATCTGCCCTGCCACCTTGGCGAGGATTTCATCCTGCATCTGGCCGGCCATGCGAATGAGCTCGATCTCTTCGGCGCTCTTCTTGGCCTTGAGCGGATCGACGAGGCGCGTCGCGTCGGAGAGCGTGACGCCGTCGAGGAGCTTCCGCAGCGTGTCGCCGAAGCCGAACAGCATGTTGTTCCAGCCGACGATGCCGACATTGCGATAGCCGGCCCTCTTAATCTCGCCCGCAATGCGCTCCGCGTCATAGGGAATGCAATAATCGATCGCCGGGAAGCTCGCGGTCGGCAGCCATTTGCCGACCCCGCGCCACACCGGGTCCTGGCCGGCAAAATCGCGTTCGACGCCCATCGGGCCGTGGCTCACCAGGGTCATCAGGCCGTCCCGCGGAAAGATCACGGTGGCGGGATAGGAGGTGCCCATCGACACACCGGTGAACCAACGGAAGTAGCCACCGGTTCCGGCAAGGTTGTTGGCGCCCTGGATGATCAGTGCATCGAGCTTTTGCCCCGGCATCGCGGCTCGCACCGCTGCCCAGCGGCGCTCAAGCTCCGGAGTGGAGATCGGATTACAGAGACGTTCATCGGCCACGGCT
>Ga0105248_10005782_pt1 | contig 13594 bp, 7 predicted proteins | sample KBSS34metaG_FD_81524 | JGI IMG/M metagenome (GOLD analysis project Ga0105248, IMG submission 81524) | Switchgrass rhizosphere microbial communities from Kellogg Biological Station, Michigan, USA - KBS S3-4 metaG | ecosystem: Host-associated > Plants > Roots > Rhizosphere > Soil | place... | reverse complement strand
GTTCTACGTTCTACGTTCCTCGATAGAGGATCCGCCAGACCTTACCCTTCACGTCCTCGGTAATGTAGAGCGATCCGTCGGGTCCCATCGCCAGGCCGCCCGGCCGCGCGACGGCGTCGTTGGGCGACATCAACGGCGTCTTGCCGGCGAAGCCGTCGGCGAACACTTCGCGGGTGCCGGGCTTGCCCCCTGTGAACGGTACGAATGTGACGTTGTAGCCGGCCATCGGCAGCGGTGCGCGGTTCCACGAACCGTGGAACGCGATGAACGCGCCGCCCTGATACGCCTTCGGAAACTGCGTGCCGGTGTAGAACATCACGTCGTTCGGCGCCCAGTGGCCGGGAAACGCGACGACCGGCGGCGTGAAGCCGGCGCAGCGATCGGCTTTCTTGCCGTCGCCGCCGTACTCCGGGTTCGTCACCAGCTTGTGTTCCGCATTGTTGTAGAAGCAGTACGGCCAGCCGAAGTTCGATCCGTCGCTCACCTTGAGCAGGTATTCCGCCGGCCATTCCGCGTTCTGCTCCGACGTGAACTGACCGGGCCACAGCGTGTCGAGGCCGTCGCGGTTGTGCATCACGGCCCAGAGGGAGTTGTCGTACCAGGTGAGTCCGACCATCTGCCGCAGGCCGGTCGCGTAGCGCTTGCCGTCCGCCATCTTCTGCCGGGCCTTGTTCTCGTCGAAGCGCCAGATGCCGCCGGCAATGTCGAGGAGCTGACACGGATCCTGTCCGGCCACCTTCGGCTGGCGGTCAGGCACCTGACACGCATTGGACGGCGCGCCGATGTTCACGTACACGCTGCCCTTGCCGTCGAACGCGATCCCCTTGTCCGCGTGCTGGCGTCGATCGGTGAGCCCTTCGACGATCACTTCGGCCGGTGCGTCAGGCGCCAGGTCGCCGGCGCCCAGCTTGTAGCGGACGATCGAGCTGGTCGTCGCCATGTAGACGTACCCGTTGTGCAGCGCGACGCCGGTTGCGCCGTCGGTGCCGAAGTGTTCGCGCGAGTCCATCTTGCCGTCGCCGTTGTTGTCCTGCAACGCGACGACTCCACCGGGCGCGCCGCGGCCATTCTGGGTCGACACGTAGAGGTTGCCGCTGGGGGCGACGACCAGATGCCGCGCCCGGCCGACGTTTTCAGCGACGACCAGCGCACAGAATCCCGGCGGCAGCTTGAGGCCGCCGTTGTCGGGATCGCACGCCGGACCGGCGGCACCGCCGGTCAGCGACAGAAACAACGCGGCGCTGCCGGCCGCGACCGAGACGCTCATCATCCGCTTCATCGTCATTGCGTGATCCTCGTGGCGTGTGCCTCGCCCACCGTCGTTCTCGCCCAGTCCCATCCCTCGAGGCCGCGGGCGTTCACGGCTTTCACCGATATCGACGTGCCGGCCGCGACCGGCGGCAGCGTCACCTGCGGCTGCCTCACGGTCAGTCGATGACGGAGCGGCTCGGAGGACGGTCCGTAGGCGACGATGTATGACGCGACGCCCTTCTCGGAGCCCGGCGTCCAGGACAACGACGCGACACCGCCAGTGTAGCTGTCCACCTTCAGGTTCGTCAGCCGCGATGGGCTCGAGGCCAGCATCATCACTGTCGCGACGGTCGTCTTGCTCGTCTCCAGGATGAGCTGGTGGTTCTCGAACTCCAGCAGATCGGTCGCCTGATGGTAATGCGGACTGCCGAGCACCGGATACGACCCGATGCCGCCAATCACGTCACCGTACGCGTCGTAGAGCGACGCGGCGTCGGTCCCCTTGAAGTAGAGCGCATCGTAGGTGATCAGGCGCGTGAAGAGCATCGCCGCGCCGTGCTGGATGTCGCGGATGCCGGGGTTCGAATAGCGGATGGTGTTGTCGAGCCGCGCGTCGTTCACCCAGCCGACCATGTCGTTGTTCAACGCGCCGACCACATGCATCCTGGCGGCGAGAGCGCGGCGGACGAACTCGCGGCTGCCGAGGAGACCGCCTTCTTCACCCGTGAAGGACGCAAACACCACCGTCGCCGGCAGCGGGTGATTCGCGAGGACACGCGCCGCTTCCAGCAGCGCCGCCGTGCCGGACGAGTCGTCATCCGCGCCCGGTCCGGCCTCGACCGAGTCGTAATGACTGCTGACGACGTAGACGAGATCAGGATCGGAGGTGCCACGGAGCGTGGCGATGACGTTCGCCGTCCGGCCGTCGAGTGCGTTGCGCGGTTCGAACCATTGATACTCGGGTTCGTAACCGAACGACTTGTAGGTGTCGAAGAGGAACTGCGACGCCTTCCGGTTGCCGGGCTTCGAGATGTTCTTGGACTCGAAGTCGAACAGCGCCTTCTCGTAGCCGAAGATGCGGGACGCCGACTCGCGCGCGACCACCTGACGGACGTCAGCGGCGATTGGTTGGAACGCCTTGGTGGCGGTGGCCTTGAGCGCCACCTCCGACGTCAGCTCGGCACGTAATCGAACGAGCAGGTCAGCTTTGGTGATCCGTTTCTGCAAATCCACGAGATACACGCCGCGCTCAGGTGACACAGTATTGCCATCTCGCTCCGCACCGATCAGAATCTTCGTACCGTCGGGACTGGCCGACCACTGATACTCCGGCGCGATCGTCCGCACTGTATTGTTGTGAAACAGCCGGACCCTCGTGGGGTCAGACGGGGGTCTGACCCCCATCCGGACCCCCATCTGACCCCCGTCTGACCCCAGGTCGTACACATACGACCGGCGGTGGCGGGGCTCGCCCATGACCGCAAGCAGACGATCGGCGCCGATGAAGCGCGGTAGCAGATCGTGCTGGATCTCGTGCGTCACTTGACGTTCGTTGCCGCCGTCGCGGTCGGCGACGAAGATCTCCCAATCGTCGCGCGGCATCATCTGATAGGCGATCCGGCCGCCGTCAGCTGACAGCGCCGGCGCGTCGAGCCTCTGCGTCGTGCGCTTGACGGCTGTCTGCGTGCCGGTCGTCGGCCCGACCATAACGCTGAATTCCGGCCCGCTGCGCGCGATGTAGGTCAGCGCCTGGCCGTCCGCCGACAGCGACGGCGCGCTGCCGGCGATCCGCGTCACCTTGCGCGTCGCGATGTCGACGATCGCAAACGCCGTCGATGCGTTTCCCTGACCACCGCGTCCGCCGCCGCCCTGTCCCGGCTGTCCCGCGGCTCCTGCCTGTCCCTGTCCTGCCCCTCCCGCCCTTCCTGCCCCCTGAGGCTCCGGCCGGCGGAGAGGATTCTGCGACGGCACGAGATACAGCAGCACCTTCCCTGCTGGATCGACAATCGGTGCGCTCTTGAGCCCGCCCACATCGGCAACAAGCACCGGTTTCGGCGCGTTCTCGCTGATCGTGTAGATGTCGGTGCGATCGGGTTCCGACTCCCTGGCGCCCAGAAAATACAGCTGACGGCCGTCCGCGCCGAACGCGAGCCCCGTCTTCAACAGATCCGGCGCCGGTAATTCCATCTCACGGCCGTTGCCGAGATCGCGGACGACGATTGCCGCGTGCTTCGCGATCAGCCACGCCAGCATCTGCGTCAGCTGAGTGCGGTTCTGCGCCGTCAGCGACGCCTGCGCGATCGCGTCCGACGCGCGGCGGATCTCGTCGTTGTCGGGAATGCGGAGATACGCGACCTGGTTGAGCGTGGACGACAACGTCGCGGACACGCCGGGCAGATCGGCGACGAGGACCGGCACCTGTCCTGAGCCCGTCGAAGGGTCGTTGCGCGTGATGCGCGTGCGCCGCGATGTCTCGAGCCCGGTCTCGTAGACGATGAACTTGTTGTCGGCGCTGAACCGCGGCGCGCGGCCGTCCGCCGTCAGCTCGCGCGTCTGGAACAACTCTCCCGTCGTCAGCGCGATCGGTTCCAGAAACGTATTGCCGCCCGGCGCGCTCACCACCTGAATGTAGCCGTTCAAGGCGGCGATGTAGTCGCCGCGCTCCCAGGCGTCTGTCGCCGCGTCGAAGGATCGCGTCAGCGGCGCCGGCGAAGCGCCGAGAACGAACGCCGCCGCCGACACCACGAGCAGCGCGACGATCGCTAGTTTTTGCAAGCGAAATTCTCGGCTTGATCGGTGCTGCCCGTGCCGCTGTAGACCGCGTGCTGGGGGTACGGACACAACGGCCGCGTGCGCGTGACCGCCGCGCCCGTTCCCTTCTGCGCGATGATGCGCGAGGGCGCCTTGCCGCTCTCCACCCAACCGTCGATCGCCGTGGCCCAGTCCACGCGATCCGGACCCGGTCCGCCGGCGCAGTGCAGCACCCCGGGCAGCAGGAACATCTTCACGTAGTCGTCGGCCTTCGCGTCGCGCTTCTTCACCTCGTCGTAGTACTTGATCGTCGCCAGCGGCGAGAGCCCGGCGTCCGACCAGCCGTGCCAGATGAGCAGCTTGCGTCCCTTGCTCTTGAATGCGGAGAGATCGGGGTCTGTCGCGTTGATGATCACCCCCGCACGCTTCGTGTCGGTTCTCCACGTCGAGAGGTCGTATTTCGTGTAGTCCCAGTTCGGATCGTTGAAGATGAGGTACTTGAACAGCTGCGTGCCGAACGAGTAGCGCAGGCTCGGCGCCGGCGGCTGACCTTCGCGCGGCGTCGCGCCGGAGATCCACGCCGGCCAGCCCGCCGCGTCGCCCTCCCCGCCGAATGGCTGTCCCGGAAAGGCCGTCTCATTGCCCGCGCGCGTCGGCGCGTAGATCGTCTTAAGCGCCGTCTGCTGCGCGGCGCTCAGTCCAGTGAGCGTGGCCACGTCCACCTTGCACTGCCGCGGATCCTCCATCACGCCGTCCTTCACGCCGTCGAGCGCATCGCACTTCTCGAGGACCTGCGACGCGACCGACCGCAGCACGTCGGGTGGCAACAGCGGCGTCAGATTCTTCGGATCGGGAAACTGCGCGCGCACATCCTTGATGAACTGTGCGCCGATGCCAACGAAGTCCGCCGCCGGCGCACCGGCGACAATGCCGTCGAAGTCATCGGGATAGCGCTGCGCTTCCATCAGCGCCTGGCGTCCGCCGTTCGAGCAGCCGGAAAAGTAGGCGCGGGTCTGAGGTGCACCGTAGTAACTGCGGATGATCGCCTTCGCTGTTTCGGCCGTGCGGTGCACCGCGAGGTAACCGAAGTTGATCTTCCGCTCCTCGTTGTTGAGCGCCCAGCTGGCGTCGATGAGCGAGGCCTGATGGCCGGTGTCGGTGCCGACGGTCGCATAGCCGTCGTTGACGGTGGCCAGCGCCTGGTTGTCGATTGAGCCGACGAAGCCACCGCCGCCCCCCATGACGAACTTGTGGTTCCAGGCATCGGGCAGCAGCAACGCAAACTTGATCTCGGTGCCGATCACGCCGGCGACCCGGCAATGCGCAACCTTGATCGCGCCGATGGCCGGCGCCGGTACCGCCACAGCTTCCGTGATCCGGACGTCGGACAGCGTCAGCTGCGTGAGTTGCGCGCAGTCACCGTGATCGGCGGCAACAGTGGCGGTCTCCATCGCGGCGGCAAGGACCATTGCGGAGAGCAGGGCTGTCTTCATGGGTCGAATAATACAGGCTAACGGGGATGACGGAGATAACCGAGATCACACGGAGGAGCGGAGGAACGGAGGCGAACGGAGAAGAGCGGCGTGCGACAGCCGGCCGGCGAAGCCGGCCCGGCGCGGCAGCGCAAAAACGACGGAAACGCAAACGGCCCGGGCGCAGATGTTTGTGTTTCCGCCGTTCTTGCGCTTCCGCGGCCCGCTACGCGGGCATGTCGCATGGGTCGACCGGCGCGTTGAACCGCCAATTTCGTGGCGCCGGGCAGTCTTCTCTGCGCGTCTCTGTTACTTCGTTCCTCCTGTGAATACCGTTTCCTCCGTCCCCTACCGTTCACTCGACGAACGACAACGCGTGCGCGATTACCCGCGACGGCGTCCAGCCGCGCGCCCGCAGTTCGCGGATGCCGGTGTCGCCGTCAGACTTACTGAGCTTCTGGTCGGTAGACTTCATGATCAGCGGATGGTGCAGGAACGCCGGGGGCGCGCTGCGGCCCAGCAGCCGCGCGAGCTGAATCTGCCGGCCGGTCGACGCGAGCAGGTCGACGCCGCGAATCACCAGGGTCACTTCCTGCACGTGGTCGTCCACCGTCGCGGCGAACTGATACGTCCAGTTGCCGTCGCGGTCGCGCGCGAGCAGGTCGCCACACTGCTCCGACGGCCGCTGTTCCTGAGGGCCGAGCCTGAGATCAACGAAGCGCTCCACCGACGGCTCGAGCCGCACGCGCAGGCCCCGGCCGGGCGCATCGGCGAGACCGCGTTCGCGGCAGGTGCCGGGATAGCGCAATTCATGTGTGGCGCGGGGCTTCAGCCCCGCGTCCGCAGGCCTAAAGGCCTGCGCCACACCAGCGCGCGAGCAGTCGCACGCGTAGACCAGACCCTGCCGGCGCAGACGCTCGAGCGCCGCCTCGTAGATCGCGCAGCGCTCGCTCTGCCTGACCGGCGGCTCGTCCGCCTCGAACCCGAGCCAGGCGAGATCCTCGAGCATCGCCTCCTCGAACCGGCGCCGGCTGCGCTGACGATCGTGATCCTCGATGCGCAGCAGGATCCGCCCCGACCGCGCCCGGGTTTCACGCCAGACCGTGACCGCGTTGACGACGTGGCCGAGGTGCAGGAAGCCGGTGGGCGCCGGTGCGAATCGCGATATGATGCCGCGCATGATTCAGGGAAAACTCCGCCTCATCGTACCGATCCTGCTGCTCGCCGGCGCCACCGCCGGCCTGCGCGGACAGTCCAAACCGGCCGGCGCCGAGTGGACGACGTACGGCGGCGATCTCGCCAGCACACGGTACTCGCCGCTCGACCAGATCACCAAAGACAACTTCAACAAGCTCGAGGTCGCCTGGCGGTTCAAGACCGACGCGCTGGGCCCGCGCCCCGAGTTCAACTTCCAGGTCACGCCGCTGATGGTCGACGGCATCGTCTACGCGACCGCCGGCACGCGGCGCGCCGTCGTGGCGCTCGACGCGGCCACCGGCGAGCTGAAGTGGATGCACAGCGAGAACGAGGGCAAGCGCGGTGAGGCGGCGCCGCGCCAGCTCTCCGGCCGCGGCCTCGCCTACTGGCCGGGCACCGCCGGCCAGGGCGCCCGGATCGTCTATGTGACGCCCGGGTACCAGATGGTCGCGCTCGACGCGAAGACCGGCGCACTGGCCGCCGGGTTCGGCAAGAACGGCATCGTCGATCTGAAGCTGGAGGACGACCAGCCGATCGACATCGTCACCGGCGAAATGGGGTTGCACGCGACGCCGATCATCGCCAAGGACGTGATCGTCGTCGGCGCCGCGCACCTCCCGGGCGGCGCGCCCAAGAGCCGGATTCACGAAAAGGGATTCATCCGCGGCTACGACGCGCGCACCGGCAAACGGATGTGGATCTTCCACACGATTCCGCTGGCGGGCGAGTTCGGCAACAACACGTGGGAAAAAGACTCGTGGTCCTACACCGGCAACGCCGGCGTGTGGGCGCAGATGACCGTTGACGAGGAGACGAACACGGTGTTCCTGCCCGTGGAACTGCCGACCGGGGACTACTACGGCGGCCATCGGCCGGGCAACGGCCTCTTCGGCGAAAGCCTCGTCGCGCTCGATCTGAAAACCGGACAGCGGAAATGGCACTTTCAGCTCGTGCACCACGGCATCTGGGACATGGATATCCCGTGTGCGCCGATTCTGATGGATCTCACCGTGGACGGCCGCGCCATCAAGGCCGTCGGACAGCCGACCAAGCAGGGGTGGATCTACGTCTTCGACCGCGTGACCGGCAAACCCGTGTGGCCGATCGAAGAGCGGCCGGTGGAAAAAGGCACGATACCGGGCGAGTGGTACTCGCCGACGCAGCCCTTCGTGACCAAGCCGCCGGCCTTCGAACGTCAGGGCGTGGCGATCGACGATCTGATCGACTTCACGCCGGCGCTTCGCGAGGAGGCGGTGAAGGTCGTGTCCCGCTACAAGATCGGACCGATTTTCACGCCCCCGGTCGTGAGCACGTGGCCGGGTCCGCTCGCGACGCTGATGCTGCCCAACGCGACGGGCGGCGCGAATTGGCAGGGCGGCGCCTTCGATCCGGAAACGAAGATGTTCTACATCTTCACCAACACGGCGCCGACCGCCCTCGGGATGGTGAAGCCCGATCCGACGAAATCGGACTTCGATTGGATCCAGGGCACGGCGAGGGATCCCAACGCGACGCCAAGCACGGGCGGCGCGAGAGGTGGCGCAGCGGCGCCGGCGGCTGGCGCGGGCGGCGGACGGGGCGCAGCTCTCACCGAGGCGGGCGCGCCGGTGGCTCCGGCCGGTGGACGCGGCGGCGCCGGCGGCGGCGGCGGCGAGGGTGGCGGCGGAGGCCCGAACGTGCAGGGCTTGCCGCTCATCAAGCCGCCGTACGGTCGCATTACCGCGCTCGACATGAACAAGGGCACGCTCGCGTGGCAGATTGCCCACGGCGACACACCGGACAACATCAAGAACCACGCGGCGCTCAAGGGCCTCGACATTCCGCGCACGGGCCGACAGGGACGCATCGGCGTGCTCGTGACCAAGACGCTCGTGATCGCGGGCGAAGGCGGGTTCGCGACGACGCCGAACGGACAGCGCGGCGCGATGCTGCGCGCGTACGACAAGGCGACGGGCAGCGACGTCGGAGCGGTGTACATGCCGGCGCCGCAGACCGGCTCGCCGATGACATATTTTTACAACGGCAAGCAATACATCGTCGTGGCAATCAGCGGCGCGTCGTACAGCGGCGAGCTCGTCGCATTCAAACTTCCGTAGTATTCGCGTTTCTCGCCGGGGCGGCGATCGGCCGCCCCGATTTTCTGGTACATTTCCGTCTCGCCCTCTCTATAAATTCCGTCGTCAAGGAGTCATACACATGCGATCTAGGGATCTGTTTCGCTGGCTGCTCGCAGCGCTCGTGTGCATCGTCGCGCTGCCAACGGCCGCCCGCGCGCAAAGCGCGATTGGCGGCACGGTGAAAGACACATCGGGCGCGGTGCTGCCTGGTGTGACGGTGGAAGTCGCCAGCGACGTGCTGATCGAAAAAACCAAGTCGGTGTCGACCGACGGCCAGGGCGCGTACAAGGTCGTCGATCTCCGTCCTGGCGTCTACACGATCACCTTCTCGCTGCAGGGCTTCAACACGTTCAAACGTGACGGACTCGAGCTGCCGTCGAACTTCACCGCGACCGTGAACGCCGATCTGAAAGTCGGCGCGCTGGAAGAGTCGGTAACCGTCTCCGGCGCGTCGCCGGTCGTCGACGTTCAGAGCAACACGAAAACGCAGGTGCTGTCGCGCGATGTGCTCGACTCGGTGCCGAGCGCAAAAACGATCCAGAGCCTCGGCCAACTGGTCGTCGGCGTGACGCTGTCGTCGCCCGACGTCGGCGGCTCGCGCGCGATGCAGCAGACCTACTTCGCGGTGCACGGCAGCGGCGCGTCCGGCTCGATGGTCACCGTCGACGGCCTCGTCACCAACGGGACGATGGGCGACGGCGCCGTCATGGCGTACCACAACGAAGCGATGATTCAGGAAGCGGTCTACCAGACCGCGGGCGGCACCGCCGAGACGATCGTCGGTGGCATCAACATGAACCTCGTGCCCAAGGACGGTGGCAACAAATTCGCCGGCGCCCTGAAATACGGCAAGTCCCCCGCCAGCTGGCAGGGCGACAACCTGACCGATCGCCTCAAGGCGCTCGGCGTCAGCGCGGTCGACAAGATTTCGAACTTCTACGAGTTCAACATCGAGGAGGGCGGGCCGATCGTCAAGAACAAGCTGTGGTTCTTCGGCGCATTCCGCAACGCCCACTACGACAAGCCGATCGCGAACACGTTCAACGTGCCGGCCGGCGCGAACATCCCTGCCTACTTCAAATCCTGTCTCGCCACGCCCGGCTCCTGCGAGCAGGGCATCTCCGACGAGAAGATGTCGAACCCCGTCGCCCGTTTCACCTGGCAGATCTCGCCCCGGAACAAGTTCGCCGCCTACATGGACCGCGCGATGCGGCTGCGCGGTCACGCGATGGGCAGCCTCACGGATCCGGCGACCGGCTCAGTGGTGTGGCATACGCCGACGTTCTCGACCGGGTCGGCGAAGTGGACGTCGACGGTGTCGTCCAAGCTGCTCGTCGAGGCCGGCTTCTCGTACAACCGCGAGCGCTACGACAACGTCTACCAGGACGGGCTCAGCAAGCCGTACGGCTCGGCCGCGTGGTACGCGGGCGCCCGCAAGAGCGACAACAGCACCCAACTGCTGTGGAACGCACCCAGCGCGCAGCTCGGCAACTATCCTGACAAGTACAACGTGATGACGGCGGTTTCTTACGTGACCGGTTCGCACAACGTGAAGGTCGGCTTCCAGGACGCGTGGGGCCCGTACCTCCGCTGGAACACGGCGAACGCCGACCTGTATCAGGTCTACAACGCCGGCAGCCCGCTGTCGGTGACCGTGCTGAACACGCCGCTGCAGACCGGCGAATACCTCGACGCCAACATGGGCCTTTACGCGCAAGACGCCTGGCGCGTGAACCGGTTCACGATCAACCTGGGCCTGCGCTACGACTACGTCAAGCAGCACGTGATCGGTGAGCCGGCGCAGACCGGACGCTTCGAGAACTCGGTCGCCTACGGCGACATCTATCTGCCGAACTGGACGAGCTGGTCGCCGCGCACGTCGATCGTCTACGACCTGTTCGGCGACGGCAAGACGGCGATCCGCGCCGGCTTCAACCGCTACGAGACGGCGACGACCACCGGCTTCGCGCAAATCTACAATCCCACGGCGCTGACGACGCAGAGTCTCGGCTGGACCGACTTGAACAGCGACGACATCGCGCAGGGCGAGCGTGGCTGCGTCTACCGCACGGTCGGCTGCGAGATCGATTTCAGCACGCTGCCGCCCAATTTCGGCGTCCGCGCGCTGTCGGTGTTCGATCCGAACCTCGAGCGGCCGTATCAGCTCACCTACAACGCCGGTATCACGCACGAGCTCATGCGCGGCACGTCGGTGAGCGCGGAATGGTTCCACAGCGACTTCAAGAACCTGATCGCGCGCAACAACGTGGCGCGCTCGGCGTCGGACTACACACTGGTCAACGTCGCCAGCCCGATCGACGGCTCGACGATCCCCTTCTACAACGTCAGCGTGGCCAAGGGGAACGCGGTGCAGAACGTCGACAGCACCGATCCGAACCTGAAGCGCTGGTACAACAGCGTCGAGCTGAATTTCAACACCCGGCTGCCCGGCGGCGCGCGGCTGTTCGGCGGCTCGTCGATCGAACAGACCATCACCAACAGCTGCAGCGCGGCGGCCAACGATCCGAACCTGCTGCTGTTCTGCGACGGCTCGAAGAACAGCATTCCCTGGCTGACGTCCTTCAAGCTGGCAGGAACCTACCCGCTGCCCTTCTACGGGATCACGCTGAGCGGCGCGCTCCAGGCGCTGGCGGGAATTCCGCTCGGGACGGCGCCACTGCAGTACGGCGTCTTCACCGCGGGCACCGGCTTCACCCAGCCGAACGGCATCGGCACCAGCTACCTGGTCACGCGCACGACGCGCTACCCCGCGACCGGCTGCGTCGGCGCTGCGTGCACGAACGGCGCGCTGGTCGTACCGAACCTGACCGCGGCGTCGGTGACGATCCCGCTGATCGCGCCCGGCACCGAGCTGACGCCGCGCATCAACCAGCTCGACTTCGGCGTGAGCAAGACGTTCACCTTCAACACGACCAGGTTCACTCCGAAGCTGGATCTCTTCAATGCGCTCAACGCCGACTACTGGTCGGCGGTCGCGAGCACGCAGTGGGGGGCGTCGTCGTATCTGCAGCCGTCGGTGGTGCTGCAGGGACGGATTATCCGCGCTTCGATTGATGTGAAATGGTAAGTACGAAGTAAGAAGTACGAAGTACGAAAGGCGGCCGTCCTTCGGGGCGGCCGCCTTTTTCGTTTTCGGACAGCTGTCGTTCCGCACTCGAACAGGCGATCGCACATATCGTTGGCTTTCGAGGAGGCCTTGTGCGACGACCACGATCTGCAGCGATCGCGTTGATGCTGTGCCTGCTGCCGCTGACACCGGCCGCGCAGGCGCCGGCGGTGGTGCCGGCGCGGACCGAGCTCGGACCCGGCATCTTCCTGTTCACGACCCCCGGTTACGGCGACGTTGGCCTCGACGGCAACTCGATCGCCGTCCTGTCGCGCGACGGCGTGCTCGTGTTCGACACGAACGGGACGCCGCGCGCGGCGGCAGCCGTCCTCGCGGAAATCCGCAAACTGACCGATCTGCCGGTGCGCTGGATCGTCAACTCGCACTGGCACTGGGATCATTGGTACGGCACCGAGACCTACCAGCAGGCCTTCCCCGACGTCCGCATCGTCTCGCACGAGAAGAACCGTCAGCTGATGACGGGGCCCGCGCTCGAGTTCAATCGGCCGTTCCTGAACGAGCAGCTCCCTGGGTACATCCAGGGCCTGGAAAAGCGCGCGGCCGAGAAACCGGAGCTCGCGCCGCTGCTCGAAGCGGACAGGGCGTTCTTCGAGCAAAAGAAGAATGTCCACCTGGTGTTTCCGAACGTCACCTTCTCGGACCGCCTGGCGATCGAACTCGGCGAGCGCCACGTCGAGGTCCTGAACTACGGCCGCGGCGTCACGCCGGGTGATACGTTCGTCTATCTGCCGAAGGAAAAGATCCTGCTGCTCGGCGATCTGATCGTGAACCCCGTCACCTTCGCGCTCAGCGGCTATCCGACCGAATGGCTGCGCGTGCTCGAGAAAGTCGACGCCCTCGACGCCACGACCATCGTCACCGGCCATGGTGCACCGCTGCACGACAAGGCGCTGCTGCATGCGACGATGGACGTGTTTCGCGTGCTGCTGCGGGAAGGAAGAGCGGCGAAGGCGAAGGGGCTGGATCCCGATCAGGCCAAAGAGTCCATCTTCCCCGGCCTGCGCGACTTGATGGTGATGATCACCGGCGACAAGGCACCGCTGAACAACGCGTTCAAATCACAGCTGGTCGACTGGTACCTGCACCGCGTCTACGAAGAGCTCGACGGTCCATTGACCGACGCCATCTCGAAGATTCCGGTGTCCTGACGAACGGAGATTACGGAGGTAACCGAGATCACACAGAGAAACGGAGAAGCAGAGACGAACGGAGAAGCCGCGACAGCGGGCCGGCGAAGCCGGCCCCGCACGGAATGGAACGAATCTCGCAAACACAAAATGATCGGCCGCACTTGTTTTTGTGTTTGCGAGATTCGTTCCGTTCCGTGGCCCGCTGCGCGGGCCTGTCGCGGCGATCTTCTCTGCGCGTCTCCGTTACTTCGTTCCTCTGTGTGAACTCGGTTGACTCCGTCCCCTCTGCTGCTGGGACCTGCCGCGTCAGAACGGCTGGTCGCCCGGCGGCAAAGGCTTGCTCGACCAGCATCGGCCGTCGAAGTACTGCAGCTTTCCTTTCGAGTCGCGTCGCACCTGGCCCTTCACGACGGGACCTCCGGGCTCACACGTCGGCTGCCGCGACATCAGGAACGCGATCATTGCCAGCGCCGCGAAAATCGCCGCAAGCACGATCGGACGTATCTTCATCGTCTTTGCGATCTCCGC
>Ga0105248_10005778_pt1 | contig 13596 bp, 16 predicted proteins | sample KBSS34metaG_FD_81524 | JGI IMG/M metagenome (GOLD analysis project Ga0105248, IMG submission 81524) | Switchgrass rhizosphere microbial communities from Kellogg Biological Station, Michigan, USA - KBS S3-4 metaG | ecosystem: Host-associated > Plants > Roots > Rhizosphere > Soil | place... | reverse complement strand
TCATATATCGATATAGCATCTCGTGTGAATGAGCGTACTATAGGCTTATATTCGACTAATCTACCCTCTATAACAGGGGAGGCATGGTATACAGCTGGACAGCCTACTAAGCAGCAAACTCTACGTAGAATCTATACGTTTACGACTACATCAGCAATACCACATGGAATAGCATTTGCGCAAACAAGCTATATAACAGAAATGCGCGGACAATTTACTGATGGCACAAACTGGTATGGTTTGATACCCGCTAGCAGTACAGCAATACCAGGACAAATAAGCTTCTATTTAACACCTACAAACATTACATTTGTTATAGGAGCTGGAGCACCTACGCTTACGTCTGGAGTTATTATTCTGGAGTGGTTGTCTCAGTTCTGATATCATAAAATAAAATGGAGGTGACATATGTCATCAATGACAGGATCCATGGGATATGGTGGTGGAAATAAGATTCCCAAGGGATATGAGCAAGGTACACTACAGCAATTTACTCCTGAGCAGATGAATCTATTCAAATCGATGTTTGGTCAAGTAGGACCTGATAGTTTCTTAGGTAAACTAGCAGGAGGAGATCAATCCATGTTTGAACAGATGGAAGCTCCTGCAATGCGTCAATTCCAAGGTTTGCAAGGTCAATTAGCATCTCGTTTCTCAGGTATGGGCATGGGATCTCGTCGAGGATCTGGTTTTCAAAATACAATGAATCAAGCTACAAGTGATTTTGCACAAGATTTACAATCTAGGCGCATGGATTTACAGAGACAAGCTATACAAGATCTTATGGGGATGTCTAGTAATCTACTTGGTCAAAAACCACAAGAACAATTCTTAGTAGAAAAGCAAAAACCATGGTGGCAACAACTTCTAAGTGGTGCAGCAGGTGGAGCTACACAAGGTTTAACATCTGGTCTGATGTCATTTTTAGGAGGTTAATATGGTACAAGTCTTACAAAGAAGTCCCTCATTTGGCGAACAGATTGGCGGTGCTATTGGTCAAGGATTAGGAAAGGGATTATCTGAAGGTGCAGATCGATATAGACAAAAGAAATTACTATCTGAAGAAAATGCTGCCATAAAAAAAGAATATGGAATTGACTTATCAGGAATAACCGATCCCAATACGAGACAAATAGTTTTAGCAGATTCATTGAAGCTAGGTAGAAGAAGACAAGAAGCTGATGCAAGCATGAATACTGATTATGGATTTGGTAATGGAAATGTATCAGATTTGGCTAAAGGTCTAACATCTTCAGGTAAGATATCAAACGCACAAAATAAGCCATATAAAGGCAATATAGATGAGCTAGAAACCGCATTAGAGCCAGAAATGGCATTGAAAGAGAGAGCTTCATCTAAAAAATCCAAAGCTAAAAATAAAGAAAATATAAAAATATCAGGTAACATGCCTAGAGAATCTCTTTCGGAGGAGATTTTTGATGAGATGAATCCAGAACAAGTAGATGCTTTAGCTCGTAGTATCGCAGAGCAAAGAAGCTCACAAGGATTACCAACATCTTACGAAGAAGCATATCAGTTAGCAGCTCATAAAAATAAAGAAATACGTGATCATAATGATTATGTGAGAAAACAGCAAACAGATAGAGCAATAAGACAAAGAGATTATGGAACAAAAGGGAAAGAAAAAATATTAAATGTGTTACCGGATGCTACAGATGAGATTTCTTCAATTTTCCAAAAACTAGGAGAAGAAGCATCTTTAAAATATGATAGCGAAGCTGATATAGATAAATACTTATCTAAAGAAGCAACTAAATTTAAAAATGATATATTTAACATAAGGAAAAGTTTACCATCACCTACAGTATTTTCAGATATAATGAAAAAAGCACAGGGTAATGAAAGATCTCAAGATAAGAATATAAGCGATATGCGAATAAAACTATCATCTCTATTGAACAAAGGCCTTTATGATACTGCTAGGAAGGAATTAAGTAAACTTGGATATTCTCCAGAAGATAGAGAAATGATTATATCAAATTTAGGAGAAGGAGCTAAAAAATCAGTGGCACAAATGCCAGATTTTAAACGTATACCAAATAATAAATTAGGTGGAATGGTTATTAGTCCTAGAGAAACACCATCTATAGAAAAACCACTAAATGATGAAGAGAAAAATATTTTCAAAGAAAATCTCCAGTCTGCTTTAAAGAACGATCCATCATCTAATCTAATCCTTTTAAGAAAAGCATATGCGGATAAAGGTGTAGATTGGAGTACATTCAGAGATGGAATATACGAATTACTATCTATTCCACCAGAAGAAGGTGGAATAAGTTTGGATAATGATCAATTCAATGCACTAAATAGTACCCTTTATGAACCACCAATATCACCTTTAGGTAAAATACTTAAATTTTTAAGGTTGGAATAATATGGCATCTACTATAATAGGAGCTGTAGCTCGGGGATATACATCACAAACAATTTTAAAACAAATTGCGAAAAAATATCCTCAACATGCTCAGAAAATAGAAAATGCATTAGCAGCTGGTTATGCCGCAGATACAATTCTAAAGTATATTTCAGATCCAGATAATAAATACGATAAAGATCAATTTCTTACAGAACATGAACAGACTATTAGAAATGATGAGGAAAGACGTAAAAGAAATGCGTTAGGATTAGTAGGAGCCTTGGGAACAACAGGAGCTTTAGCAGCTGGAATATATGCTTATTCTACTAGAAATAGGCCACAAGTATTACCCGCACAACAACGAAGGCCACCACCAACACAGCAACAACCTATTATAGATATAACACCTCGTGGACCTGGAGGAGGATCACCACAATTAACTCCACCAGCACAAAGATTAGGTTATAATGCACCAAAACCTCAGCCACCATCACCACAAGGACCAAATCCTAATTTACCTCAAGCACCACAACCTAGACAAGCACCACAAAGAAATCCTGAACAATCGGTTTCCGTTATAAAAAACATGCGTGAAGATGCACGCCTAGAGAATATTGTGAGAAGTGGACATGATATTGCTACAGCTACGATGATAGCTAAGCATCTCTTGCCTAAAAGTAAAGTAGCAGTATTAGAAAAGCTTCCTGGTGGTCTAGAAGGGGTAATACAAGACTATACACAATATATCGAAGCGCAACCACCTGCCGTTAGACAACAAATGCCAATGCAAGCGCAACAACAGGCACAATTACCCCAAATTCAAGAAGCATCTCAGCAATTACAACGAGAACCAGAACAACGAGCTCAGATACCCCAAGAACAAATTCAACAACAATCTGAAGCAGTACAACCAATTTCTCAGATATATCAAGAAATGGAAACACCAGATATACGTCAGCGTACTCAGCAAGCAGCATTTGCAGGGGAACAGCCAAAACCAATAGAATCCTATGCTATGCGCAAGGAAAGTTTCCATGTACCAAATTACCATTACGCAGGCGAATCTAAGAAGGATTTTGATAATCGTAAGATCCTATTTGATGCCGCAAATAAAGCAGCTGAAGCTATTACTAAGGGGATGGACTTTACCGATTTTCCAGTTAATAAAGAAGCAGTATATTCAAGCGCAGCAGATGTGTTGCGTTTCTTGGCAGGTATTCCAAATGTATTAAATGCCGCTCTAGATGAAGAAGAGAAACAAGAATTGTCCGATTCTCTAATATCTGAAGATAAAATGACCGAACGCATGAGACCTAGCGAAGGAGAAAGAAATATACATGGCGCTCAGATGACGCCTAATCTTATATGGAATCTATTGCAAAGCGTAGAACCTCGTCTATCTAATATGGAAAGGATGCCATCCATTAAAGGGCATCAAATGGCACCTGGTGGAAAGATGGGAACCGCAGAATTACGTAGATTCTTGACTCATAATGTATATGACGTGCTAAGTGGTAAGACAGTAAGCTCTGAATTGGCAAATGTCATTGGTAAAGTATCAGATACCACATCTAAATTGGATTTGATGATACAGGCTGCTAGTGCCGGAAATATGCGTAGAATGATAGAGTATATGGAAGAGTTAGACAATGATCATGAATCTTTCCTAGAATTGATGAACTCTATAACTGATGAAGAGCTTGAGATGAGATCACTAACGCCTAAAGGTCAAGAAGAAAAAAAGGCAAAAGAGAAAGAACAGAAAAAAGGGGATATCTCTTACAAAGCAGCCGAGAAGAGAAAAAAGAAATCTACAGAATTAATGCAGGAATGACATGGAAGAAAAAGAAAGGCTAAGCGTTATTATAAAGGAAAAATTGTCAGGATTGAAAGATAAAGATTTGCTTACGATTAAGAAAGGCTTGGATTATCTGAACAAAAAAAAAGCAGCCAAAAATAAGGCTGCTCCTCGTCGTTAAGATTTGTAACTTTTTAGATTATCTATTTGTTTCTGTAGGTCTGAGATCTCTTTATCTCGCGATTTCTGTTGCCAATCAGCAATCCTCCATCCCAGTATAAAACCTCCAAAAGATAACAACGCATCTATTAAACCATTATTTTCATCTCTATAATACATAATTTTTCCTTTTTTATAACACACTATTCATTTATATCTGCTTTAGCTAGTTCTGTGGGCATTACTCCTTTCATAATCATGACAGCCTTTATTATAGCTATCTCTTTCTCTACATCTTTGAATTGACACTCAACTTTATTGAATTGTCTATCTATATCATTAAATCTGCCATTCATCCATAACATACATGTCATGATCGATCCAACTACTATGGCTGTATCTGTATGTTTCTTTAACCAATCCATATTCATTCTCTTTTCGTTTGTTTAGAGCATTCATACTCTAATATTTTTTCAGATTCTCTAATCTGTACAAAACCTCTTATCAATTCCGCGGTTTGCTTTGGAAGTGAAAGTCCTTTATCGATACATACGATCTTGAATCTCTTGTATAGAGATTCTGGTATTCTCATTCTAACTTCTCTATCAGCCATAGTCTCTCCTGTTTATATATGTAGAATGCCACATCGTGTAATTTGATGCAAGAATTATCGCGATTGATGTTGTTTTTCTTTTGTTAAATCATAACATTTGACAAACTCAAATTTAACTTAACAGGAGATAAACCTATGACTTTCCCACCAGGCGCAATGGTATACACACAGTCTTTTGGAAGTCGTCCAGAGAACGTTGAAGTACCACATATTGATGTAAGAGCACCTACAGCATCTGACGTGAACTATCCTATAGGAAAACGTTGGGTAGATACATTTCTATATGTGGTATATGACTTAGTGGCTTTTACCTCAACTGGCGGTGTATTACAAGCTGTATGGGTAGAAGGTGGTAATGGTCCTGCAACAGAAACATCTATTGGACTTGTGGAATTAGCAAGTTTAGCTGAATTACAGACAGGTACAGCTCCCGCACCTTACTTTACTGCATCTGCAAACGACATCGCTACAGTTATTCAAGGAGTTGTGGTAGGCGCCGTTCCTCCTGCAACAGAAACACAACAAGGTATTGCCGAAATAGCTACACAAGTTGAAACAGATGCCGGGGTGGATGATACTAGAATAGTTACCCCTCTTAAGCTAGCTAATTTCATTGGCGGTGGTGGATTTCCTGGTGTATTCACCGATCTTACAGCTACAGGTGCGGTCACATTTACCGGTGCAACAGGTGCCTTGTCTATGACATCTACATCAGCATCTAGCTTAGGTGTAACCGGTGCAGGTATAGACCTTACGTTATCTAGTTCCGCAGGTCGAGTAGTTGTAAATGGTGAGGAAGCTGCCGCTGATGCAGTACGAATCCTTTCTGCAGCAGGTGGACTTGATACAAACGTTGCTCTTCAAATGAATTTAGATTCATCCCAAGCTGCTGCAAATGCCGTTAGAATTATAGCAAGTAATGCAGCAGGTGGCATAGACGTAGACGCTGGTACTGGTGGAATCACTATAGATTCTACAGGAGCAATTTCAATTGATGCAGCGGCAGCGTCTAATTTCACGGTTACGGGTGCATTTGATAATACCTTTAGCTCTTCAGCTGGATCTATCAACTTATTAGCCGGTGAAGCTGCCGCGGATGCTGTTAACATTGAGGCTGCAGCAGGTGGTTTAGATGTTGATGTGGCATTGCAAATGAACTTGGATTCCTCCCAAGCGGCAAACAACGCGGTTAGAATTGTGGCTTCTGCTGGTACTGGTGGTATTGATGTTGATGCAGGATCTGGTGGAATTACCATCGATTCAACCGGAGCTTTCTCTATTGATGGTGCAGCTGCATCCAATGTTACTACAACAGGAGCTGGTATAGACTTGACATTGTCATCTGTTCTAGGTTCTGTTTTGGTTGAATCCACAGAGAATGCGGCTTTGGCGATTAGATTACATGCTAATGGTGGTACATCTGAAACTATTCAAATACATGCAGACCAAGGAACTGGAGTAGCAAGTTTAGATCTTCTATCGGATGTTGGCGGTATCACATTAAGAGGTGGTTTGGGAACTGCAGACGCGATAAATATAACTGCAACGAATGCTGCAGGTGGTATTGATGTTGATGCAGGAACAGCCGGTTTTATTGTTGATACGACTGGAGCAGTTTCCTTAGACTCAGCCGCCGCATCAAACTTCACTGTAACAGGAGCTTTTGATCTTACTCTTAACTCCACAGCAGGTTCAGTTGTAATTACAGGTGCAGAAGCAGCTACAGATGCAGTTCAAATCAATGCTGTTACAGCACTTGGGGGTATTGACGTTAATGCTGGTACTGGTGGTATGACAGTAGATTCTGCAGGTTTGTTATCTCTAGATGCTGCCGGAGTAGTGAACCTGACAACGACAGGCGCATTCGACATTACCGTTAATAGTACGGCTGGATCTGTAATCTTAACAGGTGCAGAAGCAGCAGTAGACGCTATTCAGCTTAACGCTACTACGGTAGGCGGTGGTATTGATATTAATGCGGGTAGTGGAGGGATAACCTTAGATACTACAGCAGCATTATCTCTAGATTCCGCGACAGCATCAAACTTCACTGTAACAGGGGCAGCAGATCTTACCTTACAATCAACAGCAGGTGCAGTAAACGTTATATCTGGAGAAGCAAATGCAGACTCCATCAACGTGACATCTGCTGGTGGTATGAACATCGTGGCAACTGGTGCAGCTGCAAAAGACACGATCATAACTAATACTAATGGCAGTATGACTTTAACTGCTGGTGAGAACGTAACCGATGCGATGAATATTACTGCTAGTGGAGCAGCTTCTAGAGTCAATATAACAGCAGGTACAGGAAGTGTTAAGATAGCATCAGGTCTTGTTGTAGCGAAAAAAGATGTTGTTTTTGCTGATTCACCCTATACAGTTCTTGGTACAGACTATTTCTTGTCAGTAGACACAAGTGGTGGTGCTATTACTGTTACATTGCCAGCAGCCACAGCATTAGCAGGTCGTACATTTGTAATTAGAGATACCGGTGGTGCAGCGGCAGCAAGTAATATTACAATAGGTGGTGGTGGTACAAACCTAGTTGGTGGTGGTGCAGCAGCAGCAACAAAAGTTATCTCTGCGGCATATGCTGGAGCTACTGTTTATTCAAATGGTGCTACGTGGAATTATTGCTATGTTGCCTAAAAAATATAGAACAGGAATGATATGGCATATACTTCAAGAATAGCTTGGGAAACACTTAGATCTATTGATGCAGCATCTATTGCCGATGCTGCTCTCTACTATCCTATAGGAACAGCTCTGCAGAATCCATCTTACATATGCAAGATGGTAAACAATTCTAGCGTTCTTGTGACTGTATCCATAGATGGAGAAAATGATATAGATGTACTACCTGCCAACTCTTTTTGGCTGTATGATGAAGCAAAGTATGGAAACCCTGCCATACAGTTTTTGCCAGCTGGCACACAATTCTTTGTTAAGGGTGCTACAGGAGGAACTGGATTAATATATCTAGTGACTCAATACATAGTCGCTCAAAATACAGCATATCCATGAGGTTATCGTGAGCCAAGCAGGTCAAATAAACTCAGCAGCTGGACCATTACCTCCTACGGTCCCTACTATATTTGAAACCGATCAGCCTGTAGGAACTAATGAGGCTATACCACAGAATAACATACTTATTGTTACTGGTGGTAATACCACAGACAACAATCCTCTTGGTATAGAGACATATGCTAATCCTACCGGTAGCATGGGTAGCAATAATCTCGTTATTGAACTTACAAATAGATATCAAAGAAGCGATTCTTTTTCAGACGCATCATCTCATGAATTATATTCACAAAATCTTGGAATAACTCCAGCAGCATATTTGTTTGAATTCTCTTTAGTCGCTTTTAATGTTACGTCAAACTTGATGTCTGCTTATGTAATAAAAAATCCAATAAGAACCACAGGTGTTGCGGCTTTTGGTATTGTACCCGCTGATATATATCAACCAGAAGAAGGCGCTATGAAAGATGTTACTGTAATTAGTGGAGTTACAGGAAATAGCTTTATTGTATCTGTACAGGGTTATAATACTGATACTATCCATTACAATCTAACAGGAACATACACGGTGGTAACATGACAGGTCCAGTAGGTTTTTCACACAGCACATTGTATGCAAATAATGCGGATTTCAGTAATTCAGGATTATCTGAGGAGGCTAGTGGCCTACAAACAGACAAACAGATTTGGGTAGGAACAACCGCGCTTAATGCAGGTGGCACACATATCAATGTGCTAACCCTAACAGAAGGCGCAGGTGTTTCCATAACACAAGCCGCCACGACTCTAACGATTGGTTTAGCCGGTGGAGGAGCAGGAATAGATACCATCATTCCTCAGACAGGTGTAAACGTCGTTCCTGATGGTGGTGGTAACGTAACAATAAATGGCGCAGTAGTCGCAGCAGGAACAAATCCAGTACGAACAGATGGAACTGGTGCCAATACCTTAGCTATAGAAGTACAGACTAGCCAAGCATTAGCAGCCGCAGATGCAACAAAGATTGGACTCAGTAATTTTGATAGTGCAGCTTTTGATGTTAGTGCTACTGGATTTGTCCAACTGAATGGCGGAGGTATAGCCGCAACGGCTTTTGATGTTCAGGCTAATACAGCACCTGGAACAGATCCAGTTGTCCCAACTGCAGCCGGTGTTGTCGTGGTTAATGGTGCTGCCGTAGCTAACCATAGTGTTGTTCTAGAGACTAGATCACGAGCAGCAAATGCTTATAATTTAGAGGTGCAATATGCGGCTGCTGCCGCAGCTACAGATGCGACTAAATCAGGTGTAGCCCATTTTTCAAGTACTAACTTTTCAGTCGATGCTAATGGTTTTGTCACATCATTAGGTGCGATGAATGATTACCATGTTGCTCGCTACATAGTAAGTGCTGGCGGTGCAACAGATGGAGCTAATTATACAACTATAACAGCAGCATATGCCGCAGCAGTAGCGGCAGGAGCTCCACAAGTAGTTTTTATACAGCCGGGAACTTACACAGAAAACCTTACATTAACAAGTGGAATTCACCTCGCAGCGCTAAACGATTCATTCAATAATGCTTCTCCAACTATAATAAACGGAAGTCTAACGCTGACATCAGGGACGGTTAGTTGTGATAATATCAGTTTCGCAACAAACGCCACAAATATAGCAATAGTCTCAGGTTCGGCTTTAATAAATTTTTACCGTTGTGGTTTTTTCTCAACTAACGCAGTTCCTTTTACTTGCAATAGCGGTAATCTTAACTTCTTTGAATGTAATTTAAGCGATACAAACACAGGACAGATATTTAGTTGCACTAACACGTCAACCATCAGAGTCACCAATTGCATGTTTCTTGGAAGTGGATCAACAGCAAGCACTCTAACAAATACATCAGGTATAACGTTTAGAAATTCTACTTTCCAAACGAGTATTTCATGTGCATTAACATCAACATTTCTTGCTTATAATTCACAGTTTGGAGAAACAGCAAATAATTTCACATTATTGACTACATCAGGAACAACATCAACACATAAAGCCTATAACTGCGCATTTCTTTCAGGTAACGCAACGGCTATCAGCGTAGGATCTGGAACTACTGTGAAATTATCCAACTGTGTAGTGGAAACAGGAAATTCAACCGCTATTGGTGGATCTGGAACTATTAATCTATCAGCTATTGAGTATACCAGCACAAGTTCTTTAGTAAACACAACAACACAAACTGTGCAAGTAACAAACAAAGGTGCATACAAAGTATCTCTTCCAGCTGGAGATTATACGGTTCTAGCTACGGATGAGATTGTAGGCGCAACAAGTTCTGCAGCACGCGCCATAACGCTTAACGCAAGTCCTAGTACTGGACAGGTTGTTACGATTAAAGATGTTACTGGGACAGCAGCAGCAAATAACATAACCATTACACCAGCAGCAGGAACGATAGACGGAGCGGCTACAAAAATCATAAATACTAATTATGGGTCAGTCACTCTATACTATTCGGGTGCAAATTGGTTTATTATCTAAGGACATATGGCATATAACACTCCTGCACAAGTTAGCTATGAGATAAAAAGAGGGATCGATGGGAAAACAACGGGACCTATTTTATTGTTAACACCTGTTGGAAATTTCACTCCTCTTATGATCAACTTTGAGTTAACCTCTACAACAGGATTTGCAGTCGTAGCATCATGTAGCATAGGTACTAATGGAGCTTCATACAACAATATATTGCCAATATCAGCTTTGACAGGTATTAGTGTAGCAGGAAATATTCTAAACTTTAGTTTGCTTACCTTAATATCTAAGGTTGCAGCAGGTACGGGAATATATGTCAATGTGACTACAGGTGCAGTGGCAACGACATACGTCCTTAAAATAACACTCGTTGGATTTTACGATTAAGAGGGAACATGGCATATATAGGAACACCTCCAATAAATGTAGTCAACGGCGGAACCGGAGCGACGACGTTAACTGGAGTACTTACAGGAAACGGCACATCAGCTATCACAGCATCCGCAGTTACTCAACATAGTGTTCTTGTGGGTGGTGCAAGTAATGCTATTAATAGCATAGCTCTTACCAATGGTCAAGTCCTTATAGGTAACACAGGAAATGATCCAACTGCAGCTACATTAAGCGCAGGAACAGGCTTATCTATTGCCAATGCTGCTGGTTCTATTACCATTAACGCAGCTGGAGGAGGTTTAACATGGAGTGTAATAACAGCTGATCAAACCGCTGCGGTAAATCATGGATACATATGTAATAAAGCAGGACTTCTCACACTAACGATGCCGAGCACTTCATCTGTTGGCGATGTAGTAGCTATCATTAATATAAACACTGCAGCAGGTGCGAAGTTTTTAAGTGCAAATCCGGGCCAGCTTCAAATGGGTACATCTGTAGCAACCGCAAATACAGGTAGTCTAGCATCCACTGCACTTGGGGATGTTTTATTTTTAGTTTGTACGGTTGCAAATACTACATGGTATGCGCATTCCGCTCAAGGTAACTGGACTGTAGCATAGGAGATATATGGCAACCAATAATGCGACAAACACATCTAACCCTATTACGGTGTCACAGGGAGGAACTGGAGCCTCGACATTAACAGGAGTTCTAATTGGTAATGGCACATCAGCTGTCACAGCTTCTACAGTTACCCAACATAATGTTGTAGTGGCAGGAGCATCGAATGCTTTATCAACTATTGCACCCGGAACTAGCGGTAATGTCTTGACATCAAACGGTACCGATTGGACAAGTGCAGCCGCTCCTGGTGGAGGATTAATATCAGCAACAGCAACTCTAACAAGTGCGCAAGTAAAAACATTAAATGGAACTCCAGTAGATATAGTGTCAGCACCAGGTTCTGGTAAAATTCTTGTTCCAGTTAAAGGATTAGTAAAATTAAATTATGGTGGAACAAATCCATTTACCGCTGGATCAGGTCAAACTATAGCTTTAACATACAATACAGTAAGCACAATAATAGGATCAATGGCAAGTAACGCTGCTATAACCGCATCGGCTAATAACTATTGTATTAATGCTGCAACATCATTTGCAGCTGTTGCAGCTGCTAGCATAGAAAACTTACCGCTAACATTATTTAATCCTGTTGGTGTTGAAATAGGAGGAAATGCCGCTGGTAATAATACAATTTCTTTCGAGGTGTTATATTACATAATAACATTATAAATTATTATTAAAAACACACTATAAAAGAATACCTATGGCAACAAACAACGCAACGAATACATCAAATCCTATCAGTGTATCGCAAGGAGGTACAGGGGCTACCACATTAACAGGCGTGTTAACAGGTAATGGCACTTCAGCAGTTACCGCATCTACATTGACTCAACATGGCGTAGTTGTAGCTGGTGCATCCAATACATTATCTACCGTAGCACCTGGAGCATCTGGAAATTTACTTACATCAAACGGTACCGATTGGACAAGTGCAGCCGCTCCTGGTGGAGGAATATTATCAGCATCAATTACTCTAACAAGCGCTCAAATTAAAGCATTACATGGTACACCTATAACAATGATATCAGCTCCTGGTGTTGGTAATATTATAGTGATAGTTAAAGGTGTATCTAAACTTTTATATGGAGGATCAAATGTTTTCGTGGCTGGTGCTGGTCAAACTGTAAATTTAGCATATAATTCAGTTCAATCAGCTATAAGTTCATTTGCAAATAATACATCTATTATAGCATCTCAAACTAATTATAGCCAAGGATCTGGAAATACGATAGCAAATGCTACGGCTGCTAATTTAGATAACCAGCCTATGACATTATTTAATCCTAGCGCAACTGAGATATCTGGAAATGCAGCTAACGACAATACGATGTCATTTCAGGTGTTATATTATATAATTACTCTATAGCACATTATCACATCCACACCATTCAGCATGTCCGTAAAATGAGATTTGCACCCAATGGTCTTCTATGAAAGCCCATATGGTATTGTCGTCTAAATAAACGATAGTCAGTAAATCCATCCCGACAATCTCGCGGGAATATTCTTTTTCTAATTCAGCCCTTAATGGAGCTGTCACAATTAAACCTGCGTAGACGAGAGCAATAAGTTTTTTCATAATCTAGATTTCATTGACATTATACGTTTGAATAGCTGCACACATCTAAATGAACACAAATCAAATTTAGCCGTAGGATGGTATATAGTCAATGGTAGTTGATATATGGGAACTCTACACATAGAACAATGCATATTAATCGCACTCACTTGTTTTTTTAGATGTATTGATAAAAAGGCTTGATCGTGATCAAGCCTAATGCAGGAAGGGATTTTATGGAAGAAGTTTTAGGCATTCTATATTAATAGAGGCTATTGTGATAGGAAATACACTACCAGTTACGGAAGGATTTAGATCAACTGAGCTAACACATGTATTTCTAAGACGCAACATGTCACCAGATTTAATTTCTATGATTACATCTCCAGTTGAATGACAGGCGTCATCACCAGGAGCTTGAGTAAATCCACTATAAATAGAACCAGGAACTAAAACACCGTTAATCCAGAAACCAAATGACCAACTAGGAACTGGAGTAGGTACTGGTGGAGTAATTCTACCTTGGAGTTGCC
>Ga0105248_10005774_pt1 | contig 13599 bp, 12 predicted proteins | sample KBSS34metaG_FD_81524 | JGI IMG/M metagenome (GOLD analysis project Ga0105248, IMG submission 81524) | Switchgrass rhizosphere microbial communities from Kellogg Biological Station, Michigan, USA - KBS S3-4 metaG | ecosystem: Host-associated > Plants > Roots > Rhizosphere > Soil | place... | reverse complement strand
CCGACGAACGCGACATCATGCGCGGGCTGTCCTGCTTCGCTCGCATTCTTGACGGCAAGCAATGGGACCGGCTGGGCGAGGTTTTCGCCCCGGACATCTGTTTCGACTACGGATCGGGACAGGACGAACATGGGATGGCAGCCCTGACTCTCAATATGCGCCGGTTTCTGGACAGATGCGGCGGGACCCAGCATCTCATCGGCAGTGTCCTCGTCGATATTGAAGGTGATCGCGCCACCAGCCGCTCCTACGTACAGGCGCGCCATCAAAGAGTCGGCGATGCCGCCGGCCCGATCTTCGATTCCAACGGAGAATATGTCGACCAATGGGAAAGGCGCGCCGAAGGATGGCGGATCGTCCGGCGCGATGCACGATGGGCAGCGCATACGGGTGACCCAGCCATCCTGGACGCGGCGACGGACGATCTGGGCTAACGCCCCCGTCTCCTTTATTCCGCGGCCTCGGCGAAGGGCAGGCACACGCTGTCGAATCCCAGGACATGCGCCACGCGGCCAAGCCCCGTCCAGGCGGCAACACTGTGCGCCAGATCGACGATCTCCTCGTCCGAGAACAACGCATGGGCGCGTTCCCAGAAATTCTCGTCGTCCGCGATAACCTTGGGCTCCTCGGCAAACCGCTCCGCAAATTCAATTGCGGTCCGCTCGCGTGAACTGAACAACGGTGACGTCCGCCAATGTTCGACTGCCGCATAAAAGGCCTCATCGGGGGCCGGGCCATTGTCGGAAACCAGCCGATCAGGCCGCACGCCGCTCACCGCAAACATTGCCGGCGCATCCCGCGCGGCGCGAAATTGCTGGCATATGATGCAGCCATTGATCTGGGCGATACGCGACCGCGCGCCTTCGAATTCGCGCAGCGACAAAATGCTATGCTGGTAAACCGCCTTGGAAAAGTGGCCGGCGGTCTCCATGAGCTGTCGTCCAAGCTTGCGCGCGGCATAGCCATAGGGATCGGCGGCGTCCTGTTCGGGTATGTCGATGCGGATCATGGATATCCTCCTCTTCGTGTTTGGGGTTAGCTGGCCCAGTGCGCCGCGACGAAGCTCGCGATTTCGCGATCCTTGTCGGCATCTTCCGGGCCGGCGAAGAAGCCGCCATGCGGCATGGCTTCGAAGACATGGAGATCGGCCGCCACGCCGGCCGCGCGCAACGCGCGATGCATCCGAACTGTATTGGATAGATACAGATCGCGGGTGCCGCTTTGCAACAGCGTGGGCGGAAAACCCGCCAGATCGCCGAACAGGGGTGAGAGGTAGGGGTGCCTGATGTCGTGGCCGCCCGCGTAAATGGCGACGCATTCGGTCAACCGCCCCTTGAGCACGGGATCAAGCCCCATCATGGTTTCGAAACTGTCGCCGCTTTCGGTCATGTCGACCTTTGGCGACAAAAGCAGTGCCGCGCGAGGCATTGGTAACCCTTCATCCTTGGCCCTCAGCAACAAAGCCGCCGTCAGATATCCGCCCGCCGATCCTCCGCCGACGATGATATTGTCCGCGCCCCTGTCCGCCACTTCCGCGGCATAGACGGCCAGGCAATCGTCGAGCGCGGCTGGATAGGGATGATCGGGCGGCATCCGGTAATCGATCGCGACGGCTTCGACGCCGTGCAGTGACGCTTCGCGAACCGCGCCCGCCCTGCAGAAATCGCCGGCGCCGAACACCAGGCCGCCGCCATGTATCTCGATATAGAGCCGGCGGTCGTCGGATGGGGCCCCGATGGGGCGAGCGCGATGTACGGTAACGCCGGATAGTATTTCGGTCGCTACCGGGATTTTCGGGTCTTCGGGGCGCGAATAGGCCATCATTGCGCGATTGACCTGCTCGATCAGAACGCGCCAGGCGTCAGTGTCGGCAGGGTCCGGAAAAGGGATGAGGGGCCGCTCCGCCGCCGCTCGCAGGGCATCGCGGGCCTGGGCGCTGATCGACAAGGGCCAGGGAATTGTCCGCTGGCCGAGCGTCACGCCGACGCTGTCGATCATCGTGACGCCTTCCTCTCCTTCCACTGCCGCCGTTCCTTTCCGTTTCGAATGTTCACGGGCGAGGCCGCATCCTTCAGCCTGTGAAGCCCGGCGCGCCGGGAAATCCCTCATAATATTGTCCGGTCAACATACCCCCGTCGACCGCTATTTCGGCGCCGGCCAGATAGGAGGCATCATCGCTCGCGAGGAACAAGGTCGCCTTCGCCACCTCCTCCGGAGCGCCCACGCGTTGCAGAGGCACATTGCCAAACCGTTCGTTGACGGACTCGCGGCTGCGTCCGTCATGGTTGGTCATCACCGTGTCGACGCCGCCGGGATGAACGGAATTCACGCGAACGCCGTGATGCCCAAGCTCCATCGCGGCAACGCGCGTCAGTCCTCGCACGCCCCACTTGCTCGACGCATAAGCCGCCAGGCCATTCGCTCCCTTCATGCCGTCCACCGAGGAGATGTTGACGATCGCTCCCTTTCCTCGCGCGATCATGCCGGGCGCCACGGCCTTGATGCCCAGAAATTCGCCCACGAGATTGACGTTGAGGACACGTTCATATTCGGCGCGCGTCGTTTCCAGCAACGTGCGAAACAGCAGGATGCCGGCGTTGTTGACCAGAATGTCCACGGGACCGAAATCTGCCTCGACGGCCTCGACAAGCCGCCCCCAATCCTCCTCGCTGGTCACGTCATGATGATAGAAGCGACTAACTTCGCCGAGGTCTGCCGCGAGTGCAGCTCCAGCGTCATCGAGGAGATCGGCAATGGCGACCTTGGCGCCTTCCGCTGCGAACAGCCGGCTGGTCGCCGCTCCCATACCGCGAGCGCCCCCCGTGATAATTGCCACCTTTCCTGTCAGTCGGCCCATGGCCTATTCTCCCACATCCAAAATTCTGCATCGCCAGCCGAACCGATCCGGCATCCTTCACAACGCTCAGGTCGCGGCCACGATTTCCGGCGGTTTTCGCGCGGCTATCCGGGCCATAGCGACGAACATGATCCCCGCAGCGGCGGAACTGGCGACGATCACCATGACGACCGCGCTGTAATTCTGCGTGAGATCACGCAACACGCCCATCAGCGGCGGCATACCGAATGTGAATGGCAGCGTGACGAGCCCGAGAAGGCCGAGCACCCGCGGCAGCGACGCTAGACCAAACAGGCGCCCCGACAGAACGTTGATCGCCGGAAACACGCCCGCACCGCCAATACCCAGAAACAGAGCCGTCGCGGCCATGAGCGGAAACGCGCTTGTCGAAAGGAGCACCAGCCAGCCCGCAACCTGGGTTGCGGCGATGAGCGCGAGCGTCAATGCAGCGCCGAGCCGGCTGCATAAAAACCCGACGATCAGCGATCCAACGACCGCCGAGCCGCCCATGATCGATAGTAATATGGCTGCCTGCTCGCCGGGGACGCCGCGCTCGGCGGCAAAAGGCACGATATGGGAAATGGCGATGATACCGACCGAATTGAGATAACCGCCGCCCACGCAAATCGCCCAGAACGCCGCAAGGCCAAGAACCTTCCGGGTGGACAACATGCCGGGCTGCCCGGCGCCGTGTCGCTCAACGGGGGCGCCGACCGCGCCCGCAGGGGCATCGACAACGCCCAGCATCAAAGGCAGGATCAGCAAATGGAGTCCTGCAAGCGCAAGGTAGAGCCCGGTTAGTCCGAACGCGCCGATCAGGAGAACGCTCACCATCGGCAGCACCGCCACCAGCAGCGGCATATTGGTGATGCCCAGCGCAGGTCCGGAATTGTTCGGTGACCAGTTGCTGGCCAGCACGCTGGCGGGAAAAGGACCGAACATGGCAAGGCCTATGCCGATCGGAAGCGCATAGAGCGCGAGGACCGCCATCATGTTGGGCGCCACTGCGAGCAGGCCGTAGCCGATGCCGGATAACACCGTTCCGGTTATCATCGTCCGGCGCAGGCCAATGCGCCCGATCAACGTACCGATGAGGGGACTCACCAATCCCAGAACGAGAATGCACAGGCCGAGGCAAAGCGTGATTGTGCCGCGGCTCGCGCCATATTGCTGCTGGAGCGGTATCACGGCGACGCCAAAACTGCCGAAAGCGCAACCGACGGCCACGTTCTGCGCCAGAAAAGCGCGGAAGATCATCATCCGCCGAGAACCCTCCGCGCCTTGCGGTGCGAGGTCAGGCGCACCTGATCGTGTCATTCCGTCCATCTGCAATCTCTCCTGTCGCGCATGCCGGCGGTTCTCACGGAACGTCCGTTTTGCCACAGGATCGTGCCGAGCGCGGCATGGCCGCAACATATATCCCCACATGCGGAAAACGTCTTATGATTAGCCCCCCATCATATAGGGCAAGACCATCACTTCCTTAAATCGGCGGAATCGGCGGCATGTCGGGCACATTATGCGCGTAGCCCATTTCCTCATAACGTTCGGCGATGCGCCAGCCATCGGCCGTGCGGACCAGCTTGTCGCGATACCAAAGGCCGATGAAAAAGACTTTCTCCGCCCCATCATCGTCCTGATAGACCATGGGATTGAACAGGCAGGTACGGCTGCGTGCAGCATCCCCGGCCAGTTCCAGTTTCGTCGTTGCAACCATGTGCTGGTAACGGGGAAATCGTTCCATTGCTTTCGGCAACCATGCTTTGATCTGGGCCACGCTTCCCGCCGCCCCGCCGGTCTCGCTATAATCGATCACAGCGTCGGGCGTGAACACGGTGTCCAGCGCATCCCAGTTACGCTCGTCGATCGCGTAGCTGTATCGGGCGAGCAGGTCCTGTATTTCCAGGCGATCGGAAATTTCCTGAAGAGACAACATGCGGCACCCTGCTCCTTTGCCCGGTTCATCGATGAATCCGGATCCGAATCGCGCATTTCACAGCTTTTTAGCGTTGTCCTTTCTTGAAATGCGTAGCCAAATCACGCAAGTGCTAAATGACAACGACGGGTGAGGGAGATCGATGATGCGTCTGGAAGGCAAGGTCGCCGTGGTAACCGGTGCGGCGTCGGGGATCGGCCTGGCCGTCGCGAAGCGGCTGGCGCGAGAAGGAGCGCGGGTCGTCATCGGTGACCGCAATGCAGAAGGGCTGGAAAAGGCGGCGGGCGATATCGGCCCCGCGGCGACATCCATGGTGCTCGACGTCGCCAGCGAATCTTCCTGCAACGCCATCGTCGAGCGCGCGGTAACCTTGCACGGCGGGCTGGATATCGTCTGCAACATTGCCGGAGTGCTCGACTTCGGACGGTTTGCGGACGTCGATGAACATCGCTGGGATCGGGTGATCTCGATCAATCTCGGCGGCGTCTATCGTATGTGCCGGGCGGCAATGCCACACCTGATCGAACGGCGCGGCAATATCGTCAACATGGCGTCCGCCGCCGGACTTGTGGGCGTCGCCTATAACTCCGCCTATACCGCATCCAAACATGGCGTCGTGGGACTCACGCGATCACTGGCGCTGGAGTTTTCGAAAGAAGGCGTTCGGGTCAACGCGGTGTGCCCCGGCGGGGTCAAGACCCCCATGCTGGAACAGGCCCCGCCGGACGATATTGACTGGAACATGGTGATGCGCTCGGCGTCCTGGCTGGACAGCGGCGAAATGGCCGTCCCCGAGGATATCGCCGACGCCGTCGCCTTTCTGGCATCGTCCGAGGCGCGGCGGATCACGGGCGCGGCTCTCGCCGTGGACGGCGGACAAACCGCCAGTTGAGAATGCCCATCTATGATTTACGCCATCGATCGCGGCCATGCGCCGGAAGATCCTCCGCAACCGCGTTTAAGCGCGGTATGGGGGATCTCGCAAATGGCCGATGGCCGGTACGGCAAGAGCCGACAAGGAGGAACAATTATGGCAACCCAACATCATTCTGCGGGGGCCGCGCTGCTTGATCGCGATCATCTGCTGGAGCTAGCCCGCGAGCGTGCCGGCCTGTCCGATTTCGGCGACCTGTGGTTTCTGGAACCGATGGATCGCTTCATCGAAGCATCCAATAGCGAAGGCCGGTTGACCCCGGCTGGCCGTGAATCGACGACTGAGGTGATCGTCAAGGGTCTGGTCAGCCGTCTGCGCATGATCGAAGATATCAAGCGGCATCCGGAAATCCTGGACGAAAATGTGGAAGTGGCGGGCATCATCCTGGGCCTGCCACGGACGGGCAGCACGATCTTCCAGCGACTGCTCGCGAGCGCCCCGGGCATGACGGGCCTGCGCTGGTACGAGGCGCAGAACTTTGCCCCCTTCCCCGGCGAGGAACGCGGCAACCCGGTCGAGCGGCGAAGCTATGCGCAGTCGATGATAGACGGCTGGTTGCAGCTGGCCCCGGAGCTTGCGTCCATCCATCCGCTCGAACCTGACGCCCCTGATGAGGAGATCCTGATCCTCGGCCAGATGTTCGTCAGCACGATGATCGAAGGCATGAATTTCGTGCCCGGCTTCGCGCGATGGCTGAACGACTATGACCAGTCGAAGGGGCATCAGGACCTCAAGACCATCCTCCAATATCTTCAGTGGCAGGATCCCTCGCGCAAGGGGAGCAAATGGATCCTCAAGAGTCCGTCGAACCTGCCCTATGCCGAAATCGCGGCAAAGGCGTTTCCGGATGCGCTGTTGATCATGACACACCGTGATCCTTTGCAGACGGTGCCTTCCTACGTTTCGATGCAGGCGGCGCTATACAAGTTGAGCGCGACGGTGACCGACAAGGAAGTCGGTGAGTTCTGGTTCGCGCGACTCGTCGAATGGATGCGGATGTTCGAGGCCGCCCGTGCCCGCATCGGCGAGGACAGGTTCATCGACATCGATTATCGCGAGGTCGGCAAAGACCCTTCCACCCAGGCACGACGGGTATTGTCGCGTATCGGCATTCCGGTCGATGATCGCCTGGAGGAAGCGCTGAACGAGTTCCTCGCAGGGAACAAGCGAGAACAGCGACCGATGCACGACTATTCGCTCGAACGCTTCAGCCTGGACGAGGACGCGATCAAGCGGGAGTTTGCAGCCTATCGCGAACGCTACATAGCCTGACGGAGGAAAGCTATGGAGATCCGCCCCGGCATATTGCGCGCGCCCGACGCCGTGTTCGCGGAATTGCCGGGTTATGACTTCGCGGCCCATTATGTGGACATCCCCGACCCTCGGCTGGGTGCCCTGCGGATGCACTATGTCGACGAAGGCCCCCGGCACGCGCCGATTGTGCTCATGCTGCACGGCAATCCGACATGGAGCTATCTCTATCGCCACATGATCGGACCGGTCGTCGCGGCTGGTTATCGCGTGATCGCGCCAGACATGATCGGGTTTGGCAAATCGGACAAGCCGGCCAGCCGCGCCGACTATGGCTTTGACCGTTTCGTCGCCTGGATGCGCGCCTTCCTCGAAACGCTGGATCTGAACGGGCTGACGCTGGTTTGCCAGGACTGGGGCGGCCCGATCGGTCTGCGTGTCGTGGCGGAGGCTCCCGATCGCTTCGCCGCGATCCTTGCCACCAATACGCTACTGCAAAATTGCGATCCGCCACCGCTGGGTGTTCCCGACTGGCCCGGTGAGGCGATTGCCGCGTGGGTCGAGACTTGCCGGACGAGCGAGGATCTGCCGCTTGGCGAACTGATCGCGCGCGCCTGCGTGGAAAGGCCGGCGGACGATGTCCTGGCCGCCTATGCCGCCCCCTTCCCCGATGCCCGATACAAGAAGGGGATGCTGGAGATCACGTGCGGCATCCCGCTTGCCGAAGGAGCCGAGGGTCTGAACGCAAACCGTGCCGCCTGGCGCTTTCTTGAGACATGGGACAGGCCATTCCTTACCGCGTTCAGCGATCAGGACCCGGCAACGATCGCATGGGAGCAGGTGTTCCAGCGGCGGATTCCCGGCGCGGCGGGCCAACCCCATGCCCGCGTGCGCGGCGCCGGCCATTTCGTTCAGGAGGATCAGGGACCGGCGCTCGCCCAGATATTGATCGCCTTCCTGCGCGCCAACCGGACGCGTTGAACGACAAGAGGGAGAGCCTGATGTTATTGCAAGGAAAGACAGTGGTGGTCAGCGGCGTCGGCCCGGGCATGGGCCAGGCGCTGGGCAGGCTGGCGGCGCAGGAGGGCGCGAAAGTGGTGCTGAGCGCCCGCAACCTTGATTTCCTCGAAACGGTGCGGGCAGGCATCATTGCCGGGGGCGGCGAAGCGATAGCGGTGCCATGCGATGTGACGGATCCGGACCAGTGTCGCGCCGTTGCGGACAGCGCGGCCAGCGCCTTTGGCGGCCGCATCCACGGCCTGATCAACAGCGCTTATTATCACGGCGACTGGAGCTTCGTCGACAATGCCGACGGAGCCGATTTCGCCAAGGCCTATGACGTCAACTGCCTGGGCGCGCTGCGCCTGACCCAGGCCTGCATTCCTTATCTGAAAAATGGCGGTGCGGTCGTCAACGTGTCGACGATCGGCACGCTCAAACCGCATGGCGCCGACCATGGGATGGAGATGGGCTATGCCGTGGCGAAAGGCGGCCTCAACGTCCTGACCAAATATATGGCGGCTGACCTTGGCCGCTTCGGCATTCGCGTCAACGGCTGCCGCATGGGCTGGATCCACGGCGCGCCGGTGCAAGGCTATATCGACGGCATGGTTGCCCAGGGCATGAGCGAAGAAGCGGTGGTCGGCGCGATCACCGCCAATATACCGATCGGCATCATCCCGCCCCAGGACGATTGCGCGCGCGCAGTCCTGATGATGTTGTCCGATTATGCGGCGGTGGTGACCGGCGCCGCGCTAGACGTCAATGGCGGGCAGTGGATGGCGCCATGATCGCAGGTGCCGATCCGTTGTAATTCTGGCGGAACCGCCGCGGCGTCTGGCCGGTCGCGCGCCGGAATGCCGCGCTGAACGCGCTGGCCGAGGCGAAACCCAGCATCCCGGCGATGCGGTTCATCGGCAGAGACCCCGCGCGCAGCATGTCCCCCGCGCGCTCCAGCCGGATGGCGGCCGCATGCGCGGAAAGCGCCTTTCCCGTCGCGGCCGTGAAGGAACGCGACAGATGCGATCGGCTGATACCGCACAGGGCGGCAAGCGTCTGCGTCGTCGGCCAATCGCCGACGCTGCAGCGTAGCGCTTCCTCGATACGCGCCAGCTGCCATGCCGCCAGGCCGCCATGCACCGGCGAAGACCTATCCTGAAACAGGCGAGCCAGATCGACCATCAGCAGTTCTACAAGTGCGTCGGTGACCAGCGCCGAAGCAAAGCCGGGCGCCAGCGCTTCCTCTCGCAGACGTTCGGACAGCGCCATGAGCTGCGGCGAGACGATCGCGGCACAGCGTCTCAGCCGATACGAATCCCAGTCGCGCAGGCCAGTCGCCGCCTCGAAGCGAGCGCGGTTGAAACGGCATGTCAGGATATCCAGCACGCCGCCGTCACCACGGGAATGCATGGCGATCCCTGCGGGCCGCAGCATCAACCGGCCCACCCGATGCCGCTGCCGATCCCCCAGATCGAACATGACTTCACCCTGCGTGCCTTCCGCACGCGGCATGACGACGGAGAGGATCGGTTCGTCGTCAATCTCCCACATCTCGTTGGGTCGCGGCAGCGTGTATCGGCGCAACTCGATCCGCGCCGCAGCGCCTTGCGCCAAAGCGAGGACCTCCCAGGGCGCACCGTCCAACGCCATGGCTCGAGATGTAGCGGGCTCCTGCATCGCAAGAGCCGGTCTAATAACGAGATGCGGGCGAGGCAAGCGCGTCATCGCCCCGCCGTCGCGGTCCGAAATCCTCCAGAGACACCCCCATTCCGGCGATCCGTAATATCGTGGCAACAGCTTGAAGCCGTTCACCCGCCCGACCAGAAAAGCGGCGGACGCAATATAAAAACAATTTTCGGTGAGGATGAGGGCATTATGCGCATCGGTTCGACATATCTTTTTTCGGCAGCAGTGATTGCACTTTCGACGCCGGTTCATGCGCAGGATAGCGCCAACACATCGCCCCAGGCCCCCGATCAGACAGGCGCGGCCAGCACCGGCGTAAGCGACATCGTGGTTACAGCACGGCGGCGTTCCGAGAACATGCAGAATGTCCCGCTGTCGGTGACAGGTATATCATCGGACACGCTGGCCAAGCAGAACATCACGTCGATAGAAAGGCTGGACGGCCTGGCGCCCAGCCTGTCCATCCGCACCGCGCCTGGACCGACGACCAGCGGCATTCTTGTCAATATTCGCGGGATCGGCGGCAGCGACTCCACGGGCCCCGGTGACTATCCCATCGCCACCTACGTCGATGGCGTGCTGATCGCGCGCCCCAACGCGGCGCTGTTCGATCTCATCGATCTCGAACGGGTGGAAATCCTTCGGGGTCCGCAGGGGACGCTCTTTGGCCGCAACACGACGGGCGGCGCGATCAATATCGCGACCAAGGCGCCCACCAAGGAATTCGGCATCGAGCAGAAGCTGACCTACGGGACATATGATCTCTTCAAGGCGCGAACGACGATCGATACGGGCGAACTGGGCGACAGCGGCATCGCGATCAAGATGGCCTATTCGCATATCGGCCAGGGCGGCTACGTGCCCAATTCGATCAAGAACGGATCAGACGCCGTTGGCACCAAGCGCAGTGACGCGGGCTATGTGGCCCTGCATGGCGATCTGAGCCCCGCTTTCAAGGTCGATTTCCGCGCCGATTATCTGCGCTCCCATAACGCGCCGCTCCTGCAGCAGCTGGCCTATATGAACCCGCTGCAAACGGCTTATTTCTCGCAGTCGCCGCTCTATGGCGGCGCTCCGCTGGTGATCACCACCAATAAACCCACCCAGACCGCGATTGCCGATCAGCCGCGTGGGCATAACAAGAACTGGGGCGGATCGCTAACGCTGGATTACGAGTTGAGCCCCGCTCTGACCCTCAAATCGATCAGCGGCTATCGCCGGTTCAACGAAGCCCAGGCCGTGAACAATAACGGGCAAGGTGTGCTGATGGGCAGACTTGCCAATGGCACCATCGCACGGGTCTATCCCTTCGACTATCCGACGCCGGCCGTGGCAAAGGACAAGACCTTCACGCAGGAATTCCAGGCGTCTGGCAATCTCAGCGACCTCAACTATGTCGTTGGCCTCTATTATTTCGACGAGCGCTACGCGAGCCGGACGACGCAGAACTTCTCTTTCGTGCTCTCGCCCACCTCTGCGCTGAATTTCGTCAACGTGCGCGATTATGTGCAAACGTCCAAATCCTATGCCGCCTTCGGGCAAGCATCCTACACGCCAGCCTTCGCGCCGGGTCTGGAGCTGACCGGCGGCCTTCGATATACGCGCGACAAGAAGGCGCTCCGGCAGGCGAACCTGTCAAATGGCACGGCGCAAGCACCTGGGTTCGGCAAGAACAGCTGGTCCGACCTTAGCTGGACGGCCTCGGCTAACTACCGCGTCTCGCCACAGTTCATGACCTATGCCCGCGTGGCCACCGCTTATCGCGCCGGCGGCTTCGATGCCGGCGGGGCAGGCAATCCCAACGGATTCGATCCGGAAGCCGTCAAATCCTATGAAATCGGCTTCAAGTCGGACCTGCTGGATCGCCGTCTCAGGGCCAACGGGTCTGCCTATTATACGGATTATAGCGATCTTCAGGTCAGCCAGTTCGTAGCCGGAAGTGGCGGCGGCAAGACGCAGACCGTGAATGCCGGCAAGGCTAGCTTCAGCGGGTTCGAACTGGAATTGACGGCCGTGCCGATCGATGATCTCTCCTTCACAGGCTCGGTGGGCTATGTTCATTCCCACTATAAGACCTATCTGTATCTCGATCCTGTGACCAATAAGCTGATCAACGTCGCGGGCGAGGTGCATAATCCGCACGTGCCGGACTGGACGGCGAATGTCGGCGCCGACTGGCTGGCCGCGCGGTGGGACGACACCAAACTGCGCTTCAACGCCGCTTATGCCTTCCAGGCATCGACCTGGAATTTTCCGCTGACGCGCGTTAACCCATATAATCCGCTCATCCGCCAGAATGCCCAGAAGAATCTGTCGGCTCGGATAACGTTGGAAGATATCCCGCTGAGCGCGCGTGCACGCCTTACGGTCCAGGTCTATGGCGAAAACCTTCTCGGTCAGGATCAGCGGATCAATTCCGTCGACTTCGGCTCCCTCGGATTTGCAACGCTAACCTGGGCGGAGGGGCGGCGCTTCGGCATAACGGCGACCGCGCGTTACTGACGAAGCGGATTCGTCCGCGGGCGATGACCGGCGCATGTGCCTGTCATCGCCCCGCCCCGCATGAGGGCGATTGCATCACACCAGAACGATAATCTCACGCCAGCGACAGAATCAACGCTGGCAATGCGTAGTTTGGCCTGTCATCCTCCACGCAACCACAAAGGAGCGGAGAGGGATGAACCGCATGATGCGGCTGGCGCGGGTGCATGGCCCGAACGACGTCCGACTGGATGAGGTGGCCGTTCCCGTGGCCGGAACCGGTGAAGTCGTGGTGCGCGTTGTTGCCTGCGGCATTTGCGGCAGCGATCTCGGCTATATCGCGCAGGGCGGCCTGGGAGGCGTCGAGCCGCTGAAGGCGCCCCTGCCCATCGGCCATGAATTCGCTGGCGCGGTGGTCGATGTCGGCATCGGTGTCACCGACGTCGCCATTGGTATGCGCGTAGCGGTCAATCCAGATCTCGGCTATATTGGCGGCGGCGGTGCCGATGGCGCAATGGCGCCCTATATCCGCGTGGGCGGCGCGCGCATTGGCGACACGCTTTTCCCCCTGCCCGATCATGTCGACTATGCGCAGGCCGCGCTGGCCGAACCGCTTTCGGTCGGCCTCCATGCGCTGAAGGTCGCCCATGTCCGCCCACGGGACCGGGTGGCCGTGCTGGGCGCGGGGCCGATCGGGCTGTGTACGGTCGCCATGCTGCACAGCATGGGCGTGGAAAGAATCGCCATCTTCGATCGCGTCGACAGCCGGCTCGATCGCGCCCGCCAGCTTGGCGCCGGGCTTGCCGTCAACGTCGACGACGAGCCGATGGCCGGGGCGCTCGCCCGCTTCCACGGCGATGGCGAACGGTTTGGCGCGCCATTCGTCGACACCGACGTCTTTATAGATTGCGCCGGCGCGCCGCTTGCGCTGATCGAAGCGGTCGGCATCGCCAAATATCGGGCGCGGATCGCAATCGTCGCGCTGTACAAGAAGCCCGTCAATATCGACCTGTGGCGACTGATGGCGAACGAAATCACGATGAGCGGATCGATCGCCGTCGACCGCGCCGCTGAATTCGGCGAAGCCCTGGCCATGATCGCGGGCGGCGGGCAGGACCTTGGACCGCTGATCAGTCATGCCTTCGATTTCGGCGACTTTCACAAGGCGCTGGCCGTCGCCGCCGACTCCGCTGCCTCCGCCAAGGTGATGCTGACATTTGCCGGCGACATCGCATGAGCGCACCGCCGGACATCGTCATCGACGATCTGGCGCAGCCGCGCCTGACCGCCACCATCATGGCGGCGCGACACGGGCCCGACGACTTCGACGAGACGATAGGCGTGGATGATATCCTCGCCCGGGCGAGCAGCCTTACCGGCGGCCTTACGGATTTCGGCGCCGAGACGGGTTTTCGCGAACGGCTTTCGGTCATCCTGCAATCGCTGGCCGAGGAT
>Ga0105248_10005773_pt1 | contig 13599 bp, 13 predicted proteins | sample KBSS34metaG_FD_81524 | JGI IMG/M metagenome (GOLD analysis project Ga0105248, IMG submission 81524) | Switchgrass rhizosphere microbial communities from Kellogg Biological Station, Michigan, USA - KBS S3-4 metaG | ecosystem: Host-associated > Plants > Roots > Rhizosphere > Soil | place... | reverse complement strand
TAAAAGACTTTGGGCAGGGACTCGACTCCAACCCATGCGGAACGCTTCAAGTGAGGCTGACTGTATGCGGTGGACTCCTTGAGAGCAGTCAATGTCGCCTTATCGAATTTCGCGCCGCTAAAGTCGGCCAGCAAGAGTAAGGATCCACGCGGCTCCGGGGTTGTGTAAGACGGTACCAGGCGGGCTGCCGAGCTCACCTCATCGGCGCTGCAGTTAGAGACATCGACCAGCAGAATGCGTTGACCTTTGTGGGTGATGAATCGGATGCGCTCTTCCACAGGAGTTCTCCCGCGAATAGTTTGGAGCGAGGAGGCTCTGGAACGAAAACAGGTCTCGTCCCCGCACTTATGGAGCAACAAGGTACTGCGCGGCGAAGGGAAAAGCAATAGGGACAATTCAGAAGAGGAAGCCGGGAGCATGGGTATCAGAGCTGCGAGTAGAGAGGATCTTTTCCCGGATGGCTAGAACCAGTACAACAAGATTCCGTACCCAACCCCGGCGGGATCGGTGGCACGGGCGGTCTGAAAAGCCATGAACCGTCCATCCGTTGACAGGACCGGGTTCGACGCCTTGCCGCCTTCATAATCATTGAAGTGGGTGATACGGGTGAAATCCTTGCCATTGCCGTCCAGCCGGAGCTTCCAGATATCGATATTTCCCGAGCCGCAGCCGCTAGCGTAATGCTGGCACTGCCGGTCGCCTTCGACGGCGGAATAGCGCCCGTCGGGGAAGATGCCTTCGGTCTCGTTGTAGGTGCCCGGAGCCTGCGAGAGATTCCTCACCTGCCTGGTTTCGAGATCGATGCCCATCACCGACGCGGCGCTGTGGGGTTCGTAGCAGGTGAACGTCATTTTCTTGTCATCGTCATAGAAGTCCTGTGCTTCCAGGGTGCAGCTCGGATCCTTGCTCTCATAAACCATTTGCTTATTCGTGAGCTGGGGACTAGGGCCGGAAAGATCGAGCTCGGCGACGAAAAGTTGCGAGTGGCCTTCGGGCAGTTCCGGGTTTTGTGCCGGCAATACGGAAAAGGAAATCTTCAGCGACTTCTTTGAAATGGCTGCGCCTTCTGACATCTTTTGCCCAAGCCTCACCGGCTTCGCTCCGCTCTGCTTGCTCAGAAACCAGAGTTCGTTGTCGCGAGTGCGGCTGGTGTGGATGTCCTCGAAGCGATCGGGGCCAATCAGTATGTAGTCGCCGGTGACCAGATGCATCACGCGCAGAAATGCTGCGGCGGGAATGTTGCAGGTCAGGCATGTGATAACCCGAGTTTTCAAGTCGATCATCATCGCATCGCCAAAACTCTTGGCCATGAAAGCCACCCTGCGATTGTCGGGAGAGATGTCGGCACGCTCGCCGAAGTGGGTGAGAACCTCAATATTCGGCGGCAACTGGTCAAGCGGGCTGCCCGCTAGGCGCTGGCGCTTTTCTTGCGCGTAAGTGATCGCAGCAAGAATCATCAAGCAGGCGATGGCGGAAGTCTTCATCCGGGACATGCTAGCAGAGCCGACCAGTCTACGGTTCCGCCCCGTTTTCCCCACGCTTCTCGTCTCAGACTACCAACTCGAGCAGTTGCTGCCGGTTGGGCCCGGGGATCCGGACCGGAGAACCCTTCAGCGCTTCTCGCGCAGCGCGAATGGCTTCGGGAACACCCGGTCTTTCAAGGATCTGCTGAATCGGGGTAATCGTGCCCAAGTATTCAAGCGCAAGCCGGAAAAGGTCAGGATCGGCAATCATCGTCAGGAAAAGCGACTCAATATCTCGCGCCAGGCCATCGGTAAGCGGTTGGGGCTCTCTCCCTTCGCGCAGGGCTTCCATCTCAGAGAAGCGCGCCCGGTCGCGTGCCAGTTGAGCACGGTACCAGGGCGTGATCTCCTCTTCGGTACGACGATCAAAGTCGTGAACCAGCGAGGCGGGATCTTCACCTGAGGAGCGGAGCACATCCCGCAGCCTGAGAGCGTGGATCATTCCGATGGTCAGGCCGCGTCCGGCGGAAGGGTTCGTACATGCCCATGCGTCTGCGATTGCTACAAAGCCGGTGGCGATCGGTTTTCGGTCTACGACAAAGCGGCGATACCGATCCACAATGCCGCCCATAGCCAAAACCTCGGTGGTTGCCTCACCTTCAAGCCAGTGGGCATGTATCGGGCAAGCACGGATGGTTTTTGTCCACAACTCTTCGTGCCGGAGACGTTTGAGGGGCTGATCGCCAGAAGCAGTGAAGATGGTCACCGACCAAGTGTCGTTGTCGCCTGGCAGCGTGAGGATTGAGATCGTACCGAGATGCGACAAGGTGGGCGCAATGCGCTGGGGGATTTTCCCGCTGAAGTATCGCGTGTAGTAGGTGAATCCACAATCGGCCTGTTCCTGATAGGGAGCACGGGCCTCGATGGCTGCCAGCCATCGAGTCGAGGGCGATTGGCGGCCGGTTGCGTCGATGACCAGATCAGCATCCAGCTCTCTCCCGTCTGCGGTTTTTACGCCAACTACGTGGGGCACGCCCGGGATCGCCCGAGCCCCAGTCCGGAGTTCCTTGACCTGAACACCGCGATGGATGGAAAGTCCTTGCTGGCGCGCAGCTGCCTGGGCAAAAACCCATTCGCCGAGCGGGCGACGCGCCGTTAGGGTCCAGAGCTTCTCATCAATCGGTCGGGCCGAGCGGTCGGCGAAAAGCGTGGGTATGGGGTTGACCAGGTCGTACTTGGTTGCGCCATGCTGGCGGAGTGAGTCCTGAATATCCGGGAGTTCGGCCTCGAGCAGTAGGCGAAGGCCGGGCATGAAGTTGTGCGGCTGCCGGAACTGGGCAACCCCTTTCCGTTCCCAAAGCTCCCAGGCGGCGTGCGCTGACTCAGGGAAGGGGGAGGCATCGCGCTCAAGAAGCGTAACCTCGTGATCATCTCGGGCCAGCAGCAAGGAAGCGCCCAGACCACAGATGCCGCCGCCCACGATGACAATTTTCATTGAGGAGCCTTCCGGAAGAGCACAAACAAGTGTAGCGGAAGAGGCCGAAGCAAGCCCGCCGGTTCAGGGATGGCCGCGCAGGACTTCTAGTGCCATTACGGTTACCGTGGTTCCGGGTATCTGATTTTCCACATTTTTTTTCGGATCAATGTGTGGCATCATTTGCGCCGAAGGTAATTGACCCCCATGAAGTTTCCCCTTCCATTCCGCAAGAAAGTCCAAACCACGAGCGGGCAGGACGAAGCCATCTTTGCCGAAGCCAGCGAACTTGCCCAGCTTAGGCTGGAACAGTGCATCGCGGACCTGCAGATCTTCTCCCCCGAGCGCCATGACGTGCCGGCTAAGGGTGGACCTCGGCCGCTCCGACGATTTTCGAAGTTGTCTTAGCCGGCTCGGCTTACCTGGGCCGGTACCGGTCCTTCCCCCCGGCTTTCCGCCAAGGTCAAGGATGAACGATCGCGAACGCGCTATCATGTCTCGGCTGCGAGTTTCGATCCTCTCGCGCGAATTCGCCTAGCGATCTTGAGTGAGGTTTGCCCAAGGCAATGACGATTGGCGCCGGCTCTAGCAATGCCTACCTCGATGACGCCCAAGTCCGAGAGATTGTGGCCGAAGCCCTGGAGGCCCTGCCGGTTTTAGACCAGCGCGTCCTGATCCTTATTCCTGACGGGACCCGTACCGCCCCTGTCCCGCAGATGTTCCGTTATTTTCAGGAGTTGCTCTGCCCACAAGTGAAGGCGCTCGATTATCTGGTCGCGCTCGGCACGCACCCTCCGATGAGCGATGCGCAATTAAGCAAGCTGGTGGGAGCTACGGTGGTGAGAGGCCGCGTAGGCAAGACGCGGATCTTTAATCATGAGTGGAGTGATCCATCGGTGTTTATGACCCTGGGGAACATTCCGGCCGATGAAATATCGGCTCTTACGAACGGCCTCATAAGGCGCGAGGTATGCGTCACCGTCAACCGGCTGATCCTTGATTACGATCACATCATCGTCTGCGGTCCGGTGTTTCCGCACGAAGTGGCCGGATTTTCAGGAGGCAATAAGTACTTCTTTCCAGGAATTGCGGGGCCCGAGATTATCAACTTCACGCACTGGTTGGGCGCAGTCATCACCAACTACGAGGTGATCGGTACCGGCCCGACGCCCGTGCGTGCGGTCATCGACAAAGCGGCATCGCTTATACCCAAGCCAACCTGGTGCTTCGCGCTGGTGGTTGATGACGAGGGCGTAAGTGGCCTGTACTTCGGTAAGCCGGAGGAGGCCTGGAAGGCGGCTTCGGCTCTTTCGGCCCGCAAGCACATCGTGTACGTGGACAAGCCGTTCCGCCGGGTTTTGTCGGTTCTTCCCGAGCTCTATGACGACCTTTGGACGGGAGCCAAGGGTATGTACAAACTCGAGCCCGCCATGGCGGATGGCGGAGAGGTCATCATCTATAGTCCGCGGATTACCGAAGTCAGCTACACGCACGGCAAGCTGATTGATGAGGTCGGCTACCACTGCCGCGATTACTTCCTCAAGCAATGGGACCGGTTCCAGCACTATCCGGGAGGTGTGCTGGCGCACTCGACCCATGTAAAGGGACTTGGAACCTATGACGTCTCGACAAGGGTGGAGAAGCCTCGCATTCACGTCACTCTAGCTACGGGTATTACGGAAGAGCGCTGCCGCCGGATCAATCTGGGATATCTCGATCCCGCGAGTGTGCGGCTTGAGGATTGGAGTGGACGCGAAGCAGAGGGCGTGGCGGTGATCCCAAGGGCAGGCGAGAGGCTTTACCGGCTGGATCGATCGACGGCTTGATCTCACCTGGGAAGGTGTCTTGGGACGATGGCAATGGCAGCTCAAGAACAAAAGGGCGACGCGAAGCGCCGCCCCAAAGACTTGCGATGAAGCTAATTAGAACCGGTACACGAGACCCGTGTTCACCCGCATGTTGTTCTTGTCGGAAAAGCCGTTGAACCGCAAAACCATCCAGTCGAACTGAACTGCGCGGAAAACCAGCTTGTGTTTTCCGAAGTCCAACCCGCCGCCGAACAACATCGCCATTCCGCTATCGCCGAATCCAGCGGCTGCGGCATGCGCCCCACCGAACAGAGCGTGCGCGTAAGGCGAAAAGTTGCCTTTCGGAGCCGAGATCGTCGGTCCGAAGGTATAGGTGTAGAGACTCGAGCCAGACTTGTAAACGCCACTGAAGTCTCCGGTTACGCCGACATTCTTCCAGACGTACATGTTGGCGGCCGTGTTCCAGCCGTTCGCATGCCATCCACCGTCGGTGCTGGTGAACTGATAGCCGCCGTAGATTTCGGGCAGTGGCTTCTCGCCGCCAAAGGCGCACATCGAAGCCAAGCAGAGCAGTACGGCAACGCCGATAAGTTTTCGCATCATTCTCCCCTTGTAAATGATTCTGAAAATTGCACCCGTTTCCGTTTTCCTGTCGGCGTGGTTAAAGCCGGGGTTGGTCGAGCCAATCCCGAGGTACGGATTCCTACCAGGTGCTAGGGGAATGTTCGTCGGTTTTCCGGGTCGCAGCAAGTCACAGAAGCGTGTTCTGAGCTACAGCCTTTCGTAATAGGTATCCCAGGCAACATCAGAGCTTTACCGCGAATCCGGAGGGACTTGCGGGGAAGGGGGAGAGGGCGTAAAATTAAATCGTACTAAAATAGTACTATATATTAAGTACCGAACCGGTACTATTTAGGATGGCATGATTCGACTGGGCAAATTGACCGACTACGGGCTCCTGTTGATGGGCGAGATAGCCCGCGCGCCCGGTAAGCTGCATACTGCCCGGGACTTGTCGGCCAGTTGTAAGCTGCCGCTGCCCACGGTCAGCAAGGTTCTAAAGACTCTTTTGCAAAGCAAGCTGCTGGTGTCGCATCGAGGGACGCGAGGCGGATATAACCTGGTGCGCGAGCCGCAAGCGATTTCGATTACGGAAGTGATCTCAGCGCTCGAAGGTCCCCTGGCATTAACCGAATGCAGCATGGACGTCTCCGCCTGCGATCTGGAACCTTCCTGCCCCATGAAGGACAACCAAAGAATCATCAATCAAGTAATTCACGGAGCCTTGGCCAAGGTGATGCTTGCTGACCTGATCCGGCCGTTACAGGTGACTGCAGTTCGTGACGGCAATGGACTCATAACCATCACTGGCCTGGCACCCGGGAGCACGCAATGAGCAGCAATACTGACACCATTCGCAATCTAGCCCAGCAGGATTACAAGTGGGGATTCGTCACTGAAATTGAAGAAGAACGAATTCCGAAAGGGCTGAATGAAGACGTCATCCGCCTGATTTCAGCCAAGAAACACGAGCCGGAGTTCATGCTGGAATGGCGCCTGAAGGCGTATCGGCACTGGGCATCGCTCGAGCGGGCCGATGCCGAGCCGAAATGGGCCAACATCAAGTACGGTCCCATCAACTATCAGGACATTTCCTATTACTCTGCCCCCAAGCAGAAAAAGCAGCTGAACAGCCTCGACGAGCTCGATCCGGAAATTCTACGGACGTACGAGAAGCTGGGCATTCCGCTGGCCGAGCAGAAAATGCTCGCGGGAGTTGCGGTGGATGCGGTGTTCGACAGCGTGTCGGTAGCCACCACTTTTAAGGGCAAGTTGGCCGAGGCAGGCGTGATTTTCTGCTCCTTCTCCGAAGCGGTTCAGAAGCATCCGGAACTGGTCAAGAAGTACCTCGGGTCGGTTGTTCCAGTCACGGATAACTTCTTTGCCGCGCTGAATTCGGCGGTCTTCTCCGACGGTTCTTTCGTCTATGTGCCGAAGGGTGTCCGCTGTCCGCTGGAGCTTTCAACCTACTTCCGGATCAATGCGGCCGAAACCGGCCAGTTCGAACGCACGCTGATCATCGCCGACGAAGGCGCCTGCGTCAGCTACCTGGAGGGCTGCACGGCTCCGATTCGCGATGAGCACCAGCTGCACGCGGCGGTGGTGGAGTTAATCGCCCTCGATAATGCGCAGATCAAATATTCGACGGTACAGAACTGGTATCCCGGAGACAAACAGGGGCGCGGCGGAATCTATAACTTCGTCACCAAACGCGGCGCCTGCCGCGGGGTGAACTCGAAGATCTCATGGACCCAGGTGGAAACCGGGTCGGCCATCACCTGGAAATATCCGAGCTGCATCCTGCAGGGGGACAACTCGGTTGGCGAATTTTATTCGGTGGCGCTGACCAACAACTACCAGCAGGCCGATACCGGCACAAAGATGATCCACCTCGGCAAGAACACCAGCAGCACGGTGGTCTCGAAGGGAATTTCCGCCGGTCACGGGCAGAACACCTATCGCGGGCAGGTCAAAATCCTCAAGGGCGCGCAGGGAGCGAGGAACTACACCCAGTGCGACTCGCTGTTGATCGGGGACAAGTGCGGCGCGCACACTTTCCCTTACATCGAAGTGAAGAATTCCACCGCAAGGATGGAGCATGAGGCTTCGACCTCGAAGATTGGCGAGGACCAGCTGTTTTATCTGCAACAACGCGGGCTGAAGACCGAAGACGCGGTGTCGATGATTGTAAACGGCTTCTGCAAACAGGTGTTCCGCGAGCTGCCGATGGAGTTTGCCGTGGAAGCGCAGAAGCTGCTGAGCGTGAGCTTGGAAGGAAGCGTAGGGTAATTGGCGCTTCGGCAATACGAGGAATAATCCCAGGGTAGGGAATAACCAAACCATGAGTCTTGAAATCAAGAACCTCCTCGTGAACGTGGATGGGCATGAAATTCTCAAAGGCATCGATCTCGTCATCAATCCTGGCGAAGTGCATTCGATCATGGGGCCAAACGGTTCCGGAAAGAGCACATTGGCCCAGGTGCTGGCGCGGCGCGACGCCTACCATGTCACCGAAGGTTCGGTGGCGTTCAACGGCAAGGACTTGCTCGAAATGAAGCCGGAAGAGGCGGCCTGCGAAGGCGTCTTCCTGGCGTTCCAATACCCGGTTGAAATCCCCGGCATCAGCAATGCCTACTTCTTGCGGTCGGCGCTGAATGCGCAGCGTAAGTTCCGCGGCGAAGAAGAGATGGATGCGATGGACTTCCTCCCGTTTTTCCGCGAGAAGCTGAAGCTGCTCGAAATGGACGAGAAGCTGATGAATCGCTCCCTCAACGAGGGATTCTCGGGCGGCGAGAAGAAGCGCAACGAGGTTCTGCAGATGTCGATCCTCGAACCCAAGCTGGCGGTGCTCGATGAGACAGATTCGGGTCTCGATATCGATGCCCTGCGAATCGTGGCCAACGGCGTGAATGCCTTGCGCAGCCCGGAGCGGAGTTTTCTGGTGGTGACGCACTATCAGCGCCTTCTGAACTACATCAAGCCCGACTTTGTCCATGTGCTGGTGGACGGCCGTATTATGCGCTCCGGCGGTCCCGAACTCGCACTCGAGCTCGAAGACAAGGGCTACGGGTGGATCGAGCAGGAAGCAGCGGCCTTGTGATTTCTCCGGCCCTGCGGACCCTACGACGGGGCCGCCTGGTGAACGGGTACGACAGAAAAGAGATTGAGGAATGGTAGCGACTTCAACCCAGGATTTGGGGATTCATCTCGAGAACTTCACCGACTTTCAGCGACAGGCCGCCGGGCGGAATCTCCCATGGCTGCGAAAGATCCGCGAAGACGGGTTCGCGCGCTTTGCCGAGGTTGGTTTCCCGACCACGCGCGATGAAGACTGGCGCTTCACGAGCGTTGCGCCCATCGCCCGCACGCAATTTCGGCTGCCGGGGAAGGCATTGGTCCATTTGCCGCCGGCAGAATTGAAGTCCTGGCAGATCGAGGGCTCAGCGGCGCGGCTGGTGTTTGTGAACGGACGTTATGCGCCGGAGTTGTCGAGGGCTGACGCTGTTCCCAAGGGCGTGGCCGTCACCTCGCTGCGCGAACAGATCGAGGGCCACTCGGATCAACTTTCGAAACAGCTGGCGCGCTACGCCCAGGTTGAGCGCGACGCTTTCGTTGCTCTCAACACCGCATTTCTAGAAGACGGCGCATACGTTCACGTGAAACGGGGCGTGGTCGTGGAAGCTCCAATTCATCTGCTGTTCGTCAACTCCGTGGACCACCTGGCACTCATGGTGCATCCGCGAAACCTGCTGGTGTTTGACGACCAGAGCCAGGCAACGGTGGTTGAGGAATATGCTTCGCTCGGAGCTGGCGTGGTGCTCTCGAATAGCGTTACCGAACTCCTCGCGGGCGACGATGCTCACGTTTCCCACTACCTGATCGAACGCGAGCATAAGGAAGCTTTCAACGTTTCCACGCTGCGCATTCAGCAAGGAAGGACGGCCAACGTCGCGTCGCATTCCTTCCTGCTCGGCGGCGGCTTGGTACGCAATAACGTCCATCCCGTGCTTGGGGGCGAAGGCGGCGAGTGCCTGATCAATGGCTTGTTTGTGGGAAGCGGCAAACAGCACCTCGACAACTACATGCATGTGGAACATGCCAGCCCGCACTGCTCGAGCCGCCAGTTCTACAACGGAATTCTCGATGACACTGCCCACGGGGTATTCCACGGGCGAATTGTCGTACACAAGGACGCGCAGAAAACCGACGCCAAGCAGACCAACCGCAACCTGTTGCTTTCCGACGGCGCCCAGATCGACACCAAGCCGCAACTGGAGATCTACGCCGACGATGTCAAGTGCACGCATGGGGCTACCATCGGCCAGATCGATGAGAATGCGCTGTTCTACCTGCGTTCACGCGGCATGAGCGAAGCCGAGGCCAGACAGCTTCTGCTTCTTGCCTTCGCCAGCGAATGTGCCGAACGTATGCGGCCCGGTGCAGCCCGGATCTACGTGGAGGAGTTGCTGCGCGAGCACTTGCTCAGGTTCCGCGAGGCTTCCAGGCGATCGGGCCTGGAGACAGGGGAGAGAAACGTGGAGGAAGTCGGATGACAACACTCGCAAACGTCTCCCTGGACCCTGCCGGTTCTCCTTTGCCGCAACCCCGGCCTTACGATGTAGAACGTATCCGTGCCGACTTTCCAATTCTTCATCAGCAGGTGCACGGGCATCCCCTGGTCTATCTCGATAACGCTGCCACCACGCAGAAGCCGCGTCAGGTCATCGATGCCCTGATACGCTACTACGAGTGCGACAACGCGAACATTCATCGCGGCGTGCACGCGTTATCCCAAAGGGCGACAGACAAGTATGAGCAGGCCCGAAAAACCGCCCAGGAATTTCTTGGCGCAGAAGACTGTCGCGAGATCATATTCGTTCGCAGTACGACCGAAGCCATTAACCTGGTGGCCCAGACCTATGCGCGTCAGAACCTAAGGCCGGGCGACGAGGTGCTCATCACCGCCATGGAGCACCACTCGGATATCGTTCCCTGGCAGATGATCTGCGAAGAAAAGCAAGCGAAGCTCCGAGTTGCGCCCATCAACGAAGCCGGAGAACTTTGCCTCGATGAATTCGAACGGCTGCTGACCGGGCGCACCAAGCTGGTCGCAGTTGCGCATCTCTCGAACGCGCTAGGAACCATCAATCCCGTTCGGCAGATGATTGCCATGGCCCATGCAAAGAACATTCCGGTGATGGTGGATGGTGCGCAGGCCGCCCCCAGACTGCCGGTGAACGTTCGCGAACTGGATTGCGACTTCTACGCTTTCTCCGGCCACAAGATCTATGGTCCTACCGGAATCGGCGTGCTCTACGGCAAGCTCGCACTGCTCGAGTCCATGCCGCCTTATCAAGGCGGTGGCGACATGATTAGCTCGGTCGCGTTCGAACGCACCGTGTACAACAAAGTTCCGCACAAGTTCGAAGCGGGAACGCCGGACATTTCTGGTCCGATTGGACTCAAGGCGGCTTTGGACTACGTGAGCCGGCTGGGCATTGAAAACATTGAGCGCCACGAAAACCAGCTGCTCGAGTACGCCACCAATCGTATTTCGGCGATGGCGGGTATCAAGCTGATCGGGACGGCAAAACACAAGGCTGGCGTGCTGTCGTTCGTGATGGAAGGTGTGCATCCGCACGACATTGGCACGATTCTCGATCAGCAAGGAATTGCGATCCGCACCGGACATCACTGCGCACAACCGGTGATGGAGCGTTACGGGATTCCGGCAACGGCACGCGCCTCCTTTGGACTGTACAACACAAAAGAAGAGATCGATGCGCTGGCGAGCGGCATCCAGAAGGTGCAGGAGGTTTTCGGCTGATGGCCGGTTTGCGCGATCTGTATCAGGAAGTGATTCTCGAGCACAGCAAAGTCCCGCGAAATTATCGCGAGATGACGGGGGCCGACCACAGGGCGGAGGGATTCAATCCGCTGTGCGGGGACCGCTTCACCGTGTTCTTACATATGGATGGCGATGCCATCCGTGACATCAGCTTTCAGGGGTCGGGGTGCGCGATTTCGAAGGCCTCGGCGTCCATGATGACGCAGATTCTAAAAGGGAAGAGCCGGAGCGAGGCCGAGAAGCTGTTCAGGAAATTCCACGACCTCGTCACCGGACGGGCACATCCATCAGAAACGGAGATGGGGAAGCTGGCGGTTTTTTCCGGCGTCTCCGAGTTTCCCGCGCGAGTGAAATGCGCGACACTGGCGTGGCATACACTGCAAGCCGCGCTAGAAGGCCAGCAGGACGCAGTGTCGACCGAGTAGCAAGCTGAACCGCAGAATTCTCGCTCACGCGGGCGACATGGGCAATGTGGAGCGGCGGGCGCCTCGCCTGTCGAAGTGGAATATGCCAGTTGACCTGATCTCTCTAAAACGCGATACCGAAGCCATAGAGATTCCAGCCGGGGTCAGGCGTGTGTTGCCGGCCGGAACCACGGTGCGTATCTCGCAATTCCTGGGAAATGCCTACACGGTGGTGACCGACCTCGGCTACCTTTGCCGAGTGGACGCGCGCGATGCTGATGCTCTGGACATGACTCCGCCTGAGCAGCCCGAGCAGGCGCCGGGTACGTTCAGTGAACCGATGCTGTGGGATCAGCTGAAAACTGTCTTTGATCCGGAGATTCCGGTCAACATTGTGGACCTCGGCCTCGTTTACGCTTGCGACATCACCGATCTCGATGGCGGCAAGAAGATCGATATCAAGATGTCGATGACCGCCCCAGGCTGTGGTATGGGAAACGTGATCAAAGCCGATGTCGAGGGCAAGATTTCCCGTCTTCCCGACGTCAAGCAAGTGAATGTCGAAGTTGTGTTCGACCCGCCGTGGGGACCGGGACGGATGTCGGAAGCGGCGAAACTCCAGCTAGGATTCGACCTGGACTACGGGACATAGAAGGTTCCCGAAGTTTTGCCCTCGGCTCCGCGAGGCCGACCCGGCTTCGCAATCCATACCCAAATTACGCACGTTGCTGGGCTTTGCCCTTAGGGAAGCCGTCTGCCAATACGACACGCTGTGCTTGCAGCAGGTGACGGCGTCCGTGGGCGGCGAGAATAAGGAACCCCGTCGCCACCGTAAAGCGCAGGACCGGGACAAACGGATTCTTGAATCGCATGCGGTTGAGATCGAGTTGTGCGGTTTCCGCGAGCATTTGCTGAATCTGCGCGTGTCCGCCCCGAAGTTCGTCGAATGCTTTCTCGGGATCAACCCGCAGCGGTCGAATTTTCCCCGGCGTCTTGAACTTGACAGTGACCTCTGGGCCAATTCGCTTGAGGAAGGCGGCGGAGAACCATCCTCCGGGGACGAAGAGATAGTTCTCCTCGCGAGCCGATGGCCCGCCCTTCATGATCGCCTGCCGCATTGGCGCGAGATATTGTGAGATGCTTCTGGCGACGTGCTCGATACACTCGGCCGTAGACCAGCCATCATTGCTGGGGCGCCAAAGCAGTTGTGCAAGCGAGCAGCCCTGGTAAAGCGCCGAGTAGCGTTCGTCCAGATCGATAACGTCTCTAGAGAGCTGCGCGCGCGTTCGGGCGAGAGATTGCCATTCGGAGTTCTTCATGGCATGCGCTTAAAGCCTGCAGATCAGCAACTCGCGCTCGTAGACCATTTCCGGTGGCAAGTGAGCGTGCAAGAGGATAAACAGTTCTTCATGGTCGATCACCTCTTTCTTCCACGCGGCACGATCCACGTTCTGTAGCTCCTCGAATTTTTCCACCGGAAAGTCCAACCCGGACCAATCCATGTCTTTGTAGAACGGAGTCCAGCCAATCGGTGTTTCTTTTCCCCGCGTGCGGCCCTGTACGCGATCCACAACCCACTTCAGGATGCGGAAGTTGTCACGGAAGCCGGGCCACAAGAACTTGCCCTGGGCATCTTTGCGGAACCAGTTCACGTGGAAGATTCGTGGGGTCATTGTGAGCGAGCGCTGCATCTTGATCCAATGACGGAAGTAGTCCCCCATGTGATAGCCGCAGAAGGGAAGCATCGCCATGGGATCGCGGCGGACTTTGCCGACTTCTCCCGCGGCGGCGGCCGTCGTTTCCGAGCCCATCGTCGCCCCGGCGTAAACCCCCGCACTCCAGTTGAACGCCTGGTAGATGAGAGGGATGGTGTGCGCTCGGCGGCCTCCAAAGATGAACGCACTGATCGGAACCCCGTTGGGATTCTCCCAATCGGGATCGATGGTTGGGCACTGCTTGGCGGGAGCCGTGAAGCGGGCGTTGGGGTGGGCGGCTTTGACTCCGGTGGCCTTGGCGATTTCCGGAGTCCAGCGGTTTCCTT
>Ga0105248_10005770_pt1 | contig 13602 bp, 8 predicted proteins | sample KBSS34metaG_FD_81524 | JGI IMG/M metagenome (GOLD analysis project Ga0105248, IMG submission 81524) | Switchgrass rhizosphere microbial communities from Kellogg Biological Station, Michigan, USA - KBS S3-4 metaG | ecosystem: Host-associated > Plants > Roots > Rhizosphere > Soil | place... | reverse complement strand
TTGCTACGCCTGTGCGAAAGTCGGCGAGGCGAGCGTGTTCGGCGTTCCCGACGAGCGGATGGGTGAAGTGCCGGTCGCCGTGATCCACGCTCGCGACGGGCTAACCGAGCAGGAACTGCACGACTTCCTTGGCGAGCGGCTGGCGAAATTCAAAATCCCCTCACGATACATCTTCTCGGCGGAGCCGTTGCCGCGACTCGGCACCGGGAAGATCGATCGCCGGGCGCTGAAATCGCAGTACGCGCGTTGAAGGTCGATCGCCGAACAGTACTGATCGGCGGCGGCGCGGGCGTGGGCCTGATTGTCGGCTTCGCGCTGTGGCCGCGCCATGTGCGCAGCAACCTCGCTGCCCGCCCGAACGAACAAGCCTTCGGCAATTATATCAAGATCGCGCGCGACGGGCGGATCACGGTCGCGGTCCCGCAAGCCGAGACCGGGCAGGGCATCTGGACCGGACTGCCGCAGATCGTCGCGGATGAGCTTGGCGCGGCGTGGGAAACGGTGGCGGTCGAGCCCGCGCCACTCGCGCGCGGCTACGCCAATGTACTGGCCAAGGAGGAAGGCTGGCCGGCAGACCTTCGGATCACGGCCGGATCGACGTCCGTGCGCGCGTTCGAACTGCCGCTACGTCAAGCCGCGGCGGTCGCCCGCGCCATGGTGGTCGGCGCCGCAGCCGACCGCTGGAATGTCGACCCCGCTCACTGCCAGACCGCGGACGGGTTCGTAATCAACGGCGTGCGCACCTTCACCTTCGGTGAGCTCGCCGAAGAGGCTGCCGATCGCAGCGTGCCGCGCAACGCACCGCTGCGGCGGGAGACTAAAGGGCGGCTTATCGGTCAGCCGCTGCCGCGCCTCGATGGGCCAGGCAAAGCGACCGGCAAGTGGCGCTTTGCCGCCGACGTGCGGCTCCCCGATATGTTGTTCGCATCTGCGAGAATGGCGCCTGTTGGCGGAGCTCTCACGTCCTTCTCGCGAACGGCAATCGCGGCGTTTCCCGGCATCCGGCACATCGCGGCGCGCGACAGTTGGCTTGCTGTCGTGGCCGAAACCTGGTGGGCCGCCGAGCGCGCGATTCGAGCGGCCGACCCGATTTTTTCGGGCGAGCGTACACTCGCCGACATGCGCCCTTTGTTCGAGAACGCGCTGTCGAACGGAAAGGCCCGAGATTGGTACAACCGTGGCGACTATGACGGCGTGACGCGGGGCTCGCGGGCGCTCGCCGCCACTTATTATGTCGCCCCCTCGCCACATCTGGGCCTCGAGACGTTGACCGCGACGGCGCGGTTCACGAATGGCGAGCTGGAGGTTTGGGCTCCGACGCTCGCGCCCGACGCGGCGCGCGAACGCGCCGAAAAAGCTGGCGGCGGAGCACGCGTGAGCTTCTATCCAATGCCAGTCGGAGAGCCGGCCGGTCGAGCGCTCGAGGCCGATGCGATCCCGATTGCCGTGGCGCTCGCGCAGGCAACCGGCCGCCCGGTCCAGCTCTGCCTGTCGCAATCGGCCAGCCAGAATCACGACCGTCCGTCCGGCGGCGCGATGGCCCGCATGACCGCGCTTCCAAGCGCCGCCGGAATCACCGCGGCCTGGAAGATGCGAGTGGCGACGGTCGACGGTTTTGGGCCGGCGCTGGCGGCGCTCGTTGGGCAAGACCCGCCGGCAAGGCTGGCCCGGCCCGCGCTCGATGGCTCGGTTCCGCCATATTCGATTCCAAACGTCACGGTCGAGGCGATATCGGCCGCGGTACCGTTCGAGGCGGGATATATGCGTGGCTCGCCGCAACGTGAATTCGCCCTTTTTACCGAGAGCTTCATCGACGAACTGGCCCATGCGGCCGGGATGGAGCCGCTCGCGTTCCGAATGTCGATGCTAGGAGGGAATGGGCGGCTCGCCCGCTGCCTCCAGGGAGCCGCGAGGATCGCCCAATGGGACGGGGGCGGACCCGGAAGCACGATGGGCATTGCGGGCTGTTCGGCGTTTGGTTCCCATATTGGACTGGTCGCCAGCGCTAGCATCGACGACGATCAGCAAATCAAGGTTCACCAGCTTGTCGCTGCGGTCGACTGCGGCCTGGCCGTCAATTCCGGGTTGGTGCGGCAGCAGATCGAAGGCGGCCTGATCTGGGCGCTCGCCCAGGCCACCGCCGCCCAGCCCGAATGGGTCGCCGGAATGCCACGAGCGCGGCCGTTCAACGCCATCGGCCTGCCGCGCATCGGCGACGCACCCGACATCGTGGTCGAAGTAATCCCGAGCAGCGAGCCGCCGGGCGGCGTTAGCGGTCTCGCGCCCACTGTGCTCGCTCCCGCCGTCGCAAATGCGATCTTCTCCGGTGCGGGCAAGCGGATGCGTTCCCTGCCGTTCGATCCTATGTCTGCCTGATGACGCGGCCGCCCGACCATCCCGACGTTCCGGATACCCATGTCGGCGTGTTGCTGATCAACCTCGGTACACCAGATGCGCCGGAAGCCGGGGCAGTGCGCCGTTACCTGGCCGAGTTCCTGAGCGACCCACGCGTAGTGGAAATCCCGGCAATCGCGTGGAAGCCGATCCTCCACGGGATTATTCTGCGCACGCGACCGAGGAAGTCCGCCGAGGCCTACAACCAGGTCTGGACCAACGAAGGATCTCCGCTGCGGATCGTCGCGCACCGGCAAGCCGAGGCACTGCGCCAGCGCTTGCACGGCACGCGCATCCACTACGCAATGCGCTACGGCAACCCCGGCATTGCGGCGGCCCTGGAAAGCATGATGAAGGAAGGCTGCGCACGGATCCTCGCCGCGCCGCTGTATCCGCAATATTGCGCTGCAACGACGGCAACCGCGAACGACGCCGTCTTCGCCGCGCTCGCCGGTATGCGGGTCCAGCCGGCGCTCCGGACGCTGCCGCCTTATTACGACGATCCGTTGTACATTGAGGCGCTGCGGGCGAACCTGTCGCGGCAACTCGCCGCGCTTTCCTTCGAGCCGGATAAGCTGCTGATGAGTTTCCACGGCATGCCGCAACGCACGCTTGAGCTCGGCGACCCCTATCACTGCCATTGCCGAAAGACGGCGAGATTGCTGTCGGAAGCACTGGGCCGCGAGGTCGACGTCGCGTTCCAGTCACGCTTCGGCCGCGCGAAATGGCTAGAGCCGGCGACCGATGCGACGCTTGCTGCTTATCCCGCCAACGGTGTGGCCCGTGTCGCCGTCGCAGCACCCGGATTTTCCGCTGATTGCCTCGAGACTCTCGAAGAGCTCGGCATCCGTGGTCGTGAGACGTTCCTGGCTGCGGGCGGCAAGGACTTCGCGTTGCTCGGTTGCCTCAACGATTCGCCCGAAAGCATGGACATGCTTGAAATGCTCGTTGTCCGCGAACTTGCAGGCTGGCTGGAGCGCGCATAAGCGCGTCAACCGCAGCAATCAGGAGGAATCAAATGGCTCGAGTGGCGATCGTCACCGGCGGTACCCGCGGCATTGGCGAAGCGATCAGCATCGCGCTCAAGGACATGGGCATGAAGGTGGCGGCGAATTACGCCGGCAATGAGGAACGCGCCCGCCAGTTCACGGATCGCACGGGCATCCCGGCTTACAAGTGGGACGTCGCCGATTTTGAGGCGTGCCAGGAAGGCGTGAAAAAGGTGGAGGCCGAACTCGGCCCGGTCGACGTGCTCGTCAACAACGCAGGAATCACGCGCGACACGACGATGAAGCGCATGGACCACCAGAAATGGCAGGACGTCATCGACACCAACCTTGGCGGTTGCTTCAACATGGCGAAGGCCGTGTTCGAGGGTATGCAGGGACGCGGCTACGGACGGGTCGTCAACATCGGCTCCATCAACGGCCAGGCCGGCCAGTACGGCCAGGTGAACTACGCCGCAGCCAAGTCGGGCATCCACGGCTTTACCAAGGCGCTGGCGCTGGAAGGCGCCCGCAACGGGGTTACGGTCAACGCCATCGCGCCGGGCTACATCGATACCGACATGGTCGCCGCGGTCCCCGAGGAAGTGCTCGGCAAAATTGTCGCGAAAATCCCGGTCGGGCGCCTCGGCAAGGCCGACGAGATCGCGCGCGGCGTCGCGTTCCTGGTCGACGAAAATGCGGGATTCGTTACCGGCTCGACGCTGTCGATCAACGGCGGCCAGCATATGTACTGAGCTGATGGAATTGGTCGACTATGCGCCGCCGACGAAGCGCTCAGTGCTGATCGCCGGCCACCCCACGTCGATCAGCCTGGAACCAACTTTCTGGCGGGCGCTGGAGGCGGCCGCGACGGAACGCGGATCCCCGATCAACGCGCTGGTGGCGGAGATCGACGCCGCGAGATTCGATTCGAACCGCCCGCCGAATCTGACCTCGGCGATCCGCCAGTGGTTATTGGCGCGCGCGCAGCACGGCTGAATGGACGGCTTCTGCGAAGCGCGGCGCGGCTTCCGGGGCTTGATCGAGGAACAGCGCGGGCTCGATCAGCTCGAGCTCGATGACCTGCAGCCCGCCGCCATTGCCCTCGACGATATCGACGCGAGCATAAGTGGATGGCGCTGGAGCGGCCGCTAAGGCGGACTCAGCAAGTGCCACCGCGCCGTACGGTGGATCGCAGCGCCGGATAATCCCGCCATATTCCGGCTGGACACGAAATTCGCCCGCGATCGGCACCTTGGCGACGGCATGGCTGAAGACACCGTCGAAAAAAATCAGCGACCATTCGCCGCTGTCGACGATCGCCTCGATCCATGGCTGAACCAACATCCGCCAACCGCGAACAGGCTCGGGCACAGGGTCGCCGCGGGCCAGGATATAGGTTCCGTAAGCACTGGCCGACACGAGCGGTTTGATCACCAGCCGGTCGCAGCCGAATTGCTGGCGGGCTTCTTCAAGATGCATCTCGTCCAACTCGGTGACGCTGAGTGACGGGACGCTGGCAACGTCGGAGTTGCTGAGTTCCTTGAGATACGACTTGTCGCCGTTCCAGCGCAGAAGCGACACGGGGTTGGCGACGGGCGTGGATCGACGCGCGAAAGCATCCAGCAACTCGAGCCATTCACGGTAGCGCTGATGATAGCCCCATGCGACGAGCGGCATCACGAGGTCGAACCCGTTCGCCTCGCCCGTTTCTGTCCACGGCAGCGGAACAACCTCCATCGCTGCCGCTTCCAGCGCTCGCGACTGAGCGTCGTAGGCCCACCGCCATTCCGTCGGATTATCCGGGGCGGGAACCAGAAATGCTACGCGCATGCTAGCGCCCGAGCAGGATCCGGGCCTGGCTGGCGATCTGGGCGAGCATCGGGGCGCTGACGTGCCCTTCGGCGCGGGCGCGGCCAACCAGCGAACGGAACTGGTCGATTCGCGGCTGCTGCTGCGCGATCCATTCATCGACCGCCGCATCCGGCTCTTCCTTGCCGCGCATTCGCGCAAGAAACTCGATCCGCAATTGCTCGAAATCGCGAGCGAGCCCGGCGGTCAGCAACCGCTCCCACTGGTTCGTGGGGACAAAGCGCGCGACCTGCTGCTGTGCCCAGTCCAGGGCCAATGCTTCGCCGAGCCGCGTGTAACTGCGGGTCAGCGCCAGCTCGTCCGTCTTGCGCCGCGCACCGAGAGCAGCGAGCCCGAACACGCCGTCGAGCTCATAGAGACGCACCAGACCGCGGACGATGTCTTCGCTGGCGCCGAGTGCGATCAGGCGGTCACGTCGCGCGACGGCCTCATTACGCACTTCGGCGCGGATGAGCTTGGTCGCCGCCGCCGAAATCCTGCGGACTCCAGGCTCGAGCAGCTTGCACAGCGCTTCGACGCTGGTCTCGCCGCCGGACGACCTGAGAACGTCGGAGAGGTGCGAGCGGACAGTCGCCGCCGCCATCGAAAAGAGCTCGATGCGGATCGTCTCGGGCAGCGCGTCATCCTCGATCTCGCTCCACAGCCTGTCCAGGTCGAGCAAGCGCTCCACGACAAGGAATGCGGAGATGACCTGCTGCAATGACGCGCCTTCTTCTTCCGTAAGGTCGAAAGCGACGCCGGGGCCGAGACGGTTGACCAGGCGGTTCGCAACCTTGGTAGCGATGATCTCATCCCGCAGGCGATGCGCGCGAATGGCGCCCGCGTGCGCCTTACGCATCGGCTGAGGGAAAGCTTCGAACAGCTGCGGTTCGATAACCCGGTCTTGGGACAGGCGAAGGTCCTCGGCGGCATCCTGAAGCACGAGCTTCGAGATCGACAGCACGACCGCCAGCTCCGGCCGGGTCAGGCCGCGATTTTCCTGGGTTCGGCGGATCAGTTCCTCGCTCGAGCCGAGACCCTCGACCTTCCGGTCGAGACGTCCCGCGCTCTCGAGCAATTCGATCGTACGCACGTGGCCCGGCAACGCCTGGGCTCCGCCCGATTCCGCAATCGAGAGAGCGAGTGACTGCAGGCGATTGTCCTCAAGCACAAGCTCTGCGACCTCATCGGTCATCTTCGCCAGCAGCCGGTTTCGCTTTTCGAAGGACAGCCGCCCCTCGCGCATCTCCCGATTGAGGGGGATCTTGATGTTGACCTCATTGTCCGAGCAGTCGACGCCGGCGCTGTTGTCGATGAAGTCGGTGTTGATGCGCCCCCCATGTTCGGCAAACTCGATGCGGCCGGCCTGTGTAATACCGAGGTTCGCGCCTTCTCCGATGACCTTCGCCCGAACTTCATCGCCGTTGGCTCGAAGCGCGTCGTTGGCGGGATCGCCCACGTCAACGTGGTTCTGGTTCGACGCCTTGATGTAAGTGCCGATGCCGCCGAACCACAGCAGATCGACGGAACTTTTGAGAATGGCGTTGATGAGCGCGGCCGGATCGAGCGCCGACGTCTCGATGCCGAGCGCCTCGCGCGCTTCCGCGCTGAGTGCGATAGACTTTTCGGTGCGCGCGAAGACGCCGCCACCCTTGGAAATCAGCTTGCGGTCGTAATCGTCCCAGCTCGAACGAGGCAGATCAAACAGCCTCTTGCGTTCTTTCCAACTGACGTCCGGGTCGGGATCCGGATCAATAAAGATGTGACGATGATCGAATGCGGCGATCAGCCGTAAGGATTTCGACAACAGCATGCCGTTGCCGAAGACGTCGCCCGACATGTCGCCGCAGCCGGCCACGCTGACCGGGTCCGACTGCACGTCGATTCCCATTTCGAGGAAGTGCCGCTGGACGGAAATCCACGCACCGCGCGCGGTGATTCCCATCGCCTTGTGGTCATACCCCTGGGATCCGCCGCTCGCGAACGCGTCGCCAAGCCAGAAGCTGCGATCGAGCGCGATGGCATTCGCGACGTCGGAGAAGGTGGCGGTTCCCTTGTCCGCGGCAACCACGAAATAAGGATCATCGCCGTCGTGGATGACGACGCTGTCCGGATGCACGATCTTGTCGTTGACCAGATTATCGGTGATCGAAAGCAGCGAGCGGATGAAGACGCGATAGACTTCGGTCCCTTCGGCGAGCCAGGCGTCTCTGTTGGCCGCGGGCGGAAGCTGCTTCGGATAGAATCCGCCTTTCGCGCCGGTCGGCACGATAACCGCGTTCTTGACCAGCTGCGCCTTCATCAGGCCGAGAATCTCGGTGCGGAAGTCGTCGCGCCGGTCCGACCATCGGATGCCCCCGCGCGCCACCGGTCCGCCGCGCAAATGGATGCCCTCGACACGCGGGCTGTAAATCCAGATTTCGCGCCACGGCACAGGCGCCGGAAGACCTGGCACGCATGAGGAATCGATCTTGAACGCGAGCGCCTCCTCAGCCGCCGGAGCGAAGGCATTGGTGCGGACGACAGCCTCAACGACGGAGCGGAGCCGTCGAAGGATGCGGTCGTCGTCGATCGACCGAACCTTGGCGAGCGACCGGTCCATGTCGCCGCGACACTTCTCGACCTGCGAATCGCGACTCTTGGCCGCGGGGTCGTGGGCGGCGACGAACTGGCCAATCAGCGCCCGCGTCGCATTCGGCGCGCGGCGCAAGGCATCGACGATCGTCACCAGGCCGAAGCTGCTGCCGGTCTGGCGAAGATAGCGGAACCACGACCTGATCCAGACTACCGCCTGCGTATCCAGCGCGACATATAGGACGAGCTGGTTGAACTCATCGTCCTCTGAGATGCCGCACAGGACACTGGCGATCGCGCGCTCGATCTCGGAATTGCGCGCCAGAATTCCCTCGATATCGGCTTCGGCCCCGACCTCGACGCTGAAATCGTGGATGTAGCCAAGCCCGCCGGCAAGAGCGCTCGGTCGCTCCTCAAGCACCCGGAAGCCGAAATTCTCGAGCACCGGGACGGCTTCGGACAAGGCAATCAGCCCGCCCCGGCGATAGGTCTTGAGACGCAGCTGGCGTTCGGGATCGCCGTCGCCACGAAAGATGCGCACGCTGCGATCGGCGTCGCTGTTGAGGCTGCTTAGACGCAGGATATCGGCAGCGCCTTCCCGCGGCGTTGTGCGTGAGCGGTAACTTTCGGTGAATGCGCCGAGATAGGTCAGCGCAAGTCGCGTCGCGAGCGCCGGCCCGGCCATATGAATCAACTCCGCTTCGACCGCCGGAGTCCAGCCGCGGACCATTTCGACAACCGCCGCGTCGAGCTTCTCGGCATTCGGGAGCGGCGCTTTCTCTTCGATATATTGCGTGTAACGAATCAGGGCGAGGTCGCCGTCGCCAAGCTCGACCGACCAGCTCGTAACCTCGCGTCCGAGCTCGGCGACGAGCAGGTCTCCGATCGCGTTGCGGCGCGCCGTGGTCAGTTCCTCGCGCGGCAGCCAGACGAAGGTGAACAGCTGCGCCCTCAGGATGCTGCGGACCTGGACCAGCGCGGGGCGCGGCCGGTCCGCCAGCGACATCGCCACCATCACTAGAGCGCGCACCGCATCGTAATCGACCGTCAACAGCAAATCGCGCGGGAGAGAGCCGATCGCATGGCGCAATGCCTTGCCGGAATGGCCTTTCGGGTCGAAACCGAAGTCTTCGTCGAGCCGCTGCAGGCGTCCGCGAAGGATCGGCACTTCCTCGGGCGGGACGCGCAGCGCTTCGCTGGTCCACAACCCCGCGTGAACGCCGATTCCGGTGACTTTGTCGCCGTCGCCGAGAGGAACGACGACGAGGTCAAGGGGAACGCGCCGGTGGACCGTCGAACGCCGCTCGGCCTTCGCCATCAGCGGCTGCTCACCGCCCTCCTCGAGATACCGCATGGCACCGAGGCACCCTCCCTCGTCGGTCGGGGCTCCCGGAACGCTGAAGATGCCTAGCGCCTCGGACGGCTGCTCGTAAGGTCTTTCCACGTGATATCCGAGCAGGGTCATCGCCCCGTCCGCAAACCAATTGAGCAGCGCGGCGCCCTCCGGATCCCGGATCGCCGCCGCATCCTCTCGCATTTGGTTTTGAAGGGCATGCCAATCGCGCACCGCAAGCCGCACGTCGGACAGCACGCGGCGGAGATCCGCGCCCAGCTCCTGCCGACCGCGCGCGTCGGCGCGATCGAGTTCCAGATACATCATCGACTCGCGACGGCTCTTGTCGTTGCACAGCGGCTCAACTTCACTGAGGTTTCCGCTCTCGTCGCGATCGACACAAACGACCGGGTGAAGAAGGCGATGAATGGTCAGGTGCCGGGAAGCGATCGCGTTCGCGACCGAATCGACGAGAAAAGGCATATCGTCGTTGACAATGCCGATGCGCATCCGCCGTTTGCCGGCCTCGCCGCCGATCGATTCGATCTTGAGCCCGAGCTCGCCCTTGCGTCGCTTCGCAGCCACTTCCGAGAGGAATTCAGCGGCTTCTCTCTCTCCCTGGCGAGTCAAACCCTCCGTCTCGTCGGGGAGAGCATTTCGAGTGAGCGCCTTGCGAATGGATTCGACCAGCGGTTGCGGCAGGCGCGTGTGGGCCGTCATGAGAAGATTAACGCTCCGCGACGTGTGGGGCTTGGCGGGCGCCTATAAACCCCTGCTCATGAGGGGGACAACCCCGAGGCGGTGGCGCCGGGGCGGAAATTGCGTCAGGCTGCTTTGCGGATCGCCCGTTCGATCAAGGATTGGTCGTCGAGGACCGCAACAGGCTCATAGCTTCCGTCGGCTCGCCGACGGGTCACGATCAGGGCGAATTCGTCTGCCGAGGGCAGGTCGGCGAGGGAAATTGGCGCTGCCGTACGAAGCCGGGCGCGAGCCGCCTCGCCCCGCGTATCGGCCTTCGGCTCGGGCCGTCGCGCCTGGCGTTCGGCGGCGACCAGGGCCTTGAGGCCACCAGACTGCTTTTCGATGAAATCCTGGAAGGTCCCGGCTTCGACGTCCTGTCGCCGAGCGTAAGACAACGCCGCCGCGAACTCCGTCAGCCGCGCCTTGTCGTAGTCAATTCCAAAGACGAGCTTAACGATCGGCGTCATCGGCGCGCGGGCCTGGGCCGTGACGCCCGATTCCTCGAGCAGCTCGGCATATTCCGTGGGACTTTCCTGGGCGGCTATCGCAAAGTCGTAGGCCAGGGCCAGCGCACGGTAGAGCGCCGCACGCGTGCGGCCCTCGCCCGCCTTGACCGATTCAGCGGTCTCGCGGGCCGCGCACAGCCGATCGGCCAGGCCGGCATTCTCATCGAAGACAACCTCCGGCACGGCGGCAGCGTCGTCGCCGGTCTCAGCGAGCGGCCCGTCCTCCCACGAAAAGTGAGGCGGAGGCGCCGGCTCGGCGACGTCCGTGATTTCTTCGTCCTCGGCCGCATCGAGAGCCGGAGCAACCTCCTCATGGCCGTACCAGCGGGGGTAGTCAGTGTCGGGGCCTTCGGTCGACGCGACATCTTCCACCGGTACTTCGACGTCGAGTTCGAGCACGTCGGGCTCCACTGCAACCGAAACCGCGCCGAACCCCTGTCCGACGCCGGTCTCAACCTTTTTCCAGTTTATGACGCCGTAAATGAAGTCGATAGCGTCACCGTCGGACGAGAACGGCATCAGGATTCCGCGATAGCAGATGTTCTCGCTGCGCTGATTGACGAATTCGGCCTCAAAACCGATTGGCGCCCGATTGGCGATGATCTGCATGTAATGGTCGGTAAGGCGCGACAGCAGTGAGCGGCTCGGAACGTCGCCGATGGTCCGCATGTCGTCGTCGAGGCCGCATTCGTCGCGGATCGCGGCGCCGAGATAGGGCATCGCGGGGTTTTCGACGCCGCAGGTGAAATCGAGAAGCACGCTGTGGGCCGAGAAGTCGGCCACGTTGCCCGGTTCCAGATCCTCGATCGAAGGAAAGTCTCGCCCATCGAGAAGCGAGACCCAATAATTGTACGCGCGCACGTGCATCCGACGCTCGTCGGTGCCGATCGCCGCGGCAACGTCGTTGACGTCGCCTACGTCAGGCGCCGACTGCGGCTCGAAGTCGCCCGGCTGCTCGCGATAGCTGTCCATGCGGCTGGTCCCACTTCCCTCCAAACAGCAGCAAAATGGCCGAGCGCGGTTACCAAATTGTTAAGCATGTTTGTTGAAGCCGAACCGCTTGCCCCTCCGCCAAGCGGTTGATAGGGACGCGCTTCCCCCGCCAGGGCGCCGCTTTAGCTCAGCTGGTAGAGCACATCATTCGTAATGATGGGGTCGCGTGTTCGAGTCACGCAAGCGGCACCACCTTGTGCGGACTGCTATTCCCTGGCCTCGGCCGCCGGGGTGAACAGCAAATCCTGGTAGTCCCAGCTGAAATCGGCGGTCGGCGACACGGGCTTCATCGTCACCCGATCGACCTTGCCGTTCGCGTCGATCGAGAAGCTTACATAGGCCGGCTCAACCCAGTTTAGCGCCGGGTTCGTCTTGAACGTGTCGTATTGATAGTGGGTCAGCGGACCCTGCATCCCCGTCGAGTGCGGGAATTCGATGGCGAGGCCGTTGCCGGACTTGCGAACCTTGATCGTGCCGTACCAGGGGTCCGTATAGTCGCCGGCATAGCGATCGAGCGGCAGCGACGGGCCGACCTGGGCCGGTTTCGCCTGGGCGGTCTGAACCTGTTTTGCCGCCGCGTTCAACCGCGCCATTTTGAAATCGTGCCACTTCTCCGGCCAGTGATTCTGAGGCAGGCCAAGATAGTAGTCGAGCAGCTCGTAAGCGAGGCCGCGGATGATCTCGCCATCTTCGCTGTTGGCCGCGATGAAGATCCCGACATTCTTCTCCGGCAGGAGCGCAACCGTCGCCTGCGAGCCGAGAACGGCCCCATCGTGGGCAACCAGGTGCGCGCCGCGATAATCCGTACGGTCCCAGCCCAGAGCGTAGAGATTGTAATGCGGCTGGGCGACGGCGAACTCCGCGGGATATTGCGGGATCGGCTGGATCACGAGCGGGGTCCACATCACCTCCGACTGCTCTTCAGAGAAGAGCTTCGCGTCGCTTCCGGGAATCTTGCCGTGGCCGAGCTGCGTCAGTAACCAACGGCTCATGTCATTGGCACTGATCGCCAGGCCGCCCGCCGGGGCGGAGTTCTGGGCGATCGTCGCATTCTCATCGAGCGGCGTCTGCGTGCCGAGACCATGGATGGGGCCGTCGTTGCGGCTGTGCGGCCGGGCATGGTTCGGGTTCGCCTGATAATCAGCATCGGTGTCGGTCGAATGGGACATGCCGAGCGGCGCGAACACGTGGCTGCGAACATATTGCTCCCACGTCTGGCCGCTGACTTCCTCGATCAGCTGACCCGCCGCCATGTAGAGGATATTGTCGTAGGCATAACCGCTGCGGAAGCTGGTTGCGGGCTTGAGGTAACGGATGCGCCGCACCGTCTCCTTGCGCGACAACGTGCTGTTGGGGAGGAAGAGCAGGTCACCTTCGCCGAGCCCCAGTCCGCTGCGGTGGACGAGCAGGTCGCGGATCGTCATCTCGCGCGTCACCCACGGGTCCCACATGCGAAAATCGGGCATGTGGTCGATGACCTTGTCGTCCCACTTGAGTTTGCCCTGATCGACTAGCGTCGCGAGCGCAGCGTTGGTGAAGGCCTTTCCAGTCGAGCCGGTGAAGAAGATGGTATCGGCATCGACCGGCTGGTTGGTCGAAATGTCGCGCACACCCCAGCCATGGGCCAGCGTGGTCTTGCCGTTCTCAACGATGGCGATCGTCACCCCGGGCACACCGAATTGCTTGCGAAGCTGCTCGACGCGCTGCTCGAATCCGGGCGGAGGCGCTGCGCCAGCCGCCGAGGCAAGCAACGATGCGGCAAGGGCGGCAAACGCGCGGCGGACCGCGACGGACTTCAGCATGATATTACTCCTGGGATTGGAATGGCTCGTGGACCTGGTCGGCGGGAAGGTCCGGGTCGGGCGCTGGACCGCTGACGCTCTTGGTCCGGCGCAGCTGCCAGACGCCAACCGTGATCAGCGGCAGGATGAAGGTCGCGAGCAGAACGTAGGCGAGCGCCCGATAACCGGTCGCGATCAGCGCCACGAGGCCGAAGCGGCTGGCGAGGAACATGCAGCCGATGAGCAGCCCGAGCGCGATGAGCAAGCGCGTGCGGTGTGACAGCGGCTCGCCGCGGCGCGCCACCGCGACATGGTTGATTCGCTCGTTGATCGCATGGACCGAGCTCGTCCCGCTCTCCAGCAGAGCCGAGAAGATCATCGCCTGGAACAGCAGATGAAACGCGGGAATGCCAATCCGCTGAAGCATGAAATCCGAGGGCAGA
>Ga0105248_10005764_pt1 | contig 13607 bp, 9 predicted proteins | sample KBSS34metaG_FD_81524 | JGI IMG/M metagenome (GOLD analysis project Ga0105248, IMG submission 81524) | Switchgrass rhizosphere microbial communities from Kellogg Biological Station, Michigan, USA - KBS S3-4 metaG | ecosystem: Host-associated > Plants > Roots > Rhizosphere > Soil | place... | reverse complement strand
GTCTACTGGGGCGATCAGAGCTGGGATGAGATGCTGGCCGGGTTCGTGGACTTAGCGATTCCCGTAACGATGAATCCAGTGGATCTGGTCCGCGCGAGAGCGATTCGCTGAAGTCTTGGTTTCAGGATACGTGTTGCCGTAGCCATTCTTCGAGTTCACCAAAGCGCAGTTGGTTGTTCGCGTAAAGCCTGATGATGAGTGAGTATGCCTCAAGGTCATCGAACTCCAGCACGTAGCCGTTTACCCGCAAGAATGCCGACGCAACTGTCACTGCGACGCGTTTGTTGCCGTCGATGAATGGATGATTTTGCGATAGGCTTTCCCAAAGCCCCGCAGCTTCCTGGATCAGGTCCGCGTAATAGCCTGTTCGAGGTCTGGCTAGTGCCGATTCAAGCGCTCCACGATCGGCGAATGCCAGATGATCCGCCCAAAAGCCGCAATCAAAAGATCGTGTACGGCGAGGACTTCCTCAACCGTTGGATAGGTCGTCACTCGCCCAATCGGCGCAGTAATTCGGAATGCTCTGCAACGAACTGGTTAACGGCCGCCAGGAAGGGTGACGCACCGCGCCGTTCTCTCGTCTTTAAGAAGTCGATAAAGAGACGGACCGACTCCTGTTCCTCGGGGGTTAGCGACTTTATCGCTTCGGATAGGTTCTCGGCGTTCATTGGTCTTGTCACCCGCAGTATAACCGATTGCTCACTCCCAGCCGCTTTGGGGTTCGATAGGGCCGGCTATGCAGCGGATGCAAACAAAATAGCAAGCGGGATCGAGGCTTTCACGGCACCGATTATATACACTGGGTAAACCCAAATGTGGACTCGAGTGGTCAATGACGTGATCGGTCCGATGTGGATGGGGATCTTCATCATCTGGGCCATTAGCGGGCTTAACACGAAGCGCACCGTGGGCTCCGCTTCCGACACGCGAGCACGCATTTCCCTGGGGGGCGTGCTGCTGGGCTGGCTGATTTTATTCAACAGATGGTTCCGTCCTGGAGTGCTGGGTGAACGATTCGTCTCGATCGGACCCGGCGTCGTCTACACAGGAACCGCGCTGACAGCCGTGGGACTCGGTTTCGCACTGTGGGCGAGGTTCACCATTGGCCGCAACTGGGGACGATTGATTACCGTACAAGAGGATCACCAGCTGACGCGCACCGGTCCGTACGCCATTGTGCGGCATCCCATTTACTCGGGCTTTATGCTGGCCACGTTCGGGACCGCGCTGGCAATCGGAGAAGTCGGTGGCTTGGTCTCGACAGCGCTGGTGGTGATCTCCTGGGGGTACAAGTCCCGGCTGGAAGAACGCTATATGATCGAGCACTTTGGTACGGAGTATGAACAATACCGGCAACAAGTTAGCGGGCTGCTTCCCGGCATTTGGTAGCCGTTCGCCGGTAGCTTGCTGCCGTTCGTCGAAAATACTGTAACCCATAGCCTTTCCGCTAGTACAGTTGGTCATGCTCCTACGCTGCTTAGTTCTCATCTCGACGGCCGCCGGAATTCTGGCTGCTGCCGACTCGAAGGATATCCATAAGACCTTCCCCTTGGACAGCCATGGAAGCGTAACTATCGACACTTACAAGGGTTCCATCCGCGTCACCACGTGGGATCGGAATGAGGTCGATATCTCAGTTCGGATCGAGGAAGACGGCGAGGTGTTCGCCCAAAGCGTGCGCCGGGCCGATGTCCGCTTCGTCACTTCGCCTTCCGACGTGCGGATGAAGAGCGACAGCCAGTGGTACTTTCTGGACGGAGTCCAGCCGTTGTATCAATACACGGTGAAGATGCCGCGAACGGCTAACCTCCGAATCAAGGACTACAAATCGGAAAGCGACATCAGCGACCTGAGTTCTGACTTACAGTTCAACACCTACAAAGGCTCGCTCCAGTTGCGGAACTTCACTGGCGGACTGACCGTGAACACCTACAAAGGCGACTACGAGCCGACTTCGCCGCAGTGACGGCGCCCGTCCGGATCGATACGTATAAGGGCGACATTGATCTCCGTATGCCTCGTGATGGCAAGTTCGACCTGCTTACAGATATCGGACGCCGGCGCGGCGACCCGGATAATGATTTCGCGCGATACGTCAGGACATCGAACTCGCGCGATCGTATACATCGATCGCAGGTGAATGGAGGAGGTCCGGAAGTGCGGCTACGGTCCTATAAGGGCGAGTTCAGACTGCGCGCGCGCTGACGGGACGCCCTTTGTAAGACAAGATCAGCGCCGCGGTCAATCCGCAGGCCGCGGCCAGTGACAGCCACACACCCGGCATCGCGGGATTGCCCGTCTCGTGGATCAAGTACGTGCAGATGGCCGGCGTGAAGCCGCCGAACAGAGCCGTCGCCAAGCTGTAGGCCACGGAGAACCCGGACGTTCGCACATCCACAGGCATGATCTCGGTAAGGTACACGGCCATCGCGCCATTGTAGGCCGCGTACATGAACGCCAGCCACAATTCGACCGTCAGCAGCCTGTAAAACGACGGCGCGGCCACCAGCCAGGACAGGGCCGGATAAGCCGTCAGCAGAGCCGCGATGGTGCACGCGATGAGAATCGGACGACGCCCGATGCGGTCGGAAAGCGCTCCCGAGAGTGGCAGCACCAGCAGATTGCAGGCTCCAACGCACAACGTGACGACCAGGTTTCCGGATGCGGCCAGATGCAGAACGTTGGCGCCGTACGTCGGCGTGTACGCAGTGATGAAGTAGAAGCTGACCGTGGTCATGGTCGCCATCATGGTTCCGAGCAGGATTAGCCGCCAGTTCGCCAGTACGGTGCGGGCGATTTCGGCGGGCCGCGGCGCGTGGGTCCGCTGAAGAAACACTTCCGTCTCGGTGAGCGCCGGCTCCTGCACGAACAGGAACGGGATCAGCGCGCAGCCGGCCAGGAACGGAATCCGCCATCCCCACTGCTGGATCTCTCCGGTGGATAGCGTCAAGGTCAGCACCAGCCCGATCACGGCCGCGAACATCACCGCCACTTGCTGGCTGGCCGATTGCCAGGCGACATAGAATCCCTTGCGGCCCGTAGTCGCGATTTCGGAAAGATACACCGAAACGCCGCCCAGTTCGACGCCTGCCGAGAATCCTTGCAGGAGTCTACCGACCAGGACAAGCAGCGGTGCAGCCAGGCCGATTGCGACGTATCCGGGCAGGATCGCAATCGAGAGCGTGCCCACGGCCATCAGCGCCAGCGTCAGAAGCAGACCTTTACGCCGGCCATGATGGTCGATGTAGGCGCCCAGGATGATTGCTCCCAGGGGCCGCATGAGGAACCCGGCGCCGAAGGTCGCCAGCGAGAGCATCAGCGAGGCATACTCGTTGCTGCCCGGAAAAAAGGTGAAGGCGATCGCGGCGGCGTAATAGCCGTAGATCTGGAAATCGTACATTTCCAGAGCGTTGCCGGCGGCGACGCGGACGACTCTGCGAACTTGCGACGTCCGGACTTGGGTTGGGCTAGCGAGGCTGGACTGGGTGGCCATCAAGCTTCCGTTCAAGCATACCGCCGAAGTCTCCAATACGTCACACGTCAGTCATCGAACTGCCAAACCCAATTGGTATCAAGGATGCGACGGCGTGCTGAGTTCGGAAATCGACTTCAGTAAACGCCGCGAATCCTTAATCCTTTGGAGGCTTTAATGTTTCATTTCAGACGTCACCGCACGCTGGGCGCTTGTGCTCTTTTCAGCGCACTGAGCAGCTTCAGCGCCAACGCGGCCGACATCAAGAGTGTCTTCGTGATCGCAATGGAGAATCACAACTGGACGCAGCCAGCCCAGGTGGCCGGCAAGATCCAGCAGATTTATCAGAATCCCAACGCTCCCTTCATTAACGCCCTGGTGGGCGGAACGGCCGCTGCGATCATTAACGGGAAGGCAGTCAATATCAGCGAACAAACCGCTTATGCTGCGGCTTACCATAGCGTTCTGGCCACGCCCGACGGGAACAATCCCCACATTCATCCCTCCGAGCCCAACTACATCTGGGCGGAAGCAGGCACGAATTTCGGCGTGCTGAACGATAACGACCCCTACAAACCCGTGACCGGTACGAACCAGACCACGCCACTGCACTTGAGCAATCTTCTGCAATCGAATGGAAAGACGTGGAAATCGTATCAGGAAGACATCGACCTGACCAGGAACGCCAGCAACCAGCTCACCAACGTTCCACTTCCGCAGGATCAGTGGACCGTTCCGCTGACCAGTTTCTCGGGAGTGTTTGCCAGCGGAGTCAATGCCTACAACGGATCGGCTCAGTACAACTATGCGGCGAAGCACAATCCCATGGTGTTCTTCACCGATACCAATGGCGGCAACAACGCCACGCCCAGCAACGCCCTCTCCTTGAACTACGCGCCGCTGCAGCAACTGGCGACGGATCTTGCCAATAACACGGTGGCGGACTACAACTGGATTACGCCGAACCAGTACAACGATATGCACACGGCGCTCACGGGAGGCTACCAGGGGCTGACCGGAGACGCAGCCAACATCAAGCAGGGTGACGACTTCCTGAAGCAGATCGTTCCCATGATCATGGCGTCCGACGCTTACAAGAACCACGGCGCGATCATCATCTGGTGGGACGAATCCGAAGGGGACGGCGTCGCGGGCGATAATCCGGACAGATTCGATCACACCATCGGCGAAATTGTCATCTCCGAGCATGCTCATAAGAATGTAAATGGCGTTCCATATGCCAGCACGCTGAATCTCACGCATTCTTCCGACTTGCGGACCATGCAGGAAATCTTCGGCGTGGGACCATTTGTCGGCGATGCGGTGAACGGTGACGATCTGTCGGATCTGTTCGCACCTGGCAGCATCCCCAAAAAGCCGTAGCTTGTTCTAATTGGCGGCGCGTAGCAGGATCGCCTGCCCCGCCGCCAAAGCCAAGTGGAGTGATATGCTTGCGGGAGCATGAAAACCCGACTTCTGCAAGCTCTCTGTCTGAGCGCGCTGCCGATGCTGGCGCAGCTCCCTGCCCCCAATGCCGCGGGTGTCTCGGCCGGGCACGACATCATGATCGTGAAGGACCTGGAAGGCGCCAATAAGTTCTGGAGCGCACTCGGCGGTGAGCCCACGGCGCTCGCCCAACTCAAGCTGACCAAACTCCCCGGCGTCCTTTACTTGATGCGCATGGGCGATAACAAGGGCGGCACCGAGGGTTCGTCGGTCGAGTACCTCGGTTACAAGGTGAAGAACCTGAAGGAGACCCTGGCCAAGATGGACGCCGCCGGCTTCAAACCGATGCCCGGCGCTACCTCGACGCAGGCGTTTCTACAGACGCCGGACGCGATCAAGGTCCGCCTTACCGAAGACCGCAAGCTGGCGACTCCGGTAGCATCGGACATGATCCAGATGGACGTTCCCAATGTTAAGGAAGCCCAGGCGTGGTATAAGAAATGGTTCGGAGCCAAGCTCGTCAAGGACGGCAAAGAGACCGTCGCCGACATCCCCGGCCACCGGATCCTGTTTGTCGAAGCGAAGACTCCGGTCGCACCCACCAAGGGGCGCGCGTTCGACCGCATCGGGCTGGAAGTCAAGCACCTGGAAGACTTCTGCAAGAAGCTGGATGGGGCGGGAATCAAACTCGATGGCAAGGGCTACAACAAGGCTAAGAACATGGACCTGGCGGTGTGCCTGATCACCGATCCCTTTGGCACCTACATTGAGATGAGCGAAGGTCTGGCGGCAGTAAAATAATCGAGGAATCTGAATATGAGACGCATTTTCCAAGTTTCCTTGCTGCTGGCCGCAGCGAGCGCGATGTCTGCGCAGGCGCCTGCGCAAGGCAAAGGCAAGCAACCCGCCGGATCGGCAGGAACTGAATCCGGATGGGCGGCTTTCCAAACACGCTGCATGGGCTGCCACGGTAACGCGGCCGTTCCAAATGCCCAGACGCCGGAGCAGATCCGGCAGATGACGCCGGAACGCATCTACTCGGCGCTGACCACGGGGTCGATGAAAACCCAGGGCGACGCGTTGAGTGAAGATCAGCGCCGTATGCTGGCGACGTTCATGGCGGCTCGTCCGCTCGGCAGTTTGAATGAAGGCGCGGCTGCGAGCATGCCCAACCGCTGCGCGAGCAATCCTCCGATGGCCGATCCAGCAGCCGGACCTGCGTGGAATGGGTGGGGCGTGGATACGGGCAACAGTCGTTTTCAGACCGCCAAGGGCGCTGGACTCACCGCGGCACAGGTTCCGAATCTAAAGCTGAAGTGGGCCTTCGGTGTACCCACGGGATTATCGCAATACAACCAGCCGACCATCGTATCGGGCCGGATGTTTGTCGGCACTGATACGGGCTATGTGTATTCGCTGGATGCCAAGACAGGCTGCGTCTACTGGTCATTCCAGACTAAGGCGGCGGTTCGAGGCGCTCTCAGCGTGGGGCCGGTTAAGGGCAAAGGCTCGACCAAATATGGCGTGTTCTTCGGCGATTTCCGCACCTTCGTCTACGGCCTGGATGCGCAGACAGGGCAGCAACTGTGGTCCACCCGCGCCGACGACCACTTCATTGCGCGCATCACTGCCGCTCCGATTTTCCATGACGGAAAGGTCTATGTGCCGGTATCGTCGTCGGAAGAATTTCAGGCCGGCCATCTGGATTTCCCTTGCTGCACGTCGCGAGGCAGCGTGGTGGCATTCGATGCCAGCAATGGCGAGCGGGTCTGGAAAACGTACGTAATGGACGAGCCCAAACCGGTTCGAAAGAATTCCAAGGGAGTGCAGCAATATGCGCCCGCGGGCGGGTCGGTCTGGAACTCCCCGACCATCGATACCAAGCTCAACGCAATCTATTTCGGCACCGGCGATGCGGAAACCGAACCGGCCGCGAAAACCAGTGATGCGGTGATGGCGCTGGACCTGAAAACCGGCAAGGAACTGTGGCACTACCAGATCCAGGAAAACGACGCATTTCTCGGCGGTTGCGGCGGCGGCGCTAACAAATCCGATAACTGCCCTAAGAATCCTGGACCGGATCTGGACATCGGCAATTCGCCGATCCTGAAGACGCTGCCTGATGGCAAGAGAGTCCTGCTTACGGCCGGTAAAGATGGCCGCGTGATTGCACTGGATCCGGATAAAAAAGGCGCAGTTCTTTGGATGACGAACGCAGCACCGCCGCCTCCTCCGGGCGCGACGGGATTTGCTCGCTTGGGCGGCATCGTGTGGGGCGGCGCGGCGGACGATCGCAACGTGTATTACGGACTCAGCTCGGGCGGCATGTCGGCACTGAAGCTGACCACGGGAGAAAAAGTCTGGTACACGCCGCTAGCCAAAGAAGGTACGCGCGTTAATAACGCAGCGGCGGTGAGTGCAATTCCCGGAGTCGCATTCGTGGGTGGATCGGACGGCGTGCTGCGGGCGCTTTCCACGGCCGACGGAAAAGTGATTTGGGAATACAATACGGCTCGGGATTTCGATACAGTCAACAAAGTCGCTGCCAAAGGCGGCGCTATTAATTCCATTGGTCCCACGATCGTTAACGGGATGTTGTATATAGGATCGGGATACGCAGTCAGCGGAAACAACTTCGGTAACGTATTGCTGGCGTTCTCGCTCGAGTAAACTCGTCATTATCTACACCAAACCAAAGGAGAACACTATGAATACACGAACTATCTTGAGTGCGACCGTTTTGTTGATCGGCGCGTCGGCAGCCTTCGGCCAGGCAAAGGACGGCAAGGGCAAGGCACCGCCGCCGCCGATGAGCTTTTTTGTCACCAGCACCGGCGGGGGCAAAGGCGCGGATCTGGGCGGACTGGCTGGAGCGGACATGCACTGCCAGATGCTGGCGGCAGCCGTCGGACGCGGCAGCAGTACGTGGCACGCTTACCTCAGCACTCAGGCGGCGAACGGACAGCCGGCGGTGAACGCTCGCGATCGCATCGGAAACGGTCCCTGGTACAACGCTAAGGGGCAGCAGATCGCGGCGAATGTCGCCGAACTGCATGGCGATACATTGGAGCAGGCTCGCCTGGGAAATCGCATCAACAAGATCACAGCGATCGACGAGAAGGGCGAGATGCTGAAGGGCGTCGGCGATACACCCAACGAGCACGACATTCTTACGGGATCGCAGCCGGACGGCCGGGCCTACACGGATGCGGCGGACCATACGTGCAAGAACTGGACCAGCGGCTCTGACGGCACGGCCCAGCTCGGTCATTTCGATCGTCTGGGCGGCGGTAATGCTTCGTGGAATTCGGTCCACGCGAGCCAGGGCTGCAGCCAGCCGCAACTGGTCGCCACGGGCGGCGCGGGTAAGCTGTACTGCTTCGCGATCAACTAGATAAATGCGTATCGCGCTGGGGTGCGTCGTAGCCGCAGGTTTCCTGTCGGCTCAGGATGGTTCGTCACTCTACGATCGCTCCTGCGCGTCGTGTCATAACGGCGGCAACGATCGCGCACCCAGCCGCGATGCGCTCCGTTCCATGTCTGCCGATCGTGTGCTGGCAGCGATGGAAACCGGTCCGATGATCAGCATGGCGGTCCGCCTGACTACGGCGGATCGCCGCGCTATCGCTGAGTTTGTCAGCGGTAAACCCATCGGCCAGCCGTTGGTGACAACGCCTTCGGCTAAAGCCATGTGCCCAGGGGCCCCCGGCCCTTTTGCGCTGAACGGCCCGATGTGGACGGGATGGGGAGGGGACGGCAGTAACACCCGCTTCCAGAGCACATCCGGCATCGCAGCAGCCGACGTTCCACGCTTGAAGGTCAAGTGGGCTTTCGCGTTTCCCGGCGATATCCAGGCCTACTCCCAACCGACCCTTGCCGGCGGACGCGTGTTTGTTGGAAGCCCTGGCGGCAAGGTATATTCGCTGGACGCTAAATCGGGTTGCGTGCACTGGTTCTTAGACGCGGAGGCGGGCGTTCGCACCGCAGTGACCCTCGCAAACACCGCCGCCTTTTTTGGCGATGCCAAGGCGAACGTCTACGGTGTCGACGCAGCTACGGGAAAACAGCTTTGGAAAACGAAAGTGGACGCATTTCCGGTCGCCGGGATCACCGGTTCTCCTGTATTCCACAACGGCCGGATCTACATTGGTGTTCGCAGCGGCGAGGAAGCTTCCGGCGCCGATCCTAACTACGAATGCTGCCGATTCCGCGGCAGCGTCGTGGCTCTCGATGCCGCCACGGGCAAGCAGGTTTGGAAGACGTACCTGGTCGACGAACCCAAGCGCACCACTAAGAACCAAGCGGGCGCGCAGTTGTGGGGACCGTCCGGGGTGCCGGTGTGGAGCACGCCTGTAATCGACGCCCGGCGTAATAGCGTCTACGTCACCACCGGAAACAACTACACCGATCCCACCACCCGATTCAGCGATGCGTTCGTCGCACTGGATCTAAACTCGGGCAAGATTCTCTGGTCGCGCCAGATGACGGCAAAGGATGCCTACACGGCTGCATGCCGGCTCCCCGACAAAACCAACTGCGCGGATTCCAATGGTCCGGATTTCGACTTCGGGTCATCGCCGATCTTAGTGACGCTGCCAAACGGAAAACGCGCACTGATCGCCGGTCAGAAGTCGGGCGTGGTCCACGCGGTCGATCCCGACAACCAGGGCGAGGTCTTATGGCAAACGCGAGTCGCTAAGGGCGGCACAGCGGGCGGCGTCCAATGGGGCTCGGCTGTCGATCAGAACAATGTGTACGTGGCCGTGTCCGATATCGGACGCATCATGCTCACCTACACTACATCCACCGATGCCGATCCGAAGCAGGGCGGCGGAATGTTTGCTTTACGGCTCGACAATGGCGAACGCGTTTGGTACACCGCGCCCGAGCCATGCGCCCGGCCGCGATGCAGTCCCGCGCAGTCGGCCGCAGTCAGCGCGATACCCGGAGTGGTGTTTTCGGGATCAGTAGACGGCCACCTGCGGGCGTACGCTTCGGCGGGCGGCAAAGTAGTGTGGGATTTCGACACTGCGCAAAACTTCGAGACCGTCAACGGCGTTCCGGGTCATGGCGGATCGCTCGACGGCCCCGGTGCAGCCATCGGCGGCGGCATGCTGTTCGTGAACTCGGGCTATCCCACCTCAGGCGGGCTTCCTGGCAACGTGCTGCTGGCGTTTTCCGTCGACGGGAAATAGCCATTCGGCATACTTCGCCCTGCTGCAATAACGCGCGAAAACCCCTGAAAAACTTGACCCATAACACTTCGTGAATTATAGTTTGGGAAGCGTTAATTCAGGGTCTTCAGGGAGGTCCAAATGCGTTTCGTAGTGCCTGTGGTGTGCTTGTTGACGTGTGCTTCGGCAGTGTTCGCTCAGAGCGACCGCAGTCAGATTACCGGAACGGTTTCGGATCCCGCAGGAGCCGTGGTCGGCAATGCGGCGGTGCAAGCCAGGAACGTAAATACCGGGCTGGAATACCAGACTGTGAGCACCACGACAGGAAACTACGCTCTTAACGAGCTGCCGGTTGGCCGCTACGAGATGACGGTTGCCGTTCCCGGATTCAAGAAGTATGTCCGGCAGGGCTTGGATGTGCTGGCGGCGCAGACGTATCGCATCGACATCGCCCTCGAAGTCGGCGCCACTTCCGATTCGGTCACGGTTACGGAAAACACACCTCTGCTCAAAACCGAAAGCGGCGAGCTGGGTCACAGCGTGACTGGCCAAGCCTTGAACTCGCTGCCGGTACTCGGCATTGGATCGGGATTCGCGGGCAACAGCGGAATCCGTTCGGCGCTGGCCGTTACGCAACTTATTCCGGGCGCCAACTACATTGGCGACAACGTTGTCCGCGTCAACGGAACTCCGGCCAACACGGAGACGGTCCGGATCGAGGGACAGGACTCGACCAACTATACCTGGCTCGCGGCGGTATCGCAGAATCAGCCCAGCGTGGATTCCATCCAGGAATTCGCGGTGCAGACCAGCAACTTCGCAGCCGAGTATGGCAAGGCCGGCGGCGGCGTGTTCCTGGTGACGATGAAGTCGGGCTCGAACGCGTTCCATGGCACTGCCTACGACTACAACGTCAACGAGATCTACAACGCGAATACCGCGCTGCAGGGAACCGCGCGGCCGCGCGCCCGGCGCAATGACTACGGGTTCACTACGGGAGGTCCGGTGTGGATCCCCAAAGTCTACGACGGCCACAACAAGAGCTTTTTCTTTTTCAACTTTGAACAGTTCCGCGAAAAGGTCGGGCTAAACACTCCGGTCACGGTTCCCACGGCAGCGTATCGCTTGGGCGATTTCACCACCGCGCTTACCAGCCGCGCACCGGTTACGGTGAACGGCAGAACCTATCGCGAAGGCCAGATTTTCGATCCTCTTTCCGGAAATCCGCGCCTGCCGTTTGTTGGAAATGTCATTCCCAAGGGCCAACTGGATCCGGTGGCGCTGGCGATCCAGGGCCTGATTCCGAATCCGCAGGGCGCCAATGCCGGCCAGTTAACCCAGAATTTCACGCCGACAGGATCGGCAGCCCAGGCCGATCGTCTCACCGATATTACGTCGCTCAAGGGCGATCAAACGCTCACCGACAAAATGAAGATCTCGGCATTCTGGTCCATGACACGGACCCAATCCGGAACGTCTCTGGCGCTGGGAGCGGACGGCTTGCCGGATCCCATCTCCCAGGCTCGCGCCAACTACGATTGGGTGAACACGATCCGCATTAACTACGATTACAACCTGACGCCCACCATGCTTCTGCACATCGGCGCAGGCTACGTGGATCAACATGGTCCATCGTCGTTCATATTGCCTAGGAATTCGTTCGATCCGGCATCAATCGGGTTGAGGGGATTGCCGCAAACCGGCGTTTTCCCGCAGATCACCGGATTGACCAGCACCACCAATGTAGGCGGCATGGCGACGATGGGTCAGGCGACTGCCGGCGGCTCTCCGGGCTGCCCCTCGTGCGGAGGAATCCATTCGTGGCGGCCCAGCGGCAACGTCAGCATGACCTGGATTCACGGAAACCACACGTACAAGGCAGGCGCGGAAGCTATCGTCGGCAACTACTCTTATGGGCAGCAATCCACCGCGCGCGGGCTGTTCGCCTTCAGCAATCAATCGACCTCCGATTCCGCCCTGTTCGGACAAACCGTCCCGGGAAGCGCCGTCATCGGATTCCCGTATGCCAGCTTTTTGTTGGGCGCGGTGAACAGTGCCACCGTGGGCGCGCCGACCGATCAGCACATGGGTGAGAAATCGTATGCGTTGTTCCTTCAAGACACCTGGAAAATCACGCGCAAGTTCACGTTGGACTACGGCCTGCGCTGGGATTACCAGACCTACCTGCGCGAGGGCGCGGGACGCATGCCGAGCTTCTCACCGACGACCTTCAACCCGTCCGTCGGACGACTGGGAGCGACCATCTTCGACGGCTTCCTGCCGGGACGCTGCCAGTGCAATTTCGCATCGAACTATCCGTTCGCGATCGGTCCGCGGCTAGGCGCAGCCTATCAGATCACGTCCAAGACAGTCTTCCGTGCGGGGATCGGATTGGTATACGCCAAGACGGCCGCGTACGACAACCTGACGATCATCGGCAACGATCAGAGCCTCACCGGTCCGGGCCAATTTATACCGGCGCTGTACTTGAAGAACGGCGTCACGGTTCCGACCACATGGCCCAATCTGGATCCAGGACAGTTCCCGGCCCCCGGCACCGTGAGCGCACCCGCCAGTTACGCCAACATCGATCCAAATGCCGGTCGGCCCGCCCGCCAGCTTCAGTGGAGCATCGGGCTGCAGCGGGAAATCCACAAGGACCTGGTGGTGGAAGCAACTTATGTGGGTAACCGCGGAGCCTGGTGGCTGGCGCCCAATATGGTCGCCTACAATGCGATCACCCCGCAGTTGCTGGCCAGCTACGGCCTGGACATCAACAACGCCGCCGATCGCACCTTGCTGCAATCCAACATTCTCAGCCCAGCGGTGATCGCGAAAGGGTTCAAGCTACCCTACGCTACGTTCCCGACCGCACAGACGCTGGATCAGGCATTGCGGCCCTTCCCGCAGTTCGGAAATATTGGCGGAATGTACTCCCCGCTGGGCGACACCTGGTACAACTCCCTTCAGGTCAAGGCCACCAAGCGCCTTTCGCACGGCCTGGATGCCACCTATAGCTTCACCTGGCAGAAGTCGGAAACCATCGGCGCCGAGGCATCCGGACTCATCGTCACGGGCGGCCAGCCGGTCCAGACGAATGACATATTCAATCGGCAGAACAATAAGTATCTGTCGGGATTCGATCAACCTCTGGTGAGTCAGATCGCGATCAATTATCAGGTGCCCAAATGGAGAGAGGGTAAGAATTTCGCCGGGAAGGCCCTTTCGTGGCTGCAACGCGACTGGACCCTGGGAACGTTCCTCAGCTACCGCAGTGGAACACCGATCCGCGTTCCCGCGGCGAATTCAGGACTCAACAACTTCCTGCAGCAAGGCGCCAGCTTCGCCAATCGCGTTCCAGGCCAACCGCTGTTCCTGGCGGACATCAACTGCCACTGCTTCGATCCGTCAAAGACCCTTGTGTTGAATCCGAAGGCGTGGGCGGATCCCGCGGCCGGACAATGGGGAACTTCGGCGGCCTACTATGGCGACTATCGATTCCAACGCCGTCCAGC
>Ga0105248_10005762_pt1 | contig 13609 bp, 10 predicted proteins | sample KBSS34metaG_FD_81524 | JGI IMG/M metagenome (GOLD analysis project Ga0105248, IMG submission 81524) | Switchgrass rhizosphere microbial communities from Kellogg Biological Station, Michigan, USA - KBS S3-4 metaG | ecosystem: Host-associated > Plants > Roots > Rhizosphere > Soil | place... | reverse complement strand
GGATCTTGCGGGAACCGCACGCCAGTAATAGCGACGCGAACCAGCGTCGCGTCGTCGGCATGGGTGTCGGCGAGGTCGTCACGAGTCCGTTCAGCCCATGGCAAAATCCGTACGCGGAGAGGCTGATCGGTTCAATCCGGCGGGAATGTCTCGACCATGTGATCGTGCTGGGCGAGCGGCATTTGCGGCGAATCTTGACCCGGTACACGACCTATTATCGCGGGGCCCGCACACATCTCGCCTTGGAGAAGGACGCGCCGACGTCACGACGCGTTCACACGCCGACGGAAGGCCACGTCGTCGCGTTCCCGGAAGTTGGCGGACTGCATCATCGCTACGAACGCCGCGCGGCCTGAGGCGCTCATCCGACCGTCGACGCAGCATGGATGGCCTACTGTGTCCGCGGAGCGAACGCGTGGGCGTCCCGCGTCGATTTGAGGCGAATTGCGTTCGCCGCGGCTTGCGCTCGGGGCGTCCGCGGCGCGCGCAACAGTTGTGGCGAAGGACACCCCAAACAACGAGCACTGGATCCTCGGTCCTACACGGCGAGAGCCCATCTTGAGTAATATCATCTGTCTCCTGTCGGCGACCGGCGGTTCGAATGAAGTTCCAGTTTCAGGCCAAGAATGGAACTGCTCGAGCGCGAACACTTCTTCAATGAGCTGGAGGGTCTCCTCGGTGCCGTCGCCGCCGGCAATGGTCGTTTCGTGCTTGTCGGTGGCGAGGCCGGGATTGGCAAGACAGCGCTCGTCGAGCGCTTCGCGGAAGCACACAAGTCCAGGGCACGCGTCCTCTGGGGAGCGTGCGACGCGCTGCTGACGCCCCGCCCTCTCGGGCCGCTCTACGACATCGCTCAACAGACTCAGGGCCGCCTGCTCGCGCTGCTGGAAGGGGAAGCCGCGCGCGGCCCTATCTTCTCCTCGGTTCTCGACGAGATGAAGAGCGGGCGCGGGCCGTCCATTGCGGTCATCGAAGACGTTCACTGGGCGGACGAAGCCACCCTCGACCTGCTGAAGTTTCTCGGCCGGCGAATCAGCCGAACCAACTGCCTGCTCGTGGTGACCTACCGCGACGACGAAGTGGGCGCGGAGCATCCGCTCAGGCTCGTCCTCGGCGATCTGCCCAGCCGCTTGGTCGCACGTATGTGCCTCCCGCCGCTCTCGGAAAGCGGGGTGAAGCGGCTCGAGGACCGCGCGGGTCGACGCATCCGGGATCTCTATCAGGTGACGGGCGGCAACCCTTTTTTCGTCACCGAGGCGCTCGAAAGCAGAGCGCCGGGCGTGCCCGTCACCGTGCGCGACGCCGTGCTGTCTCGCGCGGCGCGCCTCTCGCCCGCCGCTCGAGCGGTGTTGGCACTCGTGTCCGTCGTGCCCGCGAGGACCGAAATGTGGCTGCTCGACGAGGCGATCAGACCAGAAGCGGGTGTGCTCGACGAGTGTGTCGGCGCAGGCATGTTGCGGTCCGAAGGCGACACGGTCGCGTTCCGGCACGAGTTGGCGCGTCGGGCGGTCGAAGATTCGCTTCCGGCGCCGCGTCGCCAACGCCTGCACAACCTGGCCTTGACCGCGTTCATCAACCGCGGCTCGAATTCGCTGCTAGCGCGCATCGTCCATCACGCCGCGCACGGCGGCAACGGGGCGGAGGTGCTCAAATATGCTCCCGTGGCGGCCCGGCAGGCCTCCGCGCTCGCCGCGCACCGTGAATCGGCGTCACATTATCAGGCTGCACTCGAACACGCCGACGCGCTTTCGCCCGAACAGCGAGCGGGACTCTTCGAATGTCGATCCTACGAATGCTACCTCACCGGCCAAATCGAGCAAGCGTTGCAGGCTCGCCGCGCGGCGCTCGACTTGTGGCAGCGACTCGGCGACGCGCGCCGCCAGGGCGAGAATCTCCGGTGGATGTCACGCATTTCATGGGGCCTGGCGCGCAAGAAAGAGGCTGAAGACTACGGCATCGAGGCCGTCACGATCCTCGAAAGCCTGCCGCCCGGACCTGAACTCGCGATGGCATTCAGCAATCGCGCTCAACTGCATATGCTGGCGGATGAGCCTGACGAGGCCGTGCTGTGGGGTTCACGTGCGATCGAGCTGGCCGAACAGCTCGACGCGACCGAGACACTTGTCCACGCACTGAACAACGTCGGCACGGCGGAGTTGCTCGCGCACAACGAGCAGGGCCGCCGTAAGCTCGAAGAGAGCTTGCGGCTCGCCCTGGCGAACGATCTTCAGGACCACGCGGGCCGCGCGTACACCAATCTGGCGTCCGCCGCGTTGAGAGCACGCGATTATGCGCTCGCGCTCCGCCACTTCGAGGACGGCATCGCGTACACGACGCAGCACGACCTTGATTTCTACTCGCTTTACATGACGGCGTGGCGCGGGCGCGCCCGCTTCGAGCAGGGCGACTGGGACGGTGCGGCCGACGACGCAGGTTTCGTGCTGCATCACTATCGAGTGTGGCCGACCACGAAAATTTCGTCACTCGCGGTGCTCGGCCACCTGGCAGTCCGTCGCGGCGATCCGACGGCGGCGACGCTCCTGGACGAGGCGCGCGCGCTGGCGGCGGGGACCGGAGAGCTTCAGCGGGTGGCGCCCGTCGCCGCGGCGCGCGCTGAAGCCGCCTGGCTTGCGGGAGACGTCGACGGCGTGAAGCGCGAAGCCCGCCTCGTCTTCGAGATGGGGACGCGCGGTGGCGATCCCTGGATCCGCGGGGAGTTCAGCTTCTGGCTGTGGCGCGCCGGCGGCGCTCCCAAAACCGATGAGACCATTGCCGCACCGTACGCGCTCCAGATGCGGGGCGACTGGCGCGCGGCTGCCGCAGCGTGGAGAGCGATCGGTTGCCCTTACGAAGAAGCGGTGGCGCTGGCCGACGGCGACGAAGCGGCCCAGCGCGCGGCGCTCGGGATCTTCGACAGACTCGGGGCCGGGCCAGCCGCGGAGCGGCTGCGTCAGGCATTGCGCGCCGGCGGTGTGCGCAGCATCCCTCGCGGCCCCAGAGCGAGCACGAGAGAGAACGCCGCGGGACTGACGAACCGGCAGGTGGAGGTCCTCGCGCTCCTCGCCGATGGGTTGAGCAACGGCGAAATCGCCGAGCGCCTGTTCATATCCCCGAAGACGGTTGACCACCACGTCGGTGCCGTCCTCGCCAAGCTCGACGCCCGTACGCGCGCCGAAGCCGCCTCCCGAGCCATCCACACAGGGCTCATCAAGAAGCAGGACGGCACCGGGCAGTCGACATGAACCGCAGGCGCACGAGGATCTGCGCGACCTTTTTCGGCGGAGAGGTGAAGTCCACGACGCGGCACAAGCTCGGTCGGCTCCTCTCGACATCACGCGCCACATCCTGCTGATGACCGCGACGCCGCACGGTCGGCGTCGAAGTCACCCTGCTCCTCGATCGACGACTCTGGCGAGCAAGCCTTCGAAAATCACGGCCACTTCGAAGTCTGCTTCCAGCCGGTGACGAAAACGCCGGGACAAAATAGGGAACAGCCTCCCCCAAAATAGGGAAGACGCCCGATGCGCGTCCCCAGCCGCCGCCTGTATCTTCCGGTGCGAGCCGAACGGGAAATACAGAAGACCTACCAGTTCAGTTGAAATCGAATCGCGAGGACCACTTGGTTTGCAGGGACGAAGTCGCGTCGTGGGCCGTCGCGCCCGCCTTCTCTTCTTTCGATCTGTTTTCAGCGCAATCCTCCGTCGAGCACGTTGCGGGGATTCACCGCCAGTGTCGCGTTAGTAGCAGAACGGCCTCACTCGAGCCTTGAGGAGGATCGACATGGCAGACATGCGTCGCGCAAGGGCCAAGGACGGCATTCGATGGAGCCGAAACCGTCTATCCGGGCATTTATGGACCATCGGACCGGCTCTCTTGACCTCTATTCGAGCCCCGCACGCCCCGCCCGGCCGTCCGTTCCAGACGTCGTTGCCGGATCCCGCGCTGGGGAAGGTGCGTCTGTCGGGCATTCTTTCCGAAGTTGAAGGGTCGGACACACTGGTTCTAATCGTGCACGGGCTATCGGGCAACGCGCTGAGCCCATATTGCACGTATGCGGCGCGGGCAGTGGCGCGAGCGGGTTTTTCGTCGCTGCGTCTGTCGATGCGCGGCGCGGATTTTTCAGGCGAAGACATTTTTCATGGCGGCACGACCGAAGATCTGCGGGCTGCTCTCTCCGCGCCTGAAATCGTCCGCTATCGGCGGATTCTCCTGCTGGGCTATTCGGTCGGCGGCCATATTGTGTTACGCGCTGCGATCGATGAAGTCGATCCGCGCGTACAGGCGGCCGCCGCAATCTGTCCTCCGTTGGATCTCGACGCGGCGACCGTCGCGTTCGATCATCCCTCGCGGCGGCCGTACCGGCGACCAATTTTTCGCGATCTCAATCGGGCCTACCGAGCAGCCGCTGCGCGCGGGCGCGTACATGTCGCGCCGTCGCGCGTGGAACGGGCCCGATCCAGCCGCGAGCGCGATTCGCTCACGGTTGTGGTCCGCTTCGGATTCCGCAGCATCAAGGAGTACTACGAGCGCGAAAGCGTGGCGCCACGGCTGCATCGGCTACGGATGCCCGCGCTGGTGGTCGCGAATGTGCACGATCCGATCGTGCCGCCGGCGACGCTGACTCCCGCTCTTCGGAAGGCTTCGTCCGCCCTTTCGACTCTTTGGACGAATCGCGGCGGTCACGTCTATTTCCCGTCGGACCTGCACCTCCGACAACCGGCTCCGCCCGGGTTGGAATCGCAAGTGACTCACTGGCTCGCCAGCCATTAAGGAGACGTCATGACACAGCACGAGACCTGGGCCGATCTTGAACACTCCAATGCGGTCCACGCCGCCGGCGAGTCGGGAAGAGCTGATGCGCGATCCACTGCTTCAGAGCGCGAGGATCCGTGTGGAGCAGCGCCGGCTGTGAGGCAGGGAATATGAACGTACAACACTCGCCATCCGTCGCGGTCTCTCAGCCCGCGCGCTTCACGCCATCGGCGAGGCTCGAGCGCGTCCTCGATTCGCTCGCCGCGGATCTCCACGCCGAGACCGCTTTCGAGGCCGAGATCGGCGGAGAGAGACGACGCTTCGGCACGGGTCCGGTGACATTCCGGCTCACCGTGAACAGCGCGCGGGGCATGTCGGCGCTCGGTTCGCTGGACGAAAAACGCATCGGTGAGGCGTATCTCGACGGCGATATTGGGCTCGACGGTGATCTTGTCGCCGCGCTCGATTTACGCACCAGACTGACCGACGCGCATCCCCTTGCCTACTTGTGGTCCACATACGGCCAGCGCCTGCTTTTCGGCCAGGTCAATCGCGACAGGCAGTGGATCCACGAGCACTACGACGCCGAGTCGGACTTCTATCTGCTGTTTCTAGACCCGGAGCATCGCTGCTATTCGCACGGATACTTCGAGAGCGACGACGAGCCGCTGGCGCGTGCAATCCGGCGCAAGCTGGATACCGCGATCGAGTCGTGCGGCATTCAGCCGGGCTGGCGCGTGCTGGACATCGGCGCCGGGTGGGGCGCCTTCACCGAACACGCCGGTCAGCGTGGCGTGCGGGTCACCTCGCTCACAATCTCGGCGGAATCGGAGCAGTATGTCAACCGGCTGATTGCGAGGCAGGCCTTGCCATGCCAGGTGGTCCGCGAACATTTTCTTGAATATACGTCGAAGGAACCGTTTGACGCGATCGTGAATCTCGGCGTCACGGAGCACTTGCCCGACTACGCCGCGACGCTCGCGCGATATGAACAATTGCTCAAGCCCGGAGGCCGCGTGTTTCTCGACGCGTGCGCGTCGCGAACCAAGTTCCCGTTTTCTTCGTTCGTGCTCTCGCACGTGTGGCCAGGCAATGCCACTCCGCTTCAACTCGCGGACTATTTGTGCGCCCTCGCCAAGACCCCTTTCGAGCTGTTGTCCGTCCGCAATGACCGCCGTAACTATCTGCTGACCACAAAACATTGGGCGGAAAACCTGGACCGCCATCGCGACACGATCGTCGCGCGGTGGGGCGAGCGCGCGTACCGCCGCTTCCGCCTGTACCTGTGGGGCTGCGTGCACTCATTCTCGACCGACGACGTGACCGCGTACCGGCTGCTTCTTCAACTGCCCGCGGACGTTGATGCGCGCAATCGATTCGCGAGCGGCCGCTTTTCGCGCGCTCGACAACCGCTGGCCAGCCGGTTCGCCATTGCCAGTTCACGGAGGTCGCATGGCGTCCCGCGGTCCTGATGAGGCGATCGACTATCGCGCCAGCATGCCGTTCCTCGCGATCCACGCGGCGTGCGCCCTGGCGATCTGGACGGGTGTGAGCCGGACTGCACTGATTGTCTGCCTGGCGCTGTACGCGATTCGGATGTTCGGAATCACGGCGGGCTACCACAGGTATTTTTCCCATCGCAGCTACAAAACGAGCCGCGCCTTTCAATTCGTGCTCGCGTGGCTGGGCGGAATGTCGGCGCAAAAAGGAGCGCTGTGGTGGGCAGCGCATCATCGCCGCCACCATGCCTCTTCTGATAGCAAAGAAGACATCCATTCTCCGATGCAGCGCGGCTTCTGGTGGTCCCACGTGGGATGGTTTCTGTGCAGCAAATACAATGGCGCAGACCCGCGCCTGATCAGAGACCTGACTGGCTTTCGTGAGCTCCTCTTCCTGAATCGCTTTCACGCACTGCCGCCAGCGGCGCTGGCGGCCTGTGTCCTGCTCCTGGGAACCCTTCTTCGCATCTTCGCCCCGGCTTTACACACCGGACCCGCGCAAATGTTGGTGTGGGGGTTCTTCGTGAGCACCGTGCTGGTCTACCACGGCACGTTTCTCGTCAACTCGCTCGCTCACGTTGTCGGCCGCCGGCGTTTTCCGACGACGGACGATTCCCGCAACAACTTTCTGATCGCCCTGATCACGTTCGGGGAAGGGTGGCATAACAACCATCATTACGCCCCGTCTTCCGAGCGCCAAGGGTTTTACTGGTGGGAGATCGATCTCTCGCATTGCGTCCTACAAGTACTCAACTGCTGCGGGGTCGTCTGGGATCTTCAAAAGCCGCCGCCGCGAGTGATGGCATCCGCCAGGAGTCCGGCACCTGCGTATCACATTTCGGATCGCCCGGTCGGCTCGGACGTTTCGATCGGGAGTTCGAGAGTGTGCTGTTCCGTGAACGCCGAGAGCCGGACCAACGCACGCGTCACCGTGTCAGGGCGCCGGGCGTCGGCATGACTTCGACTAATCGGAGATTTCTTTACAAGCGCTGAGGAGAAAGACATGAGACCCACACAGTCAGCTATTTGGGGACTGCCCGTCGCCGTGCTTCTCGCGACCGGGTCATTGCCATCGAGCCGCGTGCTTGCGATCGCTGACATCGTCAAGCCAGGTGCGTCAGCGCTCGAGACGAAGTACGGCTCACTTCCGATGAGCTTCGAGAAGAACGCCGGCCAGACTCGGTCAGGCGTGGACTTTATCGCGCGGGGCGCCGGCTACCGCGTATTCCTCTCGGCGGGCGCCGCCGTGATCGCCGTGAAGACGCACGAACTGCCCGTTCGCATATTCGATTGGTCCGCCACACACCAAGCAAGAGTGTCCACGATTGAGATGGTGCTCGTAGACTCGAAACCGGCTCGCGCGATTGCGCAGGATCAGTTGCCTGGCAAAGCCAACTACTTCGTGGGCCGCGATCCCACGAAGTGGCGCCGCGACTTGCCCACCTTCGCCAAGGTCGGTTACCCGAACGTCTACCAAGGAATCGATGTCGTGTATTACGGAAATCAGGGCCGGCTCGAGTACGATTTTGTCATTGCACCGGGCGCAGACCCGTCAGCGATCACTCTGCGCTTCAGTGGAGCCACCGCGCAAATCGAGAACAATGGTGATCTCACCCTCGCTCTGGCCGGCGGCGCCACGACGATGCGACGCCCGTTCATTTACCAGGAGATCGGCGGCAACACGCACGTGATCAGCGGCGCATACGCCAAGCGAACTGACGGCCGCATCGGATTTACGGTGGGAACGTATGACAGAACTCAACCACTTGTCATCGACCCGGTCCTTCTCTATTCCACCCTCATTGGTGGTAGTGGGAATGACGATGGCGCCAATGCCATCGCGATCGATCAATCCGGCAACGCGTATATCACCGGGCAGACCACCTCCAACGACTTTCCGACGCACAATCCCGGACAGGGAGCGTCCGGAGGTCGGGATGACGCGTTTGTCGCCAAGATCGATCCCAGCGGCTCGACGCTCATTTACTCGACGTACTTCGGCGGCGACGGCGATGATATCGGCGCCAGCATCGCGGTCGACGGATCCGGGCAAGTGTACATAACCGGGCGCACCGATTCGGCGAATATCCCGACGACCTCAGGTGTATACCAGAGCAGTTACCGCGGTTACACGGATGCCTTCGTTGCCAAGTTGAATGCGAGCGGATCCACGCTGATCTACTCGACGTATCTCGGTGGAAGTGGTTACGATGTTGCGACAGGAATCGCGGTCGATCCACAAGGCAACGCATACCTGTCGGGATACAACTATGCGGCGGACTTCCCCACCACACCGGGGGCCTACCAAGTCTCGAGTAACGGGCCGTACGACGCTTTCGTCACGAAGCTGAATCCGATTGGCTCAGCAGTTGTCTTTTCTACGTACATCGGCGGTACTGGGGATGACTATGCCACCGGTATCGCTATCGATTCCCTTTTTAATGTTTATGTAACGGGGCAGACACTCTCGAGTGATTTCCCGATACAAAACGCGCCGCAACCGGTGTCCGGCGGCTTCTACGATGCTTTCGTCACAAAGCTCAATTCGGCCGGTTCGGCACTCCTTTACTCAACGTACCTCGGCGGCACGGATTTCGACCAGGGAACGGCTATCGCTCTCGATGCCACCGGCAATGCTTACGTAACAGGACTGACGGGCTCGGACGATTTTCCGACGACACCGGGTGCCTTCCAGACCACTCACGGCGGAGCGGTTGGAAATGGAGACGCGTTCGTCGCCAAGATCGACCGCAGTGGTGCGACGCTTGCGTACTCCACCTACCTGGGGGGGATCGGCGATGAACGGGCCGTTGCCATCGCTGTCGATCAATCTGGCAGCGCGTACGTGACGGGCACCAACCTGAGCGCAGGCTTCCCGCAGAAGAACGCGATGCAACCCAATAACAACCCCGTCAGCTTTGAGGCGTTTGTGACGGAGCTGGCTCCAGACGGCGCCTCGCTTGTGTACTCCACGTACGTCGGCGGCGTTGGCAACGACCTCGGCCTTGCCATCGCCGTCGATCGCCTCGGCAACGCATATGTAGCCGGAGTCAGCCAGTCGCCGGATTTTCCGACGACCCCGGGTGCGTTCCAACAGACAAACGCCGGCGTGTACGATGGGTTCGTCATCAAAATCGCCGAGGCCAGTACGGGCAAGAGCACCGGTGGTGGATCGATCTCCGTCGGCGGGAATATCGGCACGTTCGGATTCACCGTGCAGAGGACGACAGTGGGCGCACCGGTTCAGGGCGACCTGCAATACGTGAATCACGCAACGAAGGCAAAGTTGCACAGCGTCGCCATCACGTCGTTCACGATCGCCGGCACGACGGCGACATTCGCCGGAACGTGCCTCAACAACGGAACGCCATGCACCTTCACCGTTAACGTCACCGACAACGGCGAGCCTGGTGACGCGGACACGTTCGCGATCTCAGTCTCTGGTGCATCGGCAGAAGGCGGCACGCTCCGAAGCGGAAATATCCAGATTCACTGAAGCAGATTCGCGCCGCATTATTTGGAAAATCGGAGCGACGACCTGTCAGATGTGATAAAGCGCTCAAAGAATGCTGGAAGGAGTGCGCGTGATGTGCAATTGGGTCGTCGCTCTGTTCACCGTTGCGGTTTCCGTGTCATCGCCGTCAGCACAAACGAATTCCGCCACAACGCTGGACATTTACTTCGTCGAATCGGCGTATCGCACGATAACGACATCACCGTGCGCGTCGAGGGCGGAAACGCCACGCTGTTTGTCTCGCCGACGGGCGAGTCGTTGCTGATCGATTCAGGAAACGCGGGGGCCTGGGCGATACGAGATGCCGAACAGATGTCGCGGCGGCGAAAGCCGCCGTGCTGACCAGCATCGATACACTTGTCCGTGGCGAATTCCAAATCGGGACGCAAAACGCGCCGGCCGCACTCGCCGCACTTCGCTCCTCGTGAAAAAGAGAATGAACGAATCAATCAGGGAAACCCTACATTGATTCCCTGGCCTTGGCCGTCCACGCGATCGCCCATGAGTGTGGTTCCCACAGGAAGCGCCAGACTTGACCGCCTGCTGTCAGGCGCTCACGAGGCTTCTTCTGCGTGTCGCACCTGAGTCTGCACCTGATTCTCGGTCACGGTCACGCCCTGCGGCTCCGACCACTGCGAGATGACGACCACGGGACGCCACGGTGTCCGTGGCGAATTCCAAATCGGATACAAACGCGCCACCCGCACTCGCCACACTTTTCGAGTCGTCGGCGCGTCACGTCCATGCTCATGCGGCCAGCGGCGCCTGATACAGCCCGCGACAGTGCGACTGCCAGCGATACGAATGGAAACTCGCCGGGGCGCCTTCCGCACCCAGTGTTCGCTCTGGTGGACGCCCCGCCAGCGCCGTGTCATGACGGTCTGTATTCGAATCCGGGCTACACGGGTGACACGTTCGTCGCGGCCATCTACAACGGCCTCAAGCGGGCCGCTCCTGGGCATGAAGTAATTCACAGGGATGAACCCGCCCTCGCTCCGGTCTTCGAAGCCGTTCCTTCACCAACGGCCTTTCGAACATATCGACCGATCAAGTAATCGATGGAGAAGACTCCCGGTCCTCGCGTGAGGAGCAGCACCAGGATCGCGCCCCAGACCAGATGCTCATTGTACGCGTTCGGGTACACGAAGGTTTGGATGACGGCAATCATTCCCAGTAGCGGAATCGTCGCGATACGAGTCGCGAGGCCCAGAAAGAGAAGAATCGGGATCGTCAACTCCTGCACCATCGCCATGCGTGCGGCGATTGCCGGATCGAGCAGCGGGACGCGATACTCCTCCTGAAACAATTTGACCGTGAACTCCCAGGACTGGTACTTCAGGAGCCCAGCTTTGAAGAACGTGGCCCCCACGCCGACGCGGCCCGCGAGTTGAATGATCGACAGCGGGAAGCGGGCAAGCCAAACCCGAGTCGTATCGAGCCACGCGACGCCAGTCGAGTCAGCTGCAGGCGTGACGAGGTCAAGGCTCACAGTTGCGTACCGGTCGGTTGCGCCGCTACTCGGCGGACGAACTCCTCGCCAGTGAGGCGATTCATCTGGAGTTCTCCTCGAAGGCCTCGAATTTCCAGCCAGACGTCTTCTTGCCGAAGAGAATACTCGTCGGGCTCAGTGTCGGTGAGGTACAAGCCAATCAGCTCGTCGAGTGCCCAGTCCAGATGGACGTAGTGCACGTTCGCCGATTCTTCGGTGGCCAGTGCCAGGCGTCCCAAATGCCATTCGATCTCGGCGAACGGCGCCAAGTACGGCAGAGACTCAGCAGCGGGATGTGCGCCAAGGTGCCGAGGAAACGCGTCGCCATACTCAGCCACGCAGGGTTTCGACGGGGGGTGCTCACGAACGAACGACGTCGCGGCGTGCGTCACGAGCTCAGAGCCGACAAGCCAGACGGTGGCGGGGAACCGTTCGACCAGCGCGCGAGTCAGACTCATCAGGTAGTGGCGTTGGTGAATGGCTAATCGCTGTTCGGGATTGGTCCCACCCAGCAGCACCGGCCTCACGGCCGCGCTGTTACCGTTGACCAGCGCGTCGCGAATGCCTGCCTGGATGTCAGCGAGCGTGAGCATGGCGATCCTCTCTGCTGGCCCCTCGGACGCGATCAGACTTGGCAGCCTCGCCCGTCAGAACGGCTAATGTCGGCAGATCGTTGTCCCATTCCACGATCGTGGGTTGCGGGCCGAAGCGGCGGATGGCGTGGGCATACAACTGCCATGCTGGTTCCGCCACGGCGTGCGCGTGGGTGTCGACCAGCAGAGTTCCTCCAGGCGTTGCCTCATCGTCTTCCGCCGTGAAGCCTCCCAGGTGGAGTTCGGCGACGGCCTCCGCTGGAAACTCGTCGATGAAGCGGTACGCGTCGTATCCCATGTTGTGGCCGCTGAGATGGACATTGCTGACGTCGCACAGCAGACGACAGCTGGTCGCGTTCACGAGCGCATGAAGAAACTGGAGCTCGGTCATCGTCGACGTCCCCAACGAGACGTAGGTTGACGGATTCTCGATCACGTACGCGCGGCCCAGGACGTCTTGAACCTCCGCAAGATGCGTCGCAACAACGCGGAGCGTCTCTACTGTGTACGGCAATGGCAAGAGGTCGTTGAGATATGTGCCATCCACCGTCGACCATGCGAGGTGCCCGGAGACGAGCACCGGGTTCAGACGTTCGATCAACGCCCGCAGACGCCGCAGGTGGACGCGATCGATGCCGTCGGCACTGCCGATGGAGATGCCGACCGTGTGAACTGAGATCGGGTAGTCGCGGGCGAGATCCGTCAGCAACTCGAGCGCGTGCGGATTCGCGAGAAAGTTTTCCGGATGAATTTCCAGCCATCCGACGGGAGGGCGAGTGGCCACCACCTCTGCGATGTGCGGAAGCCGAAGGCCGATACCGGTCCGTTCAACCATGTGTTGTCCCGCGTCACTGGTGATGGCCACGTTCCCCCTCCTTGTTACTTCGGCTGAAGGCTGCCGCCGACGATGCGTTCGCAGTAGCCCGCCGGCACGTAGATCCAGGCTTTCGGATCGCTATTGAGCTTTGAGGATCCGCCACATGAGTTGTTGCCGGTCGATGCGCAGTCGTTTTTGCCCGCCTTCGCGATGCCGTAACACTTCTCCGTCTTGAAGGCGGTGGGCGCCGGGACCGGCTTCTGCGCCGAGAGCGCGACCGGTGCAACAATAGCCGCGGCCAGAGCGGATGCCATCAGATACCGAGTGTTCATGCGTACCTCCTCAATGCGTTGCGGCGTCGCCTATCGACGGCCGGGCAGCCGGACATCGGCGGCCACTGGTGTATTCGGAGGCGGGGCCGGAAAGGTTACGATGGCGGTTCGATGGAGGATTCCCCGGCGCCGGACGAGCACTTGAGCCGTCTCATGGCACGTGCCCAACAGGGCGACAGCAACGCCTACGTGACTCTGTTGCGGGCGATCACGCCGCGGATCCGGCAGATTGTGCGTGCCAAGCGAGGGTTCCTCGGCGAAAGTGAGGTCGAAGACGTCGTCCAGGAAGTCTTGCTGTCGGTCCATGCCGTGCGAGCGACATACGATCCGGCACGACCCTTGATGCCGTGGCTCTCGGCGATTGTGCGTCATCGGCTGGCGGATGCCGGTCGACGGTACGTCCGCCAGGGAGCGCATGAGATCGGCGTCGACGACCTCGACGTAACTTTCCAGGCTTCCGGAGCGAATAATCGTGAGGAGACGTTCGGCGACCCGGACGCCCTGGCACAGGCCATTCAGGCTCTGCCGCCGGGACAGCGCCAGGCGGTCGAGCTGCTCAAATTGCGCGAACTCTCGTTGAGAGAGGCGTCGGCGTTGACGGGACTGAGCATTG
>Ga0105248_10005760_pt1 | contig 13611 bp, 14 predicted proteins | sample KBSS34metaG_FD_81524 | JGI IMG/M metagenome (GOLD analysis project Ga0105248, IMG submission 81524) | Switchgrass rhizosphere microbial communities from Kellogg Biological Station, Michigan, USA - KBS S3-4 metaG | ecosystem: Host-associated > Plants > Roots > Rhizosphere > Soil | place... | reverse complement strand
TCGCCGATTCGCGGGCACACCCGTTCGGCTCCTCTTCAGGGGCTTCGTGGTGTTGGCTACCTCAAACAAGCACCGAATGCCCTGTTCCAACAGTTCGACAGCCCTCTCCAAAGCGCCGAGTTGTCCGACGCGCACGATTGCGACGGACAAGCGCAACTCAAACGACGGGGGGCGCAACACTTCAACGGTGCCTATGTATTCTTTCCTGGCAATGAAGCGAGCCGGCAGCAGCCCGACTCCATATCCTGACTGAATGAGCGCTAGATGCAAATGTACGTTGTGGTGGATTTCGGCCGCAATCGTGGGGGTGACGCCGGCACGCTCCATCTGGTCGATGAGACTTGCCCGAAGCAAGCATCCGGGCGGGTTGAGCACCCAAGGTGCTCTGCCCAGACTTTCCCAATCACCGCCCACTTTGCCTGCGGCGCCTTGAACGATCTCCATATGGTCGCTAGCGATGATGCTTGTCAAGAGAGGTGGAGGGGCAGTCTTGCCTTCGGGCAAGAACACGGCAGCAACGTCGAGTTCACCGGCCAGCAGCCGGTTGAACAGTTCACCGGACAGTCCGCTCATCAGCCGCAATTGCACGTTGGGGTATTTTTCGGTCAGCGCCCGAACCGGTTCGATCAGCGTCCCCTCGGCCAGGGCATGCGCGAGCCCGATGCGCAGGAGTCCGTGAGGTTCGGCGTCCGGCGACGCAAGAGATCGTAGCGCCTCCGTCCGCTGCAACACGTCTCGCGCTCGCTCCAGCACCCTGGAGCCGAGCGAGTTGAGGCGAGGCGGCTTCGTCGAGCGGTCGAGCAACTCGGCGCCCAATTCAGCCTCCAACCTCTGCAGTTGCCGGGTGACAGCCGATGGCGTCCGGAACAGACGATCAGCTGCGCCGGCAATGGACCCGGCCTGGGCAAACTCTACGAGTGCGAGTAAGTCGTCGATCACGGAATCCTCCCGAAGAAGCCCCCGAGACCTCCTCCCATCCCCTAGAAGAATCGTGCGCCAACAGTAACATGATCGTGCGAATGATGCACTGGTGGAATGATCGCCGTTCGGTTACAAACGGTGAGTAAGAGCAGCGGAGGTAGCGTGAACGGAGACCCCTCACCAGTAAGGAGTGTGCAATGAGCAAGAGCCAGGCACAGTCGCAGGCGGCAGGACTACAGGCCGCCCTCGTAAAGGATGCCGGAACGCTTTCAGACAAATTCGCTGGGCTCGCCCGTGTCATGTCGGGCAAGTACGACTGGAAGCCCGCCCAAGGCGTTCGCTCCGTCGCTGACGTCTTCAACCTGATCGTTAAAGAGAACGGCCTGCTCGCTGGCGTGCTTTCGGGCACACCGAATACGGGGGCACCGCCCGCGCCCATCACCGATCCGGAACAAATGCAGGCAGCGCTGGTGGCTTCCTACATCAATCTGCAAGAGGCGATCACGGGACTTTCCGACAACGACCTGCAGACGACGGTGAAATTATTCGGAAGGGAATGGGCGAAGCAGGACGCGCTGATGCACATTCTCGAAGATCAACACGAGCATCTGGGGCAGTCGATCACGTACGCGCGCAGCAACGGCGTGGTTCCGCCCTGGTCTAAGTAGGAGCACCCCACGGGAGGTTGCTATGAGCAAGACGGCCATTACCTCGCCTGAAATCGCGCCGCCGGTCGGCCCGTTCTCTCAGGCGGTCAAAATCGATGGTCTCCTTTTCTTCAGCGGACAGGTCGCCCAGGACCCGGCCACTGGCCGGGTGGTCGAGGGGGGAGTCGTGGCCGAGACGGAGCGCATCTTTCAGAACTTGTCGGCGATTTTGAAAGCGGCCGGCAGGAGTTTCGACGATGTTGTGCGCGCCGGTGTGTACCTCACGAACATGAGTGACTTCGCCGCGATGAATGGCATCTACGCAAGGCAGTTCAGTCAGCCCTTTCCCGCCCGGACGACCATTGGGGCCGCCGCGCTACCGCTTGGGGCCAGCGTCGAGATCGACCTCGTCGTCAAGGCTTGATGCGAGGTGAGAGGGATCTCCCAGGGACGGCGCGATGCCGGCCGGGGAGATCCCGCTTCGCTCCTCGACCCACTGCGTAGAAACCCTCGTTTTGAGCGGCTTCGACCGCCTTCCGCCAGCTCGAGCCCGATCAGAGGCCACCGCCGGCAGCCCTACCCTGCCCTCCTGTCCGATTCAACGAACTACCGCGCCTGGGCCGGGGTTTCCTGCTACATTGGAGGTTGTGCGCGACGTCGGTCCGACGGACGCTGCAGGCAAGGAGGGCCAATCCGAAAACTACGCATTGGTGTACTCGACATCGTTGCACGCGCACCAACCCGTGCGCTCTATGCCCGTGTCATGCACGCCAACCTCGCGAGCATCATGCCTCAGGTCATCGCGGTATGGTGCGAAGAGCTCGGGCACCAGGTCCACCTCGAGTGCTACACCGGTTTCGAGAACCTCGAGGAGACACTTCCCCGCGACATCGACGTCCTCTTCATTGGAGCCTTCACCCAGGCCGCACAGCTCTCGTACGCGATCAGCGCGATGTTTCGGGAGCGTGGGGTGGTGACCGTGCTCGGGGGACCGCACGCCCGCTGTTACCCCCAGGATTCGCAGAAGTACTTCGACTACGTCGTTGGATTCACCGACAAGGAGACTCTCAAGGAGGTCCTGGCGGATCCGATGCCGCATCGGCCGGTCGGAATCCATCTGACCGCGGCCAAACAGCCGCCCACGCTCCCGAGCGTCCGCGAGCGCTGGAAGTTCATCGAGCCGACGCTGCGCAAGGCGCCGGCGTTCAAGATCGTCCCCATGCTGGGCAGCCTCGGCTGTCCGTACACCTGCAGCTTCTGCATCGATTCCACCGTGGCCTATCAGCCGCTGGAGCTGGAGCAGCTCCGCGATGACCTTCGCTTTCTGACCACGAAGATGAAGCGCCCGCGCGTGGCTTGGCACGACCCGAACTTCGGCGTCCGATTCACCGAGCAGATGAACGCCATCGAGGAGGCCGTCCGCCCCGGAAGCATCGATTTCCTCGCGGAGAGCAGCCTGACCCTCCTCTCCGAGCCGCACCTGAAGCGAATGAAGCACAACGGCTTCAAGGCAATCCTGCCGGGCATCGAGTCGTGGTACGACATGGGCAACAAGGCGAACGCGCGAAACATCCGCGGCCTCGACAAGGTGAAGCAGGTGTCCGCCCACGTGAACATGGTGATGAGTTACATCCCGTACGTTCAGACGAACTTCGTCCTGGGGCTCGATTCGGACGAGGGGCAGGAGCCGTTCGAGCTGACGAAACAGTTCGTGGACATGACCCCCGGCGCCTTCCCGGGCTACTCCCTGCTGACCGCGTTTGGGCAGGCAGCCCCGTTGAATCTCGAGTTTCAGCGGAGCGGACGCGTGGCGGGCTTCCCGTTCCACTTCCTGAACAACAACCACGCGATGAACGTCCGGCCGAAGAACTACGCGTGGCGGGCGTTCTATGACAACGTGATCGACCTGACGAAGTACACGTTCTCGTGGCGGGCCGTTGCGCGCCGCTTTGGAGCGAACCGGGAGACGATTCCCCGTTGGATGAACGTCGTGCGGGCGGTCTCGTCGGAAGGATCCGGGCGCATCCAGTATCACTCGGCAATCCGCCGGCATCTCGACAGCGACACGTCGTTTGAGCGGTACTTCGAGGGTGAGAGCGACGCTCTTCCCCAGTTCTATATCGACCGCGTGAAGCGTGACCTGGGCCCGCTCTGGGGCCACCTCCCCGAGGGCGCCCTGTACCACGATGCGCACGCCTACTTGAAGTCGCAGCCGCGTGTCGCTCTGTCGCTCACGCCGACGAACGGGTCCCTGACGGCGATCGACTAGTCCCGCGCAGGTTCGCACCCTGGGAGTTTGAATACACGAAGGCCCCGGCCGGAAGGTCGGGGCCTTTCGTCAACAATCCAGCTTGGTGCCCGGCCTCATTCCTTCCGAGCCCAGCCGTCCTCCCGGCACGAGACGGTCAGGGGCGCCGATCCCTGCTCCGTGCCCCAGAAATCCTCATCGAGATGGTAGTGGTTTGCGGGAGTCCCCAGCTCCTCGGGAGTCAGGGCGGCGAGTCCCGTGCAGATCGCAGCCAGGGCGCGCAGCCCGGCGCGATTTCCGGTGATCTGGATCGCTCCCTCTGGGTTCAGGGTGACGCTCAGTCGAGCGCCGGCCGCGAGTATGGCATCGCGGTGCTCGGGCAGTCGCTCGTGTCGATCGTCCATGGAACAGGCTCCCTTCAGTGCGTCATCAGTTGCTCGTAGAGAATCTCGTAAGGCCTCGGCTTCACGCCGAGGTCGCCTCGGTAGGGTCGATCGAGTGCCACGATCATGAAGATCACGAGGCCGATGAATCCCGCCAGAAGTCCGACCTGGACTCGGTGGACACGCTCGTCGTGCACGGGGAAATAGAACGCGGACACCAGGCTGATGAAGGCTCCAAGGATGATCACCACCCACAGAACTCCCGGAAGCTTGCGGTCCACCGAGGTGAACCGCATGCGGCGGGCCTCCATCATCCGGTCGTACGACGCGAGCGTCTCGAGCGCCAAACCCTTCTCCGCTTCGGTCTTGGGTTCGAAGCCCACGAGCGTGGTCTGGAGCTCGTCCATCGTCCGCACGGTCTCGGTCGGAATCGTTCCCTGTCGTTGCAGTGGCCAGGAGTCGTGGATGATCTGATACGTGTACCCACGAAGCTGCCCGCGCATGGTGCTCCGGAGAGGCTCCGGATACTGGCTCACGTTCCGGTAGAAGGCTGCCATGGAGCTCGCCTCCTGGGCGGTGATTTCCTTGACCTTCTCGTAGCCCTCCCAGACTTGCACCGCCGTCAGCGCGGTCGCGAGCCCGTAGAAGACCATGATCGACGCCAGCATGGCGGCGCCGAACTCCACATCGCCTTCGCCGAACCGCAGACGGGGCAGCTGGTGCTTGCGGAACCAGTTCAGGCTGACGAGCGAGGTGCCAACCAGGATCGCGATCAGAACCGGGCCGATGACGATCAGCGGAAGGTCGAAGATGAAATCCATGGAGGAATCCCCCAAGAGTTGCCGTGGCTCCGACGTACGGTGAGCCGGCAGGATAGCATCCGTGGGGGTCGCTTCCAACGACATGGCGCGGATGGTTTGCGCCTTGGTGCAGCGTCGATTCGTTCTAGACCGTCTTGCCGGTCAGCTCGGCCACGACACTCTCGGTGTACCGAAGGACGACGTCCGGCTCGCTGAGCTGATGGTGGGTGAGCTTCTCCGTGACGTAGGTCTTCTCGCTATAGCGGTCGCCGAGGACGTTCTGCTCGAGATGACGGGCCAGCACGGCTTCCGCGGGCAACGCTTCCGCATCGGAGAAGACGAATCGCACGCTCCGGATTTGCTGGGTGGCGGCCCGGTACCACTCGGGGAACGGATCGCCGCCGTTCTCGAACGGCACGATCAGGTCGGCGGAGCAGCGCTTGAGCGGCTCCAGGTCGGCGCCAAACTTCATGAACGTCTGCGTGACGTATTTGTGCAACCGGAGCCAGCCGCTCAGCGATTTGCTCCCGGAGCCGAGTCCCTTGAGCGTTTCCAGGATCCCTTCCGCGTTTCCGACCTCCATGGCGGCGTAGAGTCTCGAGACGAAGCAGGTCTCGAGGCTCACGTTCGTGCCGAGTCCCACGAATCCCGCCACGCTGACACCGATCCCCTCGGGCGAAACCAGCATGCGGAGGAACTGATCCGCGCCCGCCGAGTACCCGACCAGGATCGTTCGCGCGGGACGGCACTCTCGGACGACCTCCGCGAGCACGAGCCGCAGAAGCTCCAAGTGATCCTCGAACGGGAGCACCGGACGGAACTCATCGCGTGGCGCGAAGCCGGCGAGAGTGAGAGCGATGCCCCGGTACGGAAGGGAGCGCAACGCCGGCTCGAATCTCCCATGGTCCCCGCCGATGCCGTGGAGGCACACGACGAGCGTGTCCGAGTCCCTCTGGTTATCCAGATAGCGCATCGGAAATCCGATGAGACGAGGAGAGCGCGCGGAGAGCAGTCGCACGTGTGCCGCCGTCAGGACGAACTGCCGTTCCACCGGCTCCCCTGCCTTTCGGGCGGGGGCGGATTCGACCAGAGCCCCGTGATCCATCGAGTGAACGATGTCTTCGAGCTCGTTTCGCACGTCGAGCATCGTCTGGACGCGGCGCTCGGGGTCCTTGGCAAGACAGCGACGCGCGAACCACGCGAGCTGGGCGGGGACATCGGGCCTGATCGTCGCGAGCGGAGCCGGCTCCTGGTGGAGGATGGCGCTCATCACGTCCGCCGAAGTCGATCCGGAAAACGGCCTCTTGCCCGTAAGCATCTCGTAGAGAACGACGCCGAGCGCGAAGACGTCGGCGCGTCCATCCACCGCCGCGCCGCGGATCTGCTCAGGGGCCATGTACGCCATCGTGCCCAGAAGCACCCCTGGTGTCGTCAACGTGCCCGGCGCCGTGGCCGCAGGAACGGTCGCCTCTGCGGGAGGCGGCTCGGCGCCGGTCAGCTTCGCGAGGCCGAAATCGAGCACCTTGATCCGACCTTCTTTGGTGATGAACAGGTTCTCGGGCTTGAGGTCCCGATGGATGATTCCCTTCGCGTGGGCCGAGGCGAGCCCCTCGGCCGCTTGCGCGGCGTAGGTCAGCGCTTTTCGGACCGGGACACTGCCCTGCCCGAGGACCTCGCGGAGCGTTTCCCCTTCGAGCAATTCCATCACCACGAAAGGCGAGCCCTCGTGGATTCCGAGATCGTAGACCGCGCAGACGTTCGGATGACTCAGCGTGCCGGCGGCTCGAGCTTCCTGCTCGAAGCGGCGAATGCGCTCGGAGTCTCGGGAGCCATCACCCGAGATGACCTTGACCGCGACGCCGCGCTCGAGGCGCGTGTCGCGGCTTCGGTAGACCTCTCCCATGCCGCCCGCACCGAGGGGCGCGAGGATTTCGTATGGGCCGAGTCGGGAGCCGGGAGCGAGGGGCATGCGCGCAGTTTACCGTAACCCGAGGGGTTCGGTCCCAGGATGCGACGAGGGCGCAACCCCCATCGGGGCTGCGCCCTCTCGTCACTCAGCTCGCTTCAGTTGCCTTGGTTCTGGCCGCGTCCGTTGCCATGCCCTCGGCCCTGGCCGTGCTGCTTCTGATTCCCCTGGGCGCGATTATCGCCGCCTCCCTGATTCTGCTGGCCCTGAGGCGCCTGACGCTGCCGGACTTGCTCGCGCTGAGGAGCCTGCTGCTGCACGGGCTGCGGGGCCTGCTGCCGGCGATACTGCTCGCTCCGCACGCGCGGCTGATCCTGCTGCGAGGACTGCACGCGTTCAGGCGCTCGCTGCCGGCGATACTGCTCGCTGCTCGGCGCGCGCTCCTGACGGTATTGCGTCGACTGCTCCAGCTGGCGGTAGCGGCTCTGCTCCACCGAGAACTGGCCGCGGCTACTGGGGTAGCGATTCTCGTATCTCGTCCGGTAGTAGGTGTAGCTGCCCGGGTTGCTCGGATAGTATCGACCCGCCCGGTACGAGGAATACGCGGCGCCGCGGTAATTCCGCCAGTGGTGCCGGTAGTGCATGGGAACGTAGCGAATCGAATACGGGATGGACTGGTAGCTGATGAAGTAGAACGGTCCATCGTAATCGACCGAGCGGTACCAACCGCCGTTCCAGTAGTAGTACCAGTAATTGCCGTAGCGGTAGAGATCGTAGTCGTAATCATCGACGTAGTAGACGCGCGTGCCTGGGACGAGCACGACATCCGGCTGTTCATAAAACGCGAGACGGGGACCGATGTACGGATCGCCGATGCGCAAGCTGAACGAGAAGCTCGTCGCCGCGGATGCCTTCGGTCCAGGAGCAAGCAAAAGAACGAGGGCCGCAAGCGCGGCCAAGAGTGAACGATGTCTCATGATCTGGCCCACCTTTCGAAGATGGTCTCCTACCCTCCGCTGACAAAAGGTAGGTAGAGCAACGGACGTGCCATGACCAAGGACCGATCCAGCGCTTCGATCTGATTGGAAATGATGCAGATACGGCAGGAGCCTCCAGGCGTTTCGAAATCGAGCAACGGCTGGACGATGGAGTTACAGCGACACTGCGACCGAGGAACGACGCTGGTAGGATCCCCCCATGGACGAGCCAAGGGATGTGATCCGGAGACTACGCCAACAGGCATTCCACATCAGCGCCGCCGACCTGGAGCTGTCCCCCACGCCTTCGCGTCCCCGCGTCTGGGGTGCGATCATGGAGCTAGGGTTCCCGACCGGAATTGCGACGCTGCTTTCGTTTGCCGAAGGCACGACCAGTCTCTATTTCAGCAACGGAGGAGGAGCTGTGGGCGTGGGCACGCACGCGATCGTGCGGCAGATGGCCGAGGAGTTCCTCGACGTGATCGAGGCTCATCTGGCGGAGCTCAATCCCGTCGATGAGACTCCGACGCCGCGGATCGGCCGCGTGCGGTTCTACGCACGCACCTACGAAGGAACGCTTGGAGCGGAGGCGACCGAGGACCAGCTCGGCAGGGATCACCCGCTCTCGCCCGTGTTCCGAGCGGGCCACGCCGTGATCACCGCGATCCGGGAGTCCAGCGAAGCGTAGGCGTTACGGCGAGAGCGCCCGAACCCAGTCCGGTGATGCGTCGGTCACGGGATCCTTGGCGGATTCGAGCATCGCCGCCGACGACGTGTCGTAGAGCTCGTAGGTTCCCGCGAAGTGGAGCGGCCCGCTGTAGACGGCCACCGCCTTCCCATCCCTGACGAACGCCCAGCTTCGGATGAAGCCGCTCGGCTCGATCTCCTGAAAGAACCCTCCACCCCGGAGGAGCTTGAGCTTGCTCGAGACCTCCACGATGTGGCCGGACCCGTCGTCGAGCGAGTCGACCGCGAGCATCCCCACGGTGTGCCGGTCCGGGCTGAGCTGTGGATCGCGGTAGCGTCCCTTGTAGGTGACGCGGACGTCCTGGGAGTCCACCTGCACCACATGGAGGCTGCCGCCTGGGTCGAGATAGACCCGCGCCACGGGGACGAGCGGGTTCGCCGCAGCGCGATGGGGCGTGGAATCGGGCGCTGCCGGCGAAACGGTTCGAGCCGGGGTCGGCGTTTGCGCCGCCTGTTTGGACGAGCTGCACGAGGTCACCAAGATTGCGGCCCCGGCCAGCATTGCCATTCGTTTCATCGTCGGAAGGATAGCCCCAGGCGCGGACGAGCGCGAGTCTTCTACAGAGCCCGCTTTCCGAACCACCTCACGCCGAGCGCCAGCGTCACGACGATGTACCCCGCGGCCCACACGACCATGGCCGTGCTGGGCACGGAGACCGGCGAAAAGGGTGAGTTTCCGAGGTCGCGTATCACGGACGGCTGCATGTGATACGCGGCGAGCTGCCACAGCGCCTCGCTCGGCATGATGAGGCTCGCCACGGTCCCGACCTGACGGGCGGCCTCGCTGCCCGCCATCGTCCCGATCTGCTCGACGAGGTTTCCGATGAACGCGAGTCCGAAGAGGCCGAACCCGAGCATCCCGTTCGTGACCGTACTCAGCTTGGCGCCGCCTGCGATCGACAGGGTGAGCAGGACCGTGCCTTCGAGGAGAATGAGCGGAAGGCCGATCTCGATCTTCGCCGGCGTGAAGCCGGTGCTCAGCGCCGTGATCGTCAACACGCCCCCCGCCAGGAGCGCGAAATAGGCCGCCATCACGGTCCAGTGCCCGAGCCACTTCCCGAGCACGATGTCCCGGCGCCGGATCGGACGCACCGCGACGGTCTGGATCACGCCGGAAGCGATCTCGCCGGAGAGCGTGTCCACTGGAAGGAGAACCGCGGTCATGATGGTCAGGAAGTTCGCCGCGAACAGACCGGCCAGCGTCATCATGTTGAAGATGACGCGACGCTCGACGAGCGACAGCTTGTCCTCGTTCGCGGGGCCCATGAAATGGAGCCCGATTCCGTAGAGCGTGAGGAACCCGCCGCCGGCGATGAGCGCGGCCACGAGGATCCGTTTCCGGAACGCTTCGTAGAGCGTGAGCCGAGCGACGGCCAGAAGTCCGTTCATCCGGGTCTCTGATCCTCCCCCATCACCTCGAGGAACGTGGCCTCGAGCGACTTCCGTGCGACGCGCATCTCGTAGAGCGGCACACCGCGTTCGACCACGGCCCGCGCGAGCTGCGGAAGCAGATCTTCCTTGGGAAGCGCGATGCGCAATCGATCGAGCCCGTCGCCGGATGCGGACCCGCCATACTCTAAGATTCGGCCGACCCGGGCGATGGCAACGCGCGCTTCCTCCGTGATCGATCCCACGCGCAGGTCCACCTCCACGGATCCATCGACGTCCCCGAGCCTCAGATCGCGGACCGTGCGTCCCTCTTTCACGAAGGTGACGCGATCGCACGTCGCCTCCACCTCTCCCAGGATGTGAGAGTTCAGGAACACGGTGGTGCCGCGCTCGCGAAGCTCGCGAATCACGTCACGCACCAGGAGCCGTCCGAGTGGATCCAGTCCCGACGTGGGCTCGTCGAGGAACACCACGTCGGGGTGGCCGAGGAGTGCCTGCGCGAGCCCCACGCGCTGCATCATTCCCTTGGAGTACGTTCGAACCGGCCGGTGGGCGGCGTCGAGGAGATCGACCCGCGCGAGCAGCTCGTCCGCGCGCGCTTTCGTGTCGCGGGAGCTCATCTCGAGGAAGCGGCCATGCACTAGGAGGAGCTCTCGTCCGGTGAGCCAGTCGTGGAAGCGGAAGTGCTCCGGCAGGAAGCCGAGGCGCGCGCGCGTGGCGCGGTGGCCGATCGGGGCTCCGAGCACGGAGCCCGATCCGGACGTGGGTTCCACCAGCCCCAGCAGCATCTTGATCGAGGTCGTCTTCCCCGCACCGTTGGGTCCGAGGAAGCCGAAGACCTCTCCTCGAAGGACTTCGAGGGAAAGGTCCTCGACCGCGGTCTTGTCGCCGAACTGCTTCCGCAGTCCGCGCGTCTCGATGACGGGTTCGGTCACGCTGTCAGGATGTCACGGCACCACGGAATTCGCCATCTGAAGGAGATCCCCGGCGGAGAGATTTCCGCGCAGGCAGAAGACGCGGTCTCCCTGGGTCCACATCACCATGACCCCCTTGCGCTGGGGCTTGCCGGGAGGAGGAGACTCGTCACCGGTCGTGATGATCATGAGGCCGGAGTTGCCCCGCACCGTCACCAGGCGGAACGTGGTCACATTGAGCGGGACCGGCACGAGGAGCGTGGTACGCCAGTCGGTGGAACGTGCGATCCGCTTCGCCTCGCTCGGGTCGAGCCCGAGCACCCGAAGACCGACCTCCGCGAGCTGCTCCACGTTCCAGCCGGGTGGCACCGAGACCTCCGGGCTCCGCGCCTGCAGCAGGATCGCTCGTCGATTGGTGGATTGGAACCTCTGGATCACCACGGGCGGCTTCCGGACTTCGACCCACTGGCCGTCCAGGCCGCGAGGCACGGTGACGTCCTTCACGTCCAGCTTCTTGAGAACGGAACGGAGCTTCTCCTCGCTCACGGAGAAGCGCATCCGACCCTCCCCCTGCACCAGCACGCTGTCGACCGCGAGGCTGTCGGGGAGATAGGACGGCGTGCTCACGGTGAAGCCGGCCTCCGGCCCGGCCGCCTGTGCGGTCGGAACCAGCCGGGGCGGACCCGGATCTCGAAGGGTTTCCTCGCGATCGAGGACGAGAAACCCTCGCTCCTTGTCGATCGACTGCAACGCGTCGAGCCTCGATTGATTGAATTGGACCGCCGCGAAGCGCCGCACGCGGAAGAGATCGAGCATGGCCCCCGCGGAGACTCGCACCGACGGGATCGCGAAGAGGGCCACCACCACGCCAACCGCGCATGCCACGGCCAGCGCGCGCACGACCGGCCGCGGAATTCGGCGAGCGCGCTCGCTCCGGCGGAGGCGCTCGCGCAGATCGCGCGCGAACGCCGGATCCGGCTCGCGGCGGTACTCGTGAAGCATCCGATCATCCATCATGACTCCTTGTCCCAGTCGGCGCGCAGAGCCTCCACCGCACGGTGGAGGATCGTGCCGACGTTGGATTCGCTGAGGCCGGTTGTCCGGGCGATGTCGCGGTTCGTGAGCTCGGCGCCGTACTTGAGGGCGAGGAGCTCGCGCTCTCGCTCCGATCGGCGTGCGATCAGGGCCCCGAGGCGCGCCTCATCGGACCTCCGCACCGCGATCTCCTCGGGTGTGTCGCCGCCGGCGAGCTCGACGATGTCGTCGAGCGGCACGGACGGTCTCACCCGCCGGAAGTGATCCGTGGCCACGTTCCGAGCCACCGCGAAGAGCCAGGTCTCGAATCCGGCGCGGTCCTCGCGATACCGATCCCGCGCGCCCCAGGCCTTCTCGAACGTGATTCCCGTCAAATCCTCGGCCACGACGCCCGGGCCGACCCGGTACCGGAAGAAGTTGTAGACCCGCGGCAGCTCCTCCGCGAATCGAGCATCCCAGTCGGTCGCGCGCGCCTTTCTGGCCCAGAGCCAGAGGCGCGCCGCGGTCGCGTCACCGTTCGCCATGGCACCTACGGATACGCGCGAGGGGGGCAGGTATCACACGATTTCGTCGCATGGGGGTACGCGCTCCGGATTGGGTTAGAGCTTCCCGATTCCCGGGCCGAGCACGAAGACGAAGACGGCCAGGACGACCACGGAAGCCGCGATCCAGCCCCAGCTCCTGGCGATTCCCAGAGGCGGGCTTTGCGCCAGGGCCGAGGGCTTGCGCGGCTTCGCGTAATACCACGCGAGGAGCGAGGTTCCGCCCAGGGACGCGGCGGCGGCCGAGATCAGCACGACCCACATCCCGAGCGGATTGAACATGCCGGCCGCGATCAAGGTAGCGGCGCCGATGAAATAGGGCAGGAGCATGAGGACCTTCGCACGCCGGGTCCTCTCTTCGGGATCGAGCCCGAGGAATGGGTCGAGCGCGGGCATCACGAGGCCGGGCGCCACGATGAAATAGAGCCAGGCGCCGATCGCGGACATCGTCACCCGGAACAGGAGCGAGGGCTCGATGTCGTGAATCACTCGGGCCCAGTCTCCGATTCCACCGACCCCCGAATAGAGCAGATAGCCGAACGAGGTGAGGAGATTCACCGCGGCAAAGAGCCAGAGGAAGTAGCGCAAGGACGGCGCCATCGCGGGGCGCTTCCGCAGCAAGGCTATGATGGGCAAGCCCACGATGACGTTGACGACGCTTCCCGCCGCGGCGATGAGGCGCTGGGCGGTGTCGCTCGCGGTGGTCTCGTCGTAGTTGAAGAAGATCGCGTTGAACATCGTGGGGCGCGCTCCGAGGAGGAGGCAGGCGCCTCCATGGCCGAGGCCTTCGTGGACGATGTTGGCGAGCGAGTAGGCCAGGACAGCGATGGCGGCGATGGTCACCGGGTCGAGATCGCGCGCCGGCTTCGGTCCTGTCGACTCCATGGGTCCTCCTATGGCGGCACCACGCTGGCTTGTCGGGCCAGCCACAGCCAACGACCTCCCTGCCAGACGTAGATGTTCGTGTATCGGCGTTGCAGCGACTTGGCCCCAAACGTTCGGCCGAGCTCGCTCGTCGCGACCGGTGTGAACGTCTCCCTTCCCATGACGACCGCCACCTCGCCGCTGATGCTCACATCCTCCGCGGTTCGGTCGAAGCTCT
>Ga0105248_10005758_pt1 | contig 13613 bp, 10 predicted proteins | sample KBSS34metaG_FD_81524 | JGI IMG/M metagenome (GOLD analysis project Ga0105248, IMG submission 81524) | Switchgrass rhizosphere microbial communities from Kellogg Biological Station, Michigan, USA - KBS S3-4 metaG | ecosystem: Host-associated > Plants > Roots > Rhizosphere > Soil | place... | reverse complement strand
TGCCCCAGGCGCTCCTCGATGCGATACTTGCCGTCCACAATGTGACCGACAGCCAAAAAGCTGTCATCCCCGGCAGCCGCACCGGACTCGGAACTGCGCTCCGAACTATACTCGGAACTATTTGAGACCCGCCAGAGGGCAAGTTGATCGTCGGCCGAGAGTATGCCGTCGACCAATTTGAAAGTACGGGAAAGGGCAAGAAATTCCTGATCGTCTTGCATCTCTGTAGCCTCGGCGTCTACCTACTATAATTGGACAGCCAAGTGCATACATTAAATTATATATGTCAGCGCTGCCTGGACGCACCGGTCCATTACGATTAGCAGGTACCGTTAACAAGTGACAATTGAAAAAGGATCGCAATGAAACCCGCAAGTAGCAACAAAAGAGCAAAAAGAGCCAAAGCGGCGGCCAAGTCGGCCAAAGAATTGCAGTTGAAACGCAAAAAAAAATCATCCTCCGGTGCCAAGCCACTCAGTGCACCGAAGGGCTCCGCCGCTCAGACAAATAAACCGGCTATGGAAGGCGCCATCGCCCATGCCAAACCGACGATGGGCAGGCAAGAAGTGCAGGCGCTAATGCAAATCGCGCGCAGCGGCGCCCTTACCGCTGGTCCTGAAGTGGAACAGTTCGAGGCGGAATTTTGCCGCTTCCTCGGACTCGATCAAGGCCATGCAGTAGCCCTGACCAACGGAACGACGGCTCTCTATATGGCGCTCTGGGTGATGGGAGCCGCAGGACATAGGGTAGCCATGCCCGCCTATGGATCCGAATATACGACGGCGGCGGCCACGCTGGCAAATGTACAGCCCTGCTTTATCGATAGCCGTACCCTGCATATGAACTTTGACGACGCCACTGCCAGCGGTGCCAACTACGCGGTGGTGTCACATACTTTTGGTCTGCCCGCCGACGTTGCTGCACTGATAAAACAAGCAGGAAAAATGCGCGTCATAGAAGATTGCAGCGACGCACTGGGGGCAAAAGTAGGGGAGCATTCAGTCGGTTTGACGGGAGAAATTGGCATCTTTTCCTTTGACGCCGCAAATATAATTACCACCTGCGGTCAGGGTGGCATGCTGGTGTCAAAAGACCACACTCATATAGACAAGGTACGGGCCTACGCCCGATCGCTGGACCTGATCATGAACGATGTGCAAGCGGCGGTGGGACGAGTGCAACTGGAAAAGTTGCCCAATCTTCTGGCCAGAAGAGAAGAGATTTTTGCCCAGTATAAAGCGGCCGAATTTGATCTCTTAGACGTGAGCGATTGTACCGCTGCTAACATTTCTCCAGTGCGCTTAAGGGCGGTAATGCGCAATGAATTTGCCGAGTCTATAGTGGAACATCTGGTCACCGGCATGATTGAGGCGGTGATACCAATTGCGGAAGGAAGCCTGGGCGGTGGCGCAAACAAAGACCAATCCCCCCGGGCGGATAACTTTCCTGTGGCGCGCAAGCTCAGTCAGACCACCGTCTCCATACCCATCTATCCGCACCTGAGCAACGCCGAAGTGCTGGAGATTGTAGAACAGGTCGATATTGCCCTGGGACGCTGATACCTGGTACTTTAATGCCGCTGCAGCGGACGCATCATATCCGTGATGTCGTAACCCTTGTCTTGAGCGCTACTGCATATGGTGCGAAAAACATCTTCGTCCATATCAGGCTGGCGACCAAGTATCCACAGATACTTGCGTGTCGGCTCGCCCACTAATGACCACTGATATTCACTATCGAGATCGAGAATCCAGTAATTGCCCCAGACGAAGGGGAGAAAGCGCAAAATACTGGGGGCGAAGGCCACTTCCAATTTGGTATTGGTACCGTCGACAGCTCGGGCCACACCAACAATTTCGGAATCACGACCATTGCCCTTGCGGCAGGAATTACAGACCGAGACCATCCCCGAAGGCAAAAGGTCGTAGTCGGCAGTAATATTGGTCATATCCGCTTTTTCAAAAATATTGGGCAAGCGCGCAATCTCATACCATCTGCCGCTGTAGCGGCTGAGATCGACATTATCGACTGTAGGCAGGTCGCGATTAAAATAGGCCAGCGCTCGGGCGCGCGCGCTCGAAATAAATCCGACCGAAGCAAGAAACATGAAAAACAGGAATCGCCCCATAGCTGCCACCTCTTTGTTTCAGGACAAGCTTAGCGTATTGGGGTTGATTGAGGTTTGAAGCTTGGCCAAATGCTAAGCAAAAAAGCTGGCCTGAGAATGACCTTTCCAAGCGGGTAAAATTGTGGCCAGCTTAATCCCCAGCCCCAATCGAGACCTATTGACATGCACATTTCCAAGCAGGCCCTGGCCTGGACCACAACCTCAGCGCTGACAATCGGTCTGGCCCTCAGCCTGACGGCCTGCGGCAGCAAAACAGCGACAAGCAGCAGCGCCACGGAAAGTAAGAGTGCTTCCGGTCACATCGTATTGATCGGCGGCAATATCCCCGAAGGGCCGGCTCTTAAGGGCTCGGGAACGACCACTACCGCCAAGCGTACAGTCGACCAATTTCACGCCCTTGAGTTTCAAGATCGCGGCCGCATTCAGGTGACCGTCGGTATGCCGCTTGAAGTGACAGTGCAAGCCGATGACAACCTCCAGGACGCAATAGATACAAAAGTGAAGGACGGCAAATTGACGGTTTCTGTCAACAAAGATTTCCAGACAGAGCACTCTCCCTACATCAGTGTGTCGGTGCCGGAATTATCTGAAATCGTGGTTTCCGGTCCGGGAGAGGTCCTGGTCAATGCCGTCAAGGGTGACATCTTCAATGTTTCAATCCCAGGCTCGGGGAGCTGTTCGGCAGCCGGCAAAATAATCAACGAAAAAATTTCTATAAGTGGCTCCGGCAGCGTCGATGCATCAAAACTGACCGCCGAAAACGTCACTGTCGATCACAGCGGCTCGGGCGATTGTAAGGTCACCACCGAAAAATCAATGACGGCCAAAGTAAGTGGTTCGGGCAAAGTGCAATACAAAGGCAATCCCCAATCACTGAACAAAGACGTGACCGGAAGTGGCAGCATCACCGCCATGCCGCAATAGCTTTCAGCTAGAACCGCCTAACGACTGGGTTCGACTTTGCTGTCGTCCACAACCGCCTGCCAATACGTCGAATCTGTTATGGGCTCAAAGGTACAGACGCAGCCTTTGAGTTCGGTTTTAAACTTCAGCTTGTCGGCTTCCGACCAGGCATTGCGATCAAGCACCAGTTGCTTGAGCCCAGACATTTGCTTGAAATAGTAAAAAGAATCGGGGGTGAGTTTACTGCGCAATATACGGAGCCGGGTGAGCCAGGTCATGTTGGATAGAATCTCCACCTGATCATCGGTGATGCCTTGATCCACAAGCCAGACTTCATTGATATTGTGCAAAACTGGCAACGTTTCAATCAGCGGTTGAATGTCCTTAATACGTTTGACTTTTATGGTCTCCAATCTCTTAAGAATAGGCATCTCAAGAATAGCTCTGCCTGTTATGTTGGGCCCGCACAAACCGAGGGATTTTAGCGTTTTGAAGCGTTCTAAATATGGCAGCTGATCGTTGGTAATATTTGACTGGTCAAAGACTTCAAAGGCAGGCATCGCCTTTAGCAGTGAATTAAAAAATGAAAGCTCGCGCAAACGAGTCCAGTCTTTTGCTTCTTGCATGAGAAGATCAGGTCGTCTTGTGGGAAACTCCAGACCGGTCAAGTCAGCTGGTCCAAATTTGCGCAGTATCTGGGGAAAATGATTTGCGGCCCAGGAAACGTACAAACACGCACTCTTATCCGGAGGAGCGTTCACGCGACCACAGGCGACAATGGGCTTGCGTCCGTCAATGCTAATGGCGCCTATATTGATGTTGACCGGAAATTTAAATGGTCCACCGGGGTCGCCCTCTCTGAAACGCGAATTGATCCAAGCGGGATCATTTTGCAGTTCGAGCATAGTTTGATTGAAGCTCGAATTTTGCTCGGTCAATGTGCCAAAATTGAAACTGTTTGCTTCTTTAATTTCCTGGTGAGTAGCACCAAGTCGCTCAAGCTCCTGGGTGGAAGCCAGAAGAGCACCATCAACACTAGTCTGCTGCTGTGCCTCATCCACTTCCGCCGCACGGGCTTTATTGCTGGACAAAACTTTGTTTACTAGTTTGTCGGTGGTTGTCGTCGGTGCCTTAATTACAGTGCGCACGGCTAGTGCACCGCCTACAAAAACTACAAGCAGGCTTATGAGCATTGTGATTTTTACATTGCGCAGACTGCGTGCGTCGCTGTCCAGCTCGTCTTCCGCCATTAGCCCATTCCGCAAGCAGGACAGGGTGGCGGCGCAGGAAACAATTTCTCAGGCTCGTTGGAGCCAATCAGCTTAGCCAAAATATCTGTCTGAGCCTTGGCCGCTGTGTCATGACCATAGTGTCGATACCAGAAAACTATATTGCGGTGTGCATCAAGGCGCACTGAATTGTTCGCAGGCAGGCGGTCGTAAAGGGCGAGAGCTTGCAGTCGCAGCCCCTCTGCCACAGCAAAGTCCCTAGCATCGGCTTTGCCTTTTACGTCCCTTCCTCTAAATGGGTAAAAGCGCACGACAAAAATATCGGCCAGATTGTCACACTCAACGGCGCCGCGGGTGAGGACGGAATCGGGTAGATTGGACGAACTTATAAACTCATTCATATATTTGGTCAGCTGAGCCTGAGCTTTAGCTCCGCGCTCGGCGTTTTTTGTCTTGGCATAAAAACGGACCATGGCCACTTTGGCACGCAGTCGGCGAATGTCGGAGACGGACAGTGTGTCCAGAATCGCCATGTCCTTTTGCAAAGTCTCTTCAGTTTTGGCGTCGGTCTTGTTTTCGCCGATAAGTTGATCCATTTCAGCGCACACTTGGTCCAATTCTTCACTGTGCTTATTGGCCACAGCCGCCAAAATTGATAAAAGTAGACCGGCTGACAGCAGAGAACCCACAAGTCGTTTATTGATCATTATTGGCTTATCCTCCGATTGTCGTGGCGCTTTTGCTCGGCCCTGTATAATTCGATTTCCTTTCTAATAGCGACTGCCCTTTCTTCATCGAGTGGATGGGTGGAAAGCAAACCTGTCAACTTATTGGCCGCACCGCCAGCGGTGCCGGCCTTTTTACTCTCATTTTCAAAAAATTTGACTAAGCCATCGCCGGAAAATCCGGCTTTCATTGCCAGCCGCACGCCTTCTTTGTCCGCCGCAGCTTCCTGCCCCCGGCTAAAATTCAAACTGTCGAGCTTTTCCATCAGCTCGGCCAGATGCTGAGCGGTCAGATCATTGCTGTCACCGCCCATACCAATAAGGTGTAAAAAGGCGGAGAAAGACAGCCCCAGACCTAGATCGTGACAGGTGGCCCGAAGCGTATCACGGTGCAAAACATGACCAATCTCGTGTCCGATCACTCCGGCCAATTCGTCATCATCGGCGGCTTCGGCCAGACCGGTTTTAACGACAACGACACCACCGGGATAGGCGCAGGCATTGACAGTGGGATCAAGCTCAACAAAAAAGTGAAACTTATAAGGCGAGTCTGAAATATGTGCCACCAGTTTACGACCTATCACATCGACACGTCTGGCTTGCACTGCAGCCTTGCGGTTCTCGGCACGCTCCTGCGCCTGGGCGATCCAGTCGCCCAAACGGCTTTCAAAAGTTGGATTAATCTGGGCAATAGCTTGATTGATACTGGAGTATAAAAATATAAAGAAAAGTACCGGCATCACCAGTAGTGCCCCACCAACGAGCATCCATTTGGCGCGATTGCTGTGGTGTTTGACCACCAGAGACGAACGCAGCGCTCGTGCCTGCTGACCGAGCTTGTTTGTACTGGGCAGGGCCGCCAGCTTATTGACCAGTTCAACATCGGTAACGACAATAGTCAGCTCTTGTCCCGGCACTTTCAATTGCAGGCAGTAGGGACCGGAACCGACCAACTCCAACTGCACCTGATCGAAAGGTAGGGGATTATTGGCGTAAGCGGCATCAGTGAGACGAATATGCTCCGCGTCAATGTGCAGATGGGTCGATTGAGCTTCAACCCCTCCTGCACCATAAACTCGACAATGGTATTCGGTCATCAATATTGCCCACGTTCAGCGTCACAAACTAAAACTTATTCTAGTGGAACCGTCTATATAAAGGATTACAAAAGCAAATTAGGCTTGACACGCTAGACCGACCGGTCTATTATTTCTCGCATCAGCCTTTCAGGTTCTCAGGCTACAACAATTTGGAAAACATCAATTCGGGACAACAGCAGTAAAAGGAATAGTGACGTGAAAAAACTAGCAGGTCAAGTAGCAGTCGTTACAGGCGCATCCAAAGGTATCGGGGCATCAATCGCCCAACATCTAGCCGCCGAAGGCGCCAAAGTTGTGGTCAATTATGCCTCAAGTAAAGAGGGCGCCGACAAAGTCGTGGCGGCCATTACAAAAAACGGCGGCGAAGCCGTGGCGGTGCAGGCCGATGTGGCCAAGTCCGACGACATCAAGCGACTCTTTGCCGAAACGGCAAAAAAATACGGCAAAGTAGACATCCTCGTAAACAATGCCGGTGTCTACGAATTTGCTCCAATCGAGATGATTAACTCCGAAAACCTACATAGAATGTTCGATCTCAATGTCTTCGGCCTGATCCTCACAACCCAGGAAGCGCTCAATCATTTCAGCACCACCGGCGGCAGCATCATCAACATAAGCTCAGTAGTCAGCACCCTGGCCCCTGCTCAAGCCTCAGTCTATAGTGCCACCAAGGGCGCCGTCGACACATTGACCAAATCGTGGGCCAAAGAGCTGGGCGCGCGCAAGATCAGAGTCAACTCAATCAACCCCGGCATGGTCGAGACCGAAGGCGTCAAGTCGGCCGGCATTCACGAAAGCGATATGCGCAAAGAAGTGGAGGCCGAAACACCACTTGGCCGCATCGGCCAACCACAGGATATAGCTACAGCCGCGGTCTTTTTCGCCAGTGCAGACTCGGCCTGGATAACGGGCGAGAGCCTCTTTATCAGCGGCGGCTACCGCTAATTTAGCGCTAGATCTAGTCCCTGCAAGAGCTAAAGAAAATGACATCGGTGCCAGCCATTGTATTGTGCCGATGTCTTTTTTTGCTTCCATATTCTGTAAAATGACAGGTGAGGATAGGTCAGGAGCAGCATGATTGAGCAAAAGATCAGCCGGACGCGAAAGCGGCGAAGATCAGTCAAATTGTCCCCACTGCGGCAAACGAATTGCCTCATCGGAACGCGCCGGATCACTTACCTCCTATCTCTTTCAATCACTTAATTGCACTTGTGCCCAGGGCTCGGCCCGAGCCCAAGCACTGGCTGCCGATAAACCACAAAAATCTACCCTCTGCCCGGATTGCGGATTGAAACTGCCGGAGAGCAGCAAAGTCGGCTCGCTAACTGGTTTTTTGTTTCAAGATACGCGCTGCAAATGCCCACCCAGGTCAGATGCCGGCGACGGCGAGATGGCCATGCGCTTCTGGAAGCTTAAAGAAGCGGGTATGGGCAATACTTTTGGAGATACCAAAGGTGGTGACAACCAAGAAGGTATACAGCCTGGGGCAAAAAAAAGTAACCGCACTACCATCGATCTTTTGCCCGGTGCCGTCATTGGTGGCACCTACAAAATAATAGAAATGATCGGCAGCGGCGGGATGGGAGAAGTCTATCTCGCTCAACATCTTACCCTCAATAAAACCTGCGCCCTCAAATTGATCCCACCGGATCAAGTGACCGAAATGAGCTGGCAGCGATTTCAGTCCGAAGCCAAACTAATCGCCGGCCTTGATCATATCAATCTGGTCAAGGTCTCCGACCTGGGCATCCACGAAGGCTGCCTGCCTTTCTATGCAATGGAATATATCGAAGGTGCCACCCTTGAAGATCATCTGCTCAAGCGCGGCACCTTTACTCTTAACGACGCCATAAATATTTTTATACAGGTATGCGACGGGGTCGACTATGCCCACCGCAACAATATTGTGCACCGTGATATTAAACCGGCCAATATTATGCTGACCAGGCAACCGGGAGGGAAATTCGGCGTCAAGATCCTGGACTTTGGTCTGGTCAAACTTATAAACGCCGACCAAAAAAGACAGAGCCTTACGGCAGTCGGTGACATTTTCGGCAGTCCCTTTTATATGAGCCCCGAGCAGTGTGTGGGCGGAAAAATCGACAACCGTTCGGATATTTATTCGGTCGGCTGCACACTCTTTGAATGTCTCACCGGTCGCCCTCCTTTTGTCGGTGCCTCGCCCGTTGAAATCGTCACCAGTCATCAGACCGAGGATCCGCCCACACTGGAAAGCGCAGCCATGGGCAAAACATTTCCCCAATCTATAGAAGTAGTAATTGCAAAACTGCTGCGCAAAAATCCAGTTGAGCGCTATCAGACACTTTTGGAACTGCGTGGAGATCTGGAACGCGTAGCGCGGGGCGAAAATGTCCAGCCCTTTTATGTAAGTCGCGCTAGAGGTTCTTCGCCTGATAAAAAATCTGAAAGCAGGAGCGGCGCGAAAAAAAACCGCAGCGGACTGCCAATAGTTGTTGCGGCGGCAGTGATAGTGATACTGCTCGCAGGCGGCGGCACGACCATATATCTCATTAAAGCCAAGGCAAAACGCGAAGCTGAAATGCTTCAAAAAATGGGCCACGGAATGAGCGACGACCAATCGCTGGCGGGGGTAGTTGTAAAAGCATCCGGCCTCGAAGACAAATCGAATCAAAAAGAGTTAAGTTCAAAGGATATCTTTTACGATTTTGCACCCAAAAGATCTACCCATGACCGAAACACCAAAGCACCGGCTTCAATAAGCGATACTACCCCCTTTTCTGAAGCCTGGCCCACGGTCGAGTCAGATAAAGCGCGCAAGTTTCATTTCCCAAAAGATGTGGATGTAGGCAGGCTAACCTTCAGCAATAAACTAAGCGCTTTTGCTAAGGGCGACGTCGATGTACCGGCCCATCCGATGATACTCTTCAGCCCCAGTACGACTATGGCAAAGTATCCAAGCTATCTGAAAAGATTTCGCCCAAACGAAATCTTTAAGGTCGAGATATTGCTCGATCCAGACAGCGATAACGATACCCTGCTTAAAGCCTGCACTCAAATTCGCGGCGTTAGAAGTCTTGATCTGATCAGCAGTAACGACATATCTAAAGAGGGGCTCAAATGTATTGATGAATTCGGCGACTTGAAGGACATGAAACTTCTGGTGGACAATTCAGTCGTGTCGACGATTGCCGCACTGAAAGTAATAAAAACCGTCGACTCTCTTTATCTCTTTGGGGAGGCCACTCTCGATCCTATTATTGAGAAACTGAAAGAAAATAAAAATATTTCCAGACTGGTGATAAACAATCCAGATTTGAGCGCAAGAGATCTGGAGATAATCGCCACTCTTCCCAAGCTAACAACATTTGACCTGAACAGCCGCATTTTAAGTAGCCCTATCGGCTCCAATGTGGTGCTCAGTAAACTGCGCACTGCGCCGGTCTTGAGTGTACTCAATTTACAACCGATAAAAATTGACTCCTATTCCATCAAACTGCTGCAATCATTTAAAACACTCAAATTTCTGCAAGTGGAAACTGCGTCGGGAGCGGAGCGCACAACACTCCTGAGCCGATTGAGAAAGGCGCTGCCCCACGTAATCGTGCAACAAATCCCAGCTTCTTAGAGGCCTTACGTAGCGCCCTATTTAGGCACCGCGTACCAAAACTTATAATCGAGTACTTTTTCAAATCTACAACCGGGAATAGCTTTTTTAAAACGTTCCTTGTCCGCTTCGCTCCAGCTATTTCTGTCCAACCAGAGATATTTCAGTGCTTTCATTTGCATGAATGTTGCAAGCGACGCGGGTGTCAAACGGCTGCCGCGTATTCTCAGTGTTTCCAGATTATCCATGCCCGTCAAAGACTTCAACTGTTCATCGGTTGTATTTTGCCCGACAAGCCAGATCTCTTTTATGTTGTCGTGTTGCGGTAGGGCATCGAGCAAGGCTTGTTGATCGCCGATGCGTTTCAATTTAAGGGTCTCCAGAGAAGAGAGAAGGCGCATCTGGGCTATCTTTTTGCCACTAACGTCCGGACCACAAAGACCTAGTGATTTCAAATTAGTGAGCTTATCGATAGCCGGCAAATCAGCATCCGTGAGGGCCGACTCTTCCCAGTCTTCCCAGTTGGGCAAAGCCTTGAGAAGCGAATTGAAAAACGATAATTCATCCAGTCTCGGCCACTTCGCCAGAGTGGGGATGACCTCAGCCGGTCGACGAAATGCAGCCTCCAATCCGGTTGCATCATTGGGACCAAACTTAGCAAAGATCTCCGGAAATTCAGTGACGGTGCTGGGCAAATAGAGACAGACACGCTTATCATCCGGTGCCAGTATGACGCCGCGGGCATATACAGGCTCAAAGTCGCCGACCTTTATCGCGCCGACAGCAAACTCGCGGGGAAAATTGAAAGCTGCCACCGGCTTCGCCACCTTAAACTTGGTCATCCTCCAACTGGGATTAGTTATAAATGGTCTCACCGCCTGCTCAAATTTGTGACGCTCTTTCATGGTGTCCGGGCCATCCGTCATCGCCCTGTCCACCTCATCGGTATCGGCACCCATCTCATCAACGAAAGACTCCAGAGACGAGCTCTGGGTAACCGGACGGGATGAGTGCTGAACCATCAGCCCCAGTCCTTCAGGACGAGCAAAATACGCCGTCATGGCTGCACCCACACCCAGAACGCAAATAGCGCCAGCCACAGCACCTATTTTTTCCAAACACCCCGCTCTATTAAGCGGCGAAAATTTGGGACTGAGTGCACCAACGGCGATACTATTGCCGTCGGAGAGACTGCGCGCAACGATAGACTTGCCCGCCTTAATCCGCTCCAGGTCGTGCTTTAGTTGACTCATACAGTGATATCGATCGTCGGGATTCTTAGCCAGCATTTTTGCCACGGCCAACTCCAACGATGCCAGGTTTTCACACTGCAGACCAAAAGCAGCAAGCTTGGGAGGCGGCTCGTTCTGATGGAGAATATATGTGTGAAATGAGCTCCTGCCGCGGAAGGGCGGAGAGCCGGTCAGAGCCTCAAAGAACGCGCATCCGAGTGAATAGATGTCAGAACGATGATCGACTTGAGCGCCTTTACACTGTTCAGGACTCATATAAAAGGGGGTGCCGAAAATAATCCCGGGTGGGGTCTGACTCTGCGAAGTCTTACTCTGGTCAGTCAGAGTTGCCCCGGTTTCAGAAATGCGGGCGATACCAAAATCCACCACTTTAACGCTGACTATGCAGCCCTTATCATCGCGCACGAGCATAAGATTGGAAGGTTTGACGTCACGGTGAATAATTCCGCGTTCGTGCGCCGAACCGAGAGCGCAGGCAACATCTGAAAAAAGGTCCAGCAGCAGAGGGACCGGCAAGCGCACCGAACTTTGCACTAAAGTGTCGAGTGCTTCGCCTGAAAGCAAATCCATAACATAGAAAGGACAGTTTCCCTTGTCGATGCCCATATTATATATGCCGACAATATTAGGATGACGCAGTCGAGCCAGGGCCTTGGCCTCGTCTTTGAAGCGCTCCCAGTGTTCCGCTGTCAGCTCCGCTCCATAGATCAGTTTCAGCGCATAATCTTTGTCGAGAACCATGTGGTGACAGCCAAAAACCACTCCCATGCCGCCCTGCCCGAGCAGGTGGGTGAGTTTGTACGAGCCGTCTATAATGTCGCCAGGTTTGTAGGCCATGACCGAAGTTTCGGGCATGCCGGTCTGAGAGGCTGTGCTGGACTGAGTATCTACGAACAAATGCCTGTTCATTGATCGTCCGGCGCTGATTCTGTCGTTCATTTATTTAACGCTCGCCATTCTCGGTTCAAAGCCAAAACCTCAGGTCTGCATTATTGCTTATCAGCCTAATTTGACAACCTCGCCCAAGGACGCAACACCCCGCCCCGCTTGACCTTACGGCCATTTTTGAGCAATTTCCACTGTTATCTGACTGTTATATTGGCCCGGTATTAATAGAGCATCGAATGGCGCTTCAACCCCATGGTGCAATTATGATCAACCCACTTACCAGCAATCTCTACAACACACCTCATTACCAGACTTACAATGGTGGCACCACAGCTTCTTACGACATGGGAACGGCCACAACCGCAAGAGCGGCTATGGTAGAGAATCAGTCACAGTGCCGTGCTTTCGCCAGAAAGACGCACATCACTTCTCTCAGCGACAAACAACTGGCGATATTGGAACTGGCGTTTTCCAAACTCAACTTCGGTCAGAATATAACCATCTGGAAGGCCGAAAACACCTCGAACAAACTGCGCGAAACAGCCGATCTTATCAACCGCAAACTAACCGCCGATTGCCCGGTCTCCATACAAATAGATCTCTTCCATCTGTGTTCGGCAGACACGAACAAAACAATTTATCACTCGGCAACAAAATCGGTCAAAGGCACGATTTCATTCCCAGTCAGACCGGAATCGCTCTCATATATAGATGCCGGTGAAGTTTGCTGCCTGCTGATCGATGTAAAAACAGCAGACGGAACCCTGGCCCGCGTCGATATAACCAAGCTCAGCCAGGTCCTGGAAACAGAGTATCTCGACCGCGTCAAAAGCAAGCTCCTGACCAACTGGGGCACGCCTTCTTACCAGTAGATTTATCGCCAATTTTATCGTTCAAACTTACCAGCAGATTCTACACGAATTTCTCACGCCGAATTTTTTACTGTTCAGTGGTGCAATCACCCCACTCAACGAATTTCGGCCGGAGGATTCAGACCATGGCAAATAATCAGCCTTTTGATGAGGTTCAAGCTCGCGCGCAAGACACAGTGATGGACGGCACCAACCTCACTAACGGTGCGGACAACGCTGCAACGCGTCTGCAAAATGATGTCTACCAGAACTACAGAGAGCTTGGAATGGGCGCTGACTACACCGCCTACATCAATCAAGTCGCAGCAACGGCTAAGAACAGCCCTGCATTTGATGAAGTAGCGGCCGCCTGGACAAATCACAACGCCCGCAGATTTGACATGGACAACGACGGCAATCTGGCCCCGGGAGAGATCGGAGCAGCTATTCGACGCTCCCGCGATCCACTGGAGCGCGCAATCCTCGTCAGTGTACGTGATCAATATCAAGACATCAGACACTCCGGTGGCGATGGTTTCCTCGGCATAAGAAAGAACGCCCTGGAGCCCGATGATTTTGCCGGTTATGTCGGTGACAGACAAGACAGACGCAACGCCGCCAGCGCCGAGGGCAGGGCCCAGGAGCAGAGCCGCTTCTTAATGCAACCACTATTGGCCACCCAAGACGGCAATCCTAATCGCTCCCTCTTCCGCGTCCTCGACAACGTCAAAGGCGGAGAAAGAGACGGCAACGTAAGCGAAGGCGATCTCAAAGAATTCGTCAAACAGTATGACCGCGCTGCCTTTAACGGCGCCGATGTCGATTCCGGCGTCTTCACCAAGAAAAACCGCGACTATGCCCACGGCCTTCTGCAAAACTGGGACACACCGGAAGTGGTGGCACTACGCGGCAAGCATCTGGAGACTACCGGCCATTACACTCAGAGCAGA
>Ga0105248_10005756_pt1 | contig 13615 bp, 7 predicted proteins | sample KBSS34metaG_FD_81524 | JGI IMG/M metagenome (GOLD analysis project Ga0105248, IMG submission 81524) | Switchgrass rhizosphere microbial communities from Kellogg Biological Station, Michigan, USA - KBS S3-4 metaG | ecosystem: Host-associated > Plants > Roots > Rhizosphere > Soil | place... | reverse complement strand
GCAAAAGACCCGCCGCCGTGTCCGGCTCGAGCGGCTCGGTCGCGATGATGAAACTGCCGACGGGAATCAGCCGCCGTTGCAGCTCGGGCGTGACACCGGTCGTATAGCCGTCCGTGGCGACGAGCACATCGCGCGCTTCCACGAAGGTCCGGTCTATCGCTGTCACCGAGGGCTCGGCGGTCGAGGAGCCGGAGGCCATGACGTCCAGGCGCCACCCGGCCGGAATCCGATCGACGCGGGTGACCGCGGTGTGCGTCACCACCGTCGCGCCGCTGCGCGCCGCTGCTCCGGCCAGCCCTTCGACGTACTTCGCGGGATTCAGCGCCGCGCTCTGTTCGTCGACCAGAAGACCATGATAGGCGTCCGAGCCGACCTCGGATCGCTGATCAGCCCGCGACACGATCTCGACGCGGTGATTGAACACACGCGCGAGCAGCGCCTGCTCGTCCTGCAGCGCCGTGAAATGCTTCGGCTTTGTCGCCGCCTGAATGTGTCCGGTGCGGGCATATCCGCAGTCGATCGGCTCTTCCGCGATAATCGCTTCGAGACGCGTCATCGACTCACGGGCGACGTCGAAGAACTGCCGCGCATTCGCCTCGCCAAAACGATCGACGAGCGTCGCCGGATCGAGCTTGAGACCGGTGAGAACCTGGCCGCCGTTGCGCGAGCTCGCGCCGGCGCCGACGCGGTCGCGGTCGAACACCAGGACGGACGCGCCCGTCCGCGCCAGATGACGTGCCGCCGCGAGACCGGTGTAGCCGGCGCCGATGACGGCGACATCGACTCGTTGTGGCAGAGCGGCGCGATCAGCCGGGGCTGGAGGCTCGGGGCTCGGTGCTGGCGAATGCTGGAGCGTATCCCACCAATATGGATACTCTTTCACGAGCGTCGCGCGACCCACACGACCATCACGCTGGCGAGCCAGATCCGGGCGCGGTGCATTGAGGTATTCTATCCTGCGGCTTCCTGCTCCCTCACCCGAGTACCCAGCATTCCGAGCCTGTAGGATGCGCGAACGAAGATGCTTGATCGTTCCAGCTCGCCCGACGATTTCCTGACGCGGGTGATCGATCAGCTGGCGCACCTCCTGCCCGCGCAAGGCCCGATCAGCATTTTCATCCACCACAACACGCTGCACGCGTTCGAACACCTGCCTTTCGAAGAGGCGGTCGAGCGCGCCGCCGAGCGACTGGGTTGCGAACCGTTCCTGTCTGAATCGCGATATCGCGACAAGCTGGCGTCCGGCCGCATTCTCGCCAGGGACGTCGAGGCGCTGATCGATCACCAACTGGGCGCCGAAGGTTCGAGCGACGTGGCCGGCGCTGGTTCCAGGCGTGATCTCTGGCGTGCGGTGGTGCTGCACGGCATTCCAGCTGCGAAAGGTCGGGAGCTCGCCTGGATTCTGGAAGAAACCGAGACTCTGTCGCGGTTCCGGACCGACGTGCCGGCGAACGCCCGGTCCACATCCACGGTGGTCCGCGAGCTTGACGAACCTCCGGACGACGAGCGGCGGGCCGTCCGCCGTCTTTGGAACGCGTGTCTCCAGGCGATCGAGCGCGCTGGCGAGGCCGCGCCGGTTGCAGCCGCCACTCCGGTCCGGCATCGCGACTGGCTTCAGGCGGCGTACGGCCTCGACATTGATACCTGGATCCATCCACCGCTGATTAGATTCCTGGCGGGCTATCTCGATCAGGGCCTGGCGCACTGGTCCATGCCTGAAAGGACTCGCGGCATCCACGGCTGCTTCCTGGAGCTCTATGGCAGCTCGCTTGCCGCGCAGTGCGGCCCGTGGGCGCGAAGCCTTCCGCAGCTCGTCCTCGAGGATCGCTCCGTCGAGCGGAGCGCCCTCGCCTCGATTGCCAACTCTCTCGCTCAGCTCGGTGTGGGCGATGACGAATGTGCCGATTACCTGAGCGCGGAGCTGCTCGCCCTGCGAGGATGGGCCGGAATCGTTCGTCAGATCGAACAGCGCCCCGATCGCGTGCCGGCGCGCGACCTCACCGTGACACTGCGCGGGTTCCTCGCGGTCCGCATGCTGTTCGAGCGGGCGGCCATCGACCACGCGGCACGGCAGGTCGCCTTCACAGGCCCGCTGTCTGAACTGCGACTCTCACTGCGGAACCGGCTGCTACCCCCACCCGCTGCAACCGCGGTCGAGCGGGCCTGGCCGCTGTTTCACGTCGCGCAACTGTGCGGCCTCGATGCGTCGATTGTCGAGCAATGGAGCGCCCGCAACGTCGAGGAGCTCGAATCGGAGCTGCAGCAGCTCGGTGGCGTGCGCCAGCGCCGGATCCTCCACCAGGCGTTCGAACGCACGATTCGTCATCGCGTGTACGACGCACTGATGCGTCATGCGCCACGAGAGCTGCCGCGGCCGCCGGCGTTTCAGGCCGTCTTCTGCCTCGACGAGCGAGAGGAATCGTTCCGGCGCCACCTGGAGGAGGTCGCGCCGGACTGCGAAACATTCGGAACCGCCGGGTTCTTCAACGTCGCGATGTACCACCAGGGCGCGTCCGACGCCCATCCGCGGCCATTGTGCCCGGTGGCGATCCGCCCCGAACACTACGTTGCGGAAATCGAATCGGACGGCGAACGTTTCGCGCGACGCTCGCGTCGTCTGCAGCGGAGAGCCGTCGGATTCCTCGGCTACAACGTGCATCTGGGAAGCCGGCTGCCGGTGCGCGGCGCCGTGCTGATGGCCGCGTTCGGCTGGCTCGCGCTAGTGCCGCTGGTCTTGCGCGTCGTGTTCCCGTGGCTGTCTTCACGATGGAAGAGAGCGCACGAGACGTCGATCGCCGCCGAGCGTACCCACCTGCAGCTAGACCGGACCGACCGACCACCGCCGATCGGGACGCATTCGGGGTTTACGGTGCGGGAGATGGCGGACATCGTGCGCCGCGTCCTCGAAGATATCGGGATTGCCGATCGCCTGTCGCGGCTCGTGCTCGTGATCGGGCACGGATCGATCAGTCTCAACAACCCTCACGAGTCAGCCCACGACTGCGGGGCGTGCGGGGGCGGACGCGGCGGCCCCAACGCGCGAGCCTTTGCGCAGATGGCCAACGATCGGCGCGTCCGTGAACTGCTGGCGGGCGAGGGGCTGTCGATCGACGCCAGCACATGGTTCGTCGGGGCCCAACGCAACACCTGCAACAACACGCTGACGTTCTTCGATGACGACCTCGTTCCCGCGGCGCGCCAGCCGATCTTCGCGCAAGCCGGCGAGGCGATCGAGATCGCCCGGCGGCGCGAGGCGCACGAGCGATGCCGGCGGTTCGATGCGGTCCCGCGCTGGTATCCGCCGCTGGCGGCGCTGGCCCATGTCGAGGGACGCGCCGCCGACCTGGCGCAGCCGCGGCCAGAGTACGGCCACGCCACCAACGCGTTCTGCATCATCGGCCGGCGCGTGCGGACGCGCGGGTTGTTTCTCGATCGGCGCGCGTTCCTGGTTTCGTACGATCCGACCCTCGATCGTGATGGCGCGATCCTCGCGCGCATCCTGGCGGCGGTGGTGCCGGTCGTCGCCGGCATCAGCCTCGAGTACTACTTCAGCTACGTCGATCCCTCCGGATATGGCTGCGGCACCAAACTGCCACACAACGTCACGTCGCTGCTCGGCGTGATGGATGGCGCGCAGAGCGATCTGCGCACCGGCCTGCCGTGGCAGATGGTCGAAATCCACGAACCCACGCGACTGGCGATCGTCGTTGAAGGCACTCCGGATCGCGTCCGGCATGTCGTGCAGGACAACCCGGCGATCGAACGGCTGGTGCGTAACCGCTGGATCTGGCTCGCGTGCCTGCACCCCGAATCGGGCGCGTTGTGGGAGCTGCGGTCCACCGGGTTCGTGCCGCATAGCCCGGAACATGCGCTGTCGACCGTCACTGGCGAATCGTCCGATTGGTACCAGGGCAAGCGCGGGTTTCTTCCGCCAGTGGCGATCGTGCAGCGGTCATCCGCTCCGGGCGGGCGGGTCACCCACGCGCAACGACAGGCGTGATGTTGAGTGTGCCGCTCGCCGCGATGGTGCTGGTCGGCGTCGGATCGCCGGCGCTGCTGTTCGCGCTGCTGGGCGGCGCGGCGATCGTCAACCGGTCGCTGCCGGAGCGATGGACGAGCGCGCTCGCCGCCGGCTCGATGCTGGTGGCGTGGGCGGCGCTGTCGGCGGCGTTCGTGGTGACTGCCGCGACCGGCGCGGGCACGCAGCTGCTGTCGTATGGCGCGTGGTCATCCTCCCACCAAGGCGGCATCGCGATCGAATTCCTCGTCGATCGGATGTCGCTGGCGTTCGCGGCACTGTCGGCGGCCATCGCCGGCATCGTCTCGGCATTCTCGAATCGATACCTGCACCGGGAACCCGGGTACAACCGTTACTTCGTCCTGCTGGCGTTGTTCGTGACCGGCATGCTGCTGGTCGCGCTGGCTGGGAACGTCGAGGTCCTGTTCATCGGCTGGGAGTTTGTCGGCCTGAGCTCGGCACTGCTGGTCGCCTTTTTTCTCGAACGACCCGCGCCGGTGTCGAACGCGCTTCGCGTCTTTTCGGTCTACCGCATCAGCGACGCCGCCTTGCTGTCCGCTGCAGTCCTGCTGCGTCACGTCGCGGGTACCGACAGCCTGTCGCTGCTGTTTGGCGGGACGCGCCCCACCGCTACGGTCGATCTCACCGGACCCAACGCGACGATCATTGCCGTGCTCCTGATCGTGGCGGTCGCCGGCAAGAGTGCGCTCCTGCCGTTCTCGAGCTGGCTGCCACGCGCGATGGAGGGACCGACGCCGTCGAGCGCCGTCTACTACGGATCGCTCTCGATTCATGCCGGCTGCTTCCTGCTGTTGCGGTCGGCGCCGCTGCTCGAACATGCAGCCGCGGCCCGATGGCTCGCGGGCGGACTCGGCGCGACCACGGCGATCTTCGCGGCAGTGACGACGCGCGTGCAGAGCGATGTGAAGTCATCGCTCGCCTATGCCGCTCTCACACAAGTGGGCATCATCGTGGTCGAAATCTCAATCGGCTGGTACACGATCGCGTTCGTGCATCTGGTCGGGCACGCCTGCTTTCGACTGCTGCAGTTTCTGACCGCACCCAACGTCCTGCACGACCTGCACGGGATGGAGGACGCGATCGGCAACCGCCCGTCTCCATCCCGCAGTTATCTCGAGGCGATGAGCTCGGAACGCATGAAACGCGGCCTGTTCTTGATCGCGCTCGAACGCGGCTTCCTCGACAGCCTCCTCGACCGTTTCGTCGTCGAGCCGTTTACCCGCGTTGCGCGCCAACTGACCCGTCTCGACGAGTGGCTCTGCGACGTCGTCATTCCGACGCGGCGGCCGGTCACGATTGAAGGAGGCGAGGATCAGGATGAGTGACCCTCGGCTGTGGGTCGCCGGTCTCGTCGCCCTGCCCGTGCTCGTGATCGGCTGCTCCTTCTTCCGTCTCGACGTCGAACGCCTTCGGCGGTTGGCGGTCGCATCGGCGCTGTCGATGTTGCTGGCCGCCGTCGGCATCGCGGTCTCTCCAGGCCTGCATCACCTCTCCATCCGGAGCTCGGCGCTCAGCTGGGCGCCCGGCGGCGAGGCCATTATTCGCGTCGACACCCTGTCGGCGGTGCTCCTGCCGTTCGCGGCCGGTTTGTGGCTGCTGACGGTCGCGGTGACACCGCGCGCGGCGCTCGATCGAGGCGGCCTGCGTCGGACGGCCCTCGCCTCCCTCATCACACTCGGGTCCTTTCTGACCGAGAGCGCCGTGGTGCTTCTGCTCCTGTCGGTCGCTTCCGTCTGGACGTTTCTGTCCGCGCTCGCGGACCCGGCGCATCAGTACCAGCGCCGCATCGTCGGCGTCTATTTGGGGTTCTCGACGCTGGTGTTTGGTCTGGGCGTCGCGCTTCTCGTCCGCCCAGGCGCCCAGAACACGACTCTCGAGACGGCGGGCATGTGGCTGATCGTCATTGCTGCGCTGGTGCGCAAAGGGATCCTGCCGTTCCATGCGTGGGTGCCGGAAGTGTTCGATCACGGACGCCTGGGGCCAGCGATTCTGTTCAGCGCCCCGCAGGTTGGCGCCTATGTGACCGTGGTGCTGATCGTGCCGCGCGCGTCGCCCGACATGCTACGGATGATCGCCATCCTGGCGCTGGCGACAGCCGTGTACGGAGCGGCGCTCGCCCTGGTCCAGACCAGCGCGCGCCGGGCATGCGGTTATCTGTTCATGAGCCAGTCTGCCCTGGTGATGGCTGGCCTCGACTGCACGAGCGCGAGCGCACTGGCCGGGGGCTTGCTCGTGTGGCTGTCGGCTGGGTTGGCGTTCGCCGGTCTGGCGCGCTGCGTCCTCGTGCTCGAAGCTCGACGCGGGCGCCTCGATCTGACCACTTACCACGGCGGGTACGAGCGCATGCCGGTACTGGCAATCAGCTTCCTGTGCATGGGGCTGGCGTGCACCGGTTTCCCCGGCACGCTCGGGTTCGTAGGTCAGGAACTGCTGGTGGATGGCGCCATCGACGCCTTTCCGGTCATGGGATTCGCGGTCGTCATTGCGTCGGCGCTGACCGGGCTCGCTGTCCTGCGAATGTACTTTTCGCTCTTTTGCGGTCGCTCGGATGCGCTCGCTCACACCGGCCTGCGGTTTGGACTGACACGACGCGAATCGTGGACGTTCGTGGCGCTCGTAATCACATTGATTGGCTTCGGAGTCGTGCCTCGCCCGCTCGTCGATTCGCGTTTCGCCGCGAGCGACGACATCCTGCAGCTGCGCCGCGCGCGCATGCTGGAGCGCGCGACCGCTATCCGGGTTGTGTCGGCGGCCCGGGCGGCGCTCCGCCTCGCTTCATCACCCAGCCAATGATCAGCGCGAAGGCCACCGCGACGGCCAGGAAGGTCGCGCCGAACAGCCAGAGCGTGCGGTAGAGAATCGACTGCGTCTCCATCCGCACCTCGATCTCGATCGGCGTCCCCTTCAATCGCTCGGTCAGCGGCTGTTCCCAGACGAAGATGTTGCCGCGGCGTCTGTCCGGTGTGTTCTGGTAGACCACCTTGCTGGGCAGATGCAGGCGCACGGCGACGAGCTCGCTGCCGTTCCAGTTGACCGTGCCCGGGCTGCCACCGGCGGACGCGCCGACGTTCTGCTTGTAGACGTCCAGCTCGCCGTCATGCTTGAACTCGTAGGTCGACCAGGCAAACGGCGGCGCCTGGTTGAGCCGGCGCACATCGCCGACTTCGAGCCGCACGTGAACGAACCGGCGGTTGTTGCGGCGGGACGGACGCACCCAGATCACGCGCGCGACCGGGGAGGAAAAGTATCGGCGGATCGCGTCGCGATCGGTCCGCGCGTTCGGACTCGGATCGAATGATGTGCCGCGCAGCGCGTTCAGCGCCGGAATCGACGCGCTGACGGTGATGGTGGCGGCGCCGTCGAGCGAGAGAAACATGTCCTCTTCGTACTCGTACTGGCGAAACAGGTTGGTGCCGCACGCGGTCCACGGCAGAACGCACAGCACGCAAAGCGCGCAAACAATCTTTTTCCTGGCGGTCCGAGCGCGGAGAAGCTCTCCTTTGATCGCGCAGAGAATATTCTGCTTTGCGGTCTTGGCGGCCTTTGCGTTCATCGTTCGACGGCGCGGATCCACATCTGCGCCAATGTTATAGTAAAAAGTTCGTGCTCTATCTGATCGACGGCAGCTCGCAGATGTACCGCGCGTTCCACGCGCCGGTGCGCACCGCCGAAGGCGGCTTCCTCAGGAATGCGCAAGGACGGCCGACCAACGCCGTCTACATCTTCGTCACGATGCTGCGCAAGCTGCTCAACGAGCACAAACCGGAATTCATCGCCGCGTCGTTCGATTTGCCGGGACGCACGTTCCGCGACGATCTTGCGGCGGACTACAAGGCGTTTCGCGCGCCGATGCCCGACGAGCTCGCCGAGCAGATTCCGATGGTCCACGCCGCGTGCGAGGCGCTCGGTGTTCCGATTCTCACCTCCGAGCGCTTCGAGGCAGACGATGTGATCGGGACGCTGGCCGAGAAAGCAGCGGCGGCAGGCTTTGACGTCGCGATCGTCACCGGCGACAAGGACTTCTTCCAGCTCGTGCGCGATGGCATCCGGGTCTATAACCCGAAAGAGGAAGGCACCTGGTACGACGCCGAGGGCGTGAAGGAGAAGTTCGGCGTCCCGCCTGAGCTCGTCGTCGACGTGCTGGCGCTGATGGGCGACTCGATCGACAACATCAAAGGCGTCCCCGGCATCGGCGAGAAGGGGGCGAAAGAGCTGATCGCCCAGTACGGATCGCTCGACAACCTGCTCGCTCACGCCGGCGAGGTGAAACACAAGCGGTATCGCGAAGGCCTGCTGGGCAATGCGGAGGCGGCGAAACAGAGCCGGCAGCTGGCGAAGATTCGCATCGACGTGCCGGTCGACTTCGAGGCCGAGGCGCTGCGGTTTCGCGGCGGTTCGCGCGCGAAGTGTTTTCAGATTTTCAACGAGCTTGGGTTTCGGGCGTTCGCGAAGGAATACGCGCCGACGGCGAGCTCCACGGTCAAGACCTACCGGACGATCACGACCATCGATGACGTGCAGGCGCTGGCCGGACGGCTGCGCGCCAACGGGCGCTTCGCGCTGCGGGTGTTGACCGACGGTCCGACGGCGATGCGGGCGGCGATCGTCGGCCTGGCGTTTTCGACCTCGCCCCGGGACGCGGATTACGTGCCGACCGGACACCGGGCGCTCAGCGAAACCGCGAGCCTGCCCCTCGAGGCGACGCTCGAGCATCTGCGGCCGATTCTCGAGGACGAGACGCTGAAAAAGGCCGGCCACGATCTGAAATTCGACGCCATCGTCCTGGCGCAGCACGGCGTGACGCTCCGCGGCTTCGACAGCGACACGATGCTCGCCAGCTACCTGATCGACGCGACGCGATCGGAGCACAAGCTCGAAGACCTCGCACTCGAGCACACCAGCTACAAGGCGCTCAGCGAAGAGGACATCTGCGGCCGCGGCACGAAAGCGATGTCACTGGCGGAGCTGCCGGCCGAGGCGGCGGTCGACTACGCGTGCGAGCGCGCCGACCTGGTCGGCCAGCTCGCGCCGATTTTCTGCGCACAGCTCGCGAAGGACGAATTGACGGCGGTCTACGAGACGATCGAGCGGCCGCTGATTCCGGTGCTGGTGGCCGTGGAGCGGGCGGGCATTCGCATCGACGGCCGCGCGCTGGCGGCGCAGTCGCACTCGATCCAGCAGGACCTCGCGCTGCGCACCGCCAGCATCTACGCCGCGGCCGGCGGCGAGTTCAACATCAATTCACCGAAGCAACTGGCCGAGATCCTCTTCGACAAGCTGCAGCTGCCGGTTCTGAAGCGCACCGGCACGTCGCGTGCGCCATCGACGGCGGTTGAAGTGCTGGAGGAGCTGGCGCTGGCCCACGAGCTCCCGCGCCAGATCCTCGAATGGCGCGGGCTCATGAAGCTGAAGGGCACCTACATCGACGCGCTGCCGCAGCTCGTGCATCCCGCGACCGGCCGGGTACACACCTGCTTCAACCAGGCGGTCGCTGCGACCGGGCGCCTGAGCAGCAGCGATCCGAACCTGCAGAACATCCCGATCAAGACCGCGCTCGGCCGCGAAATCCGTGGGGCGTTCATCGCCGAATCGGGCCACGTGCTGATTTCGGCCGACTACTCGCAAATCGAATTCCGCGTCCTCGCGCATGTGTCGGGCGATCCGGTGCTCGTCGACGCGTTCCGGGAAGGCGCTGATTTCCACGAGCGGACCGCGCTGAAGATCTTCGGCTCGGAAAGCGCCCGCGACCCGCACGAGCTGCGCAGCATCGCGAAGATGGTCAACTACGCGCTCCTGTATGGAAAAAGCGCGTTCACGCTGTCGAAGGACATCGGCGTCACGCAGCAGGCGGCGCAGGAATTCATCGACGCCTACTTCGCCGGCTTCCCGCGCGTGCGCGCCTACATCGATCGCACGCTCGAGGAGGCGCGGGCGACCGGCGTCGTGAAGACCATGTACGGGAGGCGGCGGCTGGTGCCCGAGCTGACGAGCCGGAACGGTCAGGTCAGGATGGCGGCCGAACGGGTGGCGGTGAACCTGCCGATTCAGGGATCGGCCGCGGACATCATGAAGCGCGCGATGATCGACGTCCACGCCGCCCTCGAACCGCATCCCGATGCCCGGATGATTCTCACCGTCCACGACGAGCTGCTGTTCGAGGTGCCGAAGGCTCGCGCCGAAGAAATCGCCGCGCTGGTGCGCGAAAAGATGGAATCAGCTGCGACGCTGAGCGTCCCGCTCACGGTCGACGTCGGCATTGGGGAGAATTGGCGAGACGCCAAGAGCTAAACCTGAATCTGGTAATTGGGTCACTTGGTAATTGGGTAATTTCATTTACCAGATTACCCAATCACCAGATTACCCAATCCTGATCATTTCCATCTGTCCTTGAACCGTTCCCATTGCGCCCGCAGGCCGTCTGCGGGCTGTCCGAGGACCCTGGCGCGATCGGGGACGATCGCCATCACGACCAGTCGATCGAGATCGGCGCGGAGGGCAGCGCCGCGGTCGCCGGTGAGCGGCGCTCGGACCCATCCGGCCTGGGCGGCGTCCCACGCCGCCTGTTGATCGCCCTGCGCCTGGGCCGATGCCGCCAGCCAGTAGACCGCGGTTCCGTTGGCGGGACGAGTCGCGATTTCGTCGCGCATCCGCGTCCGGATGCGCTGATAGATTTCGTGGCGGTCGATATCCGGCCGCGGCTTCGCCTCGCGATCGACTGAGGTGGCCCACCAGTCGAGCACCCGCTCGCGCGCTTCGCTCGACATCGATTCACCGCTGAGCAGCACCGAGTCGAACACCGCCGCGGCGGCGCCGTACGAATCGTCGAAAAACAGCGCCTCGCCGAGACCGACGATGTATTCGGCGCGCTCGCGCGGAGGGAACTTCGCAGGATCGAGGCGGCTGAGCCGATCGCGCGCGTTCGCCAGGTCGTCGGCCGCCGCGCTCTCGCGAAACTGCTCGAGATAAGCCCGGGCCGCGACGAGGTCCGCGAGATCGGCGTGCGCCGGTAGCTGACGCGCCTGCTCGGCGGCGCTGACGGCTTCCTGAAACTGCCGCTGGTTGTACAGCTGTCGCGCGCGCGCCAGCGGGTCGTCCTCGGCCAGCGCGGACGCCGGCAAAAGGACCAGCCACGCAAGCACGATCGCACCCAACGACCCTTCGACACATCTCAGCGTCGTCCCGAGCCCGCCGAAGGACGACAACCCGAGGGGAAACGCTCGTGGCGAGCCCGAAAAACAGGCGGTCCGGCTGGCCGTCGCGCTCATGCGCCGATGGTAACACAGGCCATGCTGTGCTCTAAGTCATTGTCAATCAGTCGCTTAGTTGGTCTCGTTTACCCGTTTGCTACAATGCCGGACGTGGTCGCCCCGCGGATCGTCCGACGCGAAGAGCACTCGGTCTCTCGCCGCGATATCGATCCGGACGCACTGAAGGTGCTCTACCGTCTGCGGCAGTACGATCACGTGGCCTACCTCGTGGGCGGCAGCGTCCGCGACCTGCTCCTCGGCCGCCGGCCGAAGGACTTCGACGTTGGCACCTCCGCACATCCGTATCAAGTCAAGAAGCTCTTTCGGAACTGCTGGATCATCGGACGACGGTTCCGGCTCGCGCACGTCAAGTTCGGGATGAAGGTCATCGAAGTGGCCACGTTCCGCCGGCAGGTCGTTGCCGGCGAAGAAGTGGTCGCCGATGGCGTTCCGGCGCCCGACCCGACGACGCCCGAAGGCGAGCAGCTGATCCACCACGACAACACGTTCGGCACGCCCGAGGAAGACGCGTTCCGGCGCGACTTCACGATCAACGCGCTGTTCTACGACATCGCGACCTTCTCGGTCATCGACTACGTGGGCGGCCTGGAGGATCTGCGCGCGGGGATCGTGCGGTCGATTGGCGACCCCGACGTGCGGCTGAACGAGGATCCGGTGCGCATGCTGCGCGCGATTGCCATCGCCGCGCGGCTCGACTTCACGATCGAGCCATCGCTGCTGGCGGCGATCCGCACGCACCGCCGCGAAATCTCCAAGAGCTCGATGGCGCGGCTGCTCGAGGAGTACTACAAGATCCTGCGCGCCGGTTCGTCGGAGAAGGCGTTCCGCGGCCTCGCCGACGTCGGGCTGCTCGAGCCGATTTCAACCGAGCTGCACGTCGGGGCAAACGACCCGCTCTGGCGGTCGTTGGCCGCGATCGACGCCTACCGCCGACGGTTCGACTCGACGCCGGAGACGCTGACCAACGCCATTCTGCTGGGGAGTCTGCTGATTCCGCTGGGGATCTCGCTTCACCCGCCGCGTCCGCCTGTCGTGCGGCCGGGAACAGAGTTGGGACGGAGTGGGGACGGAGACAGCTCCGTCCCCACTCCGTCCGCAAGTCGCCCGCCGCGTCATCCGCCCAATCCGCGGCTCGGCGATTTGCCGCTGGCGCGCCGCGACATCGAGCGCTTGCGGCAGATCATCGCGTTGCAGCGGCGGCTGAAGGACGTGTCCGTGAGCGCACGCGCGCAACGCGCGCTGGCGCACCGCCACATCTTCCGCGACGCGCTGACCTGGATGGAGATTCACGGCGGCTCGCCCGAGACTGTCGAGCACTGGAAGGCGGTGCTGGCCGACTCGAGTCCCGCCGATGCGCCACCGGCTGAAGCTGTTGCTGGAGAAAGCGCCCCGCCGTCAGGCCGCCGACGACGCCGCCGGCGACGCGGACGAGGCTTCCGGCCGCCGCAGGGGCACTGACAACGATCAACGCAGAGCTCGCAAAGATATCTTTCGAACCGTACTGATCTTTGCGGTCTTCGCGGCCTTCGCGTTCTTGGGTTTACGCCGCGATTTCGTCGATGGTCTTGGACGGCTTGGCGAGGCCCAGGGCGATCAGGGTCTTGATGACGGGCCACGCGGGATCGATCTCGGTGAGGCGGCCGCGGAGGCTGAACTTGGGACTCCGGGGATATCCATGGTGGTTGTTGTGGAGACCCTCGCCGCCGGTGATCAGCGCGATGAGACGGATGTTGGTGGCGGTGTTGTCGAAGTTCTTGTAGCCGACGTGGTGGCACAAGCCGTTGATGGACGAGGTAAGCGCGAACACGTAAATCACGGCGTGAAGGCCAGCCGCCAGCAGACCCCAGCCGATGCCGAGGACGACGCACAGACCGATCGTGCCGATCGCGAGGCCGAGCAGGCCGCGGTTGAAGACGTTCTTGTCCCACCAGCCCTCGTGGATGTCGCGTGCGTAGCGCTCGACGACATCAGTCTTCTTGATCTCGCGCATGTAGTAGTAGACGTTCCCGAGCTGGACCTTCCAGAAGCCGACGATCAGCGGACTGTGCGGATCGCCTTCCTCGTCGGTGAACGCGTGATGCTTGCGGTGAACCGCCACCCATTCCTTGGTCTGCTGCCCGGTCGTCAGCCACAGCGAGAACTTGAACAGCCACTCGAGCGCGGGATGCAGGATGAGCGCTTTGTGCGTGGCGCAACGGTGGAGGTAAATGGTCGTTCCGAACACCGCCACCTGGGTCACTATGGCCGAGACGACGAGGCTCAAAACGAGCGATGCAAGCACTACACTATCCTCCGCTTCCTGAATTGG
>Ga0105248_10005755_pt1 | contig 13616 bp, 9 predicted proteins | sample KBSS34metaG_FD_81524 | JGI IMG/M metagenome (GOLD analysis project Ga0105248, IMG submission 81524) | Switchgrass rhizosphere microbial communities from Kellogg Biological Station, Michigan, USA - KBS S3-4 metaG | ecosystem: Host-associated > Plants > Roots > Rhizosphere > Soil | place... | reverse complement strand
TAGTCGGCCAACCAGGCCGGCATCCAGGCCTTGGACAATGCTAGAATCTCGCGAATGTTTGGAATTTGGTATTTTTCCAAAACCTGATCAACTATTTTCTCGGAACAGACCTTCTTGCCCAGATGCCAGAGTGCACGTACTATTTTGCCTTGCGGTGTTTCTTTCAGGCGCATGCGTTTTTTGCTGGCCGATTTTAAGATTATTCTAGTGCCTGCGCACAAATAGCGAAACGATGTGCTGCTGCCGTTTGTGTAAAACGTGGGCTGCTCTGGTGCTTCTACTGCTATTTCGAGTTCGAGTCCGTCGGCAAGAGTGCCGCCGTATTCCACTAAATCTTTGTTGAAGGCATTACTTTTGATTTTTGCTATCTCGGCAATTGAAGGCAAGGGCGTATCAGCAGCGATACGCATAAAGACGCCGTCCGCCAGACGAATTATCACATTGTCACGGACGTATCGAAAAAGCGCTTTATCGACGGCGCCTCTGCTGCCGTATCTCAGACAGTCTCTGGTAGTGAAGGGCTGTCCGATAGGGGTTGATTCGATATGATCGAAAACTTTTGATGCACAAGACATGAGTGTTCCTCCATTGCCGTGGGAGATTTTTGCCGTCAATTCAGACAACGGCGAAAACCTGCAACTAGTTCAATCGGAACCGGATTAATTCCGCGGCACGTCACCGCTCTATGGTTTCGGGATGGAAGAGATTTCCGCAATAATCTTCCATACTTCAGGGTCGCCAATAAAGTCCACAGACAAGTTACTACGCATTCGAATCCGCAGCACTACGACGTTTCTTCATGGAAGATTTTTGCGCAAAAATATCCCAAAGGAAAACGAAGTCCAGGCCAGGCTTCAGCCCCAATTCACTTTTCGAATACCGCCACTCGACAGTCTCTGACTGGAAGAGATTTTCGCAAAAATCTCCCAGACTCAAATGCGAAAAGAAGCGAACTCCATCGCACTAACATCCACAACTACGGCTACACCTGTATTCCAGACTGTTCGAATTACCTGAGAATCTCAGAAATTCTTGGCCACGGTGCGCTCGATTGCAGCTGCTACACCCTCTATGTCCAGTTTATCGAAAATTACTTGTTAGTCAAGTTGCTTGATCGAATACGACTGTTAGCTATTTCGATCTCAAGCGTGCCGGTGAATCTCTAGGTGTTTTCGGTTTGTACGCTCTAATTCTTTTACATACTCACGCTTTCTTCACTATATAGATCTAAGTTAAGGCCATTCGGTTAAGGCTTTGCAGCCACTCTTCGTCTTTGGGCTCGCTTCATATTGGTTTTTTCGGTTCATGCTGATTGGCTATATTCTCGTTAAGAGAAATCTTGTCATTTTCTTGACACTTCTGTTGCTGGCCGCCGGGCTGGAGGCATATTTCCATCTTGGCCTCGAGGCTTATCCGGATGTGGCCAATACGCAGGTACGGGTAATCACTCAGGTGCCGGGCAAGGCCGCTGAAGAAGTCGAGCGTCTTGTGACGATTCCCATCGAAAAGGAACTTAACGGCATCCCCGGCAGCCATCCTCCGCGTTCGATTTCTATCTTTGGGCTATCTGTTATTACCGTCATTTTTGACGACAATGTCAACGCTTATGTTGCTCGGCAACAGGTCCTGGAGCGTCTGGCTCAAGCCGACGTGCCTTCTAGTGTGCAGCCGCAGCTAGACCCCAATGCCAGTCCCTGCGGCGAGGTCTACCGCTACACTGTGGACAGTTTAAGCCAGTCACCGATGGAGCGCAAAGAAGTCCAGGATTGGGTGCTCGATCGCAAATTCAAATCTGTGCCCGGAGTAATTGACGTCACCGGATACGGTGGTCCGTCCAAGATCTACAAGCTTGATATGGACCCTTACAGGCTCAACGCCATGGGTGTCACTCAGCAGCAGGTAGTAGACGCCATCACCAAATCTAACGGCTCGACTGGCGGCAACTACATAATCCAGGGCGACCAGGACTTTATGGTGCGTGGTATTGGCCTCCTCGATTCTGTGGATGATATAGGCAACGTAGTTGTCGCGTCGTCTCGAGATGGAGTGCCTATACACGTCAAGGATGTGGCCAATGTCACCATCGGAGAAGGGGTGCGTCGCGGTCAGGTGGGTCTGAACGACGATGATGATGTTGTGGAAGGCATTGTGCTCATGCGTCGTGGCGAAAACCCCAGCGATGTTGTGTCGGCGATTAAGGAAAACTGGACTCGATTGCAGGCGGCTCTGCCCCACGGCATGAAACTGGTGCCGCTCTATGACCGCACCGCGCTCGTCAAAAAGACGATTGAGACAATCGGCCATAACGTCGCCGAGGGTGTGATTTTGGTCGTTACGATTCTCATGCTCTATTTGTTCCAGGTGCGCGCCGCGCTCATTTGTGCCACCGCCATACCTCTTGCTTTACTCACCTCTTTTATATTGCTGAATGTGTTTCAAGTGCCGGCAAACCTTCTATCACTTGGAGCAATTGATTTCGGCATTATTGTCGATGGTGCCATCGTCATGGTCGAGAACGTTTTGCGTTGCGTGTCGCATCTCAGCGAGGAACAGCGCAAGGACAGAGGCCAGGTCCTTGTCGCCATTTATCATGCTGCTACGCAAGTGGTTAAACCGGTTCTGTTTGCGACAGCTATTATCCTCGTCACATTCCTTCCTGTTCTAACATTTGAAAGCGTTGAAGGAAAACTTTTCCGCCCTTTGGCTATCACCATGGGTTTCAATCTGCTCGGTGCGATTCTGGCGTCGATGACTATCGTGCCGACTCTTTGCGCTATAGTTTTTTGTCGCCGCCCGCCTTCGCACCGTGAGAGCCCGGTACTTAATTTCGCCGACAAGATTTATGCTCCTATCCTCAAGTATGCCCTGCGATACAAGAGGCGAGTGCTGGCCTTTGCCGGGGTAGTTGTTCTGTCTGGTTTGGCGCTCTTTCCGCTGCTCGGATCGGAATTTCTACCGGAGCTGGAAGAAGGTAACATCTGGCTCAGAGTAACGGTTCTGCCCACATCCGTTTCGCTCGATAAGAGTGTCAGAATTGCAGGCATTCTCAGGCATTGGCTGCGAACCTACCCCGAGGTTACTACTGTTGTTTCGCAGGTCGGCTCTCCTGATGACGGCACTGACCCGAACAATTACAGCAACATCGAGTTTTTGGTTGATCTCAAACCTCAGGATCAATGGCGCGATCAGTTCAGGAGTACCAGAGATCCGAAGGAAGCGCTTGTTGAGGCAATCAACCATACCCTCAATCTGCACGAACCGGGCTTGCTCTACAATTTTTCTCAGTACATCAAAGATAATATGGATGAGACAATCGCCGGGGTTAAAGGCGAGCTTGCTATCAAGGTCTATGGTCCCGATCTTAAGGTATTGAATCACCTCGGTCACCAGATCTCAGGTATCGTTCGTGGTGTCAGGGGCATGGCCGATGTTTCTTATGACCAGATGTTGGGGCAACCGCAGGTCGTTGTCAAAATCGACAGAGATAGAGCCGATCGCTACGGCATTAATTCACAGGATGTTTTGAATGTTGTTGAAACGTCGGTGGGTGGCTTGGCTGAAACTATGGTAGTGGAAGGTGAGCGCAGATTTCCTCTGATTGCCCGATTTAACCGCGACTACCGCTCGGATTTGCAGAGCCTTGAAGATATAAGGGTACCCACCGCCAATGGTGGCAATGTACCGCTCTCGCAAATTGCCAGCATCAAGACCGAGCATGGCGCTACCGCTATATTGCGCGACGAGAACAGCCGTCGTGTGGCAATCAAGGCTAATATTCGTGGTCGTGATATGGGCTCGGCGGTGGAAGAGGCAAAGAAGCTTGTTGATGCTCACGTAAAATTGCCCGAGGGCTACTCAGTTGTCTGGGGTGGTCAATTCGCTCGGGCTCAACATGCAATGGCCCGGCTTGCAATAATAATTCCGATTACGATGCTCCTGATATTCATGCTCCTCTATTTTGCTTTCGGCAGCGCCAGGACTGCCGTTATAGTCATGGCCACGGTGCCGATGGCAGCTCCCGGAGCTATCCTTGCCATGCTGCTGACCGGCACGCACTTATCAATCTCTGCCGGCGTCGGCTTCATCGCTCTCTTTGGTGTGGCCGTCCAGAATGGCGTGATATTGGTATCTTTGATTCAGGAGCTGTCGCGCCAGGGCAACAGCACTCGTAGAGCTGTCTACGAAGGTGCTCTTGTGCGAATGAGACCGGCACTGATTACAACTACGGTGGCGGTCGCCGGTCTTATACCGGCAGCCCTGGCCACAGGCATTGGCTCGCAGAGTCAGAAGCCTTTCGCTATCGCCATTGTCGGCGGACTGGTGCCGGGGATCTTCCTCTCCCTGCTCGTCTTACCGGTCCTGTATGCAATGCTCAACAAACCCAGGGACAAACAGGTTAGAAGCGACGATAATTCGCAGCTACTGGAAGAGATTAAACACGAGAGCCGGCAGCATCACTGACAAGCGCTGATCTTGTAATCTTGTAATCGCTAGTTCTGCTCGATGAATTTTGCCAGGCGGCGTTTGATTTCGGGCCATTCGTCGTCGATGATGCTGAAATAGACGCTATTGCGCACGCCACCATCAGCGGTGACCATGTGTTTGCGCAATGTGCCTTCTTCTTTGGCGCCTAATCTCAGGAGGGCAGTGCGCGATTGTGTGTTGAGGTGGTGTGTTTTAAACTCCACCCGGCGCAGGCGCCAATCTTCAAAGGCATGTTTGAGCATCAGATATTTCGCTTCGCGGTTTATACCGGTGCGCTGATAGAGGATGCCTAACCACGTGTAGCCTATCTCGGCTCTGAGGTTGGCCTTGTCGATGCCGAGGAAGCGTGTGGCGCCGACGATATTGCCTGTGGATGTGTCGATAGTGACAAAGGGCAAGGACGTGCCCTTGTTTTGCTCAGCAAGCGCTTCCTGAATCCATTTGTGGCAGGTGTCGAGCGAGTCGATGGGCATGATGTGGTATTTGAAGACCCCATCGGAGTCCAATTTAGCTGCTTTGTGCAGTCCGTCCATATGTTCAAAACTGAGCGGCTCCAGGCGCACTCGTTTGCCGACCAGGGTTATAGGTTCGACATCAAATTTGACCATTTAAGTCTCTTTCCTTCTGGCTGAGAAACTCACCTGCTTGGACTGCCAGAGTATCTTCTTGTCGTCTTTATCCAGTACTTCTTTGTACGGAAAGACCTCAAGAGACAATACAGCAAAATCACTTTCGGTAAAAGCTTCCGCCAACATTTCTTTCACTTGTCGCTCCGAAAGGGGCGTTTCTACGTGGGTCGGCACCGCTTGTTTAGTGCCCAGATCAATGACGTTGCGGTCGGTTGTCATTTCGATGCGTGCCAGGCCAGAGGGCTTTAGACCCTGGGCGATAGACTTCAAGAGCTTGAGCACCCTAGCCTTACCGGCGCAATGCTCGACCACGGATATGGCCGCTATCAGGTCATAACGCCCGGCCTCAATTTCAAATTGATCGTTATCGGCCACGAGCCCTGCGACAATGTGATCTACACAATAGGTAGCGCAATTTTTGGCCAGAATGTCGATTGATTCTGCCAGTACGTCTACAGCCAGCACTTTAGCCTCGATGTCGGCCTGGGCCAGTGCCATTGCTACAGGCACTGCGTTGCGGCCTACACCGCAGCCCAGGTCTAGCAGTTGAAGCGGGGACTTGTTTTTTCCTGCTCCTATTCTGCCAATCAGTTCTTCCTCTATCAGTTTCATTAGGCCGGCATCGGGTTTGGCTAACCAGCTATTTTCTTCGAAGAGTTGATGGCGACTGTAGTACAGCCTGTGATAGCTTATCGTTTCGTTTCTAGCTCTTTCAAAAGACTGGCTATCTTCGTGTGTTGTCATAACTTGCCCCGAGTCGGTCATCTTATGAGTCTTTGCGACAGACGTAGATAGCGCCCTTGGTTTTGAGCTCAATGTGCGTGCCCAGGCCGTAATTGTGCAGAAGGTGTCTGAGATGGTTCAGCTCTTTTTCGCTCATCTGTTTGTCGTACCAGTTTTTAAAAGCAAAATTGAAAGCTTCTACTGTGACACCGCAGTCTGGAAAAACAAAGGAAAAAGATTTGTCCTGAGGCAGCACCTCTTGCTCAAAAGAACCGAAGACTGACCTGAGCGGCTCTTCGTAGCAAACCACGGGATTGATTTCCTGATCGCGGCGGGCGACGAAATGTCTGGCGATGCGATCATAGTCGCAGTCACCCCAGATGCCGAAGACCATTAACTGTCCGCCCGGACGCAGGACACGGCGTACTTCGCGCAGAGCCTGATCTTTGTCTTTGACCATGTGCAGCATCCAGGGCATGAGCACCAGATCAAAGCTTTGATCGGCAAATTCCAGAGCAGTGGCTGACATTTCGGCAAAGTGCAGGTTGGGGACCGAGTTTGATTTGGCGTAGTCGACGGCAAAGTCTACTAGTTTGGCGTCGAGGTCTACGCCGGTAACCGACCGTGCTTCTTCAGCCAGTTTGATAGCCATGCGGCCGTTGCCGCAGCCGATATCGAGGATGTCTTGATCGCGATACTTCGCATGTCTGGCAATGGCCGCAAACTCAGCGCCGCCGGCCGCAAAGAAATTCGTCCAGAGACGCATTGATTGCAGATAGTCGGAGCTGGTTTTGCGAGCTACTGTTTTCTTCATCTAGACTTTTACTAGTTTGGTATGAGCCTTGATTGCCTCTTCATAGCTGAAGGACTCGTCAATGCCTTTGAGCAGATCGTCTTTGTAGTAGTCGTTGTACCAGCGTTCGCAATCCCACTTGTAGGTTTTGTGCAAACGTTCGAGATAAGCTTTCCAATCGCGTTTTTGTGCTTTCCAGACTTTGAGCACATTGGCGAAGGTTTCTTCCTGCTCTGCGGCGAAGTCTTCAAGCGCTTCTTCTTCACCTTGCTCGAAGCGTTTGAGGTTGCGCGAGAAAGGGATAGAGCCCAGATATTTCTCGGCTCCAACGCGTCCTTTGATATATTCGGCGTCTTCTTCGCCATCGACTTTGTTGCCCACTACGTAAGTGCGCGATCCGAGGTTGCCGGCGATTTGTTCGAAGTCGAGCAAAACCTGGGTTGATTTTTCGGTCGGTTCAAGAACGAAAACATTCATGTCATAGGCAAAAGAAAGTGAGGTGGCCACGTTGTCCGTGCCGGCGGTTGTGTCGGCGACAATCAAGTCATCATCGCTGTCGAGCAGGTGGTGAAAAATACCGGCCAGGCTCTTCAGCTTTTCGTGGTAGCAAGAACCACCCACGTCTTCTTGCTGGTAAGTGCCGACGGTCAGCAGGGCGATGTTGTTTTCAAACAAGGCGTACTTTTTGATAAAGGGGTCGTCTTTGCCGGCGGTGATGAAGTTCGAGCCTTTGGCCGGCGGCGTGGTGCCAATCATCGGGCGATCCTGCAAATCTTTCCGCTGGCCGCGCAAGAAAGAGACTACTTCGTCGAAGTGCAGACCGAGTTGGTCGACTTCACCTTTGAGGCTCAGGGCGCTCTTCAGGTGCGCGTTGAGGTCGGCATCCACAGCCAACACAAAGGGATTGCGCTTGGCCAGGTACTGTATAAAACCTGCCGAGGTAGTAGTCTTGCCGGCCCCACCTTTGCCAAGAAATGCGATTCTCATGTCTAACTTTTCTCCTTCTGTGAATGTAGTTCGCCCGCGATCATTTTGACGATGTCGCCGGACAAATTTGCCGGATAGCCATAAAGTTTGACCACCGAGTCGGTCTCTCCTGGCAAGGGGTTGGCCTTCAATACGGATGGTTTGATCCACTGTAGTGAAAGCATGTCGTAAAATTCTGCCGGCCCGGCAAAGCCGTAGAGCGGCAAATAACTGTGGAAGACAAAGCCCTGTTCAATTAGGTAGTCGGCGGCTTTAAGTGACTCGGGCGTATTGGCTGGAATGCATACTTTGATATAGCGCTTGTCCAGTTTGTGTACTGCTTTGATTGCTCTGGCCACTTCTTTTTCGTCAAAGACAAAGTCTTTTTTGAAAATTATGTAGCTGTGGCCGAATCCTTCTTTGGGCTCGACTGTGAGATTCTCGTCCGTAGCACTTTCTGCAGTGTCATGTTCGGCTTTATCACTTTCAGTGTGCGCTTCGGGCCGAGTCCAAGACTTAACTGTTACATCCAGGACATCTTCAAATTGGAAGAGTATTGCTTGCACCAGGTCGTGATAGCGCTTGGGCACGTAGGCTGTGCGCTCTTTCAATACTTCGCCTATTAAATTGAGTGATTCGTCGTCCAGTCGGCCCGACGCGAGCTGTACCTGGCCCGAAGCCTGGCTGGCAATTAGTTTGTGTTTGACGTCGGCCAGATGGCGTCCAAGCTGGCGTCCCAGGGCGCTGCGAAATCTGCGCAGGGTGGGTACCAGTTTGCCCTGAAATCTAGTTACCCAGAGTACCGACTCTGGGTGGTCTTTGAAAAATACGTGGGGATAGTGGCAGAAGCCGAAGCCGCAGATGGCGCGGAAGCCGTTATGGAAGTGGGCCGCCTGAGAGGCCATGCTGTGGGTGACGAGTTCGGTGGCGTTGACCGTAAAATTGCTCTCGTCGATAATGTCGGCCAGGCCGCGCACGATATGCGAGCCAATTTTGTGTCCGCGTCGGGAGACCGGTACAGCCATGCTGTTGAACTCTACGTGGTGCGGGCTCATATGATCCGCCACCATTGCTCCAACGATTACATCTTTTCCGTCTTCCTGTATCTGAGCTACTGCGATGATGCGCTCACCAGCTTCCAGCGTGCTCTCGATACCTTTGGCGCTAAATAAATCACTGTCGGGATAGGCTTCGTGGCCTTTCTTTTGCACGCCGCCTTTGCCCAGTGCTTCTTCGTACATGGCGGCAATTTCGCCACTCAGCGTTTTGGCGTGCTCTTTTGTGGCGGCAAAGACTTTCACTTTGGTGTTGTCTTCAAATTCACTGAGGACCTGAATATCATCAGTACTCTGATTGTTTTGTTCGGCTTTGGGGCTTAGTGTAGTCATAGTGGGGCCCTACCTGTTACTAGTTTGTGCTTGCAACTGAGTGGATTCCTGATGAAAATCGGCGATTAGCATTTTGGCCAGATTGTGACCGGGAGCGGCGGTGACATTGCCACCAGGATAGGTGCCGGCTGAACAGACATACAGATTGGTCAAAGGCGTTTTGTAGTGTTCACAGCCCTTGAGACTGCGCTTCTCAAACAGGTGAGGCGGAGTCATGGGCAGGTGCCAGCAACTGAGTGAGGCTACTCCGTAACGCTCGGCCAGGGCTCGTGGTGAAACTATAAAACTTTCTTCGATGTATTGTCTTATTTCGGGACACTGCGTTTCAATTGCTTTTATCGTTGCTTCCAGTAGGTTGTTATCGTCCGCTGCGCTCCAGGCTTTGCCGCCAATGCGAGCAGGCAAATAATGGATGTCTACGGTGAGGACGTGACGCTTGTTGTCGGTTTCTGTTTCCGCTTGTCCATCCATACCTGAGCGCATGGAGGGATCTTCAAGGGTGGGGAAGGCCATGGTCAGCATCAGGGCGTCGGGCATCTGCCCCTCTGGTACGACTTTTGCTGCGCGCTCGACGGCCTCTTTTGAAGGCGCTATTACAATTACGCCTTTGTGATTGTGGCCAATTTCAGTCAGTGTTTTAAAGGACGGCAGATCTTTGAGGAGGAAATGCAGTTTAGCCGCCGAGACTTTTGGTCGGTTGGCGTGAAGCTCTTCTCTTATTTCTCTGCAGCTTTCGGCCGTTTGCGGTAAAAGCTTTTCGAACAATACATAGGGGTCAATGGCGCTGATTACAAGGTCGAAAGACTCTCTTGTTCCGTCTTCAAATTCCAGCGCTTCTACCAGGCCTGCATTTACAACCAGTGATTTTACCGGTGTATCTAAATGTATGCGGGCATCGTTTTGTAGGGCTACGTCAGTCAGTGCCGTGGTGATTTCGCCCATGCCGCCAAAAACCTGACCCCAGGCTCCAAACTCGCCACAAGTTGATGCTGTGCCGTGGTGAATGCAACCGAAGACCGATCCGCGGTCGGAGGCAAATCCTGGTGTGCAGGTGGAGGCCACTGCCTTGAGATTGTCGTTTTCTACGTAGTGGGCAAGAAGTTCGAAGAGCGAGCCATCAAATACATTTTTAGCTACGTGATCCAGACCGGATTCTTTGAGCATGGTGACAACACCGCTCTGGGTGAGGCCGGGCTTGAGATAATGCGGATAGATCAGGGCAGCCGCTTTTTGAATATCGGCCCAGAATTTTTGCCAGCCATCGGTCTGTTCTGTGGTCAGTCCGTTCACTCTCGTTTTTGCTTCGCCGCCGTCGCGCGGAGTGAAGACAAATTGTCCATTATCAAGCAGGACTATTTCTATGGGATCGGTCAGATAAGGCTTGAGGCCGTGCTCTTCCAGAGCCAGTTCTTTGACGACTTCCTGGCGCAGCATGCCATAGTAAGAAGCGACTGAGGAGACCTTTATTTTCGGTGCTTTTTTAAATGGGCGCTCAGTGATGCACAATCCGCCTAAGTCGCCGCTTTTTTCAAATACACTGACCGCAAATCCGGCCTTGCTCAGGTAGGCAGCACACGTCAGTCCATTGTGGCCGGCTCCGATGATAGCGGCTGTTTTCATCTAGCCCACAGCTCCTTCCAGCACGGCAATAAAATGATCTACTTCTTCCCTGGAATTGTAGAGATGCATGCTGACGCGGACATATTCTTCGGATTTGTCTTTGGCGTAGGTGCAATGATCGCCGGCGCGGACAAAAATATTTTCTTCGTCGAGGACAAAGCTCAAATCGAGATTAGAGAGTTGCTCGAAGCGGAAGGAAATGATGCCAAATCCCGCCTCGCAGCGGCAAATGCCCATGCCGGGAGCAAAGACTATTCCGGGTAGATTTACCAATTTACCGTAGAGATAAACTGTCAAATCGCTTACATGACTTTCGATGGCATCCTGGCCAATTGATTCTATTAAGTCTACTGCTTTGCCCAGGGACAGGATGCCGGGGATATTTTGCGTGCCGGCTTCCAGAAGCTCAGCTGTGCTTTTGTGATTGAAAACCAGGCCGTTTCCCTCGGGCGTGGCTTCGCTCTTACCGCCCAGTTTGACGGGTCTGAGAGTGTCTTTCACCCGGGGGCTGACCCAGAGGCCGCCAGTACCTGTGGTGGCAAACATTTTGTGGCCGCTAAAAGAAAGGAAGTCGACATTGAGGGCGGCGACATCGACTTTTATGTGGCCAACACTCTGGCTGGCGTCGAGGGAGATCAGCACTTTGTCGCCAACTATCTCGCGGATCTCGGGCACTTCCATATCCAGGCCAAAAACATGGTGGATATGCGTCATGGCTAGAAGGCGGGTGCGAGCACTGACCTGTTCTTTGATGCTCTTGAGGTCGTAGTCGCCCACTTCGTGTATGCCGAATGTCTTTATATGAATAGTCTTGCCCTGGGCGGCGAGTATGTCTTTGATGTTGTACCAGGGCAGCACCGCCGACTTATGGTCACGCGGGCAAAGCATGATTTCGTCGCCGTCCTGAAGATTTAGTAGTCCCCAGGCCAGGGCTACGGTGTTGAGACTTTCGGTGGCACCACTGGTGAAGGCAAGATCCTCGGGCTGCGCGCCGATAAATTTCGCCAGCTTAGCTCTGCTTTCGCTTATCGCTTTGTCCAGCTGTGTGGACCAGCTATAAGCGGCACGTCCGGCGTTGGCACATTGCTCGGTGTGGTAGCGGCTGACTTCATCCAGTACGACCAGAGGCTTCTGGCTGGTGGAGGCGTTGTCGAAGTAGATAAGCTCGGGGTGTTTTTCAAAGATGGGGAATTTTGCCCGCAGCGAAGCCGGATCAAGCTTGGTGCTTCCGGACTTCGGCAGTGAACATTGCATCTTTTACAAGCCTCTTAGCTATCAGGACTTGCTGCCCACGAGCAGTTTGCGGCCGCCTGTCACTTTGGATTTTTCCATTGTCTTCTCCGCGTCTCTCCAGGCGACGAAGCCGCCGGCCAGACTGTGGCAGTCTATTTCTTTGGCTTTGAAGTGAGCGGCGAAGCGTTTGGAGACTTCGCCTGTGGGACAGACGAGGATGACCTTCTGGCTTGAGCCGAAGGGCACACCCATGTCGGCGATGTCTTCCAGGTTGTCGGCAGGGATGTTAATTGAGCCGGGGATGCGCGAAGCTTTGAAAGCCAGGGCACCGCGCATGTCGACGATAACCGGTTTGTCCGCTTTGGCGATCAGAGTCTCGAGTTCGTCGACGTCGACTTCCGGAGCTTTGTCGATATCTGCCTGACTGACGGCTTTGATCGTGTCTTTTTTGACGGCCAGGCCGAAAAGTTCAGGGCGATTCTTTTGCAGGTAAGAGATGTACCATTCGATACGGTCACAGACGATGAATACGGCGTTGTGCTTTTTGGTCAATTTGGCATCGATCGGTTGCAGATATTTGATCGCCGCCGCCAGTGAGCCGCCGCCTGTAGGTCCGGCCAGAATGCCGCATTTTTTGACCATCAGAAGCATGGCGTCAATTGATTCATCCATTGAAACTTCGATGATATCGTCGTAGAAGTCTTTGCGGAAAAGACCGACTTCGTACATTTCGTCAACATTTCTGATACCGGGCAAAAGATGGCCCTTGGAAGCGATAACACCGATATTTTTCAGGTCTTTGTTTTGTTCTTTGAGGTAGGTACCGGAGCCTCTAGTGGAGCCGGTTGTACCCAAACCGCCGATGAAGTAGTCGACTTCACCCATACCGGCGGCTTTCAAATCATCGTGGATTTCTTTGCCGGTTGAATGATAGTGGGCGTCGATATTTTTTTCGTTGGTGTACTGAGATGTGTGGAAATATTTGCCAGGGTTGGCGCTCATCATTTGTTCGATAAAAGTGATGGGATCGTTGGGATCAGTTGGGTCCGGACATTCGGACAGTCCCGGCAACTCATCTACGTCGGCGCCTAAGAGTTGTAAGACTTGTTTGACTTCGCGCACTTTGATGCGGTTGGTGACGATTTTAAAAGGGACGCCGTAAACCGAGCAGACCAACTGCATCGCCTTAGCCATGTTGCCCGATGACGATTCGATAACAGTCTTGCCTTCGGCGGCAATTTGTTCGATATCGTCTTTGAGCACGTTCCAGGCGCTCTTGTCTTTGACAGAGCCGAATGGATTGAGCAACTCCAGCTTGGCAAAAAGATTGATATTTTTCAGCCCATGCACCGACTGCGGTATTTCAAATAGCGGTGTATTGCCTATTAGTTCGCTGACATGTCTGACGAGCATTTTCTATTATCTCCAGGTGGTCTTTTTATTAGAACGGTACGTATTGATCGTCCATTGTCCAGTTTAACTTGCCGTCTCTTTCTACGACGGCAACTTTCTGGGCGATGGGATGCATGATTGATGTTGTGGCCGAAAAATCCATGAAATATCCGGCAGTATTGACGAAGATTACAAGGTCGCCTTCTTCGGGTAGTTTGTCGAGATAGGTCAGATGGCGATAGATGAGGTCGCTTTCCAGGCAGAGCTTGCCGGCGAAGAATACGCCAATAGTTTCTTTATTCTCTTTTTTGTCGTCGTCTTTTTTATCGATTTGCTTTGCAGAGCTGTCTTTCATGCTCACGATTATAGGATCGACAAATATTTCCT
>Ga0105248_10005753_pt1 | contig 13621 bp, 10 predicted proteins | sample KBSS34metaG_FD_81524 | JGI IMG/M metagenome (GOLD analysis project Ga0105248, IMG submission 81524) | Switchgrass rhizosphere microbial communities from Kellogg Biological Station, Michigan, USA - KBS S3-4 metaG | ecosystem: Host-associated > Plants > Roots > Rhizosphere > Soil | place... | reverse complement strand
TTGCGTTCCCCTGTCGGACTGGCCGTAACTCACGATGGCTTTATCTACGTAACAGAATTTGATCGTGGAACAGTGGTACAAATCTCACCCGATCGTAAGGCGTGTGTGCTTGCCGGCAGAAACTCAGGTTACGCTGAGGGACCCGCGCACGAAGCACGTTTTAACCACCCGGCTGGTATCGCGGTCGATCCCAAAGGTAGTGTTGTAGTTGCTGATTCTGCGAACTACCTTGTGCGAAAGATATCGCCTTCTATCAATGTTCCCCAGGCGCAAACAACTGAATCACTGCCACGTCTGACTCGTGAGACGCTGGGTCTAAACAACCTTCTCTGGCCGCTCGATCCGCAGGATCGTCCTCATGAAGTGGTGGCGACTATGGGTGAAGTGCGCGGGAGCTTTGATTCCACAGATAGTCGCGATCATTTGCACAGTGGTCTTGATGTGTCGGGTGCTTATGGAGATGTGGTGCGAGCCATCCGGCCAGAGAAGGTGGCAAGTCCGCTACCGAATTGGGGCTTGAATGAGTTGTCAGAAGGACTGCGTGTCAATGTGATCTCCTACATCCATATGCAGGTCGGCCGCGATAAAGACGGGAACCTATTTAATGATGCACGCTTTAGCGCGATGAAGAGTGACGACGGTAAACTCACAAAAATTCGGATCAAGCGTGGCGCCCGTTTTCAAACAGGAGATGCGCTCGGCACAGTGAATCGAATGTATCACGTGCACTTGATTGTTGGACCGTCAGGAGGAGAGGTTAATCCACTTTTGCTATCGCCCATTGGTTTTAAGGACACCATCGCGCCGACAATTGAGAAGGACGGAATTCAAATCTTCGACGAGCGAGGTACTCGATTGATCGCGCAGGATCACGGCCGACTTATCGTTCGTGGCCGAGTCAGTGTTGTGGTGGATGCTTTTGATCGCACCGATATGAATAGCGATCGCCGACGTCTCGGTCTCTACTCAGTGGGATATCAACTACTCCAGCAATCGAACGCAGCTCCTGTTTTCCCTTCGCCGCAAATGAATATTCTATTCAACCGGCTTCCGCCGGAAGATAACGCAACGAAGGTGGCGTACGCGGGCGACAGCGGGATCACTGTCTATGGAAGTAAGGAGACACGTTTTCTCTATCAGATTACAAATACGGTTCGCGATGGACATGCGACCACAGGTTTGTGGGATACGTCGTCGTTGACCAAAGGTGATTACATCTTAAGGATTATTGCGGCGGACTATTCTGGAAACGAAGCACAGGAGAATCGCGATTTGTTGATTACGATAAAGTAAGGCGGAAAGATGAAGAAGGAAGAACTTAAAGACATTAGGTACTCAATGACCAATGAAAACGACCAAGTCGATTTACCTATTTGAGAGTAAGTTCTTCATCCTTCCACTGAATCCTTACTTCGCCTCCGCCGCTTTCTTCAACTCTTCAATATCAATCTTCTTCATCTGCATCATCGCCTTCATGACTCGCTGAGATTTTTGTTCGTCAGGGTCCTGGATTAGTTCTAACAAAATCTCAGGCGTAATTTGCCACGACAGGCCGAACTTGTCTTTGAGCCATCCACATTCAACCTTTTCTCCGCCGTCAGAAAGTTTTTCCCAGAAGTAGTCGACTTCCTCCTGGGTTTTGCAGTGCACCACTAAAGAAACTGCTTCGGTGAACTTGAAGTTTGGTCCACCGTTGAGCGCGGTGAATCTTTCACCGTCGAGTTCGAAGTCGACAATCATGATCGTTCCTTTGGGGCCTGGCCCAAGATCTCCGTAGCGAGCAGCGTTTAGAATTCTCGAATTCTTGAATACGGAAACATAGAAGTTTGCTGCTTCTTCGGCGTTGTTATCGAACCATAGAAACGTTGTGATCTTTTGCGTATGTGGTTGGTAACGTTGATCTCGCGCAGGCGTGGCGACAGCTCCAGTCTTCGGCGTGTTCGAGGACATGTCTTCATTTCTCCTTCTTAAAGATTGCATTCTGATTGATTGTTTGTTGGCGAGCTGTTGGGGAGAGGTGCCTCCAACTCAACCAGCCCAAGCAGGGGACCGATAGAGACATGTTGACAGTTCTGTTTGTAGAAAGTTTGTCGGCATGGAATGTCGTCTAAGTTCCTTCGACTGCTATCATCCACTCATGAACTTGCCTGTCAATCCTCCACTTCTCCCGATGCTCGCCAAACGAGTTAGCGAATTACCTACCGCTGGTTCATGGATTTTTGAACCAAAGTGGGATGGGTTCCGTGCGCTCGTGTTTCGAGACGGTGATGACATTCTTATTCAGAGTCGTGACGAAAAGCCTCTGAACCGGTACTTCCCTGAACTGGTCGAGCCGCTAATTTCTCAGCTCCCGGGACGTTGCGTGCTGGATGGAGAAGTGGTTCTCGCACGCGATGGATCGCTTGATTTTGACGCTTTGCAGCTACGTATTCATCCGGCGGCCTCGCGCGTGAAAATGCTTTCTGAACAAATGCCGGCGTCTATTGTTTTCTTCGATTTGTTGGCAGAAGGTGAGTCGGACTTAAGAAGCGTCCCATTTGAAAAGCGACGCAAGAAAATGGAAAAGATATTCAAGTTAGCATCCCCACCGATTCACTTAACGCCGGCGACTAGTGAACTGGATATTGCGTCTGACTGGTTTCGTCGTTTCGAAGGCGCAGGTCTCGATGGCGTTGTTGCTAAACCAACAATTGGAACTTACGAGTCAAACAAGCGCGTCATGCTCAAGGTCAAACACGAACGCGATTGCGATTGCGTTGTTGCTGGCTTCCGCTGGCACAAGAAAGGGGCGGGAACTTCTGTAGGTTCGCTGTTGTTGGGATTGTTTGACGACTCAGGAGACTTACACCACGTTGGAGTTTGCGCGAGTTTCACAGATAAGAAGCGCGAGGAACTCGTTGACTTCCTTAAGCCGTATCGCAAGAACGCGCTCGACAAACATCCCTGGAAGAGTTGGGCCACGGCAGAGTTTGAAAGCGCTCGACGAATTCCCGGTGCGCAAAGTCGTTGGAGCCAGGGCAAAGATTTATCGTGGGAACCTCTACGACCTGAACTGGTCGTTGAGGTTGCTTATGATCACATGCAGGGAAGTCGGTTCAGGCACACTGCGCAATTTCGACGTTGGCGCACAGACAAGAAGCCTGGCGACTGCACGTATGAGCAACTTGAGGTAGTGCCACCACAGGAGCTGTCAGAGATTTTTGGCAAGTAGGAGTTGGGACTTTGAGGTTTGTTTTCACTCCACCAGGAGTGACATGTTTACAGCCACGGTTCCACCTCCCTCCGGCGCCTGCGGCGAAACGATTTTTTCTGTGTCGGTGCTATAAACATTTCACTCCTAACTGAGTGAAGCCAAAGCGCCGGGTTCAAAGTCCTAAGCACAAAGCTCAAAATTAGAATACCAAAGTCCCAAGACCAGCCGCCTATTTCTTCCCTCGCTCCTTTGCTCTCCATTCTCTCCACTCGCGCGTGGGGTCATCATCAGGATCTGGCGTCTCTTGTTTTGGCCGCAACTCTTCCGGAACGTTTCGCAGATTTACCCTGATGCGAGTCCATGTCGAAGAGCGCCCGCGCATCGTGTCGATCAGCACATCGTCAATTGCGAGTAGTTTGGCAACCTTGCGATGCTTTCGTTTCCAGCGGTCCAGGCCTTCGAGAGCCGCTTTTTTGTCCGGTGAATTTGCGATGACGAGGAGCGGCATTTTCACACGGGGAGTCTTTGCTGTTGCCTTCGCTCGTGATGGTGCGACGCGCGTGCCTTCGCCTTCCATCTTGCGAAAATGCGGTGGCCATGGTGCATCGCCGAGTCCTTCCGCCTCATCTCTCTGAGCTAAGTCCAACAATTTCTGGAGTGACCCGGCGTTGTTATCCATTTCCTCATGAGGATCACCGATCTCTGCAAAGCGTTTCGGTACGGTGAGCACAGTGAAGTCGGCTGGATCACACTGAGCTACTTCATCCCATCGCAACGGTGTGGACACACGCGCGTCCGGAAGCGGTCGTACGGAGTAAGCCGAACAGGTAGTGCGATCCTTCGCGTTCTGGTTGTAGTCGAGGAAGACTCCATGACGCTCTTCCTTCCACCACTTCGATGTCGCTAGTGTTGGCAGGCGTCTCTCGACGGCTCGCGATAAAGCGAGTGCCGCACGACGGACTTCAACAAACGACCAGCGTGGTTCAATTCTGACGTTTACGTGAATGCCACGCGAACCACTGGTCTTTGGCCATCCACGCAATCCAAGTTCTTCGAGTAACGCTTCAACCTCGAGTGCAACGCGTCGCACATCATCCCAGTCCACACCCGGACCTGGATCAAGATCGACGCGCAATTCATCGGGGTAATCGAGAGCGCCGGCCCGCACTGGGTGTGGATGAAGCTCGATACAGCCCAGGTTCACAATCCACGCCAGACCCGCAGCGTCGTCGACAACGACTTCCTCGGCAGTGCGTCCCGATGGGAATGATAGAGTCGCAGTACGTAACCAATCAGGTGTGTTAGTGGGGGCCCGTTTCTGATAGAAGGCCGGGGATTCGGCGCCGTCAACAAAGCGCTTGAGCACGATCGGACGATCTCGAATTCCGTTAATCGCTCCAGGCGCGACTGATAGGTAGTATCGAACCAGTTCCAGTTTTGTCAGTTTTGTTCCGGCAGAGAAGTAAAGCTTGTCAGGATTGCTCACCCGGACATCGTGGCCATCAATCGAAAGAACTTCAGCTGCGTCGTTGTTTTTCACGGCTAAAGGCTAGCATGGCAACTCGATTTCTGAGGAGGTTGGATGCTTGAGAACGCAGTCGTCCTCACCCGCCTTTTTAGCACTGACATTTGATTCTTTCTTCTACACCAATCTGCGTGTACTCTTTGCTTCATGCGTGAAGTCAATCGAAGCTTAATCGTGGTGAAGCCAAAACAGCTCTTTCTCGACTGGATCAAATCTGTCGAACCCCAGGATGACATTACGCTCGATTCCTTACATGATGACGCTAGTGCTTATTTAATCCCTGAATGGTTAGATTTTGATGATCGTCCACAAATTGTAAGCTGGTGCTCTGAGTACGTCTTCGAGATAGAGCTATGGAGTTGGTACACGGATGAGACCCTTTGGCCCAAGACAAGGGACTCTGAAACGTTTAGTTCGTGGTTCGAAGTCGAATTCCATAGTCTCGTTCTTGATTTGGACCACGAAGAACCCCTTGAACACGTCGACTACGACTCCGATCTCGATGACGATATCGTGATCGATCCGAACTCAAACGGACACTAACCCCCGGACAGTAATGCAGTTTCAGTGGGTTTTTCTCTTTGCGTCTCCGTGTCTCCGTGACTCTGTGTTGAAGAACGACTCTTGAACTACCACAGAGTCACGGAGACACAGAGACGCAAAGAGAAAAACCAACTAGGTCGACATACAATCCCGAAACCAACTCAGCAATAGTGATGAACGTCGACGAGTATCTAAAGCGAATTCGTTACACCGGAAGCTCGGGAATCAACGCAGAGACTTTGCGCAATCTCCAGCTAGCTCATCTCCGGAACGTACCTTTCGAGAATCTCTCTATCCATGCGGGCGAGCCTATCGTTCTAAACGACGAGGCGTTGTTCGCTAAAATCGTCAGCAAACGGCGTGGTGGGTTTTGTTACGAACTCAACGGCTTGTTCTCCTGGTTGCTGCGAACTATTGGTTTCGACGTGTGCATGCTGGCCGCAGAAGTTGCGAATCGTGAAGGCGGCTATGGTCCCGAGTTTGATCATATGGCACTCATGGTCAACCTTGACGAGCGCTGGTTAGCAGATGTGGGTTTCGGCGATTCGTTTGTCGAACCTCTCCTGCTTGATGAGGACGGTATTCAGCAGCAGGGAACACAAGCCTTTCGAATCATTAGCGACGACTCTCATTTGATTGTGATGCGTCGCGATACCGATCAAGAGTGGAAACCCCAGTATCGTTTCACACTGCAGACCTACAACTATGCTGACTACGAAGAGATGTGCCGTTTTCATCAGACGTCATCGGAGTCGCACTTTACCAGGTCACCTATTTGTTCGCTTGCAACGGCAGACGGCAGGATTACTCTGAGCGGGATGCGATTGATTACTACTTCTAAGCACGAACGCGATGAACGGGATCTAACAAGCGAAGATGAGTTTGAGAGTGTGCTGAAGGATCAGTTTGGAATCGTGATGACTAGATAAGACTAGTTAAACCGCCTGAACATCCACAGATTACGAAGATTACGCAGATTTCCGTTAAAGAAAAGAAGTATCCAACCGTCTAAAAGTGAATCTGCGTAGCAAACCAACAACTTCTTGTTTTCGTAGCAAGAATTACAGAGCCAGGAGCAGCGAAGCGACTGGACGCCAGAGAGAAGAACACCTATGGGAATCAAGTGACTACCTCTTGCGTGCAGTCGCTTCGCTGCTGTTTCTGTGTATCTGAGGCGCGTCCTCAAGATTATTATTTGGTTGCGACCTAAGCCATCGGCGTAATCTGCGGATAACGTTTTTCGATCTCACGGCCACTGAATCACTTTTGGCTTGGGCGCCGGCGTGGGTTTCACGGGCGCGACTAATTGGGGACTCGCAGCAGGATTCGGTTTTGATTTGACCGCGGCATCGGTTGCATTAACTGCGTTCTTGGTCTCGCTACTGATGGCATTCGATTCGCCCGTTCCCAGTAGTGCTTTTGGTTTTGTGGCCGAGCCCGGCGGCACCGACGTTGTCGTTAGCGATGTCGTAGCCGCTGCCGTCACACTGGCAACGCGAGTGGGTTTTCTGACGATGCTCTTCCTTACTGTCGTAGTTGGCTGAGCTACGTTGTTGTCTACTCCCTGCGAAGTCGGTTGAATGACCGCTGCATTTGTCATAGTTGCCGCAGCGCTCGGAATTGCCTTAGTGGTGTCAACCGTCGTGCGCCTGGCTGTCACCGGCACAGACTTCTTTGCAGGCACATCGGGCTCCGCAAATACTGCCGCTACTTTTTGAGGGAGATGGAATCTCCACGCTGCCAGGGAAACACCCGAGGTTAGCAGAATGGCTACAACGACCATGAACAAATTCTTGTTTGCCAATCTACCTACAAGCGCTTCTGCGGGTTTGAAATGCTCTTCAGAAACTGGATGAACCAGTTCCCAAATCTCCGGCGGTGGTTTTAGAGTTCTTGCAGACGAATGGCCCGCAGTATGTTCGTGTTGGAACTCATCGAACGCATCCAGGTATGATGATTTGTCGCTTGCAATCGGTCTTCTGATAGGAGCGGACATTTTTACCACCTACACTTTCAATTGATTACTGTGATTCTGTCGCCGGGCTGAATTAAGGGGTCCTGCACTTTTCCCATTTCGATATCTTTAAGCTGATAACGCGTAACGGCGAGAAATCCCTTCCCATCGTCTCGTCCAACACGCACTTCTCTGGGTACGCCTATCGCACCACCTGCCGTGATAATCGCTTGCGTAAGTGTTAACCCACGTCGAAATACTTTCTCGCCGGGCGCTTTCACTTCACCGCTCACATAAAAGAATTGCGTTGCGTGCGGTTGGAGAGTTATTACGTCGGCTGGGTGTACAAACAGATTCATGTCGGCAGACGCGAGATCAACCGTGAACGTCTGACCTGTTTCATTTCGTACTACGATCGCTCGCTCTGCCTCAGGCAAAGGTTGGGCGTCAGCGACAACGACGGAGAGAGGAATTGCTTCTCGTTGTAGAATTTTTGGTCCTGGTTCTTTTACCAGACCACTAACCATGATGACGTGACTTACGTAATCCTGAACTTCAATCGACACCTTTGCGTTGTTCGTGGGCGCTCGGAGCTTCAAAGCACTCTCGAAACTTGCAGCGATGTCCTCCACCGTTAGACCAACGACTTTCAGAGGCTCTGAAAGTTTTGGATGCTCGAGCAATCCGCCTGACGTCACCGCAAGAGCCGTCGACTCTGTCGCGCCATCACCCAAATGAACATTGAGTACATCGCCAGGGCCAACACGGTAAAGTTTGGTTAGTGACGACTCATTCGGGATTTCGGTTGTTGTTGCTGGTGTTGAATAGACATGGCTCGCGTTACTCGAGTCGGTAACCTTCGTTGGTTCCTTACGATCCTGCTCGACCATCGACCTCGATAGGTCGAGTTGCTTGCGCGCATCTTTATCCTTGGGATTCAGTTCGAGGGCCCGTTCGAGTGATTGGACAGATTTGTCCCATTCCTTGAGATCGAAGTAGGCATGCCCGAGACTTCGATAGGCATCTGCATAGTCAGGTCTCAACTTGATCGCACGTTGGAACAGTTCAGCAGCCTGGGAATAGAGACCTGCGTTGCCATACTCGACGCCCGCTTTGTATACCTTCTTTGCTTCAGCTTTGGCTTCCGAAGAACCGACGGGAAGATCGGTTTCATCCGCCAATTGTTCAGCGGGATCGGTGAGCGTGCGCGGCCTGGTTTGCTGGCTCGTCAACTTCGCAGAGATAGGAGTAACGGCGAGAAGGGTTACTGCCGAGCCTAGAAGCAGCGCCCTGAGGATGGAGAAGCCGGTGCACATTTCGACTGGCCAGTTCGAATATTATCGGGGGAGACGCGGGACAAAAACCGCGCAGGCAAAACACGATGTGGGCTTGTAACGTGTGGGTGTTTTATAGCATGTCTGGTTTCTCATTGCCAGTTTGTGATGTGCCTGGCGATATCGCGGCGCGTCTATCAGCGACACTCGTACTAGCGGCCGAATTGGTTTCACAACCACTCCGTACCGCGAAGCAATACTGACTTTGCTGGTGTTGCCTTAGGGTTTGCTGGCAACGCATATTCTTCACCGCGCCTCCTAATAGCGACCCCACAAACGATGTCCCCTTTAAGCAACATTTTTGACAAGAAACCGGTCTAGTTTGTGTGGGTAAAGGAAGAACCAGAATGGGCCTTGCCGGGCGACGCAAGTGCAACCAGATTAGGTTGCTCTTTTTGATTTTTAAGACTTTATCCGTAATGGTTGCATGTGTCTGTGTATTGCATGCCCAGGATCAGCAAGAAGGTCAGCCTCGGAATATTGAGCGCTCAAGCCAAACGACCGCCTTACCTCCACCGCCGGGCGCGGATAGCCTTCGCTCTTCCTCATCACTAGTTAGACAACAAAATCTCCCTGGGGCTGCAAAAGTGTCCCCAGCGCCGGCGCAGCTATCACTGACTGACGCTATTCGTCTTGCAATCTCAAACAACCTTGCCACGTTGCTCGCTCAGGAACAGAGACGAACGGCAAAAGGTGTAACACAAGAGGCGAGGTCCGCACTTTTACCAAACATCTCAGCCAGTGCTTACCAGGCAAGCCTCACTGAGAATCTCGCGGCGCTTGGCTTCCAACCGGGAACGTTCCCTGGAATCACGCGCGCCTTCATTGGTCCGTTCAACAATTTCGACGCGAGGGCTCGCCTCGTACAAAACATCCTGGACCTCAGCGCTATCAGGAACTATCAGTCTAGTCTCAAAGGTGAACGCATCGCAGAGTTTCAGCAACAGCTAGCACGCGAGCAGGTATCAGAAGCGACGGCCATTACGTATCTTGAAGCACTACGAAGCGATCGAAATGTTGCTGCCGCACAGGCAAATGTCGACTTAGCCACAGTCCTTTTTCAACTTGCTCAGGACCAACATACCGCAGGAGTTGCAACTGGTGTTGACGTAACCAGGGCCGAAACACGGCTGGCCCAGGAACGTGTAGGTTTGGCCCAGGCGCAGACCGTCTCCGAACAAGCGCATCTCGATTTGCAACGTGTTATCGGCGTGCCGCTCGGATCACCGCTGCTACTTACTGATGCCCTCGCGTTTACACCAGAGCAGTTGCCGCAACCCGACACAGCAGTCTCCGACGCGTTATCTCACCGCGCTGAGGTACTGATCTCAGAGACGCAAGTAAGCATGCTGAGTCTTGAACGAAAGGCCGTTAAGGGTGAGCTTCTGCCGTCGTTGCAGTTTGTTGGTGACTACGGTGTGAGTGGAATCACGCCGACTGACACAGCATTGCCGACTAGACGTGTTGCTCTTCAATTAAACGTCCCGGTTTTCAACGGGGGGTTGACACTTGGGCGTTTGACCGTTGCAACGAGCCGGGAGCGTGAGGCCCAGCTCCAGTTAGGTAGCGTTCGTGGTCAGGTTGAACAAGATGTACGCCTGGCTCTCTCAACTCTTCGCACGAGCGTTGAACGTGTGCGAGCAGCAGACCAGGCGTTTCAGCTGGCTCAGCGTGAGCTGGAAATGTCGCGTGACAGGTTTCGCGCGGGAGTCGGCGACAATCTCGAGGTGGTCAATGCGCAAACGTCGTTGGCTAATTCGAGAGCAGCCCAAGTTGAGGCACTAGCGATTTACAACGCTGCGCGACTGAATCTCGCGGCGTCGTTGGGAAGAGCGGAGAATTTTAGATGGTGATCTTTCTCTGCGTCACATCTGCAGCGCGAGGTTAGAGTGGGAAGTGTTTTTGGAGCCAATGTCGATGTCAGTACCGCCTGCTTTAGCGGGTGGGTTGCTTCAGTCTGCGTTGAATGAGTGACAGGGATTGGTGACCCACCCGTTACCGCGGGTGGTACTGACCACTAGAAGATCATGAGTACAGTTATCGAAGACGAAAAAGGTGAGGTTAAAGAGGAACCGCCGAGTGCTGAGCAACCTGCTCCACCGCACAAGGGCGTTGTCCTTAACGAGCATGGGGATCCGCTACCGCCTGTCGATATACCACAACACACGCGCAAGGTACCGCTTTACCGTCGTCCTGCTTTCCTTATCGCTGCTGTCATTGTGATCCTGGTTAGCGCGCTTCTAGGCACGCGTTACTGGCTATACGCGCGCAGTCATGAATCCACTGATGACGCCTTCATCGATGCACACATTACCCAGGTCAGTCCCAAGGTTTCCGGCTATGTAGTCAAGGTTTATTTCGACTCAAATCAGAAAGTGAATAAAGGGGATCTGCTTGCTGAAATTGATCCACGCGATTTCCAGGCTCGACTCGATCAGGCGAAGGCCGCACTCGCAGCCGGTGAGGCTCGCTTGAAGGAAGCTCGTACCGGAATTGAACTGAGTCGTGCAAATACCCGGGCAAATGTGCAGCAGGCCACAGGCACTGTGCACCAGGCTCGTGCAGGAGTTACGGTGTCCCGAGCCCAGGCTGCCGCTGACCAGACACGTGTTAGTCAGGCCGGCGCGACAGTCAATACTGCACAGGCGAACTTGCAGCAAGCACAAGCACAAGTGAATGCGGCGCAGGCCGAGGTCGTTCGAGCGGAGGCGGATGTAGCGCGTTATCAGGAGCTTTACAACAAAGACGAAGTTTCGCGACAACGTTTGGATCAGGCGGTTGCCACAGCAAAAACAGCAGATGCGCAACTTCGTGCCGCTGTCGATAAGGTTGCTGCTGCCCAATCTCAAGTTAGTGAGATGCTCGCGGCACACGACGCCAGTGCGGAGAACGCGCGCAAGGCTCAAGCCCAGATCGCTGCAGCTCAGGCACAGGTGCAGGAAGCACAAGGGCGCTTGGCCCAGGCCAACACTGGCACACAACAAGTCGCGGTTAGTGAAGCACAAGCTCAGTCAGCGGGCGCATCAATTGAACAACTGCAAGCTGCGGTTGCAGAGGCGGAACTCGAACTCTCCTACACCAAGATCTATGCGCCCGACACCGGCAGCGTCACACACAAGTCGGTGGAACCGGGAGCGCTGGTTCAATCGGGCCAGCCGTTGATGGCCATCGTTCCCGGCAATGTTTGGGTGACAGCAAACTTCAAAGAGAATCAAATCGGACGTATGCAACCGGGTCAACCTGTGGAGATAGTTGTCGATACTTATCCCGACAAAACTTTCAAAGGACATGTCGATAGTATCCAGGCCGGAACAGGTTCACGTTTCAGTTTGTTGCCGCCTGAAAACGCTACTGGTAATTACGTCAAGGTTGTGCAACGTGTGCCGGTGAAGATTGTATTTGACGAACCACCGGATCCGCGCCACATGCTCGCCCCAGGAATGTCCGTCGTGCCTGAGGTAAAAGTTAGGTGAGGTAGTGTGAGCGAATCACTGCGCGCTCGATTCAGTAAACGGCCATCGGAAGCTGCACCCGGTGTTTGGACTCCAAGCTTCAATCCGTGGCTGATAGCAATTGCTGTAATGCTGGCGACGTTTATGGAAGTGCTCGACACTTCTGTCGCCAACGTAGCTCTACCTCACATCGCCGGTAACCTCTCAGCCTCAACCGAAGAATCAACGTGGGTGTTGACCAGTTATCTGGTCTCGAATGCGATCATTCTTCCTGCAACAAATTGGCTGGGGCGCTATTTTGGTCGCAAGCGCTTCCTGATCATCTGCATCATTATCTTTACTGCTTCGTCTGCGCTTTGCGGGGCTGCAGCAAGTTTGGGCTTGTTGATTGTTGCTCGCATCCTTCAGGGAGCAGGAGGTGGAGCCTTGCAACCGATCGCGCAATCAGTCTTGATGGAAAGCTTTCCACCTGAGAAACGCGGTTCGGCCATGGCTGTATTTGGTATGGGTGTTGTTGTTGCACCGATCATTGGTCCAACACTTGGAGGTTGGATCACAGACAACTATTCCTGGCGTTGGATTTTCTACATCAATATTCCCATCGGCATTCTCGCTGTGTTCATGGCAAACATGTTCATCGAGGATCCGCCGTATATCCGCAATCAACGGCCTGGCAGAATCGACAGGCTGGGCTTTGCGCTCATGGCGATTGGCCTGGGGACTTTGCAACTTGTCCTCGACAAGGGCCAGGAAGAAGACTGGTTTGCTTCATCATTAATCACAGCAGCCTCGATCTTTGCAGTTGTAACTTTGGTAACCTTTGTAATTTGGGAGTTGAGCACGAAAGAACCGATTGTGGATCTTCGTGTCTTGAAGAATCGTAACTTCAGTGTCGGGACAAGCCTCATGACTATATTGGGTGTCGTTCTTTACGGGACAATTGCCCTGTTGCCTCTATTCCTACAGACCTTGCTTGGTTATCCGGCATTGCAGAGTGGGATGGCGGTAAGTCCACGTGGTTTTGGCTCCATCGCCTCGATGATTCTGGTAGGACGCTTAATCGGGAAGGTTGACGGGCGATACCTGGTGACGTTTGGATTCGTGGTGCTTGGCTATGCGACGTTGATGTTTAGTGATATCAACCTGACCATCTCTTCGAGCAGTATTGTTTGGCCTGGCATTATCAGCGGGTTTGCGATGGGCTTCATCTTCGTTCCACTCACAACGATGGCGATGGGAACATTACCCAACGAACAGATGGGAAACGCTTCGGGCGTGTTCAATTTGATGCGCAATACCGGCGGCAGTCTGGGAATTGCAGCGATGACGACAATGCTTTCCCGGGGCGGTCAAATTCATCAGGCGAACCTGGTGCAAAACGTTAATCCTTACAATCCGGTATTGCAGGAGAGGTTGCAGGGATTGGCGCAAGCTGGAGCGGCTCAGAATCAACAGGGCCTCGCTGCCATCTATGGAATGGTTACCAAGCAAGCGATGGTTTTGTCTTACATCGACAATTTTCGTCTGCTCGCGTTTCTGAGTTTTTTGTGTATACCTGCCGTGTTTCTGTTCAAACGCGTGAAGGCGAAGAAAGGTGCGGTCGCGATGCATTAGGATTAT
>Ga0105248_10005752_pt1 | contig 13622 bp, 11 predicted proteins | sample KBSS34metaG_FD_81524 | JGI IMG/M metagenome (GOLD analysis project Ga0105248, IMG submission 81524) | Switchgrass rhizosphere microbial communities from Kellogg Biological Station, Michigan, USA - KBS S3-4 metaG | ecosystem: Host-associated > Plants > Roots > Rhizosphere > Soil | place... | reverse complement strand
TTTCTTCAACATGTCATCTCTCCGATTTGGCGTGCAGCCTTGCGATGTACCGATCGGTCACCGCAGCCGACGTGAGACGTACATGGTGCAGGGGCGCGCACGACAACATCCCATGAAGATGGCGTGACGGCGCCGCGCGACGCTTGCAGGCAATTTTCCGACGCCATGAACATGGCATGGACCCCTGACGCAACCTCGACGAGTTTCCGCGCACTTTCAACCCTCCTATTCCCGTCGAAAGGTGATCCATGAAAAACTCAGTGAAAAAATCAATCCAATTGCCTGCCGCCGCGGCTGCTGCGCTGATGCTGTCGCTCGTCGCCGGCTCGCTGGCTCACGCGCAATCCGGACCTACGCCCCAGGAGCAGATGGCCTGCCGTTCGGATGCCGGAAAATTCTGTGCCGAACATGTCGGCAAGCCGCCGCAGATGAATGCCTGCCTGCGCGCGAACAAGGCGAAGCTGTCGGATGGCTGCCGCAAGGTGGTGGAATCGCACGGCGGGTAACGGACGACGGAACGGCTTGTACCGCTTCTTGTCCGCAATCACGTTCAAGCGAACGCTGGAGCGGGATGACCAATCAGAGAAAAGTCATCACGCTCCAGGCGCGCATCGTCAAAGGGTCGATCAATCATCCTGATCGAACAGCCTGATCCGCGGCATTTCCGGTCTCGCCCGCTCGGCGAACAGGTCCCTCGGCTCGGCTTCTTCCCGGATCCTGATTCGCCGCGGCTCGGTCACTTCGCGCACGCTGCTTTCAACCGCCTCCAGTTCCTGCTCGCGCGTCTGCTGGAAGCGGCGCTTGTCGGCCCAACGCTGGCGCCGCTCGGCGCGCCGCTTTTCAGCGTCCGCGCGTTTGATGTCGGCATCGCGGGCCCTGGCGAAGACGTCGCGTGGCGCGGCGGTCTTTTCATCGACCTGTTCAGTGGATTTTGCAGGTTGCGGCGGCGGCTGTATGGGCTGCGCTGCCGCTGCATTATTGGCGGTCTTCTCTTCAGCGCGGACATTATTGGCCGATGGCGCTACCGCCTCTCTTTGCTGCGTTTGCTGCTGCGGCTGCGGTGTTTGCTGTTGTGGCTGCGTTTGCTCCTGTACCGGCGCCGCAGCGGGGTTCGTCGCAGCCACATGCGGCACCGGCTCCGCGGGTGCCGTCGCGACGGTTATCGGTTCCGCCGACATCCTGCGTTCCAGCTTGGAGACCGCCTGCGTGGGCGGGTTGGTAACGTTCGCGGCGAGATAGCCACCGCCAAGACCAGCGCCAACCGCCACGATCACGGTTCCCACGCCTGCAAAATAAGCCGTCGATATCCGCATAATTCGGCTCCATCATTCACGCGGGCAACGCGTGGCATGGGCCGATGTTCCTGCACGGCAGTGTGAGGAAATTGGAACCGGCGGCGCTGCCATCGCAGCGCTCGCTGCTCAGATCATCGCGGCGACTTTTTCCAGGCCGATGATGCGCGCGAGAGAACGGACTTCGTTCTTCTGGTCTTCACGCAACTGGAACAGAAGCGGCATCGCCGCCGACTTCAACTGCTGGACTTCTGCGGATTCAGGATCGATCGGCACGCCCTGAGCATTCGGGTTGGCCTGCCGTCCCGCATGAATCTTGCGGGCGACGGCGCGCAGCGCGGTCTCCACTGGCGGCCAATAGGATTCCTGGGAGGCGGACAGTTTCAGGCGATCCTTGATTCCGGCGATCTGGCCGTCGCTCAGCAGCGCGTAATTCTTCTGCGGCTGCGGCTTGGCAGCGGCCTTCGGCTTCGGTGGCGCGACGGGCGACGATACGGAGGGGGCAGTCGACGCATCAGGCGCAACTTCCTTCGGCAGCCCGATGTCGGCGGGGGCAGTCGAGGCATAGGCCTGGCGCAACGGCTCGCTCAGCGCCACCGTGGTCTGCGGCGGCTCATAGGCGGCCAGCGCGTAGCTCACGACGGCCAGCCGGTCCTTCTTGTTTTCCTTGTTCGAAACCGGCGCCTGGACGGCAGCGGGCGTCTGGACAGAAGCAACAGAAGCAGAGGCCAGTTGAGGCAGCGCGGCGGGTATGCTGTCGCGACCGAGAATGGCGGTGGCGGCGGCGCCGACCACGAGAAAGCAGATCAGCGCGACGATTGTCATGGTTTTGGTCAAAAAGGTCTCCATTGCCGCCGACGTTTGGCCCTTTTGCCGAAAACTGTACGACAATTGAGGCGTTACGATGCCAATTTGAGCCGTAACGCGATCAAAAAGCAGGGGAAATCGTCCCGAAACAACCCGGAATCAGGCCAGCGCGGCCAATTCGTAGGCCTCCTGAATGTCGGCAACGATATCGGACGCCTCCCACAGAGCGTCGGGCTCGATCGCCTGCAGCGTGACGGTCCAGTTGTTCTTGCGGTTGCGGGGCATGCTGACGACGTCGAATTCGATGCCGCGGCACAGCGGATGGCGGTCGAGCGCAAACATCACCCGCCGCCTGATCTCCTCAAGGGTCGCTTGGGTTTTGCCAAAATACCGGTCCATATCCATTTTTGCGCCCCCTCGATTTGCCGTCCGTCCGGCCGTGGCGGCGGACCTTCCGCTGGGGCTATTGTTGCGGCTGATATGGTTAACGGCGCGTTAAGACTCGCAATGGCACGGGCCGGAACATTGAACGAACGGCGGAGCGGAACAGCCCGGCATGGCTGAAGCGATACCCCAGACGGAAACGGCCGCGACCGGGTCGTCGGTTCGCGCCGCGCTGGCGGCGGCCGTTGCGATTTCAGCTTTCACGCTGTCGATCGCGACCCTCGAACTGGCGATGGCGGACTGGCCGTCCGGCTTCGTTCTGCTCGGGGTCGTGCCGCTGGTGGCGCTCTTGTTCTTCGGCTGCATCGTTTGGTCGGCGACGCTGCTCCTGAAGATCCGTTCGGGCGGCGCGAAATTCGCCCTTCCTTTCCTGATCTGCGCGCTGACGCTCGCAGTTCTCGCCTACGCACCGCTGCAGCAGATCGCCCTCCAGCAGAATTTCGGCTGGCACCGGGAAGACCGCGAACGAATCGTGGTGCGGGTCGAAGCCGGCGAACTGAAACCCAACGTCGACTACAACAAGAACCTGATCGCGCTCGGCGACCGCGAGCCCAACGTTTCCGCAGGCGGCAACGACATCGTCGTCGATGAAACCGATGAAGGCACCTACGTGCTGTTTCTCACCTCGCGCGGCCTGAAGCACTATTTCACCGGCTTCCTGCGCGTGCCGCCGGGCGGCGATCCCAAAAAATTCTTCGAGTTCGAGGACAAGCCACCGAGCCAACTCGTCCGCTACGACAAGGACTGGTACTTCGTGGCGAACTAGGGCGATGGCTTGACGCGCATCGTCGCTTGCGGCCAGCCACCCGCGACGGTGCCGAGCGCGATGCCGCCGATGATCAGCGTCATCGCCAGGAACAGCGAGGGCTCGAGGGGCTCGTTCAGCATCACGGTGGCGCTGATGATCCCGAGCAGCGGCGTCGCCAGCAGGCACAGCGAGGTGGTGACGGCGGGCAGGCTCCGGTTCACCATCGTCATCGCCCAGTTGGCGAACGCCGTGCAGACGATTCCGCTATAGAGCATGAGGGCGGCGAGACGCGCGGTCCACACGATGTGCGGCGCGCCTTCCGTGATCCAGGCGATCGCCGAGAGCAGCGTGGCCGCCAGCAATACCTGCCAGAAGACGAGCTGGAAGGGCGTCGAAATCCATTTGTGCGCCCGGACATAGACAATGTTGGCGGCCCAGCAGAATGCTGCAAGCAGAATCAGGCCGCTGCCGAACAGCGCGTCACGGTCACCCCAGTTCAGCGTCTGCGGATTGAAAATGACCGCAAGCCCCGCAAGACCGCAGCCGATCCCGATCGCTCGCCGGCGCGTGATGTGCTCCGACAGGTACATGGCGGCGCCGATCGCGACCCATAGCGGCGTCGTATAGCCGAGCACGATCGCCCTGCCCGCCGGCACGAATTGCAGGCCGGCGGCGACCAGCGCCGAAAACGCCACCAGATGCAGGATCGAGGTGCAGAACACGACCGGCAGGTCGCCGCGTTTCGGGACGATGAATTGTCCCTGCGCCCACAACATCGGCGCCAGCGTCGCGGCGGCGATCATGCAGCGCAGCGCCGTGGCCCATAACGGCGGCACATCCTGCACGATCATCTTTGTCACCGGCCAGTTGGTCCCCCATGCGAGCACGACGCCGGCGAGCAGCACCGCCGCGCTGCGGGTTGAAAGTCCACTGGCCATGCCGAATACGTCCCATCCTGATGCGTTGCCACATTGCCTAGCCCCTGAACTGGCCCTAATGAAAGGACCAGTCTCGGTGATTTATTGGATCCAGTTATGGATGACCTGCTACCCGGCATGCTGCATCTGGTGCGCGACGGCGGAGAGACGCTGACGCGCCAGCTCACTGATCAGTTGCGAGGCCTGATCACCAAGGGCCGCCTCGCACCCGGCCAACGCCTGCCGTCGAGCCGTGAGCTTGCGCAATCGCTCGGCTTGTCGCGGAACACCGCTTCGTTTGCGATCGAGCAATTGGCCGCGGAGGGCTATGTCACCCTTTCCGCCGGCCGCCGTCCGGTCGTGGCCGAAGGCCTGTCGCTCGATAGCCGCAAGAGCTCACCGCGAAGCAGTCGCGGCGGAGGCGCGCGGATACGCGTGTCGGCCTGGGCGAGCAGCCTTCAACGGTCGATCTGGCCGCCGATTCATAAGGAACGGCCCCGTCCGTTTCAGCCGGGGCTGGCGGATGAGCGCGAGTTTCCGCACGATGAGTGGAGCCGTTGCCTGCGGCGCGCCGCGCGGAACGCTCCGCTACGCCGCGATCGCCCCATCAACCATCCGCCGCTGCAGGAAGCCTTGCTCAGGCATCTCGTGGTTCATCGCGGAATCAAGGCTGTGGCCAACCAGATCCTGTTCGTGCCCACAGCGCAAGCCGGCTTGACCTTGGTCGCCAATGCGCTGCTCGAACCGGGTGATCACGCCTGGGTCGAGAGCCCGGGCTACGGCGGCGCCAATGTCGCATTTCAGGCCGCCGGCGCCATCGTCTCCGGCATCCAGCTCGACTCGCAAGGCATGGCCATTTCCTCGCACAAGGAAACGCCCCGGCTGATCTTCGTCACCCCGTCGCACCAGTATCCGACCGGACGGCTGATGCCGATCGGCCGCCGTCTCGAACTCCTTCGTTTTGCCGAGACTGCAGGCGCCTGCATCATCGAGGACGACTATGACGGCGAATTCCATTATGAGGCGCGCCCGGTGGCCGCGCTGCAGGGGCTCGCGCCGTCGCCACGCGTATTCTATCTCGGCACCTTCTCGAAAGCGACCTACGCGGACATTCGCATTGGCTATGTCGTCGTGCCGGAGGCTCTGATCGACATCTTTGAACTCGCGCAACGGCAGATGGGAATACTGACCTCGATCACGATTCAGGATGCGCTCGCCGAATTCATCAATGCGGGCGCCTATCTCGGTCACATCAGAAGGATGACGCGTCTCTACAGGGGCCGACGTGATCGCATGCTGCAGGCCCTTGCCACCGAGACCGGCAACCGACTCGCGGTCGAAACTCCGGCCGGAGGCATGCAATTGCTGGCAAGATGCCGTCCCCAAACCAACGACCAGCAACTATCGGCGCGGCTGCTCGAGGCGGGTGTCGTCAGCCGGGCGCTGACGAGAATGCTGTACCATAAGACCGAAGAGCGAGGCCTGTTTCTCGGCTTCGCCGCCTGGAACGACAAGGAGATCGACCAGGCGGCGCGCATCCTGGGGCGGATCGTGCGCTAGGAAATACCAATGGCGTTTCGTCGCGAACTAGCCGGCCGCCCGCCTTGGCGTTGCGTTCGCGGTCACCTCGGCAGGCGCGGGCGCCGGTACCTGCATGAGAATGGTTTGAGCCGTGGGCGCGATTTCGACACCGCACTCCTGGAATCGTCGCTTCATGCGGCGGTTGAATTCCCGCTGCACCGGCCAGCGGCCGGCGTCGCTGCAGCGAATCTGGCCGACGATCGAGGCCATCGAGCCGTCGACCTTGTCGACGCCCCACAATTCGAGATCGCCGCGGATCAGGTGCTGGTACTCCGCCTCGCGCCGCATCTCGGCGACGATGTCCTTGAGGATCTGGCCGGCGCGGTCGGTGTCTTCCTTGTAGGACACGTTGACGCTGACGGCCGCGTTGCCGGCGCCGCGGCTTGAATTGGTGATCGTCGTTACCGCGCTGAACGGCACGATGTGCACCGAGCCGTCGCCGGAGCGCAGACGAAGGGTGCGGATCGATACGTTTTCCACCACGCCTGACAGGCCCGACAGCGTGACGTTGTCGCCGACCTGGACGGTGTTCTCCAGCAGCAGGAACAGCCCGGTGATGAGGTCCTGCACCAGCTTCTGCGAGCCGAAGCCGATGGCGATACCGACGATGCCGGCGCCGGCAAGCAGTGGCGCGACGTTGACGCCGATCTCGCTCAGCGCGGTGAGGCCAACGACAGTGATGATCACGCCCAACAACGCCGTTCGCAGCATCGGCTGAAACGTGCGCAGCCGCGCCGCACGCGCGTAATGGCCCTCGCGCGACAGCGCATTGATCTTGCGATCCAGCAGCGCATTGCTGATTTCCCAGATCGCCGCCGCCGCCAGCGCGGCAATCCCGACGGTCACCACCGCCGACAGCAAACGGCTGCCGATCTGGCCGCCATAGAACCAGACGACGGCGTCGACGCCCCAGACCTCCAGCAGCGCAACAAGGCCGATGAAGGCAATCACCGTCGAGACGATGTTGCGCAACAGCGGCAGATAGCGGTTGGCGCGGGTCTCCAGCCCCGGGAAGCGGCGCAGCAGATCCGGGCTGATGCGAAAGCCGCGGTCGATCAGGCTCAACACCAGGATGGTGGCAAGACGCATGACCAGCAGCACCGCGACGGTGCCGACGAAATACTGCAGCAGCAGCGAGTAGCCGTTGCGGATGTTCAGCGCCCAAACCGCCCACAATGCGAGGTCGAGCGCGATCGCAGGATAGTGCCAGAGACTGGCGACGCGATTGCGCGCTCTCGCCGCAGCGCCCTCGCGCCCGGCCGGCGCACGAATGGCGTCGGCGACGGGCTTCCGGCACTGCAGGATGACGACGACGATAAAGAGATGCACGACCAGCATCACCAGGCGCAGCACCGCCGCGTAGCCAGCGCGGTGCAGACCCAGCAGCAGCGCCACATTGGCGAAGGCGATGCCAGAAACCGCGACGGTGACGATGCGCCGCGCCCATATCTCGATATAGGCTGCGGTCTCGGCGCGAACGCGAAACAGGCCGAAAGGCCCGGCCAGCGCTCGCACAACACAAATCAGTCCACGTGACAATGCATAGGCGTTGACCACCGCGAGGATCACGAGCCGGGTGGTTGAGAGATCGCCGATCCCGGTGCCCAGCAGCATGGTGGCAATTCCGATGAAGACGAGGACCGGGAGCAATTCAAGTGCGAGACGCCCGAGCACGAAGGGCAGCCGGATCAGCGACTGCCAGGTGCGCGCCAGGCTGAGACGCCGCCGCTGCAGCGCGGGCGCGGCAGTGACGTCCGCCACGGAGGATGGCGGGTCGGCCGTGGCCAGCGTCTGCACCGGAGCACGCGCGGTTTGCGGAAGCCGCGCTTCGAGGAGCGCGACGGGTCGCTTGATCAGGCGGAAAACCAGCCACTCGGCAGCAAGCGCACAGATGAACACCAGCGCCAGCTTCCAGGCGATATCGAGCAATTGTTGATAGGCGGACGGATCGTTGGCGGTCCGCAGGAACCAATAGTAGAACGCCCGGTAGTGCGTCAGCGTCCGCGCCATGTCGGCGACCTCGCGCGAAATCTCGCCGACCTGCTCGGACACCGAAAGCAGGAGCTGCGCGCCAAGACTGTCCGCCGTGAGCGGTATCGCGGATTTCGGCTCAGGAGCTGCGGCCTGCGGTTGCGGCGAGGCATTGGCGATCGCGCGCAACGTCTCGATGACCTGCGCGCGCTTCTTGTCATCGGAGAGCGTCTCGAGCGCTCGCTTCGCCTGATCAGGCGAAAGCACGTCGGCCTTATCGGCGGCAGCGGCAACGGGGGTAGAGCCGGGCTGAGCGAAAGCCGGAACAACAAACAACAGGCTGGCGAAGAGAAGCAACGGCAGGAGTTTGAGCGACACGAAACCTCTTTGAAAAAAAATGCGCCCGACGGCGAAACCGGGATAGGCCTCGCCCTCGCGCGTGCGTCATGTCGGATCAGCCGTTTTCGCCCCCATCCTGTGTCGGAAGTTTGCCATAGCGACGGTTTTCTCTTGGCATTTCGCCCGGCATTTCCGCATCCCAAAAATGCCGCATCGCTCAATCGACGGGAACTTCGCAATCGCCGCAAAATGCGGGGCGAACGACCCTAATCGAATCTTACACGCGCGGCGGCCGCTTGATATTCCGCGAGCGTGCGCGCGACCATCTCATCGACGGTCAACACCTCGGTCACGCCCGAGACGGAATGGCCTGCGCTCCAGATATCCTTCCAGCGCTTTGGTCGGTTCTCGCGGGCGCCGATGTCGATATCCTTGCCGATATCGATCGCACCACGCTGCGGCAGATTATCCGGGTCGAGGCCGGCCGCCTCGATCGAGCGCCGCAGCATGTTGGTCTGCAGGCCCGTAAACGCCGTGGTCAGCAGGATATCGTCGGCCGTGCTGGCAACCAGCAACTGCTTGTATCTGACATCCGCCATGCTCTCGCGCGTGGCGATGAATTTTGTGCCCATATAGGCGAGATCGCAGCCGAGCGCCTCGGCCGCGCGAAGGGCGTGGCCGTCGTTGATGCCGCCCGCCAGCACCAGCGGCCCGTCGAAGAAGGCGCGCACCGCGCGCACGAACACGAACGGGTTGAGCCAGCCGGTCTGCCCGCCCGCGCCGGCCGTCAGCAGCACCAGCCCGTCGGCGCCCGCGGCAACCGCACGCTCGGCGTGGCGGATCGAGGCGACATCGGCAAACACCAGCGCACCGGCATCATGCAGCGGCCCGATCACCGGCGCCGGCGATCCGACAGAGGTAATCACCATCTCGGGCCGGTGCCGCAGCAGCACCCGCAGATCCTGCTCCAGCCGCGCGTTGGAGCGATGCACGATCAGGTTGGCGCACACCGGCGCCGATGGTTTACCGCTCGCATCGGCGTTTGCCTTCAACCTGATGTCGATATCCGTCAGCCACTCGTCCAGTTGTTCGGGACTGCGGCAGTTCACTGTCGGGAACGAGCCGATCACGCCATTGCGGCACGCGGCTACCACCAGGTCTGTGCCGGAGACAAGAAACATCGGTGCTGCGATCAGCGGCAGGCTGAGGCGGTCGCGAAAGCGCGCGAGGAGATCGATTGTTGGCAAAGTATTTCTTCCCGGCTTGAGCAGACTTCTTGTTGTGCTGGCGACTCTGTTTGACGCGTTTTCTTCACGCGAACCGGTATCCACTCCGCTCGAAAACGCTATAGTGCCGCCAACATTGGCACGAGCGAAGGCCAATTACAAAACAACGGGAGAAAACAATGAGCAATCCGCTCTATACGTTTCCGGCGGCGTGCGAGCAGACGTTGCGGGCGCTGGCGCGCTACCCCGAGCGGACGGCCTTCAGTTGGCCGGGCGGATCGATCACCTATCGCGGCGCGACCGACATGATCGGGCGCCTGCAAAGCATGTTCATGCAACTGGGTTTTGCGCCCGGCACCCGCGTCGCGTTTCTCACCGCCAACCGCGCCGACACCTGGTGCGCCGGCGTCGCCGCGCAATTGGCGCGGTTCGCGATCACCTGGCTGCATCCATTGGGATCGCTGGACGATCAACTGTTCCAGTTGGAGGATTCCGAAGCGCAGATGCTGGTGGTCGACGGCGTCACGTTCCGCGATCGCGGCGGCGAACTCGCCGCCAGGGCCACGGGCCTGAAAACCGTCTTCACGCTCGGGCCGGCCGATTACGGCGCTGATCTCTTGCAAACGATCGAGGCCGCCGGCAGCGCCACGCCCCGCAACTTCGCCGGGCCTGATGATATCGCCACGCTCAATTACACCGGCGGCACGACCGGAAAATCCAAGGGCGCGCTGCGTCATCACCGCGAATATGGCGGCTTCGCCAATGCGATCCTGGCCGACTTCGAAATTCCGGACACGCCGCGTTATCTGACGGTCGCGCCGATCAGCCATGTCGCGGGGACGAAAGTGCTGCCGACATTGATGCGCGGCGGCACCGTGCACATGCTGAAGGGTTTCGACCCCGAGGCCGTGTTCAAGACCATCGAGCGTGAGAAGATCAATTTCACGCTTTTCGTGCCGACGATGATCTACGTGATGCTGGATCATCCCGCGCTCGACAAGACCGATCTCTCCTCGCTCGAACTCCTGCTGTATGGCGCATCCGCGATGTCGCCGAGCCGTCTGGTCGAGGGCATCGAGCGGATCGGACCAGTGTTCTCGCAACTCTACGGCCAGACCGAATGCTATCCGGTGTCGGTGCTGCGGAAGCCCGACCACGATCCCAGGACGCCGGAGCTGTTTTTGTCCTGCGGATTCCCGATCGCCGCCTGTCAGGTCAAGATTCTCGACAATGACGACCAGGAAGTCGCGACCGGCGAGGCCGGCGAGATCTGCGTTCGCGCCGGCCACGTGATGGCCGAATACTGGAAGCGGCCGGACACCACGGCGGAGACGCTGAAGAGCGGCTGGCTGCACACCGGCGACATCGCGCGGGTCGACGAACGCGGCTACATGTTCATCCTCGACCGCAAGAAGGATATGATCGTCTCCGGCGGCTTCAACATTTTTCCACGCGAGGTCGAAGACGTGTTGTCGCAGCATGCCGACGTCGCGATGGTCGCCGTGGTTGGCGTGCCCGACGACAAATGGGGCGAGGCCGTCACCGCCGTAATCGTCGCACGCGAAGGTGCGCGGCCGAATGCGGATGAACTGATCAACCTCGTCAAGACGAAGAAGGGCTCGGCGCACGCGCCAAAACACATCAAGTTCGTCACCGAGCTTCCCATGACTGGCGTCGGCAAGGTCGACAAGAAAGTGCTGAAAGCGGGCTTCTGGACCGGCCGCGACCGGATGGTGGGATAACGCCGGCGTCTCACGCCAGCAATAGATCGAGCTGATCGCGCAACTGTTCCTGATGATAGGGCTTTGCCAGACGCGGCAGGTCGAGCTGCGTCCCTTCCGGCAATTCGGCATAACCGGTCGCCAGCAGGACCGGCAGCGACGGACGTACCTCGCGCGACGCCGCGGCCAGTTCCAGTCCGGTCATCCCGGGCATCATGTGGTCGGTCACCATCAGGTCGAGCGGCTGATCGCTCTTGAGGATGTCCAGCGCACGCTGGCCGGAATTGGCGCCGATCACCCGGTGGCCGAGGTCTTCCAGCATTTCCACCGTCGACATCGCGATCAGAGGGTCGTCGTCGACAAACAGGATGACCGCCTTGCGCTTGATCTTGTCCGCGACAGGCGCCGGACTTTCCGTTTCCGGCGCGACGGTGGCGACCGGTAACACCAGCGTCGCGCAGGTTCCTTTCCCGACGGTGCTTGTCAGTTGCAGCGTCCCGCCAAGCTGGACCGTAAGCCCATGCACCATGGACAATCCCAGTCCGGTGCCTTTCCCAACCTGCTTGGTCGAGAAGAACGGTTCGATCGCGCGCTTCAATGTTTCCGGTGACATTCCGCTTCCGGTATCCGCCACCGACAGCTTGAGGTATTTGCCCGGAGCCAACGCCGGATCGCGCTTCGCCTGGTACTCCGCCACGCCGATGTCGATCCTGCCGCCGTCGGGCATCGCGTCGCGGGCGTTGATGGCGAGATTGAGGATCGCAAGCTCGAGCTGGTTGGCATCGATCCTCGCCGGCGGCAGGCCCTGGGGAATATCGAGCCGCAGCTCCACGCGAGGGCCGAGCGAGCGTGCGAGCAGGTCGACCATGCCTTCGATCAGGGCGCGCAGATCGACCGATACCGCGCGCAAGTCCTGCTGGCGGGCGAATGCCAGCAACCGCTGGGTCAGAGCGGCGCCGCGCTCGGCCCCCTGGATGGCGCCTTCGACCAGCCGCTGCAGGCGAGGATCGTTCGGCAGGCGCTTGCGCAACAGATCGAGGTTACCCATCACCGCCATCAGCAGGTTGTTGAAATCGTGCGCGACACCGCCGGTAAGCTGGCCGATGGTCTCCATCTTCTGGGCCTGGCGCAGTTGCTCCTGCGCCTTTTCGCGGGCTGATACCGCCTTCATCAGATCGGCCGAACGTTCTTCGACGCGCTGCTCGAGGGTTGCCGTCAATTCCGCCAGCGCCGTGCGTTCGGCCGCCAGTTGTGCAACCAACGTTTCGCGCTCGATCTCGGCCGTCTTGCGCGCGGTGATGTCGGAACAGACACCCACCATTGACCGGATGCTGCCGTCCGGCCGGCGCACCGCGCGCGCACGTACTTCCACCCAGTGCTGCGAACCGTCCAGCCAGACATTGCGGTATTCGATGCTGTAATCCCCACCTGTCGCAATGGACTGATCCAGCACCGCAAGTCGCCGCGCCTTGTCGTCGGGATGAACCGCCGCCAGCAAATCCTGATAGGAGAACGGCTCACCCGGCTTTCTTCCGAAGAAGCCGATGCAGGTATCGGAAGCCTCCAGTTCGTAATCGGGCAGATGCAGTTCAAGCGCGCCGAGACGGCCGGCGCTGAGCGCCGTCTGCAGGAGATTTTCGCCTGCCGTCAGATCGGCGAGGATGGCTCTGGTCTCATACTGACGCCGCCTGCCGCGAATCGCCGAGCCGACGATGCTCACCAGCGTGGTCGGATGAAACGGCCGCTCCAGGAATGTGACGTTGCCGAGCGCCTCCCCGAGCCGCGCAGCATCGGGATTGCGCTCGGGACCGCCACCTTGATGCGTCAGCAGCACGATCGGAAAATCCGACCATGGCGGTTGATCATTGAGCCAGTTCACCAGGCCACGCAGATCCGCGGTCTTGATCGCCTCGTCGGCGATCACGGCGAGACCGGCGCCGCCCTCGATTTCGCTCAGCAGCGCCGGGAGATCGCCGCAAGCTTGCGCGTGGTAGCCTGCCTCGCGGATCAAGGCGGCGGCGACCGCAGCGTCGCGGCCCTTCGGCGCGAGAATGACGGCCCGCTCGGATGACGGACCGGCCTTCACGGCAGTTCATCCTCCAGCAAGGGTTTACTCTCGCCGACGTAGATCGGAACGCCTCGCAACACCCCCTGAAATCCATCGAGCGGCTCGCCGAGGGTGAGGCCGCGATTGTCGATGCGATATTCGCGTATCGTCGATTCGTGCGCACCGGTACGTTTCTTGATGATCGACAACGCGCGGCGGACGCTGCCGATCGCCTCGAAATAGCGCAGCAGGATCACGGTATCAGCAAGATACGTCACGTCGACCGGCGCTTTCATATCGCCGACCAAACCATGCTGCGCGACCGTCATGAAAGTCGCCGCCCCCTGGCGGTTGAGATATTGCAGCAACTCGTGCACATGCAGAATCAACGAATTCTCCTCAGGCATCGCCGCCTGATAACCGTTGAGGCTGTCGATCAGCACAGTCTTGACGCCGTTCTTGTCAACCCGATTGCGGACGCGGTGGGCGAATTCGCCGGGCGACAGTTCGGCGGCATCGACCTGCTCGA
>Ga0105248_10005749_pt1 | contig 13625 bp, 14 predicted proteins | sample KBSS34metaG_FD_81524 | JGI IMG/M metagenome (GOLD analysis project Ga0105248, IMG submission 81524) | Switchgrass rhizosphere microbial communities from Kellogg Biological Station, Michigan, USA - KBS S3-4 metaG | ecosystem: Host-associated > Plants > Roots > Rhizosphere > Soil | place... | reverse complement strand
ATCGCGCCCGACCACAGCGTGCGCATCACGATCAGCCGCAACGGCGCGGAACAGGAAATCACCGCCACCATGGGCAAACGCAAGAACTCGGCTTTCGCGCGAGATCTCTTTTCGCAAGAGCCGCGCGTCTGGAGCTGGGAAGGACCAGCCGCCGACAAATTCCGCGACAAGTTTAACGACCTGAACAAGCTGCACGACTTCCAGTGGAACAGCAATAACGATCTCGTCTTCGCGCTCGGCAACAGCCGCCGCATCGGCGTCAGCACGGTCGCCCTGACCAAACAGCTCGCTGATTACTTCGGCATCGCCGACGGCCGCGGCGTGTTGGTGACTTCCGTCGTCGAAGATGGACCATCAGCAAAAGCGGGCATCAAAGCGGGCGACGTGATCACGGCGGTTGAAGGTGAAGCGATCGACTCGCCGGGCGACATCGCGCGCGTCATCAACCGCAAGAAAGAAGGTGACATCTCGCTCACGGTGATTCGCAACAAGAGCCAGCAGACGTTTCGCGTGACGCCACGTGAAGGCGGTTTCACCGGTACGATGAGCCGCCCGCAAATGGGCCGGCAGATCGTCATTCCGCGCATCCAGTTTCCGGACATCGAGATCGCGATGCCGCGGATCACGATGCCCACGGTGCCATCGGTCAACATCAGCCTGCCGCCCATAAGAATCACTCCGCGAATCAGGCGCGCGCGCGGCGTTTACGGGCCGATCTAACTTCCCTAAATACCTCCGCTTGCGCCAACTGCTCGGGTTGTGTGATGATCCGAACTGATGAAAGCGGAATTAGAGAAGTTAATCGCTCTACAAAATCTGGACACAACGATACGAAGATTAGAAAAAGAGCTGGAAGCGATTCCCCAAAGGCGCGCCGAGATCGAAAACGAGTTCGATCAGCGCGCCTTTCAAATTAGAGCTCTGGAAAACCAGCGCGACGAGGCCCGGCACAATCGTAGCCGTCTCGAAAACGAAGTCATCGACCAGCGAACCCGCGCGGAGCGAGCCGAACGAAACCTGATGTCCTCGAAGAAGCAGGATGAGTACACGGCCGCCATTCGCGAAGCTGACGCCGCCCGCAAGCAGATCTCGACCCTCGAAACTCAAATCCTCGAACAGATGGAGAGCCTCGAGAAAGCCGAAGCTGCACTCAAAGAACGAGCGGACGAAATCGCCAGCCTCAACTCTGATCGCGAAGCACGTCTCAAGGCCTTCGACGAGGAAACTCAGAGACAATCGGAACAGCTAATCGTCTCGCGACGCGAGCGCGAGCAGGTGTTTGCGAATCTCCCGAAGGCGATGAGTACGATGTATTCGCGCATCAGCGCGCGCATTCGCGATGGCGTGGCGGTCGCCGCAGCTCGTAATCGTTCGTGTACGGCGTGTTTCATGTCGCTGAGGCCGCAAGTGATGGCGGAGATCCGGCGCGGCGAAGATATCATCACGTGTGATAACTGCGGGCGCATCCTTTTTTACGCGCCGTCCGAATCGGTGAAAACGGATTCCGTCGCCACGCAGCCGAACGTCGCCGTTACCTGAACTCGTTATCGTTGCTTAGCGTCCTCGATTCGACCCTTCCTCCGACAATTGCATCCGTCTATCTCAAAGGGGGTTAGTGTATGCGCGTCCTTGTTACCGGAGGCGCCGGCTACATCGGCAGCGTAGTGACTGAGCAACTGGTTGGCGACGGCAATCAGGTCGTTGTTTACGACAACCTGTCGAAGGGCCATCGTAACGCGGTGATCGCAGGCGCCGAGTTTGTCGAAGCAGATCTCTTCGACGCGGACACGTTGAAACAGACGCTGCACGAGCGACAGATTGAAGCGGTGATTCACATGGCCGCGTCGTCGCTCGTCGGAGAGTCGGTCGAACATCCAAACAAGTATTACCAAAACAATGTGATCGCGGGACTGAACCTGCTCGATGCGCTGCTCGCGTGCGACGTGAAGCGTCTCGTTTTTTCTTCAACCGCGGCGGTCTATGGCGAACCTGAGTCGCAGCCGATTGAAGAGAGTGCTCCGACTAACCCGACTAATCCTTACGGCGAGACGAAGCTAACGTTCGAGTACGCGTTGAAGTGGTACGACCGCGCTTACGGACTTCGGTTCGCGTCGCTCAGATATTTCAACGCCGCGGGCGCCACCGAACACTGCGGCGAAGACCACGATCCCGAGTCGCACATCATTCCGATCACTTTACAAGTCGCGGCCGGGAAACGTCCGCGCGTGGAAATCTTCGGCGAGGACTATCCGACACCCGACGGCACCTGCGTTCGCGATTACATTCACGTGATCGATCTTGCGCGCGCGCACATCCAGGCGTTGGAAGCATTGCGCGAGGGAAGCCGGATTTACAATCTCGGCTGTGGCGGCGCGGGTTACAGTGTCAACGAAGTCGTCGAAACCGCGCGGCGTGTGACCGGGCGAGAGATTCCGGCGCACGTTGGACCACGACGCGCAGGCGATCCGGCGACACTCGTCGCGAGCTCCGATCGGATCAAGACGGAGCTTGGCTGGCAACCGCAGTTTCAGGACCTCGGACTGATCATCGAGTCAGCGTGGCGCTGGATGCAAAATCATCCTGACGGTTACGATCACTGACGCCGGCCGACAATATCAAACTCAAATTTCACCGTACCGCTCACGCGCACGAGTCCGTGAAAGGCCGACGTGGCTTTCACCTTGTAATCGTCGCGATCGATGCTGAACTTTCCTACCGCACGCATCTCGTCTCCATTGAGCGTCACCGTTGCCGGGATCTCGACGGGGTGTGTGACGCCGTGCAGCGTCAGGTTGCCGGTTAACCTCACGTCGTACCCGCCGCCGGTCTTTGCGGGCTTTGCGGTCGCGTTCGTGCTTTGAAAAACAATCTCGGGATACTGGTCGGGGTGCAGCACGATCTCGCGCAGCTCTTTGTTGATGATCTGTTTTTGTTGGTCCGTAAAAACCGCTCCCGTTTCGTGTAGCGACGCGGCTTTGACTACCAGCCGCAGCGAAGCGGGTGTGATGGATTGCGGCGTCAGTTCAACAGTGCCCGTGAAATCTCCGGCGTCGAGGTGGTGACCGTGGCCCTTGAACCACAGCAGGCCCGACGGACTCGCGTGGGCCATGAACTTGCTGCGGCCGGGATCGAGTGTGTAAGTAACTGTGGCTGGAGTCGGGGCCGGGGCGGTCGCGGATGCTGCCAGGGCGCCAAGGAAAGCAAACGTCGTGAGGATTATTGCGATCGTGATGCTTCGTCTATGCATTGCAAATACCTCCGAGATAGTTCTGGCGCAGTATACTTACTCACATGACGGTGAAGAGAACGCGACAAAAAGGTGGAATGATCGTCACGGTCGAGGAGTTTTTGAGTTTGGACCGGCCCAAGGGCGATATGCTGCTGGAAATCGATCGCCAGCGCGTTTCAGTTACGAGCCTGGACCGTGTTTACTGGCCCGACGAAAAGCTCACGAAGTTTGACCTGCTGTCGTTCTATCTCAAAGTGGCGGATCTCATCATGCCGTTTTTGAAAGATAGACCAGCAATCCTGCAACGCTGGCCGCGCGGCATCAACGCGCCGATGTTTTTCCAACAGGACCTCGATAGCGCGCCGGACTTCATCAAGACAGTCAAACTGACAAACCAGGAAGGCCGCGATCTCGACTACGGCGTTTACACGAACGTCGCTTCGCTCGTGCACTTCGTCAATCTCGGCACGATCGAACAGCATCCGTGGCACTCAACCACCAAACGTTTAGACAAGCCCGACTGGATCGCGATCGATCTCGATCCGAAAAAGGCGCCGTGGGAAAACGTGTTGCAAGTGGCGCTGACGGTGAAAGAGGTCGCGGATGAGATCGGGTTGGAGGTTTTTCCCAAAACGTCAGGCTCGTCAGGATTGCACATCTACGTGCCGCTCAAGCCGACGAACGACTACGAGAAGGTCGCGGAGTTTTCGCGCTTGTTTGCTAGTGAGGTCGCGCAGCGAGCGCCGCGCATCGCTACCGTGGAACGAACGATCGCGAAACGCGCCGCGACACAAGTTTACGTTGACTGGATGCAGAACGCGCGCGGCAAGACGCTCGCGGCGGTTTTTGGGGCGCGCGCCAAGCCGAAAGCGACGGTGTCGATGCCGTTAACCTGGAAACAGATCTCGCAGGGCGTGAAGATCACTGACTTCACGATCACGAACGTGCCCGAGCTTTTGAAGAAGAAGGGCGGGAATCCGTGGGCGGGGTTCTTTGACGCGAGGCAGCCGCTCAAGTTTGGCTAAGCAGGGGAAAATCCTGGGGATTGGGCTAACGATGAGGCGGACTTGAGCGACGATCGGGCGGACCGGGGTTGACGATTCTGCGGATCTGAGCGTAAGCTTTGCCCGAAGTGCAGCCATGACCTTCAGTACTTATCGCTACTATTATTATTACGGCTCGCTCTCCACTGGGAGGAGCGGTCGAGCGGTGAGCTGTCGGCGTGCGCTGAAGATGTAGCACCAAGAAGACAGGTTTCTAGCGGCCATCAATCCTTCCATAGGATTGGTGGCCGTTTTTTTATTTCAGCGAGGACAAACTGATGACGCCAACCGAAACTAAAGCCGTTCTATTGGACCATGTTGATATACGGATTGTTGAGCTTGACCCGGAGCATCCCGGTTTTCGCGATCCGGAATACCGCGCCCGCCGCAATGCGATTGCCGACATCGCCATGAGTTATCGACCCGGCCGCCCGATCCCACACGCGCCTTACCCCGAGCTCGAACATCGCGTCTGGCAAACGATCTGGAACGCGCTCGGGCCGGCTCATCGCGCGCACGCCTGTGCCGAGTATCTTGATTGTCTCGAGAAGTTGGACTTCGACACGGATGCGATTCCGCAGTTGGACGAAGTGAGTCGCAAGGTTGCAGCGCTCAGTGGTTTCCGGCTGGAACCCGTTGCGGGTTTGGTCGAGCCGCGAATATTTCTCGAGTCGCTCGCGCGCGGAGTGTTTCTCTGCACGCAGTACATTCGCCACCATTCGACACCGTTGTACACGCCGGAGCCTGACGTGGCCCACGAGATCATCGGCCACGCCGTGACGCTGGCGAGCCCGCGGCTCGCGGAGATCAATCGTCTGTTCGGGGAGGCGGTGAGCCGCACCAAAGACGCCGACGAGATCGACCGCCTGGCCCGTGTCTACTGGTTCACGATCGAGTTTGGCGTGCTGCGCGAAAACGGGCAGATCAAGGCTTACGGAACGGGGCTGTTGTCGTCGGCCGGCGAGCTGGCGGAGATGCACAAGGCGGAGTTGCGCCCGCTCGATCTGGAAGTCGCGGCGAACCACGTTTACGACCCGACGCATTACCAGTCGATCCTGTTTTGCGCCGGCTCGTTCGATGAAATGGAGGAGTCGCTGCGGACTTTTTTGACGCGCTGGTGAGCTTCGTTTCCGGCGTTTTGGATGGCCTTGTTGTTTTTGGATCGCGAGCCGTTTTCGAGTTGAAGTTTCTTTAGGAAAAACGGCTGAAAAGAGATGGGCCGCGCGGCATTCACGTTGCGTCGGTCCATCTCAACACTTCCCCCTGTAAACGTTCGTCCTACCTGGAGGTTAGATTTCATGCTTAGCAAAAAGATCGCTCTCTTCGTTCCACTCGTCTTGCTGGTGGCCGGTCTGCTTGTGAGCTCTCCGGTGCTGGCGCAATCAACTGCTACCCTTCAAGGCACCGTCACCGATTCCAAGGGAGACTTGATCCCCAACGCCACCGTGACGGTCAGAAACCGCAGCACCTCATTCGAACGCAGTACGCAAACGGACAGCGACGGCAATTATCAGATCGCCGCGTTGCCCGTCGGCCTTTACACCATCGAGGTAAAACTCGAAGGTTTCAAAACGCAGGTCGCGGATAACGTCACGGTCGAAGTCGCGCGAACCGTCGTGCAGAATTTTCAACTGGACGTCGGCGCGATCTCCGAGCAGGTGCAGGTCTCGTCTGACGTTCCGGTCATCGAAACCACGACGACTTCCGTCGGCACGGTGATCAACCAGCGCACCGTTCAGGAGATTCCTTTGAACGGCCGGCACTTTGTCGATCTCGGACTGCTGATTCCCGGTTCCGTGACTCCGCCGCAAAACGGATTTCTCACCGCGCCGCTGCGCGGCCAGGGATCGTTTGCGTTCAATACCGCGGGCAATCGCGAGGACACCGTTAACTTCATGATCAACGGCGTCAACCTCAACGACATGGTCCAGAACCAGATCACGTTTCAGCCGTCGATCAACACGGTGCAGGAGTTCAAAGTTGATAATTCGACTTTCAGCGCGGAGTACGGCCGCAACTCCGGCGCGATCGTGAACATCGCGACGCGCTCGGGCACGAACTCATATCACGGCGAGTTGTTTGAGTTTCTCCGCAACGAAAAGCTCGACGCTCGCAACTTCTTCGACGTGAATTCCCAGCCGCCGCCGTTCAAGCGTAACCAGTTTGGTTTCAACATCGGCGGTCCGATTCACCTGCCGCGATTTGGCGAAGGCGGGCCGGCGCTGAGTTACAACGGCACCAATCGCACGTTCTTCTTTCTCAGTTACGAGGGTCTGCGACAGCGGCAGGGATTGACGCTGACGAGCAACACGCTGACGCCCGCACAGCGCGCCGGCGCTAGCAACTCCACTGTGCAGAAACTGTTGCCGTTGATTCCGCTGCCGACGAGTATCGATACAGTGATCGTGAATGGTGTGCCCACTTTGGTTGGAAGATTCGCGGGCTCAGACACCGCGCCGGTGAACATCGATCAATGGACCGGCGACGTCAGCCACAGTTTCAACTCTAACGATCGCCTGCACGGTTACTACGCGTACCAACGCGACAAGCGCGGTGAGCCGAACCTCCAGGGCAACACGTTGCCCGGTTTCGGCGACACGCGCCAGTCAACCCGGCAAATCTTTACGCTCAACGAAACACACATCTTTGGTCCCACTGTGACCAATGAAGCGCGACTCGGTTTTAATCGCGTCAACATCACGTTCACGCCGAACCTGCAAGTCAATCCGCTCGACTTCGATATTCACAACGGCATCGACCAGGATATCGGCCTGCCGCAGATCAGCATCACCGGCTTCAACTTCAACATCGGTGGGCCAGCCGGTTTTCCGCAAGGCCGCGCCGACATGACCGTCGTCCTTTCCGACACCTTGAATTGGCTGCACGGCGCTCACTCGTTCAAATTCGGCGGTGAAGCACGGCGGTTCTACAACAACAACTTCACGCTCGATACCGGCCAGTTTGTTTTTCCGAATCTGGCCAGTTTCCTCGACGGCCGGGCCACGGCGTTCAGCATCACGACCGGAGATCGCTCGAGCGCGATCATTCAAAACGCGTTCGGTTTTTACGCTCAGGACAACTACAAGGTGCGCCCGAATCTGACGCTCGAGCTTGGTTTGCGTTGGGACTGGAACATGACGCCGACCGAGCGCTACGATCGCTTCGTCGTTTTCGATCCGGCCACGGCTTCGCTCATTCGCGTGGGCTCGGGCATCGACGAGGTCTATCACCAGAACAATCAAAACTTTCAACCACGGCTCGGTATCGCGTGGGATCCGTTCAATGACGGCAAGACGTCCGTTCGCGCGGCTTATGCGATTTTGACGGATCAGCCCGTAACGAACATCGTGACGCCGCTCGCTGCGAATCCGCCGCTTGCCGATCCGCGAACGATCCAGACGCAGCTTCCCAACCTGATCACTTTCCAAAACGCTGACATCGTCGCGCGCGCCGCGGGGCTCTCGCCGAACACGGTGAACCACGATTTCGATAACTCGTACGTTCAGTCGTGGAACCTGAACATCCAACGCGAAGTCGGTCAGGACCTCGCCGTCACCGTTGGTTACTTCGGCACGAAGGGAACGCACCTGCGTCTCTCGCGCAACATCAATCAGCCGATCAATGGCGGCGCGCGTCCGTTCACGGCGGTTTCGACTTCGAGTCCGATCGCGCCGGGCACGACGCTGAACAACGTGGTGCAGATCGAAAGCGCCGGCAATTCGAGCTACAACGCGCTCTGGTTAACCGCGACCAAGCGTTTGTCGCGCGGGTTTCAGTTCAACGCGTCGTACACGTTCTCGAAGTCGATCGATTACAACTCGCTGAACAGCCAGGGCGTGGTGATCCAGGACAGTTACAACGTGCGCGGCAGTCGCGGTCTTTCGGATTACGACGCGCGTCACCGGTTTGTGATCAGCGGGCTTTACGAGCTGCCGTTCAAGGGAAATCAACTGGTTGAGGGTTGGCAGCTCTCGACGATCGTCCAGTCGCAGAGTGGGAACCCGGTCAACATCGTCGTCAACAACGCAGGGTTTACGGGAACCAACAACACTGTGCGGCCCGACGTCACTGGTCCGATCGACATCCTCGGAACGGTAAATCGCTGGTTTGATCCGGCGCCGTTTGTCGTGCCGGTCGGAAGGTTTGGCAATCTCGGCCGGAACGTTGTGATTGGACCGGGGTTCAATAATACCGACATCTCACTGATCAAGCGGACGAAGTTGAGTGAGAGCCAGTTGATTGAGTTTCGCTGGGAAGTTTTCGATGTATTCAACCACGCGAACTTCGGTCAGCCGGGGCGAGTTGTCGGAACCGACACCTTCGGGCGGATCGTGAACACGCGTTTTCCAACTGGCGATTCGGGTTCTTCGAGGCAGATGCAGTTCGCTTTGAAGTACAAGTTCTGAGCCACGGATTTGCACCGACGAACACGGACAGAACATTTTTCACCTGTCCGTGTTTATCTGCGGCCCAGAGCGACTTCCAAATGGGCCACGAGATCGGCGGCGGTCTGGTGGGCCAGGACGGGAAGGTGAATGGCAGCGAGTTGATAGACGGCGCGCCGGTCGCGATAGAGCTGTTCTGCCTGCGCGCGCGTGCGGCCGAGCGGCCGTTCCTGCGCTGACGTTTCGATTCGCTGCCAGCAAAGGTCGAAAGGCGTGTCGAGCCATACGGCGACGCCGTGATGTTGCTCGATCAACTCGCGATTGGCGGCGGTGATCCAGGCGCCGCCGCCAAGCGAGATAACGCCCGCAGTGCCCGCTTCCAACAACGCGCGCAGCGTGTGCGTTTCGATCTCACGAAAAGCCGGTTCGCCTTCTTCGACGATCAGTTGGGCCGCGGTTCGCCCGTGCTGCTCGGCGATTTGTTGATCGAGGTCAACGAGCGTCAGCTCAAAACGCCGCGCCAGCGCGCGAGCAACTTCGGTTTTGCCGCAACCCATAAAACCCGTGATGACGATAGGTCCCGTGAGTTTCATGATTTCGTTAGCGAGTTGAGCAGGTCGTAAAACTCCGGGAAAGACACGGCGGCGGATTCGGAGCCGCGGATTTCGGTTTCGCCGCCGGCGATGAGCGCGGCGACGGAGAAGGCCATCGCGATGCGGTGATCGCCGTAAGAGTCGATCTCGGCGGCGTGGAGTTTCGATGATCGCGGGATGCGCAGGCCGTCTGGTAGTTCGTGAACCTCTGCGCCCATCGCGCGCAGGTTTTGCGCGGTGGCTTTCAGCCGATCGCTTTCTTTGTGTCGCAGCTCGGCGGCATCCCGGATTTCGATTCCACCCTCGATCTGTGTCCCAACGACGGCAAGCAAAGGTAACTCATCGATTAGTGCGGGAATCGCGCTGCCGCCGAGAACCCGATCAGCCTGCTGGGGCGTTAGACCAGTCGCCCCGCTCACCTTGATAGTTCCGACTGGTTCGTTGCGTTCGAGGCGCACGTCGCTTTCGGAAATATCAGCGCCCCAGGATTTAAGGACGGACAAAAATTTCGTGCGCGTGGGATTCAGTCCCACGTCTTCGATTACGAGTTCAGAACCAGGCAGGAGCATGGCAGCGGCGATGAAGAACGCCGCCGACGAGATGTCGCCGGGGATCGTGATCGAGCCGCCGTTGAAGCGCGCCGGACCTTCGAGTTTGACGGAGAGTTCGCCGGTGGACGGATCGCTGTGCGTTGTTACCGGCACGCCGAAAGCGTTGAATAAACGTTCAGTGTGATCGCGCGACTGAGACGTTTCGATCACGGTGGTGCGGCCCTTTGCGTTTAAGCCCGCGAACAGAATCGCAGACTTCACCTGCGCGCTGGCGACGGGCAGTTGGTAGGAGATCGTGTTCAACCGCTCACGGCCGTGAATCGTCAACGGCGGTTTGCCGTCTGTGGCTTCGATCTTCGCGCCCATCAACTCCAACGGCTCGATGATGCGGCGCATGGGCCGCGAACTCAACGACTCGTCACCAACCAGCTCGGCGGTTAAATCGTGTCCGGCGAGAACTCCTGCGAGGATTCGCATCGTCGAGCCGCTGTTGCCGCAATCAAGTGGCCTTCCCGGTGGCACGAGGTTCTCTCCGCCGGCGAAGTGCAGTTTGCCCCGCAGCTCTCCATCGCCTTCGTCGATCGAGATCCCGAGCTCGCGTAAACACGCAACCGTCGATGCGCAATCGCGCGCCGTGGAGAAGTTTGAGATCTCGGTTGGACCCGCGGCGAGCGCAGCGATCATTGCGGCGCGGTGCGAGATCGACTTATCGCCCGGCAGCCGGATGAGGCCCCTGATGCGCTGTGCTGAACTCAGTTTCATGTGCTATAACGTACACACCCGCCTGGTTCCCCTGGTCGTAATGACCACCCCCCCCTCTGGCGGATCCCCCTTTTGAGACCGAAATCATAGCAGCAGAAGGCTAATCGCCCGATGACCGACTCTGTGGCCGCGATAATTTATCCCACGGTTTTGCTTGCCGAAGATTCGCAGGACACTCGATTTATGCTCAAACGGGCGTTTGAGTTGAAAGGGTACCGGGTTTTTGAAGCCGAAGATGGGCTCGAAGCGCTGGATGTGGCGAAGCGGTGTAAACCGAGTTTGATCGTGATCGATTTGAACATGCCGGTGCTTGACGGGCTTGAAACCATCAAGAGTCTGCGGGAACGCGAAGGCCCGGGCGAGCAGATTCCCATCGTTGCGATAACGGCCTACGACGTTCCGGGAATGGAAGACGCCGCCATGGAAACCGGCTGTGACCGTTACCTGCGAAAGCCCTTGGATCTCACCGAACTCGACCGCGCCCTCCGCAGTTTCGGTTTTGTCATTTAACAGCGCAAACACCGATAACCGGTCTAGCCAACGCTGATAACTCGGGCTTAGCCAACGCCGAAGGCGTTAACCAGTTCCAGCCCAGGGTTGTCGCAACCCTGGGTAGCAAAGCCACAAGCCGAGTCTAACGCTGAAAGCGTTGGCAAACACAGGGGCTTTCTTGACACGTAGACTCGCCGCGTGTTAAACCCTCGGACTCCTGATCAGTGTCTGAAGGTACAGAAAGCAGCCAGAGTCCTCGCGCAGTGGCTTTCGGAGAGGCCTTGCATAAGGGTTGACCGTAGAGACGACCGAGTTAAGTTTGCCCAGCCAGATCGAAACGGTTGCCGCCGCGGCCGCCGCGGTCGCTGAGTTCATCAGCCGCTCCGGCATCAGTGACGATGCTGCTTTCGGGATCGACATGGCCGTGCGCGAGGCCGTGACCAACGCCGTGCTTCACGGCAATCGTAAGGACGACAACAAGACTGTCGATATCGTTTTGAAAAGCTCGCCTGACGCTGTGGAAATCAGCGTCCATGACCAGGGCCCCGGGTTCAATCCCGAAGACGTCCCAGACCCTACAGCTAAAGAGAACATCTTGAAAACCTCGGGCCGTGGCATTTTTTTCATGCGCACCTTTATGGATGAGGTTGACTGGTTGATCAGACCGGAAGGTGGTACAACAGTGCGCATGCTCAAGCGACGTTAATTCGCAATTGCATAAAGGAGATTTCTGACAATGGCTGAGTTGAATATTAATGAACGCCAGGCTGGAGATGTAACCGTTCTCGACATGGCGGGAAAAATCACGATCGGCGAAGGCAGCGTGGCGTTGCGTACCGCGGTCCGGCGTCTGCTTGAAGAAGGTAAAAAGCGCATTCTCCTGAACCTCGCCGGCGTGGGTTACATCGATTCGAGCGGTATCGGTGAGCTCGTTTCCAGCTACACGGCGATCGGCAAGGAAGGCGGACAGCTAAAGCTGCTCAATCTCACGCAGAAGCTTCAGGACCTGCTGACCATCACGAAACTGTTGACCGTGTTTGATGTTTACGAGAGTGAAGCGGAAGCGCTCAACAGCTTCAAATAGCTGCACCCCGATCACACGAGTGGACTGTAAAAGCGTAGACGGAACGGAGACACAAAAATGGCCGAACTCGATGTGAAAGAACGACAAGCGGGAGACGTCACCATTCTCGACTTGCGCGGTGAAGTGCGAATCGGCGAAGGGAGTATTGCCCTCCGCGATGCCATTCGAAACCTGTCAGCCGCCGGCAAGAAGAAAATTCTCTTGAATCTCGCGGGCGTGAGTTACATCGATTCGAGCGGTATCGGCGAGTTGATCGCAAACTACACGACTGTCAGCCGCCAAGGCGGCCAGCTCAAGTTGCTCAGCTTAACCGATCGCGTACAGAACCTGTTGGTGATTACGAAACTGCTCACCGTCTTCGACGCTTACGACGACGAGGCAGAGGCACTGAAGAGCTTTAATTAGAGGTTAGGGCCACAGATCTTCACGAACGAACACGGACTGGATCTGTGTTAGCCGGTGAAAATCTGTGGCCTTGGTGCTTGATGTTTCGAAAGACTTTTCGCCGTCTGCTTGCGATCGATGATCCACCCGAGCGGACGGCGCTCGCTTTTTCCATCGGCGTTTTTATCGCCTTCTCGCCTTTTCTCGGTCTCCATACCATCATGGCGACCGTCATCGCCTTTTTGTTTCGCTTCAATAAAGTCGCGATCTACACCGGCACGTTCATCAACAATCCGTTTTTCACGCTCGTGCCGATCATCATCGCCTCCTACGCTATCGGGGCATTTATTCTGGGCCGGCCGATGAGCCTCCCTGACGAAGGACTCGAACTGCTCAAAAACCCACACATCTTTTCCGGCGATTACTACCGCCGGCTTTTCGTCGAGAGCTGGAGCATCGTCTGGCCCTTTGCGATCGGCGGCACGGTCCTTTCCGTCGTTTGTTCAGGGTTGGCTTATCCGCTAACATTGCGGGCGCTGCGGGCCTATCGCAGCCGTAAAGTATGAAAAAAGTTTTACTCGTTATCCTGGCGTCGATTGTTTCCGCCGGCACTATCTCCCCGCAAACAACTCAACAGAGACCGCCGGTTCAACAGAGACCAGCCGCGTCGTTTGAAGTTTCGGAATACGGCGTCGACTTTCAGTCAGACCCGCGGTTGATCATCGTGATGGCGGCGCTGGAAGCCGCCGGCTTCGATCCCGCGCCCGGCCGTGCGCCGACGACTTTTCGCGCGAAGCTGCGCAAGGATCTGGCCAATCTCGATCCCGCCCTGCGCGAGCGCATGAAGACTTTTTACGACCGCTACAAATTGCCTGCGCCCGCGACTCCGGCCGATCAAGCGGCCCGCTACGTTTCACTCGCGCTCGCGCTTGGCCCACCGCCCGGTCTCGAAGCGCCGCCGCGTTCCGAGGATCTGCCTTCCGGCCTGCTCGAAGTGCTCGACTTCGCCCCGTTGGTCCAGGAATTCTATCGCCGTTCCGGCATCGACGAACGACTCGTCGAGTACGTTCGCGCTTACCAGGCGGAAGGCGATCGTTTGCGT
>Ga0105248_10005747_pt1 | contig 13626 bp, 14 predicted proteins | sample KBSS34metaG_FD_81524 | JGI IMG/M metagenome (GOLD analysis project Ga0105248, IMG submission 81524) | Switchgrass rhizosphere microbial communities from Kellogg Biological Station, Michigan, USA - KBS S3-4 metaG | ecosystem: Host-associated > Plants > Roots > Rhizosphere > Soil | place... | reverse complement strand
TCTTGCGCTAATTGGCTTGCAGCCCGCGGCACTCAGTGCCCTGGCTTCGGCCTGCGTCCTGGGCGTGGAGGCGGTGGCGCTGGTTTTTTTCAACGCGCTGTGGCTGGTGCTTTACTCGACGGCCAGCTCTTCGGCCTGATATTCCCGCTGCAGGGCGTCCAGCAGCTCGTCGAGCTCCCCGTTCATGATGGCCGCGAGCTTATATAGAGTCAGGTTGATCCGATGGTCGGTCATGCGGCCCTGAGGAAAGTTGTAAGTGCGGATGCGCTCAGACCGATCACCGCTGCCGACCTGCAATTTGCGGGTCTGAGCCTGGGCACTCGCGCGCTTCTCCTGCTCCGCGGCCAAAAGGCGGGCCTGCAACAGCGACATCGCGCGTGAGCGGTTCTTGTGTTGCGAGCGCTCGTCCTGGCATTCGACCACGACCCCAGTGGGTAGGTGCGTGATGCGCACCGCCGAGTCGGTTTTATTGACGTGCTGTCCACCGGCGCCCGAGGAGCGGTAGGTATCGATGCGCAGGTCGGCAGGGTTGATGTCGATGCGATCGATGGCCGCCAGCTCCGGGAGTATGGCGACCGTGCATGCAGACGTGTGAATGCGGCCCTGCGCCTCGGTGGCCGGAACTCGCTGCACCCGGTGCGTGCCGGATTCGAATTTGAGTCGCGAAAAGGCGCCGCGGCCGACCACGCGACAGATGACCTCGCGAAAGCCGCCGTGCTCCCCGCCATTCTCGCTGATCAGTTCCACCTGCCAGCCGCGCCCCTCAGCGTAACGGCTGTACATGCGCAACAGTTCGCCGGCGAAAATCGCGGCCTCATCACCGCCGGTGCCGGCGCGAATCTCCAAGAATATGTTGCCTTCATCGTGGGGATCGTGGGGCAGCAGCAGGCGCTGCAAGGCTTCGGAGCTTGACGCCAGTTGCTCGCGTAACCGCGCCGCTTCCTCTTCGCCGAGCGCGCGCATGGCCGCATCGCCGTCCGTGCGCAACAGTTCGGCCGACTCGAGTTCGGATTCAAGCCGCCGATACTCCTGCAGCGCAGTTGCGGTGGGCAGCAGGCGGGCGTACTCGACTGAAAGTTCCCGGAACTGGTCGGCGCGCTCTATGACCTGGGGGTCGGCGAGCATGCGCCCGACCTCCTCGCAGCGCTCGGCGGAGCGCTCTAATTTTTGGCGGATCGAAACTTTCATTGGGCTGCTATAGTCGCATGATCATGCTGCTTTGCCACCGCCTGACTCCTGCCTTGACGCTCTGGGTTGCTGCGCTCCTGGCCTTCAGCGCTGCACCGGTCTTAGCGACCACCAATGGCCTTGCCGAGGGCAAGGCGGCGGTTGCCAATGCCGAAAAAGCCCTGCAGCGAGGCGATTGCGGCGCCGCCAGCGGCCTGTATCAGCAGGCGGCGCAGGCGGTCGGCGATGCCGATCTGGCCGCGCGGGCCAGTGCGGTGGCGCTGGCCTGTGGGCAGTATCCGACTGCACGGGCGATTGCCGAGCGCTGGCTGCAACTGGCCCCCACCGACGCCGACGCCATGCTGGCGCTGACTCACGCGGAACTGGGCAGTTACCGCATTCCGGAAGCGCGCGGCCACTTCAAGACACTCCTGCATCAATCCAAAGATAAGGTATCCGAAAGCATCGACGCCATGACCCAGCGCGCCGGCGCCGAACCGGTGCTGGCGATGGTGCGGGATCTGGACGATGCGCGCTTGAGCGGTGGCACGGCGCAGTTGTCACTGGCCGCTCTGGCGCTCGAAGGCTGGGATGCCAAGCAGGCTCTGCATTACACGCAGAGCGCACGTGCGGCCGGTGCCAGCAGTGCGGCTGCGGCCGCCATCGCGGCCCGTGCGCAGGCGGTACTGGGCGATGCCAAGAGTGCCAGCAGCGAAGCTAAGCTCGCGGCCACTGAGCCCGGCGGAAAACTTTCCTCCGCGCAGACCTTGTTGCTGCTCGGTGAGGACAGCGATGCCGTCAAGGAGCTGCAGCGCTTGCGGGGCGATCCGGACGTCGGTCCGACAGCGGCCCGCATGCTGGCGCAGGTGGCGATTGACAATGCCGACTATGCGGTCGCCGAACAGCGCTGCACGTCGCTGCTTGAGGATGCCGAATCCGCGCCGCTCGCCGTGTTCTATCTCGGAATCATCGCCGAGCGGCGTGGAGACGATGAGACAGCGTCGCGAAATTACGCGTTGCTGGCTGGCACGAGCCTGGAGGCCCAGGGCCGGCAGCGCTCGGCGGCCATTCTGTACCGACAGGGCGAACGCGATGCGGCGGTGCGCGTCGTCAATGCCTCGCGCGATGCGGCTCCTGATGAACGCATTCGCGGCGAGCTGGCGGCGGCCGACCTGCTGTCGACTTCCGGGGCGAACGATGAGGCCTTAAGCCGCATCGAGAGCGCACTCAAGCGCTCGCCCGGCAATCCCGAGATAAGTTATCAGCGTGCGGTGCTGCTTGAGCGGGCTGGCAAGGTGGACGGGGCGATCGCCGCTCTGGAAGGCATGCATCGCGAGCGGCCGCTCGATGCCGGCATTACCAACGCTTTGGGCTATACGCTGGCCGATCACAAGCGTGAGTTGCCGCGCGCCGAACAGCTGATTCGCGAGGCCTTGAGCGCGCAGCCTGACAATCCGGCGCTGCTCGACAGCCTGGGCTGGGTGCTCTACCGGCGCGGCCAGTTCGCGGCAGCGCTCCCGATCCTCGCGCGCGCGTTCCGCTTGTTGCACGACGGTGACGTCGGGGCCCATTGGGGCGAGGCGTTGTGGGCTGCGGGCCAGAAGCCTCAGGCGAGGGCGGCGTGGCAGCGCGCGCTCGCCGCCGACCCTGACAACAAGTTGCTGACTTCGACCGTGCATCGTTTAGCCCCGACCCTGACGGCGCCTAAGCCGCCACCGGCGCTGGAGCCTGCGCCCCGCACCTCGATCTGAACGTTTCAGGAACGATCATGCGTGTCGTGCTGCTGTGCTCCGCGCTCTTGGGTCTCGTGTCCTGTCAAACGATCGCGCCGGTTCCAAATGGTCCATGGAGCGAGCGCCGCGCCGCTTTGCAGGCGCTTGAGAATTACCAGGCCAGCGGACAACTGGCCGCGGCCACGCCCACCGAGGGATTCAGCGCTTCGCTGCGCTGGCAGCAGCTGGGGGCCACGAGCGATGTGCTGCTGCGGGCGCCGCTCGGCGTGGGCGGAGCGCACGTTAATTTCGACGGCGAGATCCTCAGAGTCACCAACAATCAGGGCGCGCAGCTCGAAGGTGCGCAGGCGCAGGCCGAACTGCAGCGGCTGCTCGGCTTTGAACCGCCGCTGACGAGCCTGCGTTACTGGCTGGTGGGGGCACCGGACCCTGCCATGGCCGCAATCGAATCGCTCGATGGCGCGCGGCGCCTGGCGCAACTTCAGCAGCGCGACTGGACAATCGAGTATGCCGACTACCAGCAGTCAGGCAACTACTGGCTGCCGCGGCGGATGGCCTTGGTGCGCGGCCCGGTCAAACTCAAGCTGCAGCTCTCGCACTGGCAGTTGCCGTGAGCGGGACGAAGGCAAGTGCGCACGCGGAAACTGTCTCCTGGTGGCCAGCGCCCGCCAAGCTCAATCTCTTTTTGCATGTGACCGGGCGCCGGAGCGATGGTTACCACGACCTGCAGACCGCATTCCAGTTGCTGGACTGGGGAGACCAGATTGGCATTGAGGTCACCGGCGACGGGAGGATTGAACGCCTCGAAGGACTTGAGGACGTCCCGCCCGAGAAGGATTTGGCCGTGCGCGCAGCGCAGGCTCTCAAGGACGCCTGTGGGGTAAGCCAGGGAGTCCGAATCCGCGTCCGCAAGCGCGTGCCGGTGGGCGGAGGCTTGGGCGGGGGCAGTTCGGATGCCGCCACGGTACTTCGGGTGCTGGACCGGCTTTGGGGTACCCGGATGGGCGTTCCGGAGCTGGCGGCCATCGGGCTTAAATTGGGCTCCGATGTGCCAATTTTTGTCCACGGTTCATCGGCTTGGGCCGAGGGAAGGGGCGAGCGCCTGACCCCGATCGAGTTGCCTGACGCCTGGTACCTGATCGTCTGGCCGCGGGTGTCCGTTTCGACCGCCGGCATATTCCAGGCCCCTGAATTGACACGAAATTCCCCCCTCATCACAATACGCGCCCTTTCGCCGGCGCAGGTCCGTAATGATTGCGAGCCCGTGGTGCGCTGCCGTTACCCGGCCGTGGCAGAGGCTCTCGATTGGATGGGTGCGCGCTCTGCGGCGCGCCTGAGCGGCACTGGATCGTGTGTATTTGCCTCGTATCCAACCGTGGCGGAGGCCGAGCGGGTGGCGGCACGGGTGCCGGATGAGTGGAAAGGTTTTGTAGCCCGCGGTGTAAACCAGTCACCGCTCATGGCGGCACTGGCGGCAATTATTTGAGGTGCGCAAGGTTTTTGGGGTGTCGCCAAGTGGTAAGGCAGCGGGTTTTGATCCCGCCATTCGGAGGTTCGAATCCTTCCACCCCAGCCAATCCGTCAAGCGATGACTAGGGGCGGTTTGTGCCCTAAGGGCCTGTTTGCTGGTCAATCCCTCGGCCGCTCAGTCTCATCGTCCAGTACGCGTGTTGCCGGTGTTTCCAAATCGTCAAACTGACCGTTGTCCACGGCCCAGAAAAACGCCCATACCGACACGGCGGCCATGCCGATACCGAGCGGAATCAGAACGAAGAGGATGTTCATGTCGAGGACGCGCTTGCGGGAATAGAGACGGGGCCGGAGCTGACTCCGAGCGAGGATTTATCACAGGCGCGCGCCGATCGGTCCAAGCGGCATGCGTTTAATACAACAATAATTGAGCTGGCCGACATGCCGATGGCCGCCCCCCAAGGCGGCAGGATCGCGGTTGCCGCCAGTGGCACGGCGAGCAGATTGTAGATTGCCGCCCACGCTAAGTTCTGGCGTATGACCTGCACCGTGCGGCGCGCCATTCTCACGGCTTCGGGAATGATGGTGAGATCAACGGACATCAGTACCGAATCGGCACTCACTTGTGCAAGCGCGGAGCCCGCGCTCATGGCCACCGAAATTCGTGCCGCGCCGAGCACGGGAGCATCGTTTATTCCATCGCCAATCATCATGACGCCACCATGCGCGTGATTGAGCGATCGTATGTGCGTCATCTTCGCCGCCGGAGTAAGCCGCGCCCGCCAGGCGGCTACGCCCAGGCGCTTGGCCACCCGGCCTACCGGGACCGGACCGTCGCCGCTCGCAATCTCCACCTCTACGTTCAGCGCGCGCAATTGCTGTATCGCCAGAACTGCAGAGGGCCGTAGCGAGTCATCGACTTGAAATGCGGCGAGCGTTCCGGATTCGTCGCCCAGGAAAAAGTCTCCGCCTTCGCCACCGGCGATTGCAGCGTAGCCTGGCGCGAGTTCTTGTACAAAGTCGGGGCGGCCAATGCGGTAGCGGCGTCCGTTCACTTCGCCCTCGATGCCTCGCCCGCGCACACTGCGAACGTTTTCGGCCACCACGAGAGGCGCGGTCGCAGAAAACGCTGCGGCTAACGGATGCTCAGAATGCTGTTCCAAGGCGGCGGCCAGTGCCAGGCAGCGTTCCAAGGGCACTGATCCTGAGGCTGTAGCACAGCGTAGCTGCGGGGCGCCCACGGTTAAGGTACCTGTCTTGTCGAATACGCAGCGCCGTACGGAAGCAAGTGCTTCGACCGTGTCCGGATGCGTGATCAGCAATCCATTACGCGCGAGCCGGGCGGTGGCGGCGGCTACCGCCACGGGCGTGGCAAGAGACAACGCGCAGGGGCAGGTGACAACAAGCACCGCAAGAGTTGCGGCGAAGGCGCGGGCTGGATCGAAATGCAACCAAAATGCTGCGGTTCCGACGGCCAGGATCAGCGTTGCAGCCACAAACCACCCGGCGGCCTTGTCCGCCACTTTGCCCAGACGAGGACGTTCGGCCTGCGCGCGCGCGAGCAGCCGAACGACATGGGCCAATACAGTGTTCGATCCTAGCGCCGTAACCTCGATGTCCACCGGGTTGCCGAGATTGAGGCTGCCGCCGATGACGCTGTCCCCTTGCTTGCGGGGCAGCGGCATCGACTCTCCGGTTAACAATGACTCGTCCACCGTCGTCTTGCCCGCCACAATCCGCCCATCGGCAGCGATCGGTGCGCCCGGCAGCGCGCGCAGGCGGTCACCGACCCTTACCTCAATTCTGGGTACCGTCTCGACGCCACGATCGCCCACACGGTGTACCGTGTCTGGAATCAGTCGGGCCAGTGCGTCGCTAAGGTTGCCGCGACGATGGCGTGTCTGCAGCTCGATATAGCGACCCAGCAGCAGGAAGAACGCGAACATTGTGACTGAATCAAAATAGACCCCGCCCTGACCACGCAGCGTATTGAAGGTGCTGGCGGCAAACGCCAGCCCTATCGCCAGGGCAACTGGGACATCCATGCCCGGGCGGCGTTGGCGGACATCCAGGTAAGCACTCCGGAAGAAGGGAGCGGAGCTGTAGAAGACGACGGGTATTGAAACTAGCAAGCTGACCAAACGCAAATACCGCTCGATGTTTGGCTCTATGCCGTAGGCCACGCCTGCATACAATGCAAAGGCAAAGCTCATTACCTGTGCCATGCCGATGCCGGCCACTGCGAGGCGTTTGAGAGCCGTGCGCCTCTCCTGGCTGTCGCGATCGGCGCTCCCTGCCGTGGCGTCGCTCAGCAAATGCGGTGTATAGCCAAGATCCGCTACGGCGCGCAGCAAATGGCTGAGTGGTTCGCGCGCCAAATCCCAGGAAACCCGCATCCGGTGGGTAGCACCATTGACGCTGACACTGTCCACGCCGGCTATAGCGGCCAGGGTCCGTTCGATACGCAACGCGCAACCGCCGCAATGGATGCCGTCGATGGCGAACTCTGCGCTGGCCCTATCACCATCGATGATCAGCCTACCGCGGCGCAGTTCCGGGCGGTCGTAAGCCTCCCAAGAATCAGAGGCCTCGGGGTTCATTCGGGGTGCGGAATCTCGACGTCCGCTCCGTGCAACACTAGAAAAAGAGTGATCAGGGCGCCTACGCAGGCCAGAAATGGCAAGGCGATTACGAGCCAGACGTAACCCTCTTGGTACCAGGGGCGCAGCTCGATTTCTTCGGGGGGCGTCATGGCGTTGCCTCCATCGGCATCAGCCCTGCGGGGCAATAAAGCGTGTCGTGGATTCGGCATATCTTGGCGTACCGTCCGACTGCGAGGCGCGAATGAATACCCGATTGCTGATGGAAAGTTCCGGCGACTGCGGCGCTCGCAGGCGGACCGCAATGGCCAGGGTCTGGCCGCCGCCCACCCACGGGCGCGGATCATCGGTATCCAGTTGCAGTCCGGGTAGTCCGCGCGCACTCAATGCTAGACGGTGCGCATGCTCGTCCTTGTTGAGCAGCCGCACCAGGTAGACATTTTCCACCGTATCGTTGCCAATAACCCGATAGAGGCCATTACGATCGTGCAGTACATCTATAGCGATGGGATTGCGCAGCGCAATGGCCGTCACGAAGCCCACAATCAATGCCGCCAACGCGCTGCCGTACAGGATCATTCGCGGGCGCAAGATTTTTGCCCGCCGACCCTGCACTCCAGCCTCCGTGGCATAGCGTATCAATCCACGCGCATACCCCATACGGTCCATGACCCCGTCGCAGGCATCGATACAGGCCGCGCACGCGATGCATTCGTATTGCAGTCCGGCGCGGATATCGATGCCGGTCGGGCAAACCTGCACGCACAGCGTGCAGTCAATGCAGTCACCCAGACCCATTGAGCGGTGATTGCTGGCGCGTTGCCGAGCTCCGCGCGGTTCACCGCGTGCTTCGTCGTAAGAGATGATGAGCGTGTGCCGATCAAACATCGCGCTTTGGAAGCGCGCATAGGGGCACATGTATTTGCATACCTGCTCGCGGAGCAGACCGGCGTTGCCGAAGGTTGCGAAGCCGTAGAACAGTATCCAAAACAGCTCCCACGGCCCGGGTGTCCCGGCGAGTATCTCGCGGCCAAGTGTCCCAATAGGAGTGAAGTAGCCGACAAAAGTGAAGCCGGTCCACAGGGCACACGCCGTCCACAGCACATACTTCAGCGTCTTGCGACCGAGCTTTGCGGCACTCCATGGGGCGCGATCCAGTTTCATTCGCTGGGCGCGCTTGCCTTCGGCCAGTCGCTCGAGCCACACGAACACTTCGGTCCACACGGTCTGCGGGCAGGCGAAACCGCACCAGAGGCGGCCGGCCAGGGCAGTGAAAAAAAACAATGACAGGGCGGCGATAATCAGCAGCCAGGACAGAAATATGAAATCCTGTGGCCAGAACGCCAGGCTGAAGATATAGAACTTACGTGCGGGAAGGTCGAAAAGCACGGCCTGCCGCGCATCCCAACGAATCCACGGCAAAATGTAATAGAGACCCAGTAAGGAGAGCACGGCTGCCACACGCAGTCGCGCAAAGCGACCCCCGACCTCGCGCGGATATATTTTCTGATGAGCAACGTAGGCTGGCTCGACGGCCACGTTGCCCGACATCGCCGGGCGCACCGTCATGAGCTGTCCGAGTCGGTGCGCACTAGATACAGAGTGATCCAGCTCGAGATGCCGGCAATGATCCAAAAGAAGAAGAACCCGAGCGCGTAGCCGGTCATGCGTGCGGCTTTGCTTGTCACCGGATCAGCGGTTCCTACCTGCCCGACGACTTCCAGGGGATCAAGGCTAGCGAAGCACGTCACCGTGGCCAGGGCGGCGGCGATAAAAGACGACCACAGCACCATGGCCAGATCGCGGCTTCGCCGCGACCATGGCAGGGGTGCCGTGCTGTCGTCGGCAGCGTTGCCCCTCGTGTTAGCGAGATTTTGCATCAGTGGATTTGCGCGCCGCAGTCTCAGAGAGACTGAGCACGTACGCGGCCAGCAGCCGGACTTTCTCGGAGCCCAAGTTCCCGAGTTGCTCTGGCATGCGAATGTCGTGTCCATTTACTATCGAGGCGCGTATGGACTGCGGCGAGCCGCCGTACAGCCAGATGTTGTCGGTGAGGTTCGGCGCGCCAAGCATTTTGTTGCCTCGTCCGTCCATGCCGTGACATGCAGCGCAGATTTGTTCGAATTTGGTTTGCCCTGCGGCTGCTAAATCAGAGCGCGAAGACTGGCCGCTCAACTTCAGCACGTAGGCCAGCACCTCTTCCACCCCCTGGGCGCCGAGCACCGGTCCCCATGCCGGCATCACTCCATTGCGCCCATTGGCGATGGTCTGATAGATCGTGTCGGGATCGCCGCCGTACAGCCAATCCGCATCGGTCAGATTCGGAAATCCGGCCGCGCCGCGCGCGTCTGAGCCATGGCAGGCGCTGCAATTGTTGGCGAACAAGTTGCGGGCCATGGACAGGGCCTCCGGGTTGTGACTCAAAGCGCGCAGGTCCAGCGCCGCGAAGCGCGCAAAGCGCTGGGCGTAGGCACGCTCGGCTACAGCTGTCTGCTCCTGATGCTGCCGCTGCTGGCTCCAGTGCAGAATGCCGGGAAAGCGTCCGAAGCCCGGATAAAGAATCAGGTAAATCACTGCGAATATGACCGTGGCATAAAACAGCCACAACCACCAGCGAGGCAGAGGATGGTTGTATTCAGTCAGATCGCCGTCCCAAACGTGGCCGGTGGTCGCGCCATCCGCGCCAGGAATCGTGGCGTCGCTCGGCAGTGTTGGTGAGCTGACCGTATCGCGACGTTTGGCCGTCCACCACAGTAGCCATAACGCGCCCAAGACGTTGCTCAGCACCAGGGCGATGATGTAGAGACTCCAGCCGTTGCTCATAGTTGGACGCCTCGCGTCCCGGCGCTGGGCAACTCGTCGAGCTCTGATCTCCCGGCGGACCGCGCCGATCGGTCTGCAGTCGAACCGGGCGTGTCCGGAGCCCGAGGTGGCTCTTCCTCCAGCGGCATGCGCGAGGCGAAGTCATAGGTGTTCCTGCGAGCGCCGCTCCAAGCCCACACGACCACCGCGACAAACGCCACCATCGACAGCAAAGTGATCAAACCGTACATCATGGCGATGCTGCATCCTTCTTCCAGGCCTTGGAGGCTCGTCCAAGGCCCTGCAAATAGGCGACTAATGCGTCCATCTCTGTCTTGCCCTCGACCTCAGCGGAGGAGGCGGCAATTTGCTCCTCCGTGTAGGGCACCCCGAGTTCGCGCAGCGTGCGCATGCGGCGCGGTGTCAGGCGGCTATCGAGCTTGTTGGTATTCAGCCATGGGAAGGCCGGCATGTTTGATTCCGGCACCACGTCCCGCGGGTTATTCAGATGTATGCGGTGCCAGTCGTCGGTGTAACGGCCTCCCACTCGCGCCAGGTCCGGTCCAGTTCGCTTTGAGCCGAATTGGAACGGGTGGTCGTATACCGCTTCTCCGGCAACGGAGTAATGGCCATAACGTTCCGTCTCCGCCAGCAGTGGGCGCACCATCTGGGAGTGGCAGTTGTAGCAGCCTTCGCGAACGTAGATATCACGACCCTCCAGCTCGAGCGGTGAATACGGCTGTACGCCGGGGGCGGGTTGCGTGCGGGTGCTGGAAAAATACAGGGGCACAATCTGGGCCAGCCCTCCCAGGCTGATTGCCAGCGCTGTGAGGACGCCGAGCACCATCGCATTCTTTTCGACTACACCATGGCTCATGGGGGCTCCGTGCGTTTACGCCGATTGCGGGACGGGGACTTCGGCATCCGCGGTGCCGCGCCCAATTGTCCGGCTCACGTTGTAGACCATGACGAACATGCCACCGAGCACCAGCAATCCGCCGAACAGGCGTACGGCGTAATACGGATATGTGGCCTGCAGTGACTCGACGAAGGTATAGGTCAAGGTGCCGTCAGGATTGGTCGCCCGCCACATGAGGCCCTGCATCACCCCCGCAATCCACATAGCTGCCACGTAGAGCACCACCCCGATTGTCATGATCCAGAAATGCACCTCGATGAGGCGAGTGCTGTACATCCCCTTGAGACCGTACAGGCGTGGAATCAGGGAGTACATTGAGCCGATCGTTATCATGGCTACCCACCCGATGGCTCCGGAGTGCACGTGGCCGATGGTCCAGTCCGTGAAGTGCGAAAGAGCATTCACGGTCTTGATCGACATCATGGGTCCCTCGAACGTTGACATGCCGTAGAAGGACAGCGCGACAATCATGAAACGCAAGATGGGATCGGTGCGCAGTTTGTGCCACGCGCCCGACAAGGTCATGATGCCGTTGATCATCCCGCCCCAGGAAGGCGCCAGCAACATCAACGAGAACACCATGCCGAGCGACTGCGCCCAGTCCGGGAGGCTGCTGTAGATAAGGTGATGTGGACCGGCCCACATGTAGATTGAAATCAATGCCCAGAAGTGCACGACCGAAAGCCGGTATGAATAAATGGGGCGTTCTGCCTGCTTCGGGACGAAGTAATACATCATGCCGAGGAAGCCGGCGGTGAGGAAAAAGCCCACGGCGTTGTGCCCATACCACCACTGCACCATGGCATCCACCACGCCTGCGTAGGCGGAATAGGATTTGGTCCAGGTCACCGGCAGTTCGGCGCTATTGACGATGTGTAGCACCGCAATCGTGATGATGTACGCGGCAAAAAACCAATTCGCCACATAGATGTGCGGCACCCTGCGCTTGACGAGCGTGCCAAAGAATACGATGGCGTAGGCTATCCACACGATGGCAATCAGAATATCGATGGGCCATTCCAGCTCCGCATATTCCTTGCCGCTGGTCATGCCCATCGGCAGCGTGATAGCCGCCAGCACGATGATGAGCTGCCATCCCCAAAATGTGAACGCAGCAAGACGGTCACTGAACAACCTAACGTGACAAGTGCGCTGCACTACGTAATAGGAAGAAGCAAACAGCGCCGAACCCCCAAAAGCAAATATGACGGCATTGGTATGCAGCGGGCGCAACCGCCCATAACTAAGCCAGGGTGTATCCAGATTCAGCTGTGGCCAGAGCAACTGGGAGGCGATCAGTACACCCACCGTCATGCCCACGACACCCCAGACTACGGTCATAATCGCGAACTGGCGTACCACGGTATCGTTATAGGTCGTGGCTTGCGTCATGCAGCCCCCTTGCGCAGAAAGAAACATCCTATCCAAAGGCGTCCACTGGCGCGGTACGTAGTTACCGCAATTGACCTGGGTAGCCTCGATGTGACGCGCTCAATCTCGCGCGAACTTCGCGCCGGCAGCGACCTCGGGATCCTCAGTTTTTATGTGGCTGCTCCGCCGCGATCCGGGTGCGGGCTTCTAAAGCAGTTAGAATGCTATTCCCAATGGCGAATCTGCCGGCAGCGGGCGTTTGTATTTTGGTTCGGCCCGCTGCGCAATAAAACGCATTTTGCTTCGTCGTAATTGAGATTGCGCAATCTCCTGCCGCTGCCCCGTCAGGCAATGCTGGTCAGACAATAGCGCCCAAGCTTTTCGCTGCATCGACCTCGCGTAGCTGTGTGCTCCTTCCCTGGGCGACACTAGGGCGCAGGTGGGCGTGGTTCAACCTCCATCACCATACGCACGAGCTGAGCGATTGAGCTGGCAGCCATCTTTTCCATTACATGCGCGCGGTGAATCTCAACCGTGCGAGGACTTAGTCCGAGCTTTCCAGCTATCACCTTGTTGGCTTTGCCACTGGTCAGCAGAGAGAGCACTTCGCGCTCGCGCGGCGTCAGGGATGCCAGCCCCGCGCGTATTCGGTCGTGCCCCTTGAGCCATTCGCGGTTCTCCCTATCACGCTCCAGAGCTTTCTGTACGCAATCGATAACTTGCTGATCCCGGAAGGGCTTTTGCAAAAAGTCGAACGCGCCATGCTGCATGGCTTCGACCGCCATGGGCACATCGCCGTGGCCGGTGATAAAGATGACAGGAATATTGGCCCCGCGAACATTGAGTTCGCTCTGAAGTTGGAGGCCATTCATTCCGGGCATGCGAATATCTAGCAGCAAGCAGCCGGGCTGCGAGTAACTGTAGCTCGAAAGGAACTCCTGAGCCGAGGGCAGCGGCGTGGCCGCAATGCCAACCGACTTGAGCAGGATCCGCAGGCTGGTGCGCACACCCGCATCGTCATCAACTATATAGACGGTTGCGACTGGCTCCTTCACGGCAGTAGCTCCTCGATCGCAGGCAGCCAAATGTAAAAGCACGCGCCGGCGGGATTCGCCGGCCGGTACCCCACCGCTCCCCCATGGGTTTGCAGAATGGTTCGGCTAATCGGCAGGCCGAGCCCGGTGCCGGCGTCCTTTGTGGTGCTGAAGTGATCGAACATACGATCGACTATGTCTGGTGCCGGGCCTGGCCCATTGTCGTAAATGGCAATCTCCACCTCACGGTCGGGGGTACAGCTGGTACGCATAGTGATTTCCCGACTGCCGAGAGGAGAATCGGCCAACGCGTCGAGCGCATTATGCAGAAGGTTCAGTATTGCATGCTGAACCTGTATGCGGTCGACATTGACCGGGGGCAGCCCGTCGGCAAGATCGAATCGGATGTGCGTGCCTGATGTTCGTGCTTCGGCGACGATCAGGACGCGAAGCTCCTCCAGCAGCTCGTTAGGATCAGTCGTAGCTCGCTCCGCTCGCTGCCTGGCCGTCAGGTTGCGAAGCCATCGAAT
>Ga0105248_10005746_pt1 | contig 13628 bp, 4 predicted proteins | sample KBSS34metaG_FD_81524 | JGI IMG/M metagenome (GOLD analysis project Ga0105248, IMG submission 81524) | Switchgrass rhizosphere microbial communities from Kellogg Biological Station, Michigan, USA - KBS S3-4 metaG | ecosystem: Host-associated > Plants > Roots > Rhizosphere > Soil | place... | reverse complement strand
CGGACAGCGAACCTACTTACTGCCAGACATTATCGGGCCAGTATCGATAACATAAGGAGAGATATGAAATCTGTGTCCTTTGTCTTTCAATCCTTCAGACAGCCGATCAAAACCTGTCTTCTGGCAGCAAGGGCAACTGCTGAGCAAAAAACAAATGAGGAAAGCCGTGGCAAGTAACGCTGCCGCCAAACCTAGACGGGACAAAGATCTAACAATGGGAAAACCAAACTGCTTCATAGCCTTATTGTATCATCGGCAAATTACACGTTAGACGGGCCAACGAGCCCCGAAAACGACGGTTCCAATTAATGCGAATTATTTCCCGGTTGGCCGTCATAAGTGAGTACAATTGCCACGGATCAAGATCAGGGCAAACTCACAGCATTGGCTTAGGTTCTATCTTTACCCCGCTGACGTTCCATCATCAGATTGTCTGATGGTGGGACGTCGGGTAGGTTGCAGAGATTTCAACGGAGCGCCTGTTACTTATAGGCCAGAAGGCCTGAACGTACATTCCGATGTAATTGGAAGGCCTCGCCACCACTCGTCAGCGCCAACATAATTGCCGCAGTCTTGAGCACTCTGCCTGCCGCCTTTTTATCCGCGGCATCGGCCGACACCAACAAGTTCCTCATCGGCTTGATTAGGCCAATCGCCGATGTGATGTGAAATTCGGCGGCAAAGGCTGTGTGATTTTTGCCTGCAACTACTTTGCTGATTTTGCGATAAGCGATGTTATCAGCAGGATTGACCTCGGCAAACGCAGCGGACGTTCTGTCGGTGACAAAAACATGTTTGCCCGGCGCCAGATTTATGGACTTGTCGCCCATGCTTACCGAGACCATGTCTTTGCCGCTGTCGTGCAGATCGTAAACACCGATGCCATGGGCAAGTGCCATCACAAGCACTACCGATTGCGGCGCGATCTTCACAGTGCCAAACGGTGTCTCTACCGTCATCGCTTTTTTCGTCGGCATATAAAGGGCATTGCCCGTGGTGAGCTTGGCGCGCACCAAATCTTCAGAAGTTGCTTGCGACTGCTCGTCAGTCACACGCTCGCCATCTATCAGACTATATGCTCGCATTGTCACTGATTGATCGATCATGTCTTGTACAGGCAACGATGCTGGGTTAATTGCCGACGCAGATTGTCTAAAGGCTTGCAGACTGTAGGATGCAAGATTAGACGCGCTTACCAGAACCGTTGGGATTTGACTGTTACCCAGACTGGCCTCAACTGCAGCCATCACAGATGGTGACACGATTACGTTCGTAGGCGCGCCGTAACTCGCGGAGGCGGTGTAACCATTACTAGATGGAGCGTATACGGGCGTTAAGGCAGAGGCAGCAGGGGGCAGGCTCACTGGCTGGATAGCAACAGGCATACTCACGGGCTGAGCAGCGGCGATGGCAGCGACAGCACCAACCCCTTCAGGCGGGTCGGCAGTGATGGTCACACCACCACCTAGTTGGATGGTGCCGGAGGCGGTGGAATCGGTATCAAAAATGATATTGCGGTCCAGCGCTTTCAGGGTGTTGTCCGGCGCCAGAGCGGTTATACCTCTAGCACCATAGAAGATTTTTCCGGCCCCAGTGATTTGCTCAACAACGTTCGCGGGCTTACTGCCGGCGAACTGATCGGCCTTAAGCCCAATATTGACTGTAACATTGCCAGTACCGGCGACCGTCGACGAGGCCGAAATAGTTGCCGAGTCGCCAATGACAATCGAGCCTGTCTTAATGTCATCGTTTTGCAAGATTACGTTGCCGCCAAGAGCCATTATTTTGGCATTAGGCATTATGTTTAACGCACCTTTAGTAGTGGTGATTGTGATACCACCCACCGTTGTGTTAACACCAGCGGTGGTGCTGACATCGTTGACATTGAGCGGCCCTTTGCTGGTCAGCACAAACGGTAAATTGCCACTGGTAGATGCATTTAAGGTGGTCTCAGCAGTTGACTCATCAACGATCCTCGAACCGCCACCGGTCGTAACTGTCAAAGATGGCGTGGAAACATGCAATAGTTGAGGGCCAGTGGCGCCAGTGCCGAAGAACATGCCGCTAGTGCTGTTCAATGTGACAGATTTTCCCGTGATGGCGTAGGAAGGCAATGAGTTACTTATATTCCCTCCAACGGTCGTCAGCGTTACGACACTGTCGGGAGTGCCAAGCAGAGCCTTAGTCGTAATGTCGCCTTTTCCGGCGGTGGTGATGTTGATAGTGGAAGCACTTACATTACCCGCAACAAGAATGCTGCCAGCAGTTTGAACGTCCAACAATCCGCCGCCGGTAGATTCGTTCAATGTGACAAGATTCGCGCTCGTTAACTTCGCATATACACTGGCGCTCTGCAAATTCTCGACAAAAGTCACCTTGGTGGCATTCGAAGTGACAGGCTGCCCGCTCGTGCCAATGCCGACGGTGCCGGCGGCCTTCATTACGAGGGTATCCGCTTCGATTGCCGTGGGAGTAACGATGTTTCCGGCGGACAAGACTGTAAGCGCTTGCGTCAAGCCTTTAGTCGTACCCACAGTTATATCTGAATAAGAGGCGACAGCAACTGTGCCTTTGCCCGTGACATTATCGTTGAAGTTGCTGAATGTGCCGATTGCTTTCGACAGGTCGGCAACTCCGCCTTTATTTAGATTTACCGACAGGAAAGCGGCCGCAGTTATTGGAGCGTCGCCCGACTGTTCGATGTTGCCGCCATTTGTGGTGAGAATTACTTGTTGGCCCGTGACAGGGCCATTCAAATCAATCTTGCCTGTGCCGGCTGCCGTCAAGACCTTATCACCGGCTCCACTAAGAGTGGCGACAGAGATACTGCCTGCCCCATCTGACGTCAACTCGGTTGGAATAACAGAAGAAACGTCTTTAATAAGAGTGATGGAAGCATTTTTGCCGGCGACCGCTGGAACGATTGTCAACCGATTTACTGAAATTGAGCTTGTGTTTGTCAGGCTGGTCGTATAGTTGAGTTTAAGAATTTGGCCGCTGCCCACTATGGTGCCTAGCTTGGTGGAGTCAGACTCTGTAAACGCCACTGAACCGGCGGCCGCAACATTATCATTGAGCGTACCTACCTTGTTTGGGGCTTGCGTCAAATCAACGTTGCCGGCAGCACCAGTGATGTTCAATGAGAGCGATTTGGATGCCGTGATTGTACCTCCGGGTAATTTGGCGACGGAATCGGGAGCGACCTGTGTGATCACGCCATTTGCCGTCGTCAGAGTAATATCCGGCGCGCTGATGGGAGTGATAATGGAGAGAGCCGTGTTGCCGGTCGAGGTAAGAACAATTGCCTTTGTGGCAGTTAATGGCGCAATATTAGAATAATTGCCACCGCTTAAGAAAACGATAGTGCCGGACCTAACTGCCTGGATAGAGTTCACGGCAGTTGCATTTGGAGCAACAAACGAAAATGTATCACTACCAGTATTGTTATAAATTTTTCCAAGGACATCGGTAATATTTAAATCAATCTGTCCGGTAGCGGAATCGCTCACCCAGACGCTTTTGCCACCGGCCATAGTGACAGGCTGCGTGGCATTGATCAGGGCAGGGTTAGCGGCGCTCACGCCGATGTTGTCGTTGGCCCCGGTGACGAACAGTATGGTTTTAGAGGTAACTTCGCCAAAGCCTGGCAGAGCGTCAATCGAACCCTTGGTTATAAGTTGGAACTGATTGCCGGCTGTGGAAGTCAGCAAGTTGACGTTGGTTGTGTTAGCGTTACTGATAAACGCATCACCTGTGGTGTTGATAGCTAGCACCGATGCGTCGACTTTTACCGGCACCTGGACCGTGCCAAATCCTGTCGTGCCTTTGCCGGCAACTCCATCAGTAAGTGTGATTGAGGTGGCTGTCAGTTCACCCTTATCTTCAATTGTTATACCGCCTTTGCCGGCACCGGATTCACTGGAGTTGAGCACGATGCTACTTGTGAGCTTGGCACCCGCGTTGCTCAAGACAGTAACGCCACTTTTCCCGACGATTATCTGACCATTGCCTTTGGCATCGGGCACAGTCACCAGACTAAAAGTAGATGACGTGGTGGAAGTTTTGCTTCCAAGCAAACTTTTGGTCAGTGTGACGCTGCCCGTATTAGAGATATAGGCACTGCCATTAGTGTCAATGGAGAGAGTGCTTGTTACGGTATTGAGAGGCTTGCCAGAACTACCGATATCAATCGAGCCGGCGCCACTGGCTGACAATGAGATACTGCTGCCGGTGATTGTGGGAGTTTTTGTGATAAATATGCCGCTGCCCTGCGATGTTGGCGACGACTTCGCATCGATCGATACGGCACCGGTGACACTAATATTGCCGTCGATTGTGATTGCAGCCTTGTCAAATCTGCCCGTGCCGGTCGTCTCAAGGAATGAATAACCCTTTCCAGCAGACGACCCGGCAGCGTTAATTGTAATGGCGCCGGAATTTCTAATAGTCGTATCTGAGCCGCTTGTTGTAGTTATGTCCTGGGTCTCAGTTGTTACGTCAATTACATTGCCCGATTTGAGAACAGTAACCCGGGCTACGATCTTCGCGTTGCTAGTCTTGATAAATCCATTGGTGTCCAACTGGACGGTGCCATTCGTATCGGCCTTGACGAGTGTATAGTTGCCGGTACCCTTTATATAAGCACCAGTGTTAGTCTGACCGCTCAAGTCAGTAGCCACCGACAAGTTGCCGCCTCCATTCCAGACTAGCGGTGTAGCGCTCGTGCCGACGGTACCGCCATTAGTCACGAAGGTGAGGTTTGGAGTGCCAAACGCCTTGCCGGCCGCCTGGGTTATATCGCCCTTGGCTGACGTAATCGTGGCGCTGCCAAATCCAGTTAAATTGCCTGCTAGCGTGACTTTGCCGGTGCCCTGAGTAGCCAGCGATACAGCACCACCGACGATATCGCCGTTGACCGCAATATCTCCGTTTGCCTTTAGTGTCAGGGCCTGGCCACCAGCGACATTTTGTCCAGGGTCGCCGGGGTTGATAAATGGATTAGCCTTTTGACCAGGAGCACCTTTCCCACCAAGTCCAATAGCACCGCCCAGAGCTCCGCCACCACTATTTCCGCCCTGTCCAGCCGAACCAGACTGACCACCCCCAGTGCCACCAGAATTAAAGTTGCCACCGTTTCCACCGGTACCATTACCGCCACCGCCGCCGAATATACCACCGCCGCCGCCACCACCGCCGCCTGCAGGAGGATTTGTGAAGTCACCGCCACCGCCGCCGCCACCACCGTAACTGCCGCCACCACCGCCACCGGCACCAGACTGGTCATTTTTTTTATTAAAATTAGATGCGGCACCGCCGGCACCTCCATTAGCAGCGTAAACAGCTCCAACGGTTATCGTACCGCCAGCATTGATCGCAATGTTGGCACCAGCACCACCTGCCCCACCACCAGTAATTGGAGAGGAATTTCTTAATGGGCTCGAACCACCGCCACCCCCTCCGCCGGAGCTGGATACTGTGCCATTGACAGCTATATTTCCTGTGGCTGAGGTAATGGAGATCGCGCCACCAGCTCCGCCGGCAAATCCATTGGACGGCTTCCTGTCGGCCAGCTCATTGCCACCGCTACCACCTGCACCAAATGCATAGACATTTTTAAGGCTAACATCCGAGCCGGCATTAACCGTAATGCTTCCGGCACTTGCGCCAGCGCTGATAAATCCACCCTGTCCCGCTGTAACCAAATCACCACTGACGGTGACACCGGCCTTTAAGTTAACAGGATTTCCCGGTTGTATACTTCCTTTTGTGATGTTGCCGGCGTTATCAAAAGTGATCTGATTAGACTTGTCCGACCCCATCGGCTGCTGGGTGTATATGGCAATATTTCCACCCTTAAACGCATTGCCAGGGATATCAGGTCCCGCTACGAATATAGTGCCACCGCCAGTATTGATTGAGCCCACGGTGACAGTAGCCTGAGAAGTGGTAGGAGTAGCACCGGCAATGATGGTGACATCGCCTCCATTGAGTGACTTGCCTGTTGAGCCGTTAACAGCTGCGCTGGCATCTATTGAATTTGTGCCGAGTAAAACGCTTCCGCCCTTGCCTCCAGAACTGGCCATTGCCACCAAAATGACGTTACCGGCATCACCAGTTGTATTGGCGGTCTTGATAGCGACTGCAGCACCATTAGAAAAATCTATATTACCGCCACCGGCAACGGTGGCATCAAGCGTAACAACGGGCGCCGTGGTAGTGGTCGTAGTCGGAGGGATTGTGGTAACCGAAGGAACTGCCCCCGTCACCTTCGCTCCGGCAATAACAGTGACATTTTTGCCCGGGGCATTGATCTGAGCACCGGCCCCCATGGTCACATCACCATTCGCTACGATGGCCACATTATCAGTGAAATTGTTGACGCCGTTGATTGTAATGCCACCATTTACCGCAGTGTTTGCAAAGGTGGGATCGCCGCTGATATTGTTGTTTCCGAGAACGAGGTTTTGCGTCGCCGCGCTAAAGTGCGCGGTACCAGCAGTGGTGTTGACGCTGCCGGTGACATCACCGACGTTGGCATTGATATCACCCTGGCAGGCGTTGATATTGAACTGCTGCGAATAATAATTGCCGCCGACAAGGCTGATGTTGCTATGCGAGGCGTCGCCCGTAACAGCATTGCTTATATTGATGTTGCCGTTAATAGCGGAGAACGTGCCGCCTACAGCTGCGACATTTATGGGAGTGGAATTGTTGCCACTGTTGGCGCTGCTGATGTTGATATTGCCGACTGAAGTACTGATTGTGCCAGTATTTGAGAAATTACCGGTGGCGCTGAACAAATTGAGATTGCCGCCGGTGGCGATCAAACCGGAGTTTGAAAACTTATCTGCGGCGGATAGAGTGAGATCGATACCGCTAACAATCGACGCGGCACTACCCAATAGAGAGCTGACCAACGCGCTCGGCACATCGGTCGTAATGGTGCCGCCTCTTCCATTGATGATTGACTGGCCGGCTATGCTACCGGCAGTCACCTGGTTGTCGGTGGAAACAACATACACGGAGCCATAATTGATAATGGAGCCGTTGACTTTGACATTTTGAGTAGAGCTCAAATTGTCTAGAGCTGTCACACCCATGGGCACGACCAATCTTGTAGTTGTAGGCGCAACAACGCTTAGATTGAATGTGCCACCAACAGCAACAGCAGACTTGTTCAGATTGAGCGTTTGCACGCCGCCGCCGGAGGCTTGCTGCAACGCGACGTATTCGGCTGCCGTCACATGCTCGCCAGGAGCAAAAGTGCGTTGCTCTCCGCCGACAGTGATAGTTATGTTTGAAGCACCGCCAAAGAGCCCTGTGCCCAAAACGATATTTGCCACCGGCGACGACAGGTTGAGCTGAGCAGCAGGTTGCGCCTGTGCGTTTAACAAGGCGTGCATGGGAGCGAAGCTTGCCTGATGAGACAAGACATTGTGAGCACCACTCCAAACTGCGGCGGTGGTGTGCGCTGCCGTAGATTGCGTAGCGACGGACTGCGCAGCGAAGGTAGGTACAGCAGTGAAGTCAGGTTGGGCAAATTGAGACCAGTTGTGCACGGACGGCCTTTGCATTGGCGCAGTATGCGGATAGCCTGGCGAGCCGAAAGCAAATGCCGCCGGCGTCATCGCACTGAGAAGCAACTCCGTAGCCAACAACGCCCGCACTCTTTGAACATAAACCAAGTTGACAGCGGAATTCTGAGCAATTTGTGCGTTATTCATGGAGCGGTTTCCCTTTCAAAAGCATGAGCGTATCTGTAGGCCAAGAACTACTTGCCTTGAACGATGATACAAACCCCTTGAAATGCCTGTCCACCCCGCCAATAGGGCAAAATGGGATTTTTTGCCCGTTGCCCATTGGGAACGAAAAATGATCATTCTTCAAAAAGGCCGCATGCAGCCAATTTAAGGCAGGAAGCTTGCAAGCTTGCCGATCGGATAAATTTATGTACATGTGAGGTTTTGGGCGATTTTGTTTTCACATAAATGAACAGCAAAATTTTCATGAGCAAAGGAAGGTTCGCCGATAGACGCCGCGAACAGACAAGAAATCGTTGCAAGTGTTACTTTCAAAATCGTCTGATTACCCTCTGTTGTGCCCGGGACCAATCGTCGCCGCAGACTGATCTAAAGAAACAAAGAGCTTCATTCTTTTACATATGAGCGCTGAAAACGCTCTCTGTATGGTGCTTGTACGGCCCTGATTAGTACTTGCCCCACTGACGACGAAAATGCGTCCTTGCCGAACCAGCAAGCCGAGCGCATAATGCCTGAACAAAAATTCATTTTTGCACACTCAGCTAGTCGCTGAGTTCTGTTTGCTCTGCGTTGTTTCGCACTGGCAACTTCAGTTGCCATGCCTATTTCAACGCGCACCGCAACAGAGAAATTTTTGGCGCGACACATTCGAGGGCTTTAGATATGAATACGGTAGAACAGTCACCGGTAGAACAACAAGTAGGTCAATCCGCACCACCAGAGCCTTCTGACGGGCTAGAGATTATGGAGTTGAAGATCAGCGGATATGATGGCGACACTCGTTCTGTTTGGAAGGAACCATCACTCTATCTCTCAATAGCCGTCATATTCATCGCGGCCTCAGTTTGCGTCGGCAGTTCTGCCACCATATTCTGGGTGACGTTCCTGTCGATGTCCGCAATGGCAATAATCTTTCATGTCCTGGCAGAACGATTTCTCTTTAAATCAAAGGGAGAGTTTGCGCAGTTTGCGGCACCATTTGAAGGTGTCTTTGTTTTGACATTCGGGTCAATCGTTCCAGGGATTGGACTTCTCGCGTACGGCGTTTATTCCTGGATGACTGCAACGCAAATAAATATCACTGAAGAATTGGGCAAAATAGCACTACTGCTGGTGGTGCCATTCTTCAACTTCCTCGTATGGTCAGCTATGAGGAGAGGCTATTTGGTTCGGCCTCGTCTGACTGGATTAATGAACGGGCTCGCGCTGGGGCTGTCGGCGTGCTGGACAGCGGTTTTGCTGAAGTCCGTTTTCTTCGCGCCCAGTGATGTTACATGTAAATTTGGGTGGATGCTTCTGTTGTGCACATCGCCATTTTTGCTCTTCGCAGCTGTTTGCTCATGTCTCGATCTCGTGCACCGGACCGAGTCGAATATCAGACGCATTACAACCACGTTTGCAGTCATGGGAGCGCTGTTGTCGTGTCTCTTCGTGTGCGCACCAATGATGCGGGCGGTCTTTATGCAATCGCTAATCTCAGATGCGCGGCTGAATGGCACTGCCAAACAGCTCGGCGCCATCGAGCTATTGCGATCGTTTGCAACCGACGAGGACTTGCGTCCGTCCAAACATCCGATCAGCGGTTATGCATTGGGGGCACTGTTGATTCCAGAACGAGGACTCAATGGCTCCAGTGATGACGACAAAAACCTCTTCTTTAAGATCACAGGTAGCGCATTTTCGGACACCGCAAGCACAGCCACTAATGCGGATAACACCATTAATCCACTGGTGGGCTACAGACTTCAGGGACTCTCTCTGCCAAAATCGCAAATATCGGGAATTATTGATGCTGCAACCCTTTCAAGCTCCATTGACTGGACACTCACCTTGCATAACACAAACTCAAATGCACAAGAAGCAAGGGGCGAAATCTCTATACCCGACAAAGCGGTGTTATCGCGTGTGACGCTGTGGATCAACGGTGAACCACAAGAGGCCGCGTTCGCTGCTACAGGAAAAGTGCAGAAGGCATACGAGTCTGTCGTAAGCAAAAAACGAGATCCCCTTCTCGTGACGTCGAGCGGACCGAACCGAGTGTTCTTGCAATGTTTCCCAGTGCCGGCCAATGGCGAAGCGAAAGTGCGCCTCGGCTTCAAAGTGCCACTACAAACGAAGGATGGGAAAATTTGTACGATGGAACTGCCAAAGCTGCTGAGCACCAACTTCGCTCAACCTAAGCGCACCAGAGTAAGTCTCAGTTCGCCCGATGTCATAAGTGCAAACCTGCCCGGGCTGGTCGCAGGGAAAAGCGGTAACCTGAATATGCTCAACGGAATAATCAAGGCACATGATCGTGCCGGGCAACTGGATTCGTTGAAGATAGAAAGAACAACTGCCCGAAGAGAATTTGCGACGCCTGACTGGTTCTCCAACGGACGGCGCTTCATTGTCGAGCGCTTGAGGGAAAAGAGTATTTCAGCACCCAAGCGTGTATTTGTGGTTTTAGACACTTCCGCATCTCTCAAAGACTATGCGTCGAATCTCAAAGATGCTCTTACAAAAATTCCAGATCGTTTCAAACCCAGTGCCTACGTCGTCACCGAACCGGCAGCTGCATCTGATAAAGATTCCGCATCTGACCAGGCTCCCGTAAACGGCGCAAAACCATTGGCAGAAGTGCTGCCGTCGATTAAACCCGAAGCATTTGTGGGCGGTCAAGACAACACTCCGGCGCTGCGTGAGGCACTTGAAGCTGCGGGAGAGCAGCCAGGCAGTGCGGTGCTCTGGATTCATGGCCCTCAGCCAACCACCAATAATCTATCCGATTCAGAGTCACTAGATATAGTGCAACCGGTCTCACTGTATGACCTCCAAATTGCATCAGGACAAAATACGACACTGCCGGCGCTCAAGCGATTGGTCGGCTCAGATCTGGTCACCTGGGAAACTGTTGCTCACAAATCTCAAGTTGAAGGTATCAACTCAGTAATTGCAGGCTGGCAGAGTGGAGTCAAGCAGTTAGTGATCGAACGCACGCTTGTAGATGCGAAGCCCGCCATGCCCATCGCGACAGATGCCACAACTTCGGCTCAATTGACCTCACTCTGGGCCAATGATGAAGTCACAAGACTGTTATCGCGCGATCTGCAGCCGCAAGCTCAAAAACTCGCCAGCTATTATCGCCTGATCACTCCAGTGACAGGGGCAGTCGTACTGGACGACAAAAGAGACTATGCGGCCAATAATCTGACCACAGGAAACTTCCAAGACGACCCGACTGGCGGTGCATCTTACAATGGGAGTGGACTCGTTGGAGCGCCTGTTGATCCTCGTTACGGACAGTCCAATAGTGTCGGTCAATTAGCTGACTATGGTTATGACTGCGCCAGAGATATTGCTCGCCTGCTTACCGCAGCCTCATCGCTCCTGGCAATAATTGTCAGCGTAGTGTTCCTCCGGGGTCGCAGGAAGATAAGCACATCAGACATTGCCAAAGCCGTAACGTTGATGCTTGCCGTGCCGACCATAGTCCATCTGATGGGCACTTTCATCATCAACAACTTTGGTGGATTAGGGGGTGGGCTGTAGCAGGAGTTAAGCTGGTGGTATTCCAAAGTTAAATCACATTCCCAAGCGGGAAAATTGGCCTACAATGGAATTTAAGTCCAATAAGTCACGCTTCCCGCTTGGGAATACCACCAGTAACTGGGATATGCAATCAATGACTGATACCACTGAGAAACAAGAATTGATTTTACGAGTAGCTGAGGAAGCTGTCCGTGGGCGACTCAACTGGCGGCAAGAATACCTGGAAAATCTAACCGAGCACGGTGTCACATTCAACGAGGTCGAAGCAGAAATTGCCCGACTAAAAGATGGCCCAGCTGGTGTGCGCTCAGGCAGAGGCCCTTATCTAACCGCAGAACAGCTATTTACCGTGCCGGGAATGTTTCTCACAATCTGTGCCGTCGCCATTGTTTATTTCAGTGGGGATATTTTGTTCAAAACAATGACCATTCCCTCCTGGTCGACTACTACGGGCACCGTGACTCAGGCGAGTGACTGGTCAGGAGGCGTGGTGCGGCCGGCTGTTGGTTTCGGCAGAACGCGCGGAATAGTCTTTCTGGGATGTGCGCTGCTTGGCGCAAAAGTAAAATACGTCTACAACGTTGGCGGCAAGGGCTACGAATCTACAACCGTGCACCTGGGTCAAACTGAATTTTCTGATCTCGAGAAATATCCAGAAAACAGCTCAGTGAGGGTGATGTATAATCCGCAAAATCCGGGTGAGTCAATTTTGGAAAATCGCATAGCAATACCCTGGAGCGCCCTACTGATAGTAGGATTGTTTGTTCTGTTTATAGCCAGAATAAGTGGTTCAGGTTGGAACAACGATTTACGCTAAATTCCTGCGGAATTGTGTGATATCTATCGTTGAGGCGTGCAACACTTTTCTGCAAAATGTTTTCGCGCGTGTAAGCAAATCGGCCCAGCGAAAGAGCGTAACTGTTCTCAATCGGTCCGCCGGCATCTGAGTTTGCTCACGAATATGTGTCATGCGGCGAGTGTCTTCGGCATTAGGTTCAAGTAGCATCTCAGCCCAATGGGTCTCCGGAACGGAAAGGGGGCGATTGTTTCTCGAATTCATAACTCTGCCAGCGAAGCCCTCCAGGAATTAGGTGGGGGAAACACCATGCCATCTCATCGACGTGTCCGACAATTGCCCGCCTTCGACCGTTAGTCTCGATAAGTAGAGTCGGGGAGAGAACAAATGGCACCCGTAAACGCAGACAGATCGCTGTACCTAGCTGCAGAACATGGCGATATCCAATCACTCTGGACCTTGTTCCAGCTCTATATGGAGACGCCTGGTCCAGAAGCTGAAGCGCGCGCCAGCTGGCTTTTTGATACCTATGTCTATCATCTCAGTGCGCGGTTCGAACAACCGTCACTAGAATTTTCATGTAAAGCGCCATCAGAGTCTCTCTCAATAGCGCGTTTTGAAATACTGACAAAATCCCGGCCTGAGCAATATGTCTTTCCGGTAATTATGTATGAGACAAAATGTCCGTGCTCTCCAGGCGATACCAAACCCCTCATTATGGTTTTGCAAGGCATGCAGGACGATCGAGTGCCTAACGTCGTGCGCTCGGCCTTATCTCGCCTTGACACCGTCTATAGAACTAAACTCAAGCCCTGCGCCAAGTGCAATAAGCCCCAGCCGCCAGAATTCATCGACTACGCTCAATATTTTGATCGAGATAAAGACTTGCTCGTGCGCTGCTATCCGGACCCCTTGCAGAGGAACAAATGGAACTATGGCGTATTCTGGTGGCACAGAGATGGTAAATTTGAACTGACCGATCAACGCCAAGTTCCTATTGCCGAATGGCATGAAGACCTTCTCTCGCGAATACTCAAATTGATCCGCGAAGGTGAAAAGGTATGGGCAAAAGCAGCACTCACCCGAGCGATGAGCCTGCAGCCAGAAAATGATCTGTATCTTCAATTTTTGAAATTTCTACGCGCGCCTGCTGATCGCGGCCTGGCGGAAGCCATTCTTTCAGAACATCTTCAAAGAAAACCCTTTGATCCCGAAGCCAATGCCTGGATGGCTGAACTTCTTACGCGAACATACGCGTTTACCTTGAAGCCGGTAAGTCTGCTCGATGAGGCCGCGGAGTATTGTCAGAGAGCTTTGCAAGAGTCTAAGAAGCGGAGAACGCCAAACCCTCACGCACAACTGATCGAGTGCAACATCGCAAAGTTTCAGAACAAGCCACGGCATGTAGTCGAAGAAATGTACCTGAGCGTGCTGCGCTTCTATCCAGACTATCCGGAACTGATTTTTGACTACGCACTCTTTGTCGGCGAGAGCGATCCAATATCTGCGGCACGCTTGTTCGAGAAGGGCGGCAAGTTGCG
>Ga0105248_10005743_pt1 | contig 13629 bp, 9 predicted proteins | sample KBSS34metaG_FD_81524 | JGI IMG/M metagenome (GOLD analysis project Ga0105248, IMG submission 81524) | Switchgrass rhizosphere microbial communities from Kellogg Biological Station, Michigan, USA - KBS S3-4 metaG | ecosystem: Host-associated > Plants > Roots > Rhizosphere > Soil | place... | reverse complement strand
CATCGAGCGCACCTTAGCAGGACTTGCCGAGGCCAACAAAGCCCAGCGCACTCCAGCGGATATTTCGAAGCTCTGCGTTGGTCTGAAGTGCGGGGGGTCAGACGGGTTTTCCGGGATCTCAGCCAATCCTGCGATCGGTCACACCTCAGATCTGCTCGTTGCCCTCGGCGCACGCACTCTTCTTTCGGAATTTCCCGAGCTATGTGGAGTCGAGCAGAACCTGATTGATCGCGCCGTATCCTCCGACGTTGCCGGCCGCTTCATCCACCTCATGCGCGAGTACGAGAAACGCGCTCATGCCGTGAAAGCGACCTTTGCCTTCAATCCGAGTCCCGGCAATATCCGCGACGGTCTCCTCACCGATGCCATGAAATCGGCAGGTGCAGCAAAGAAGGGAGGCACTGCCCCGGTCTCGAGCGTGCTCGATTACCCGGAGTATTCAACCCAAGCCGGCCTTACGCTCCAGTGCACCCCCGGCAACGACGTCGAATGTGTGACCGCACAGGTCGGCGCCGGTGCAAGTGTTGTGCTTTTCACCACCGGGCTGGGAACGCCCACCGGTAATCCGATCGCTCCGGTCGTGAAGCTCTCAACCAACACGCAGCTCTCTCAGCGCATGCCCGATATCATCGACTTCGACGCTGGTCCTATTGTTGCCGGCGGAGCGAGCATCGAGAAGATTGGTGAGCAAATTCTCGACCTTGTTCTTCAGGTCGCCAGCGGAGAGGTGCGCACCAAAGCCGAAGTGAATAATCAGGAGGATTTCATTCCCTGGAAACGGGGAGTTTCCCTCTGAGCGGGGAAGGCATGGCATCAGCCAACGAGTTTCGAGTGGACGGCAAAACCGCCGTGATCACGGGCGCAGGCAGCGGTATCGGCCGCGCGATTGCCCTCAAGCTTGCGGCGAATGGCGCTGCCGTTTACTTGTTGGACCTAAATCTTTCCCAAGCCGAATCCGTCGCCGCGGAGATCAAAAACCAGGGCGGCAATGCGACTGCCTGCCCCTGTGACGTCAGTGACCACTCCCAAACCGTTGCCACCTTTCAGAAACTGTGCGCGGCCGTGCGCATCCACATCCTGGTAAACAACGCAGGTATTTCACAAATCGGCAATATCGAAAACACCGCCGAAGCTGACTTCGACCGCATCGTTCGGGTTAACGTGAAGGGGTACTACAACTGTATTCATGCCAGCATCGGCCATATGAAAGCGAACGGTGGCGGGGTCATCCTGAATATGGCGTCGGTCGCGGGGTCAGCGGGGCTTGCCGACCGTTTCGGTTACTCGACCAGTAAAGGCGCGGTGATTGCCATGACCTACTCGGTTGCGAAAGACTATGTGGCTCACGGCATCCGGTGCAATTGCATTTCGCCGGCGCGTGTGCACACACCTTTTGTGGATAGCTACTTGAGCAGGAACTACCCGGGGCACGAGCAGGAGATGTACCAGAAACTCGCGGCAACTCAGCCAGTCGGCCGTATGGGCGAACCCGAGGAGGTTGCGTCACTGGCGTTGTACCTGTGCTCAGATGCAGCAGCGTTCATCACAGGTGCCAATTATCCGATCGATGGCGGCTTTTTGAATCTGCACGGCTGACGGGAATTGCCAACTCCCGCGGTTCAAGCTATGACGAGATGGGAGTCAGTCGAACGGTTGTGACGAGCAGCGAAACGAAATGGATCTTGAACTCAAAGACAAAGTTGTCCTGATCACCGGAGGCGCGAAAGGCATTGGAGCGGCGATCTCGCGTGCTGTTTGCGCTGAGGGAGCGATCCCCATCATCCTTGACCGAGATGCCGACGCTGCCCACGAACTTCATCTCGAGTTATCCCCCAGTGGGATTCTTGTCACGGAGCTTTCGACGGCGGAAAATTGCCGCAACGCTGTCGGCGAAGTCATCGCGCAGTTCGGCCGTCTGGATGCTCTGGTCAACAATGCTGGCGTAAACGACGGTGTCGGCCTGGAGAAGGGAAGCCCCGAGAAGTTTGTGGAATCGCTTGAGCGCAATCTGCTCCACTACTACAACATGGCACATTACACGCTGCCATACCTGAAGACTGCGCACGGCGTGATCGTGAACATTGCCTCGAAAACGGCTTTGACCGGACAAGGCAATACCTCCGGCTACATCGCCTCGAAAGGCGGAATCCTGGCACTCACGCGCGAGTGGGCTGTCGAACTGCTGCCCTACAGCATGCGCGTGAACGCCGTCATTCCGGCGGAAGTGATGACGCCCCTCTACCGAAGGTGGCTCGACACGTTTCCGAATCCACAGGAGAAACTGCAATCGATCGTTGCCAAGATTCCTTTCGAAAAACGAATGACACTGCCGGAAGAAATCGCTGCTATGGTGGTTTTTCTCCTGTCGCCTCGCGCTGGACATATTACCGGACAGCATCTCTTTGTGGATGGAGGCTACGTTCACCTGGACCGCGCTCTAACCTGACTATGCCGAACACTCGCCGCTATTGCCTCACACTCGACCTGAAGAGCGATCCCGCGCTGATTGCCGAGTACCGCAAATATCATGAGAAGATCTGGCCCGAAATCACCCAGAGCATTAAGGATGCCGGGATCGAGGACATGGAAATCTATCTCCTCGGCACGCGCATGTTCATGATCATCGAAGTGAACGATAGCTTCTCATTTCAACACAAGGCCACGGCTGATCGTTCGAACCCCAAGGTTCAGGAATGGGAACAGTTGATGTGGAAGTTTCAGCAGGCTCTGCCGCAAGCCATGCCGGGCGAAAAGTGGCTGCGCATGGAACGCATTTTTAAGCTGGAATAGTTGATATTCCGTCGGTACATTCCAAGTTTGTCTTGGGCTGCCAAGGGCGTTTTAGCCCCTGCTCCGAATAATGCTGGAGAGAATGATGGTTGGAACTCAGTACTATTCCGCCTGGTTTCTGATCTCCAACTCTTTTAGTAACTGCTCGGCGGAGTCCATCCGGGTACGCAATTTCTGAAGAGATTCCCTCATCGCATTGATCTTCTCATTTAACCCCCGCTGTCCGGCGAGCGCCAGCACCGACGTACTCTGGTCAAAGGCTGCGCTCGATGCATCCAGCAGAAACCGCATGGAGCCGGCGTGAGGCTTCCACAAGTGCTCGGAATTCTGTTTCTGCCGAAGTTCTTCGAGCTCGGTGCTCGTTCGCGCAATCAATGCCACGATTCTCGATAACGCCCGCGCATACTCTCCGCGGAAGCTCTTTTCGTCCCAATACTCTGCCCCGCAAGCGTCGGCCTCGACCGGCGACAAAGTCAGGTTGAATGAACGCATCGGAACCACTTGCCGCGACTTGGCCTCCGCGGCCTTCACGAAGACTCGAATGGAATCGTCCACACTGCGCAGCTTGCCTTCCTCGAGTTGCGCGTCATAAAGCCTTGCAGGTTCTGCCGCAGCAGCCTGGCCGCCCAGGAATCCGCGCGCCGGAAGCTTTTTCGGCGCCGCAGGCGCCGAGGCGGCGGCGGATGGAGGTACATCGAATCTCGGCATCTGGGGTGCTGGATTCCCCAGAAATCGCGGCGGGATCGGTCCACTCCGTTGAGGTTCCTCGCGATGTTCGGCATCTTCGACTGGCGCGGCGGCTTCCGTGGGATGCTTCTCCTTTTTTGCCGGAGCCGGCGCTTCCTCAATCTCTTCGTGATGTTTCTGCCTGTGCAAGGCCTTGCCGGACTTCCGCTGATCGACTGCCTTCTTCACCTTAGACACGCGTCGGAACTTTTCCTGTCCCGCCGTATAGTCGGCTTTGAGAATCTCGCTCTCTTCGATCATCGAGAGGTGCTGTACCGTAACTTTGCCCTCAACTGGGCTGGTAACGTCGCCACCTTCTTTATGTACCTCTTCGGCGAAGCTCTTCAATTCTTGCGTGGTCGCGCGGAACAACTCTTCCAGCTTCTTCCCGATCGCGGCGTTATAGGGACCGATCGTCGCGAGCACCCCCGGATGATAGAAGCACGTTCCAAATGCTTGTTTCAGATCACGGCCCTTTTGCACGAGACCCGCATCGGTGAGAGCCTCCAGGGTGGTATAAGTCTCCAGTTCCTCACGCAAGGCATCGAATTCGCCCAGGATCGGAACGTATTCTTCCGGCATCTCAGGAGCTTCCGCGTCGGCCAGAATTTCGATTAAGGCGATTTCAAACGGCGGGATCGGGACCACCCCATCCAAGGTGTAGCCGTGCCTCTCCCACTGGCCGGGAACTCGCGGGTTGCGATAGAGGAAAGTCGCCACGAAATCTGCCTTGTCGCGGTCCACATCGGTCGCCGCTTTCTTGCGGGCGTAGTAGCGAAGTAAGGTCTCCGCGATTTCAGGGTCCACGTCAGAGGTCAAAGAGTGCCGCAGCATCGACGGCGTGACTGCCAAGTCGAGCAGCTTCAGCCAACCGCGTAAACGAGCCAGAGGGTCGGGGAAGTGCTGGTCGAGTTCGCCCAGTGACATCAGGTGTAGGTCAGGCGGTAGGGGTACGGGCTCCTGAACGGACTCCGGCAACAGCTTCCGATAGAAGCCAAAAACAGTCTCTACGATGGCGAGTTCAAATTTTGAATCCTCAGCCAATCTTTTCCGACCCCTTCGACTTGGAGGGACTTGCAGACAGATATCGAGAATTCTAGTGAAAGCCCCATCGAAAAGGGTCATTTTGCTGCGGCAAACCTGTTACCAAAGTGATCGGTCGCCGGTTCTATCTCGTTGATTCGTCGACCGCGGGCAGGTTTTCTTGGTGATTGCAACGGAGAGGCCGTCCCGGGCAGACTTTCAGCCGCAGCGCAGGGGGTAGAAAGGCGCATCGAGCCCGGCCCTGCCGAAGCCGCGAACGATGGGGGAGAACTTCTTGGCTAGCGGCGCTCAGAGGTGCCGGTTTGGTTCTTTCCAGGGCTCAGTCGTGGGGCGAGTCAGGGGAGCCATTCTAGCCTAAGGTATCATCGCAAATGGAATGGAAGGCTCTCGCGTATCGCACTACCGAATCTTGCATCATCTAAGTTCCGGCGGGATGGGCGAGGTGTACGTTGCCGAGGACGAGAACCTTCGCCGAAAAGTGGCGATAAAGTTCATCCGTAATGGCGTGGCCGACAGCGCCAGCCGGCGCCGCTTCGAACGCGAGGCCCAGGCCGCATCGGCTCTCAGTCATCCCAACATCTGCACCATTTTTGAGGTCGACGAGCACGATAGCCAGCCGTTCCTAGTCATGGAGTTGCTCGACGGAGGGGACCTTCGTCAGGTTTGCCCCTCCTCTGGACTCGAAATCTCCAAGCTCCTCAGGTGGGCCATTCAGATTGCCGATGCCCTGGCCGCCGCGCACTCGAATGGCATTATCCACCGCGACATCAAGCCAGCGAACATCTTCATCACCAAACGCGGAGATGCCAAGATTCTCGACTTCGGCCTGGCCAAGCAGACCGAATCCGCTTGGCAGGGCTCTGCGGAAACTGCCAGCATCGACCTTTCTCAGACTGGTACGATGCTGGGCACCGCGGCGTATATGTCTCCCGAGCAAGCGCGCGGCGAATCACTCGATGGCCGTTCCGATCTATTTTCCTTCGGCACGGTGCTTTACGAGATGGCGACCGGCAAGCATCCCTTTGACGGCCCCACCCCAGCCGTTATTTTCAGCGCGATTCTGAACGGAACTCCTCAGCCACCCTCCCAGATCCGGAAGGACCTGCCCCCTCAACTCGAATCAATCATTGAGAAGGCGCTCGCGAAAGATCGAAGGCTCCGCTACCAAGGCGCCGACGAAATGAAGGCGGACTTGTTGCGCCTCGAACGAGAGTTGGAATCTGGGAGTGCCCGACGACTAGATGCGCCGGCCCGCTCCATCCACCGTCCCCTTCGAATTGCGTCAGCGTTGAGCATAGTTATTCTGGCTGGCTGGATAGCCTGGTTTTTCCTGACCCAGAAGGAACCGGCTCAAAGCGTCTCCCGTCATACCACTATTGCAGTCTTGCCATTTCAAAACGCGGGTCACGATCAAAAGCTTGACTACCTGTCCACCGCCCTCCCGGACGAGATCATCACCATGCTCAGCTACGCGCCTTCCCTGAGCGTTCGTCCCTTCAGCATGTCCCAGCAATTCACGGGCTCGACCGCCGATCCGAGCGAGGCCGGACGCCAGCTTCGAGTGGCGCACGTTGTCACCGGGCATTTTCTGACGCATGACAATCGCCTAGCCATTACCTTCGAGGCCATCGAAATGGCAAAGCAGGAGGTGGTTTGGCGCGCATCTCTCGACCTGGCAATTGCAGACGTTCTGAAACTGCGGGAAGACGTCTCGGCGATGCTTGAAAAAGGATTGCTCCCATCGCTCGGAGTTCTCCCTGGCCAACTGTCGGTCACCAAACCAAAGAGCCAGCAGGCCTACGATCTTTATCTTCGCAGCGAAGATAGTGCCTATGGCATCGAGAACAACAAGGACGCCATCTCCCTGCTCGAGCGCTCGGTTGCACTTGATGCGGGATACGCGCCCGCCTGGTTTGCACTCGCCACTCATTACTACACCGAAGCCGACATGGTCGGAGGCGGGGAGGTGATGGTCAAAAAATGTGTGTCTGCCCTGGAACGAGCCCACGAACTGGATCCCGATCTTCTGAGCGCCTCGCTCTGGTTGATCGGTTTGGGCCGACGCCTTGATGGCGAGCTTGCCACGGGTTTCCATCAGTTGCAGGAACTGGCGCGGAGACGTCCTCGCCGCGCAGAGGTTCACCTTATCTTTTCCCAACTCTTGCGCTCCATCGGAGCTCTCGAAGAATCCGCCCGAGAATGTGAAATGACTCACCAGCTCGATCCGGATTTCCCCACCGACTGTTATGTTCTCTACATCTATAAGGGCGACTACGTGAAAGCGCGCCAGGAAATGGAGCGCTCTCCGGGAGAGTTCAGTTCGTTCATGCTGGGCCATCTTCTATTACGGGAAGGGAAGGTTGACGAGGCGCTGCCGAAACTGGAACTCGTTCCTGCCGGCAGCAACTACGATGTGGTCCATGGCTGCTGGCAAAACTCGGCGAACGCCAAGTGCGTTGCTCTGGTTTCCAAGTCCGAGTCCGAATTCCTCCTTTTACCCGATACCGATGCTTGGTATTTTGGAGCGGCGCTATTTGCCCGCTTGAACCAGAAGGGGCCCGCCATGCGGCTCTTATCCACCGACACCAAGCATAACTTTTGCATTTACCCGGCTGTCGATCACGATCCCATGTTCGACATGATCCGCCAAACGCCTGATTTCGTTGCGGCACGCCAGGCTGGCATTGAATGCCAGCAACGCTTTGTCACTTACTCGAAGGTTCGGATCGACTAAGGTTGGCGCTCGGTCCTCCCGTCTCCGGGGAAACCTTAGTAACCTGTTACCTCTCTTTATTCAGTATTAACTCTCGGCAACGTAAAAGTTGTTGTGCACCAAAAACTCGCGGTGTATAGTTCTCCGCACAGAAAATGAGCTGGTTAACAACTGCCACATTCTGTCGCCTGCTTGCTTCGTCCGATTAGTACTCGCGCCTCGTCGAGTCACCGTTCTTACTCAGGTGTACCATGCCGACTACGGATCGCCGTCATTCGCCCCGCGTCCATCTCGATCAACTTGCCTATCTCAACATTGAACCGGAAAACGGCGGCATTGTTCTGAATGTTTCCGATGGGGGACTATGCTTTCGCTCCATGGCCCCCATCCAGCCGGACGGACCGCTTCGCTTTTCTCTGCAGGAACCCAATCGCAAAATCAGTATTTCTGGCGAACTGGTGTGGACCGACGAAGTCAACAAGAGTGGGGGGGTGCGTTTCAACGCTCTCACCAAAGAGGCTCGCGATCGCATTTGCGATTGGACTCTGCGGGCTGACCCATCTCCCCGAGCAGGGTCGACTTTGGGAGCTGCTTTGCTCAAGGCCTTGCCATCGCCGGAAGCCCGCCGGATCGCTCGCTCTGTTAGCCCCGCGATTGCGTGGTGGAAATCCGGCCGGCGGGTCAAGGTGAGTGGATTCACGCGCGGCCTAGCAGTTGGATTCCTAGTGTCGCTGAGCGCGTTTTCAGTGCTGCTCTTTTCCTACCAACACCGCGCCGATTTTGGTGAGTCCCTGATTCGTATCGGGAAGCGCTTGGCAGGGAAGCCTGATTCAGAGAGCGCGCCGAGGCCTGCGCCTCAGCAGATGGCTGCGGTCAGCTCTCCCAGCTCTACGCCGGCGGTCATTCCGGTCGAAGCCAAGTCCCCAATCAAGACACCCTCCCACAACGCCGCCGCTCACGCCGACGCCGAGGCGGATGACGTGACGGTTCGGTTGTTGACTCCACCTCGTCGCGCGGAGGCAGTCCCAAGCCCGGTGGTTCGCGCCCGAAGCGTGACGCCTGAAGCCAACTTGGCAGCTGCCAAAAGCTCAGAACCTGAGGCCAACCCGCAGTCACTGCACGTAACCGAGTTGTCGAACACCTCGGCTCCCCTTTTCCCTGCGACCGAAGGCCCTATCTCGATATCGAAGCCGAGTCCGCTCGCGGCCTCGGTGCACAGCGAGGTTGCGCCCTCCCTAAGCCGTTCTCCGATCGGATCGAGAGTGCAAATGTTCTTCGACCTCGGCCGATTCAAGAGAGAGCCGATGGCACAGAGCTTGCGCGAGAAGATCGCAGAACTCGGTATCGAATCAAGCGTCGTGCCTAAGCGTCGCGTTTGGGGAAACTCCTACCAGGTGCTCGCGGGACCTTACGACGACGATGATGCCGAAAGACAGATCTCTACTTCGCTCCTCTCCCACGGATACAAGCCCCGTCCCTTCGAGAGGGGCACTAGAGATTTTGCATTCCGATCGAAGGTGACCATCGACGGCTCTCCATTGCCTACCGGCAATTTTACGGTCGCTTGGGAGTCCTATATCGCTGATGCCAAGGTCAAGTTCAGTCAAGGCAACGGCCTGCTTGCCGCGGCAGATGGAAAGTGGGTGAAGCATGCGGCTAAATTCAACCAGAACGAATATGTCTATCAGGTGCAGCCTGACGGATCTCGGCCGCTGCTGGAATTGCATTTCGGAGGAATGGATCGGGCACTCGTGTTCCGAAGAGGCCAGCCCGATTGAGTTGCTGGGACCTGAGTTTCATGAACGGTAAGGTCAAGAACGTCCGTCGCGGCGCTCTTCTCTAGGCTTGGAACCGTTATATAAAGGAGGCGCTCGCGGCTTCCAGTCTTGGCCCGAACGATTGCAAAACCAAGGATGTGACGTTCATAATTCACAAGGTCGGAATTACGCTACAAAACCACCTTGGACAAATCAATCACCCGCCGAGATTTCCTGGGTTCAACGCTTCTGGCATCCGGAGCTGCCCTTGTGCTGGGCGCGAGCCCCCAAGAGCTGCTGGCACAAACCGATCCCTTCACCGGCTATGGAGGTGTTGGGGAATATAGCTCCTCTAACGGCAACACACTTCCCGTGCTGCGCGACGGCCACGCCATTCGGGATCGCCGTTACGATCCTCTCCCCAAGGACGTCATTGACACCGGCGAAATCTACGATTGCGTCATTGTCGGTGGGGGGATAAGCGGACTCGCCGCCGCGTTGTTCTTTCAGCGTCAAGCCGGTTCTGGGAGGAAGGCCTTGGTCCTTGAGAACCATCCCATTTTCGGGGGTGAGGCCAAGCAAAACGAGTTTCTCGTTGATGGCCAGCGGCTGATTGCCCACCAAGGATCGGCGATTTTTCAGCTGCAATATCCCTTCAGTTTTCTCGCGCATTTCTACGACTCCATTGGCCTGAAGGCGCCCAGGCTGAAGTATCAGAAATGGGGTGGGCCTCAGCCGGAATTGGTCCTGTCTCGCACTCCTTATGAAGCCGCCGGGCTCGAGCATGGACAGTATGGGTTTTGGTTTGGCCAGAAGTTCGGGCAAAAGACTGGGCTGTGGCTGGTTGACCCCGTGGGGAAGAAGCTGGCGGATGCTCCTATCTCGCCAAAGGTGCGCGAGGAGTGGTTGCGTTGGCTAACGGGACAGACCATGCAGAAGAAGCAATTTGAGCGTCCCAGGATTGAAGGCGATGACATCTCTCGATACCTCGATTCCATCACTCTAGAGCAGCATTACATCGAGCGTTTTGGGCTCAGCCGCGACACTGTAAGGACGTTTCTCTCTCCTGTCGAAGGAGGAGGCTCTGGGCTAGGTCCCGACGCATTGTCTGCCTACTCCGACTACGCATTTGAGATGCTGCATCCGCTCGCAGACGAGACCTCCGGCACAGACCAGATGTTCCCAGGCGGAAACGCTACCATCGCGAGACTCATGGCAAAGGCTCTTATCCCCGGTGCAATCGACGGCCCTCAAGACGTCGAAAGTGTCTGTCGTAACGGCATCAACTTCATGCAGCTCGATGCCTCAGGGAACCAGGCAAGAATTCGGCTCGCTTCGACCGTAATTTCAGTCCAGCATGAGGGCAATTCGAGAAATGCCAATGCGATCAACATTGTTTATCTCAAAGAAGGCAAGCTTTATCGGCTTAAGGCCCGCTCGGCTGTTATGGCGGGAGGAAGTTGGACGAGCAAGCACATCGTGAAAGATCTGCCAGAAACGCATCGCGAAGCCTATGCCCAGTTCTACCGCTCGCCATGCATGATGGCAAATGTCGCTCTGCGTAATTGGCGCTTCCTCTACAAGATGAGGATAAGTGGCTGCCGGTGGTTTGAGGGTGTGGGCAACTACCTAGAATTACGCAAACTGGCGCTCACTGGACTGGAAAGCGAAACAATCGGTCCGGACTCGCCCGTTGTCGTCTCGTTGAAGGTCCTCTATTCTTTTCCGGGACATTCCACAGAAGAGCAGGGCAACATGGGGCGTGCGGAAATGATGCGAACTCCGTTTGCCGAATACGAAACCAGAATTCGAGACCAGTTCACCGATATGTTCAGCCCCTTCGGGTTCGACGCTCAACGCGACATTGCCGGACTCATTTTGAACCGCTGGGGTCACGCCTACCTTAGCCCGCAACCAGGATTTTTCTTTGGCAAGGAAGGTCAGCCTGCGCCCCGCGAGACCTTCCGAAAAGCACCCTTCGGCAGGATCGCGTTCGCTAATACCGACCTTGCAGGTGCGATGGATCACCGCTATTCCATCCTCGAAGCCAAACGAGCCGTCGAGCAACTCCTCGATCAGGTTCTGCAGTGATAGCGCACAAAGGGCTTAGTCACTGATTGGACTCGAAGACAGCGAAAGAATCGCGCTGAACTTCTACTATCGCGGGATTGCCCGAAGTAATGGCGAACCGCGGATAACGTTCATAAAGATTGGTAAAATGTCAGCGATCTCAAGGGGCACTTGGCTATGACCGTTCTAATGCTAGGTCGGCAGTTGGAGCTAGGTCATTACCGATCTGAGTTTCTCAAGTCTCACGGCTTCCATGTAATTTTCCCAGAGAGCAAACAAGAGGCGCTAGTTGCAATTCGAGCTGGTGCGTTCGACGCCGCAATCATCAGCTATACGTTGAGCAAAGAATCCGCCCAAGAGTTTGTTGCCTTGATCGAACAGGTCAGCCCAGACTGTCCGCTGGTTGCGATTGTGCAGCAGCCCGAGGCGCAAGCTCCCTTTCCTAGAGATGAAACTGTCTTGGACGTGGCCCCACCCAAAGCCTTACTGGAAGCACTGATTCGAATCGAGAAACGCAGACTTCAATCTGGATAAGCCCGGTTAAGGTGGTCCCAGGGGTAAACATCGAACATTTCTCGGCCCGTGGTTCAACCCCGAAACACCCAACGGGCTCCGTCCAGGCCTCGCTTTAGCTCGAATCTCCTTTTGCTACCCAAAGAGAACGACTGACGTCTATTCCTCGCTGGGATAGAGAATGCTTTCGAACTCCGTCCTCCAGAGGGATTGAGTTGAACCATGGCAGGGAAACCATGAGATTCAAGGAAACAAGAAGTAAGATGCTCACCCGTTTTTTGTTCGATCCTTTTATCCAACATCATCGGGTACAGCCGCTTGATGTTCTCTGCGGTTTTCGGAATCTCAGCACCGGAAGGACCCAGCGCGGAGCTGGGGGGAGGCAAAGAACGTGTCCGGTAATGGACAGCAAATTCCGCGAGCGAACAATCTAAGCGGTTCTTCAGTATTGCAGTGCAGCTTTGGCCAAGAATTTTCAATGGCATACGCTGTTCCAAGTCTGGCCGAGGGCTTGCATGCTTTCCCAACGAATGGATATCGCCCGGCCTGAATTCAAACGGCAGAAGCGCAAGCGGCAAATCATGTGGGGCGCAGTTGGTCTGGTGTGCCTCGGCGCTGCCACGTTCGGCATCTCCCGCCTCAAACCGCCGGCGCCGGAGGTCGAGCGTGGCACGGTGTGGATGGATACCGTGAAGCGCGGGAACATGCTGCGTCAGGTTCGCGGATTGGGCTCATTGATTCCCAGTCAGGAGTTCACACGTCAAATCCCTGCGGAGACGGATGCGACGGTGGTGCGAATCCTTAAGCTTCCAGGTTCGCAGGTGAAGTCCGACACAATTCTGCTGGAGATGAGCAACCCCCAGGTGGAACAGGGGGCGGTTGACGCCAGGCTTCAGTTGAAAGCCGCGGAAGCGGAATACCAGAGTCTGCGGGTCAAATTGCAAAGCGATCTGATGAATCAAAAGGCCGGAGCGGCAACCGTCAATGCGGACTATGCGCAAGCCAAATTGCAGTCAGACACCGACAAAGCACTCTACGATCTCGGCGTAATTTCCGGCATAGCCTACAAGAACTCGAAGAGCAAGGCCGACGAACTTACGACTCGCAACAACATCGAGGGCGAACGGCTGGATATCAATCAGAAAGCCATCGAGACGCAACTGGCTGAACAGCAGGCTAAGGTCGATCAGATCCGCGCGCTTGCTGAACTCAAGCAGAAACAGTTGGATGCATTGAAAGTTCGCGCCGGCATTGATGGCGTGCTAGTGGATTTACCCCTTCAGGTTGGCCAGCACGTTACTCCGGGCACGATGGTGGCGAAAGTAGTGCAGCCGGATCATTTGATCGCAGAACTGAAAGTCGCCGAGACACAGGCACGTGACGTACAGATTGGACAACCTTCCGTTGTTGATACGCACAACGGAACGGTTACAGGGGAAGTGGTACGGGTGGACCCTGCTGTCCAAAACGGAACCGTCACGGTTGACGTAAAGCTGACCGGGGAAATTCCTAAGGGAGCACGACCTGATCTGAGTGTCGACGGGACGATCGATTTAGAACGTCTCGAGAATGTTCTTTATGTTGGCAGGCCGGCATTCGGACAGGAGAACAGCACCATCGGATTGTTCAAAGTGGATGCGGGCTTGAATGGTGGAGTCCGAGTCCCGGTCAAGGTTGGACGGGCCTCGGTAAATTTCATTCAGGTGATTGAAGGGTTGAACGAAGGCGATACCGTGATCCTTTCTGACATGTCACGGTACGACAACACGGACCGAATCCGGCTGGAGTAGTCGGAAGGTCCACACACGATTATGTCATTGAGAATCGTCGGATCATTGAGTTTCCGAGTGTCGCGCCTGTCCCTGCGGCCTTAGACAATTCAAGATCCGGTGCAACACCACAGCTGACGAGGAAGCCTATGACCGATCCAATGCAAACGCTGATTCAAATTGAAGAACTCACCAAGGTTTTTTACACCGACGAGATTGAAACGCACGCGCTCTCGGGAGTGCATTT
>Ga0105248_10005742_pt1 | contig 13629 bp, 13 predicted proteins | sample KBSS34metaG_FD_81524 | JGI IMG/M metagenome (GOLD analysis project Ga0105248, IMG submission 81524) | Switchgrass rhizosphere microbial communities from Kellogg Biological Station, Michigan, USA - KBS S3-4 metaG | ecosystem: Host-associated > Plants > Roots > Rhizosphere > Soil | place... | reverse complement strand
TGCAGGGCGAGTACACCGAGCGCTTCATGCTGCACTACAACTTCCCGCCGTTCTCCACCGGCGAAACCGGCCGCGTGGGCTCGCCCAAGCGCCGCGAGATCGGCCACGGGCGGCTCGCCAAGCGCGCGCTGCTCGCGGTGCTGCCGACCAAGGAAGAGTTCGGCTACACGCTGCGCGTGGTCTCGGAGATCACCGAATCGAACGGATCCTCCTCGATGGCGACGGTATGTGGCGGCTGCCTCGCGTTGATGGATGCCGGCGTGCCGATGAAGGGCCACGTGGCGGGAATCGCGATGGGCCTCATCAAGGACGGCGGGCGCTTCGCGGTGCTCACCGACATCCTCGGCGACGAGGACCACCTGGGGGACATGGACTTCAAGGTCGCGGGCACCGATCGCGGCATCACCGCGCTGCAGATGGACATCAAGATCACGAGCATCACCAGGGAGATCATGAAGGTGGCGCTCGAGCAGGCGAAGGAAGGCCGCATGCACATCCTGGGCATCATGAAGCAGGCCGTCCCCGGCCCGCGCCAGGAGCTGTCGGACTTCGCCCCGCGCGTGATCAAGATCAAGATCAATCCCGACAAGATCCGCGAGGTGATCGGCAAGGGCGGCAGCGTCATCCAGGCGCTCACGCGCGAGACCGGCACCACCATCGACATCGAGGACGACGGCACCATCTCGATCGCATGCCTGTCGCAGGAAGCGGGCGAGGCGGCCGTGGCGCGCATCAAGGCGATCACCGCGGAAGTGGAAGTCGGCAAGGTGTACGAGGGTCCGGTGCTTCGGCTCCTCGACTTCGGCGCGATCGTCCAGCTGCTGCCCGGCAAGGATGGCCTGCTCCACATTTCGCAGATCGCCCACGAGCGCGTGAACAACGTCTCCGACTACCTGAAGGAAGGGCAGATCGTGAAGGTGAAGGTGCTCGAGGCCGACGACAAGGGCCGCGTGCGCCTGTCCAGAAAAGCGCTTCTCGATCCGCCGCCGCGCCGCGAGGAGTCGCCGCCGCCGGCCACCGAGTCGGCTAACCAGTAACAGCGTAAAATCCCCGTCATGTGACAAGCACGACGGGGTGTAGCGCAGTCTGGTAGCGCACTTGCTTTGGGAGCAAGATGTCGGGGGTTCGAATCCCTCCACCCCGACCAGATTATCGGCGTCGGATTCGAAAGCGCCCGTAGCTCATCTGGATAGAGCACCGGCCTTCTAAGCCGGGGGTAACAGGTTCGAATCCTGTCGGGCGCGCCAACCGCTCAGGGCGTCCTCGATGGTGGCTGTAGCTCAGCGGTAGAGTCCCGGATTGTGATTCCGGTTGTCGTGGGTTCGAATCCCATCAGCCACCCCAAAATTCAGGAATGCACGGCCCGCTCCTCAGAAAGCAAGAGGAGCGCGGCGGCGCGCGCTCCTCGATGTGGCGCAAGCGCCTACAGGAGTTGAACGGTGTTGCCGCCAGACGTCACGAAGAGCCCCCCGGTCGAGCTGACAAGCACGACGCTGATATAGGTGCCGTTGTTGGCGGTGCCGTTGTCATTGTTGACGCATGGATCGCCCACCACGGGCGGCGTTCCCGTAGTCACCGTCGAGCTGAATCCGTTGAGATTGATGCCGCTGATCTGCCTTTGCGAGCGAGCCTCGAAGGCGACGGAGCTGGCAATGCTGGTCCTGCGCATCAAGCTGATGTCGTGGGTCTTCTGGCCGCGCGTTCCCAGGCCAGTGACCCACTCGCAGACCGCCGCGTAGTGATCGGTCGCGTTGAACGAGAACACCAGCCCTCCGATGTTGTTCTGCGCCTCCTTGTTGTTCCAGCCAAACGCGGCCTGCACGTCACCTTTGCCGACGAAACCTGTCCCGTTAGACGCATCGAATGTCACGGTAGCGTAAGCGACGGCGGATACGGCAAGCAGCGCCATGCCCGCGTTCCTGATCTTCTGGGAAAAAGATGTCTTCATGTGCGCACTCCTTCGTTGGTTATTGTGTTGACGCTGCTTCAAACGACCTGCCTCATCCTGGAGTCCCTGATCCGAACCGCGATCCCGATGTCATCGCCTTGCGCCTCCACCCGCATGACCTGCGCGTCGCATTCCAGGGCCCAGCTGCGATGGCCGGCGAGTTCCTCGAAAAGGACGGTGAAACTCACGGCTTCGCCCCGTTGGAACGCGCGTTTCGTGAGGAAGAAAATGCCCGACGGGCTGATGTCGCGCGTGAGACCCTCGTCGATCCCGTCCCAAATGCGTATCCCCAGCGAGGCGGCGACCCGCTCCTCCCTGCGCAAGTCCGCTCGCGCCGACCGATAGGTCCGTGCTTCGAGGTTCATGCCACGCACCATAAGTGGCAATCTCCGGCGCGGCCATGGAGAGGGAGGACCAGGGGGGCCGGTACGATTGTCATGGGCGACCGAGGGTCGCCCATGACACACGTCATGCACGGTGAGGGGCGACGTCATTCGGCCTCGGGACCGTGCCGGGAACGCGTCGCTGGAATCGAGCAGAATGCGGCCAATCCTGCGTTTCACGCCGGCTGCCAGAATGGGGCCGCAAACAAGGCAAGCTAAAGGGGCGAATGTCGGCAGTCGATACCTATCGCGCCGTACCGCGGGACCCGGAAATGGATGCGCCGGTCGACGCGCGCGCCGTTGCGTTCGTGCGATTCGCGCTCGCGGCTTCCGCGCTCGCGATCATCTATCTCGATCCCACGGAGCCGGCGCGCTTCGTGGAGCTCACCTACGCTTCGCTGTCCGTCTATTGCGTGGCGGCGGCCGTGCTCCTCGCGAGCACTCGACGCTCGCATGCCGCGCCGATGATGCGCTGGGCGCATTGGGTCGACGTGGCCTGCGCCGGCTATTTCATCTCGCTCACGCAGGGCACGAACAGCATCTTCTACTTCTTTTTCCTTTTCGCCATGCTGGTCGCCTCGTTCACGCGCGGATTTCGCGAGGGCATTGCCGTGACCGCGGCCTCGGCCGTGCTGTTCATGATCGTCGGGTTCATCTTCAGGCCCGGCCCCGAGGACTTCGAGCTCAACCGTGCCCTTATCCGCCCCATCTACCTGGTGGCGCTCGGCACGCTCATGGCGTTCTGGGGCGGGCGCGAGCTCATGCTGCGCCGCCGGCTCGTTTTCCTGCGCGATATCGGCAGGCATTGGAATCCCAGGCTCGGCGCCGATCGCGCGCTCGGCGCGAACCTCGAGCGGCTGCTCGCCTTCTTCGACGCCGCGCAATGCCTCCTCGTGGTCCAGAAGTCGCCCGCGGCGTGGATCACCTATGTCGCTGCGCAGGGTGCGAGGCGGGCCGCCCATATCGCCACCCCGATCGACGAGTCGAGCGCCAGCGTGCTGATGACTCTTCCGCGCGAGGCCGTCCTCGCATACGCACGACAGCCGACCGGTGGCGATCCCGGCTGCGACCGCCTGGCAAGCCTGCTGGAGACCGACTCTTTCGCCACCGTGCCCTACGCGGAACCGAGCGGGCGCCACGGGCGCCTGTACGTATCGACGCCCGGCCGTGTGCTGGCGCGGTCCGACCTCGAATTCCTGGTCCAGGCACTGGAGTCGGTCGCCCAGATCGCCGAGAACAGCGAGCTCACGGAACAGCTGCTGAAGAGAGGCGCCGAGCGGGAGCGCTATCGCCTCTCGCTCGACATCCACGATACGACCGTGCAACCCTACATCGGGTTGAAGCTTGGCCTCGACGCGTTGGTGCGCGAAGCGGGCGAGGAAAACCCGCTCGGCCCGCGGATCTCCGAACTTGTCGCCATGGCCGACGAGACCATCAGGGACCTGCGGGGATTCGCGGCGGAGCTGCGCGAGCCCGCGCCGCGCGGCGGGGAAGCCCTGGTCGCGGCCGTGCAGCGGCACGCAGAACACGTCGCCCGCTACCAGGGGATCGATATCGAGATCCGCATCGATCCGGCCGCGGCGCTGGACGAGCGCGTGTCGCCCGAGATATTTCGCATGATCTGCGAAGGTCTCAGCAACGTCGTGCGCCATACGAACTCGCGCCGTGTGCGCGTTGAGCTCGAGCGCGTCGATTCCGTGCTGCGCCTGGTCATCGCCAACGAGGTAGAATCGGCCGCCGCGCCTTTCGTGCCCGAGTCGATCATGGAGCGCGCGCGCTTGCTTGGCGCACCGACCCGTGTCCGAAGCGGCCCATGGACCATCGTGGAGGTGGACATACCCCAATGACCGAGATCCCGACCATCGGCGTGTTCCTGGTGGACGATCACCGCGCCATGCTGTGGGGGTTGCAGCGCCTGATCGACGGCATGAAGCCGCGCATGGAGGTGGTGGGCTCGGCAACGACGCTGGAATCCGCGCTTGAACAGGTGGCCGAATGCAAGCCGCACGTCGTGTTGCTCGACCTGGACGTCGCGGGCCAAAGCGGCCTTGACATCGTCGCGCCGCTGATCGAACGCTGCGCCGCGCGCGTGCTCGTGCTCACGGGAGTGCGCGACCCGACCGTTCACGATCGGGCCGTACTCGTGGGCGCGTGCGGCGTGGTGACGAAGGAGTCGTCTTCCGAGACGATCCTGAAAGCGATCGAGAAGGCCGCCGCGGGAGAGTTGTGGCTCGACCGTGCCGCCACCGGCCGCATGTTCATGGAGCTATCGCGCCGCCACGCTTCGCTTCCGTCCGACCCGCTCGAACCGCTCACCCCGCGCGAGCGCGAGATCGTCAAGCACATGGCGACCGACGCCGCGGCCACCACGCGGGAGATCGCCGCGCGGCTGGGCATCACGGAGCGCACGCTGCGCAACCATCTTTCGTCGATCTACGAGAAGATCGGCGTCTCGACGCGAGTGGAGCTCTGGGCCTTCGCGAACCGCAACAACGTCGGCGGCAAACCCGGCTGATACTCGCGTTACGCGCGCTTTCGCAGCAGGCGCTGCTGCTCGCGCTGCCAGTCGCGTTCCTTCTCCACCTCGCGCTTGTCGTGCTGCTTCTTGCCTTTGGCGAGGCCGATCTGCAGCTTCACGCGTCCCTTCGAGTAGTGCAGGTCGAGCGGCACGAGCGTGTACCCCTTCTGCTCCACCTTGCCGATGAGCTTGCGGATCTCCTCGGCGTTCAGCAGCAGCTTGCGCGAGCGCGTGGGATCGGCGTGGACATGCGTCGATGCCGAGGTGAGCGGCGTGATGTGCATGCCGATGATGAAGGGCTCGGCGGTCTTCACCACCACGTACGCTTCCTTGAGGTGGACGCGCCCGGCGCGGATCGCCTTCACTTCCCAGCCCTCGAGCACCAGCCCGGCCTCGTAGCGCTCCTCGACGAAATAGTCGTGGAACGCCTTCCTGTTTTCCACTATGGACATGACGTTATTCTACCGGTCGCACCATGCCGACCGTGACCAAGTCCGTGCACGTTCCCCATGCCGCCGAGCGAATGTTCAGGCTCGTGGACGGCGTCGAGCGCTATCCGGAATTCCTGCCCTGGTGCGCGGGGACGAAGCTCATCGAGCGCACGGACGAAATCACCCGCGCGCGCCTGGACATCGACTACCACGGCCTCAAGACCAGCTTCACGACGCGCAATCGCAAGGAGCCGCCCGTGCGGATCGACATCGAACTCGAGGAGGGGCCTTTCGATCGGCTGGAGGGACGGTGGACCTTCACGCCGCTCGGCCAGGAAGGAAGCCGCGTGGAGCTTTCCCTCGATTACCAGCTCGCCAGCCGTTCGATGTCGGCGGTCCTCGCGCCGGTATTCGGCCATATCATGGAGACGCTCGTCGACAGTTTCGTGGCGCGCGCTGAAGCATTGCGATGAAGGTGAGCGTCGTCGTCGCGTTGCCCGATCTCCAGGAAGTGATCGAGATCGAACTGGCGCCGGGCGCGACGCTGTCCGATGCGCTCGCGGCGGCCCGGCTCGGGCAGCGATTCCCGGGCGTCGAATTCGATGCGATGCGCGCAGGCATCTGGTCGCGCACCGCGAAGCCTTCGACGGCACTGCGCGAAGGCGACCGCATCGAGCTCTATCGGGCGCTCAAGGCGGATCCGAAGCAGATGCGGCGCAAACGCGCTGCCGTCAGGCGTTCTTCTCGGTCTCGAAGCGGGCGTTGATACTCAGGTCTTCTTGCAGACCTCGTCCATCTTCTGCTTCGCGCGTTCGCGCGCGGCATCGATCTCCGCATCGCCGAGGAAGATCTTCTCGCCCTTCTCGTCGAGCTTGGTGATGCGCCCGCCCTGGGAGTACTGGTTGTACGCCATGGTCGCCGAGGCGCAGAGCTCTTCCTGCTGGCGCGCACGCGCCGCGGTCTCCTCGGCCTTCTTGTCGCCTTCCTTGGCCTTGTCGCGCCCCTTCTGCAGATCCTTGTCCTGCTGCACGAAGGTCTTGCCCGGCGCGGGCGAACTGCCCGTCGCGCTGGGCGAGATCTTCATCGCCTTGGGATCCGCCTCCGGCGGCGGCTGGTCCGTGTAGACGGTCTTGCCGTTCTTGTCCACGTACTTGTACAGCTGCGCGGACGCGAGCGTCGCGACGGCAAGCGCACAGGTGAGCAGCACGATCGTTTTCATGTTTCCTCCTTGAGACTTCTCACTTCACCGCCGGGTATGCGAGCTGCTCGAGTCCGAGTTGCGCCAATTCGCTGGCGTGCTTCGCATGACGGATGGCGGCTTCATTCTCCTTCGCCGCCACGGCCTGGCGCGCGGCGAGGAGGTCTTCCCACGCCTTGAGCCAGAGCGCGCGCCGTGCGCGCGCCCTTTGCACGTCCGTTTCCGCCTGTGCGAGCAACGCTTTCGCCTCTTCTGCCAGCTTCGCATCGTCCTTCACCGGGGCGATGACGACCGGTTGGGGCGGTGCGGCGGGCGTTTTCGCGACCTCAGGTTCGGGAGCGACGCATGCCGCTGCGAGCACCACCGGAAGGATCCTGCAAAGCCGTGAAGTTTCAAGCATTTACGCTACCTTATCGACAAATCACTGGAGCGTCAAATGCTCGCTTACGCCTAACGCGCGGACCTGGAGTCGCGTTGTCCGGGAAAGGGTCGATCTGTATAATCTCGTTTTGCGGTGAAGGGTTATTGAATGCGCGTCATACAAAAAGCACTCACCTTCGACGACGTCCTCCTCGTTCCAGCCCACTCGACCGTCCTCCCCCGCGAAGTCAGCCTCACTACCCGCCTCACCCGATCGATCCAGCTGAATATCCCGCTGCTGTCGGCCGCCATGGATACGGTGACCGAGGCGCGCCTCGCCATTGCGCTGGCGCAGGAGGGGGGCATCGGCATCGTCCACAAGAACATGACCCCCCGCCAGCAAGCCGCGGAGGTGGCCAAGGTCAAGCGATTCGAGAGCGGCGTCGTGAAGGAGCCGATCACCATCACGCCCACCATGAGCGTGCGCGAGGTGATGGAGCTCACGCGCAAGCATCGCATCTCCGGGCTGCCGGTGCTGGAAGGCAAACGCGTCGTGGGCATCGTCACCAACCGGGACCTGCGCTTCGAGGAAAACCTCGACCAGCCGGTGAAGAACATCATGACGCCGCGCGATCGCCTCATCACGGTGAAGGAAGGCGCGAGCCCCGACGAGGCGCGCGCCCTCATGCATCGCCACCGCCTCGAGCGCGTGCTCGTGATCAACGGCGACTGGGAGCTGCGCGGGCTCATGACGGTGAAGGACATCCTGAAGTCCTCGGAGCATCCGAACGCATGCAAGGACAATCTCGGCCGATTGCGCGTGGGCGCGGCGGTGGGGGTGGGCGAGGGCACCGAGGAGCGCGTCGAAGCGCTCGTGGAGGCAGGCACCGACGTCATCATCGTGGATACCGCGCACGGCCATGCGCAGGGCGTGCTCGACCGCGTCAAATGGGTAAAGACGAAGTTTGCACAGGTGCAGCTGATCGGCGGCAACATCGCCACCGAGGCGGCAGCGCGCGCGCTGGTCGACCATGGCGCGGACGGCGTGAAGGTCGGCATCGGACCGGGCTCCATCTGCACCACCCGCATCGTCGCGGGCGTGGGCGTGCCGCAGATCACGGCGATCCAGCACGTGGCATCCGCGCTCAAGGGCACGGACGTTCCCTGCATCGCCGACGGTGGAATTCGCTACTCGGGCGATATCGCCAAGGCGCTCGCCGCAGGCGCTTCCAGCGTGATGCTGGGAAGCCTCTTCGCCGGCAGCGAGGAAGCACCCGGCGACATCGAGCTCTTCCAGGGACGTTCGTACAAGTCCTACCGCGGCATGGGCTCCATCGGCGCGATGCAGAAGGGATCGAGCGATCGCTATTTCCAGGACGCGGAGAACAATGCCGACAAGCTGGTGCCCGAAGGCGTAGAGGGCCGCATCCCCTACAAGGGACCGGCCACCGCGATCATCGAACAGCTCATGGGCGGGCTGCGGGCGAGCATGGGCTACACCGGGTGCCGTACCGTTGCCGAGCTGAGTACGCGTGCCGAGTTCGTCGAGATCACATCCGCGGGAATGCGCGAATCGCACGTGCACGACGTGCAGATCACCAAGGAGGCGCCGAATTACCACGTCGAGTGAGCAGCCGGACAAGATTCTCATCCTCGATTTCGGTTCCCAGGTCACCCAGCTGATCGCGCGGCGCGTCCGAGAGTCGGGCGTTTACTGCGAGCTGCATCCCCACGATGTCGATGCCGCCTTCGTGCGTTCCTTCAACCCGCGCGGCGTGATCCTTTCCGGAAGCCATTCGTCGGTCACGGAGGAAGACACCGCCCGCGCTCCGCAAGCGGTGTTCGAGCTGGGCGTTCCGGTGCTGGGCATCTGCTACGGCATGCAGACCATGGCCGCGCAGCTGGGCGGCGCGGTCGAGGCCGGCAAGGTACGCGAGTTCGGATACGCGGAAGTGCGCGTGCGAGGCCACTCGAAGCTGCTCGAGGGCATCCAGGACCGCGTGAACGGCAAGGGCGAAGCGTTCCTCGACGTCTGGATGAGCCATGGCGACAAGGTCACGAAGCTTCCGCCGGGTTTCAAGCTGATCGCGGAGAATCCTTCGTGCCCCCTCGCCGGCATGGCCGACGAGTCGCGCCGCTTCTACGCGGTGCAGTTCCACCCGGAAGTCACGCATACGAAGCAGGGGCGCGCGATCTACACGCGCTTCGTGCACGAGATCTGCGGCGCGGGCCCGAGCTGGAACATGCCGTCGTTCGTGCCCCAGGCGGTCGCGCGCATCCGCGAACAGGTCGGCAACGAGGAGGTGATCCTCGGCCTTTCCGGCGGGGTCGATTCCGCCGTGGCGGCCGCGCTCATCCACAAGGCCATCGGCGACCAGCTCACCTGCATCTTCGTGGACACGGGACTGCTGCGCCTGGACGAGGGCGACCAGGTCATGGAGACGTTCGCGAAGCACCTGGGCGTGAAGGTCGATCGCGTGAATGCCGCCGACGAGTTCTTCGAGGCGCTGAAGGGCGTCGCCGACCCCGAGCAGAAGCGCAAGATCATCGGCAGGCTTTTCGTGGACGTGTTCCAGCGCGAGGCGAAACGGATGCCGAAGGCGAAGTGGCTCGCCCAGGGAACCATCTATCCGGATGTCATCGAGAGCGCCGGCGCGAAGACCAACAAGGCGACCACGATCAAGTCGCACCACAACGTGGGCGGGTTGCCGGAGACGCTGCACCTGAAGCTTCTGGAGCCGCTTCGCGAGCTTTTCAAGGACGAAGTGCGGTTGCTGGGACTCGAGCTCGGGCTGCCGCGGGAGATGGTCTATCGCCATCCCTTCCCGGGACCCGGTCTCGGCGTGCGCATTCTCGGCGAAGTGAAGCGCGAGTATGCGGAACTGCTGCGCCGCGCCGATGCGATCTTCATCGAGGAGCTGCGCAACGCGAAGAACGAGGATGGAGTGTCGTACTACGACCAGGTGGCGCAAGCCTTCGCGGTGTTCCTGCCGGTGCGCTCGGTGGGGGTGATGGGCGACGGACGCACTTACGACTACGTCGTGGCGCTGCGCGCCGTGGCGACCACGGACTTCATGACGGCGGACTGGGCAGAGCTGCCGCACGCCCTCCTGGGACGCATCTCCGGGCGCATCATCAACGAGGTGCGCGGCATCAACCGCGTGACCTACGACATTTCCTCGAAACCGCCCGCCACCATCGAATGGGAGTGATCGCGGGCGCAGGCAAGCGCGCCTAGCGGCGGAATTCGCTCTCCAGCCAGCGATCGAGCATCGCCTTCTCGTAACGCAGCGCGTCCTGCCGGTCCGGGGGCCCTCCGCCCGACAGGAAGCCGAAGTCGCGCAGGGTGCGCGTGCCTTCCTTCACCGTGCTGCCGCCGGCGCGCGTGAGGCGGAAGCGCAGGTCGATACGCGGCGGGTAGATCTCCTTCACGATGCGCACGTCGCGCACACCCGATCCGCCCGGCTCATATTGGCCCGCCAGGTCCACGTCGGTGATCCACACTTCGAGCATCTGGTCGGCGGGCAGGCGCTTGGCCGCTTCGTTCACGAGATGCTCGCGAAGGAAGGGCAGGCTCTCCTGCCGCGTCGAGGCGGGAAATGGCCTGCCCGCATCGGTGAAGGACTCGGGCTTCTCGAACTCGACTTTCGCATTCGCGGCGAATGCGGGATGCGCGGACAACGCCGCAAGCAACAGGACAGGAATAGCACGCATGGATCATCCCTCCTCGAACCCTTTGTACACTGAACACATGGCGACATGGAAACCTTCCGACGAAGAGCGGATGCGCGAGGCGTTGGCGCTGGCGGCCCAGGCCGGTGCCGCGGGCGAGGTCCCCGTGGGCGCGGTCGTCGTGAAGGACGGGCGCGTGATCGGCCGCGGATATAACCGCCCGATCTCCAGCGCCGATCCCAGCGCCCACGCCGAGATCGTCGCGCTGCGCGAGGCCGCGGCGGCGGCAGGCAACTACCGGCTGCCGGGCTGCGAGCTGTACGTGACGTTGGAGCCCTGCGCCATGTGCGTCGGCGCCATGGTGCATGCGCGGCTGGCGCGCGTGGTCTATGGCGCGCGCGATCCGAAGACCGGCGCGTGCGGCAGCATCGTCGACCTGCCGGGGCTGTCGCAATGGAACCACCACGGCGCCTTCGAGGGCGGGCTCCTCGAGGCGGAATGCGGCGCGATATTGAAGGGATTCTTCGCCGAACGCCGCAGGTAGAATTGAAGCTCGTCTTGCGAGTTTCCCCCGGAATGTCCCCACCGCGCTTCGTCCATCTTCGCCTGCACACCGAGTACTCGGTGGTGGACGGGATGGCCCGCGTCGAAGACGCCGTAGCCGCCGCCGCCGCGGACGGGATGCCGGCCCTCGCGATCACCGACGCCTCGAATCTCTTCGGGGCGATCAAGTTCTACCAGGCCGCCCGCGAGGCGGGCGTCCAGCCGGTCATCGGTTGCGACGCGTGGATCACCAACGAACGCAACCGCGACGCCGCCTACCGGGTGACGCTGCTCACGCGCAATCGCGACGGTTACCTCGCGCTGTGCACGCTGCTGTCGCGCGCTCACGCCGAGAACCACTGGCGTGGCCGCGCAGAGCTCAAGCGTGAATGGCTGTCCGGCGTGAAGGGGCTCATCGTCCTTTCCGGCGCAGAGCGCGGAGACGTGGGCCTTGCGTTGCTCTCGGGCAATCGCGACCAGGCGGTCGAGCTGGCTCGCGCGTGGTCGAAGGACTTTCCCGGCGCCTTCTACGTCGAGATCCAGCGCGTGGACCCGGTGAAGAGCGCCGCGTTCGTGCAGGCCTCGGTGGAGCTGGCCGCGGCCGACGGATTGCCCGTGGTCGCCACGCACCCGATCCAGTTCGTCAGGCGCGAGGACCATCGCGCGCACGATGCGCGCGTGTGCATCGCGCAGGGCTATGTGCTCGGCGACGGCAGGCGACCGAAGGAATTCCACGCCTCGCAATACTTCCGCACGCAGGCGGAGATGGCGGAGCTCTTTGCGGACCTGCCCGCGGCGCTGGAGAACTCGGTGGAGATCGCCAGGCGCTGCGCCTTCGAGTTCACGCTGGGCAAGAGCCGGCTGCCGGATTTCCCCACGCCGAGCGGCGAGTCCATCGAGGAGTTCCTGCGCGCGCAGGCGAGATCGGGACTCGAGAAGCGCCTGGAAGCGCTCTATCCGGATGCGGCGAAGCGCGCGGAAGCGGCGCCACGCTATCGCGAGCGCCTCGAGTTCGAGGCGAAGACCATCATCCAGATGGGCTTCGCGGGCTACTTCCTCATCGTCGCGGATTTCATCAACTGGGCCAAGACGCACGGCGTTCCGGTGGGGCCGGGCCGCGGCTCGGGCGCGGGATCGCTGGTCGCCTATTCGCTGGGCATCACCGACCTCGATCCCCTTCGCTACGACCTGCTCTTCGAGCGGTTCCTCAATCCCGAGCGCGTATCGATGCCGGACTTCGACATCGACTTCTGCCAGGACGGGCGCGACCGCGTGATCGAGTACGTGAAGGAGAAGTACGGCGCGCAGTGCGTCTCGCAGATCGTGACGTTCGGCACGATGGCCGCCAAGGCCGTGGTGCGCGACGTGGGACGCGTGCTCTCGATGCCCTACGGCGAAGTCGACCGCATCGCGAAGCTGATCCCGTTCGAGCTCGGCATGACGCTCGAAAAGGCGCTTGCGGTCGAGCCGCAGTTGAAGGAGCTGATGCAGCACAACGAGGAGGTGGCCGAGCTCATCGGGCTCGCGCGCTCCCTCGAAGGCCTCGCGCGCAACGTGGGAATGCACGCGGGAGGCGTGCTGATCGCGCCCGGCAAGCTCACCGACTTCACGCCGCTCTACTGCGCCGAGGGCTCGGGCGCGATGGTGAGCCAGTTCGACAAGGACGACGTGGAAAAGGCGGGCCTGGTGAAGTTCGACTTCCTGGGCCTCACGACGCTCACCATCCTCGATTGGGCGGTGCGCTACGTGCACATGCTGGGCGAGAAGGATTTCCGCCTCGAGGACGTCGCGCTCGACGACGCGGAGACATACCGCAACCTGTCGAAAGGTGACGCGACCACCGTCTTCCAGCTGGAATCGCGCGGCATGCGCGACCTCTTGAAGCGCCTGAAGCCCGACCGGTTCGAGGACGTGATCGCGCTGGTCGCGCTCTATCGCCCGGGTCCCATGGACCTCATCCCCGACTTCGTCGAGCGCAAGCACGGCCGCCAGCGCGTCGAATACCCGGATGCGCGCCTTCAGCCGATCCTGGGCCCCACCTACGGGATCATGGTGTACCAGGAGCAGGTGATGCAGATCGCGCAGGTGCTGGGCGGCTACACGCTCGGCGGCGCGGACCTGCTGCGCCGCGCAATGGGCAAGAAGAAGGTCGAGGAGATGGCCGCGCAGCGCGCGATCTTCAAGGAGGGCGCGGCGAAGAACGGGCTTTCGGCATCGAAGGCCGACGAGATCTTCGACCTGATGGAGAAGTTCGCGGGCTACGGCTTCAACAAGTCGCATGCCGCGGCCTATGCGCTCCTCGCGTATTACACGGGGTACATGAAGACGCACCACCTCGCCGCGTTCATGGCGGCGAACCTCTCGGCCGTCATGACGGATACCGACAAGGTGCAGGTGTTCCACGACGACGCCCGTGAACACGGCCTGCAGATACTGCCGCCCGACATCAATGCTTCCGAGTACCGTTTTGTGCCCCTCGATGCGAATCGCATCGCCTACGGGCTCGGCGCCGTGAAGGGCACCGGCGAGCACGCGATCGAGTCGATCGTCTCGGCGCGCCGCGCCGCGGGGCCGTT
>Ga0105248_10005738_pt1 | contig 13632 bp, 10 predicted proteins | sample KBSS34metaG_FD_81524 | JGI IMG/M metagenome (GOLD analysis project Ga0105248, IMG submission 81524) | Switchgrass rhizosphere microbial communities from Kellogg Biological Station, Michigan, USA - KBS S3-4 metaG | ecosystem: Host-associated > Plants > Roots > Rhizosphere > Soil | place... | reverse complement strand
GGTCCGAGTACCGAAAGAGTCCCCGCTGGCGGTCCAGTGCCCGGTGAGGTTCGGAGTCTGGTTGGTTTGTGCTAAGGCGGCGGGTGTGAGAAAAGAGAGGACGAGAACGAGGCTGCGCAGCATGTGGTGTTCCTCCGAGCCCGAGAATATACGAAGCCATTCGTAGATTCAAATGAATTTCCTGCGCAACGCAGTTTGACGTGACCAGCTTTCTATTTCGGGTGGGCGAAATGAAGGCCACAAGACTGCATTCAAAGCGTTAAATGCTCATGCGAGGTTTTCCAAGGACTATCTAATCGATTTTGAAACATCTGTTACTTGCCGTGACTAGCGAGACTCAACGGCAGACGCGTTCTGTAAGGAGATCTCGGATGTTGCGGCGAAGCGTGTAGTGGGGAATGCGTTCGGATACTTCTGCTGGATGTAGCCTGTCATCTGCTCGCGGACGATGCAGCGGAGATCGAAGTTCTCGCTTGCGTTACGTGAGCTGACGAGGCAGCGCAGCTCCATCGTGCGCTCGGAGAGATTGGTGACCTGAAGACCGCAAACCTTTCTGTCCCACAAAGGAGACGACTCGGCGACGCGGCGAAGCTGCTGCCGGAGGTCTTCGACCGGCACGGTGTAGTCGACATAGAGAAAGGCGGTTCCCATAATGTCAGCTGACTCGCGGGTCCAGTTCTGGAAGGAGTTCTCGATGAAGAAGGTAAGCGGGACGATAAGTCGGCGTAAATCCCAGATGCGTACAACAACGTAGGCCGAGTTTATTTCCTCAATGCGTCCCCACTCTCCCTGGATGACGACTACGTCGTCGATGCGGATGGGTTCGGTGAACGCGATCTGCAGCCCTGCCAGGAAGTTTGAGGCGGTGGATTTGGCTGCGGTAGCGAGGATAAGAGATGCAATTCCAGCGGAAGCTAGAAGTCCGGAGCCATAGTGCCAGATGCGCGGATCGTTGAAGGTCCACAGCAGAGCGCCGATAGTGATGACGACGATGAAGGTGATGAGGATACGACGGAAGAGCTGGAACTGAGTGTGAACGCGGCGCGCACGAATGTTGTTCTCAGCCTTGAGGTCGTACTTGCGGAGCATGAATTCCTGGAAGACGTACACGCAGCCTACGGCGAACCAGCCAAGCGAAGCGACAATCGCCATGAGAATTCCCTGGCGAATGGTGTCGTTGAAGTTGGCGGGAAGATCCGGTATCAAGGGAAGAACGATAACGCCGCAGGTAAGGAAGAAGATCGCTCGCGCGGGGTGGCTGAGGTAGCGATTAATCCCCCAGCCCGTGCCAAATCCGCTCTGCTGTTGCTCCTTCTTCTTGAGAACGCGAAAGAGGACGTAGTGCACCACGTTCGCCAGCACGATGATACCGCAGAAGACGAAGACGGCGAAGAACCAGGTGTGCTTGAAGTGCAGAACGAGCGCAGTGGCAGTCATAGGCATGATAAGAGTTCAGGAGCTGGCTTTAGGAACCACCCTCTATAAGAGGATGAGTGACATTGCAAAGCGGTTGCATGCGTCGTGCAATCAGCGCATTCGTATCGGTTCGAGCGCTTCCACTACGGCCTGTTGCAATGCAATCCGGTGATCGGAGTACGAGTGGTCGGTTGTCATGTGCAGCTTCTTTGCATGCTGGTCTCCGGCCTTTTCAAGCGCGGAAAGAAGCTTGTCATTGTCGGGAGCGAGTCCGTCATCGGAGGTAATGATTGTCACGGGCCGTGAGGCTAGTGATGAGGCGAACGAAAGAAAGTTCAGAGTCGCGCGGTTCTGAAAGACCTCGTGGCCGAGGGTCTCCGCTGTGCAGCCGGCGAGCGGAGCAAGATCGTTCTTGGTCTGTCCCTGCACGAACTTCGCAACAGCAGTGTCCTCCGCCGATGTAGGCAGCGTCACAAACGGGCCAGCGATGTTCCACGCCGAAATCATCACGACAGCGGCGATGCGTTGATTGTGCGCGCCGGCAGATGCCACGGCGAATCCTCCCATGGAGTGGCCTACAAGAGCGATCTTATTTGGGTCGATGCGGTACTTCGCTTGGATCGCAGGGTCCAGAAGAAACGCAACCTCGGCATCGGCGTCTTCGGCGACGTGCGTAAAGCTGAAGGTGCCCTTCACACCCCAGGAGCCTCGATAGTGGACCGCCATCACGTTCCACCCCGCCCGCCGCAGTGTCTGGGCAATGTCGAGGTTCTGCTCGTAGCCGGGAAAACCGTGCATCACAATTGCCGTGGGATGCGGGCCGGAGCCTTCGGCCAGATAAAAGACGCCAAGCAGATTCTCGCCATGCGACGGGACAGAGAGCTGAACCATGGATGCGGGGGTGGACTTGTCGGGCGCAGGGTCGGTAGAAATTGCCGCGTTGTGCTGAGCGTGAAGTGCAAGGGAAAAGGAGACGAGGGCGATCGCGGCGAACAGCCTGCAAGTTGGCATGGGCTGATTATGCACCATGCCATTCGATTGTGAGAATCGTCGCCAGCAGGCGCAGCTAAAATGAAAAACCTGAGCTGGCGAACAGCACCGAGTCGTGGCTCCCACCGAGGATGGTCTTGTGAGCGAGATGTTGGAAGCGAAAAAGATGGATCGGCGCAGTTTTCTTTCAACCGCAGCGGCGGCAGGTATCGCGATGCATGCCGCATCTGGTTCGGCTGAGGCGGCCCAAAGCCAGTCTGCTAGCCGTCCTAACATCATCGTCTATCTTGCCGATCAGTTTCGCGCCGACTTTGTAGGGGCCAACGGGCAGAACCCTTCTACCCGCACACCGAACCTCGATGCAATGGCCGCGCGGGGAACCAACTTTACCGGCGCTATCTGCAATCAGCCAGTTTGCTCTCCCTCGCGATCGATACTGATGACAGGCCGCTACGCCACGGAGACCGGCGTGTGGCATAACGCGCGACCCATCGACGCGTCGTTACCAACGTTGGCCGGAGAACTGCGGAACGCAGGTTACTCCGCGAACCTGATCGGCAAGTGGCATCTCGCTCCTTCCACTGAAGCCGAAGGTGGAGGGCGCGGTTATGTGAAGCCGGAATATCGCGGCGGCTTCCTGGATATGTGGGAAGGCGCGAACGAGTTCGAGTGGACCACGCATCCGTACGAGGGAACCATCTTCGACGCCGACGGCAAGGAGATTACGTTCAAAGATGAGTACCGTGTCGACTTCGTCACCGACCGCGCGGAGCGCTTCCTGCGGCAAAAGCACGCCAAGCCCTTCCTGCTCTATATCTCGCAGCTTGAGCCGCACTTCCAGAACGACGTGAAGCGGTTCGTCGGCCCGAAGGGTTCGGCCGAGCGCTTTGCCAATTCCTTCGTACCGAACGATCTCAAGCCGTTACCCGGCAATTGGCAGTCGGAGCTACCCGACTACTACGGCTGCTGTGAGGCGATCGACAAGTCCGTAGGCCATCTCATGAAGGTGCTCGAGGAGCAGAAGCTCGCAGACAACACCATCGTTCTCTTCACGAGTGATCACGGGTGCCATTTCATGACGCGCAACGAGGAGTACAAGCGCAGCCCACACAACAGCTCCATTCGGATCCCTCTCATCGTCCAGGGGCCGGGCTTCAACAACGCCATGAAGCTTGACGAGGTGATCGGCAACATCAACATCATGCCTACACTGCTTGAGGCCTCAGGTGTTCCGGTGCCTGCCTCGGTTAAAGGCCGCAGCGTGATGCCACTGCTCACGAAGCCCGACGCCCGCCAGAACTGGCCCAACCGCGAACTGGTGCAGATCAGCGAAGCCATCACGGCCCGTGCATTGCGTACGAAGGACTGGACGTACTGCGTGATCGACGCGCAGGGTCGACGATCGGAGAAGTTTTCAGACAAGTACCTCGAGTACCAGATGTATAGCCAGGCTGCCGATCCCTTCGAGCAGGTTAACCTCGCAGGCCGCAAGGAGTTCAATGCCACTGCTGCGGAGTTGAGGAAAGAGCTGAAGACCCTGATGGTCGCTGCAGGCGAGCCTCCCGCAGAGATCGAGCCGGTGAAGCACTATCCATAATCAGCGAGGCAGTTCGGCTCGGGCCAATGCTGTGAGACCGAGACCGCGTCCGCAATCGGTGGCATAGAGTATTTCGGTCGTACTACTCCAGGATGGGCGGAAGGCGTTGCAGTCGTTTGCGGTCAGTGTGGTGACACGGCTGGATTGCATGTCGAGAACTGCGAGCTGCCAGCGACTACGCACCAGCTCTGTGAAAGCAATCAGTCGATCGTCGGGAGAGACAGCGAAAGCTCCGATGTCACCTGCGGCAGAAAAGAAGGGGCTAGGCTGTTGTCCAGGTGAGACGGTGAACAGGCTGATGTGCTCGTTATATTTCGCTGCGATAACGAGACGTTCTGAGCCAAAGAAGCTGGCCTGCCGGACGTCATAGCTTTCGTCGGTTAGTTGAAGATCGCGGTGTCGCGGAGATAACTCTGACGTTCGCAGATAGCCGCGCCCTTTTATCTCTCGGATATAAGCCAGCGTCTGACCATCGCGGGAGATAGCAGGAGACTCAGCGTCGTTGGCCAGCGTGGCCCCACCCGAGCTGCGAACGATGCGCGAGCCGGTGGCGTCTGCCATCTCGACGAGCAGTGAATCGCCGGTTGTCGTGAACGAAAGCTGATCGACGGGTGTTGCTCTGGTAGGGAATGGCGCGACGCTTTCGTCCTTCTGGTTCAGGACCTGGTAGGCCTCCGGCATCATTCCGACGAACAATATCTTCTGCGCCATTTGAGCTGGTGCGGTTGCGAGATACGAGGAAGAGTGAAGAGGGAGCCGACTGCTCATCTGCGCGTCGCGGTAAGCGAAGTGATGACGGTATCCCGTGATGCCGAGCGCAAGCCCGCATGCTCCCAGAGACGCTGCGATTGTGAGATCACGCCACGAAGGACGAAAGGCGGTTTGCGCGCGGAGATGCCTAAGCCATCCGAGGGACAGCAGGTACAAGGCAGACACGAGCCAAAAGCGCAGCGAAGGAAGCATTCGAATATGCACTGCCCCGATCAGCGAGATCAGGACATAGAGAAACACAGCAACAGCGCCGAGCCTGATGGCGTGTCTCTGAAGTAATGAATCCAGTAGCAAGATCACAGGAAGAATCATGACAACGAAGTGGTAACTGGACGGTACTGGCGATAACGCTAGGAGAGCCAGAAGGAGTACAGCCCATTCGACCGCATCGCTGTCAGCGTCGCTATTGGATGCGGAGGGTTGAAGCAGGAAGAGTAGCGGAACGGCCATCGCCATCTGCCACAAGGGATAGAGGACAGAGTAGAGCGTCGGCGAGTTGATCCAGGGTGTGGGGTTCAGCTCAGGCTCGAAGAGGAGGAGACGGTGGAAGAGGGACGCTCCCGATGCGAAGCCAACGTTGTACGGATCTAACACCTCGCCCTGCAGACTTCGTGGCAGTTCCTGAAATACGTAGACATGCAGGAGCTCCTTCCCCATCCACAGCTCCGCAACGAACACGACGATGACCATAGCTGATGCTGTTGCAAGCGCTGCACGCCATCGTCGTTTCACCACCAGATAGCCGAGGAACAGGATGGGGTAGACCTTAAGTGCTGCTGCCAGCGCGAGGCAGACTCCGCATGCGACGTCGTGCTTTCGAATGTAGAAGAAATACGCCGCAACCATAAGGACCAGCACGAAGATGTGCATCTGTCCCAGGAGAAAGCTTGTGCGAAGCGGGATGATCGCCAGCAGGCAGATCATCCATACGAAGCGTCGCCGCAACATCGTCGATCGATACACCATCTCCGCGCTTGCCGAAAACATCACGAGATTCAACACGATCCAGATGCGCTTCGCGGTAAGCGCCGAAAAGATCGTTAGAGGAACGACGGGCAGTGCAGAAAAAGGAGTCAGGCCTGCGAATCCGACGAGACTCTGTTGCACACCCCAGTGATCCTTAATGCGCTGCAGCCATATCCAGTCATACACTCGGTCAAGGCTGTAGCCTTCGCGAAGAAGCCGCCCGACCAGATAATAGTTGGGGAAGTCTGAGTTCAGCCTGTTCCACGCGGGCAGCAGACCCTTCCAGAAGAGGAGTGCGGCAAGAAGGCAGCACACAGCAATCTCAGCCCATGCCAGCGGTGCAGGAATGGCGCGAGATTTGGTTGTCGTTGCGATCGCCATGGTCAGAGCTTATGGCCGCGCATACCCAAATCATCCCGCCGTCCGCAAACTTTACATCTCAGCGACAAATCGCCGGATTAGCCACTTCTTTTACGAGGGAACGCTTAAAATAGAAAAGATGGCTTTTACCGAACAGTACGATGTCGCCGTCGTCGGCGCCGGACACGCCGGGTGCGAGGCCGCGGTGGCTGCGGCGCGCATGGGACTGCGCACGGCGATCTTCACCTTGAACCTAGACCTAATTGCGCAGATGAGCTGCAATCCGGCGATCGGTGGAATCGCCAAAGGGCACCTGGTGCGAGAGGTGGATGCGCTGGGCGGCGTAATGGGCGAGGTTGCGGATGCCTGTGGGATCCAGTTCCGCTTGCTGAACACCTCACGCGGCCCGGCTGTATGGTCGCCGCGTGCGCAGTGCGACAAGGCGCTCTATCGCGTGAAGATGCGCGAGATGCTTGAGGCGCAAAGGAACCTCTTCATTAAGCAGGCAGAAGTCGTGGACCTGGTCGTTGACGACGAAAACGTTGTTCGCGGCGTCAAGCTGCGCGACGGACGCGAGGTTCGCGCCGCTGCAACGGTCGTGACGACCGGCACGTTTCTGAATGGGTTGATTCACTGTGGCGAGCAGCAGTACACCGCAGGCCGCTCGGGCGAGCCCGCCAGCGTGCTGCTCGGCGAGAACCTCAAGAAGCTCGGACTGCGGGAGTGCCGCCTGAAGACAGGCACGCCGCCTCGCCTGGATGGGCGGACGATCGACTGGGCACGCTTCGAAGAGCAGCCGGGCGACGCCGAGCCGACGCCTTTCAGCTTTCGCTCGCCGTTTGCAAAAGGCGGTGTGCCGCCGCTGCGGCAGATCAGCTGCCACATCGCGTACACCACACCGGCGACGCTCCAGCTCATACGCGAGAACGTGCATCGCTCGCCGATGTACTCGGGGCAGATCGAAGCGATCGGGCCGCGCTACTGTCCCTCAATCGAGGACAAGATTGTGCGCTTCCCGGAGAAGACGCAGCACCAGTTCTTCCTCGAGCCTGAAGGTCTGAACACACATGAGGTCTACATCAACGGCATGAGCACATCGCTCCCCATGGAGGTGCAGGCCGCTATGGTCCGCTCCATCCCTGGCCTCGAGAACGCCGAGATGTTACGGCCGGGATATGCGATCGAGTACGACGCCATCGACCCGACGGAGCTTGATCGCTCGTTGAAAGTAAAGAGCTACGACGGGCTCTATCTCGCAGGGCAGATCAACGGCACCAGTGGCTACGAAGAGGCCGCGTGCCAGGGCCTGATGGCTGGGATCAATGCCGCGCTTTCCATCAAGGGCGAGCCCGCATTCACGCTCGATCGCACCGAGGCCTACACGGGCATTCTGATCGACGACCTGATCTCGAAGGGCACCAACGAGCCGTATCGCATGTTCACCTCGCGCGCGGAGTTCCGGCTGCACCTCCGCATCGATAACGCCGACAAGCGGCTGACTCCACATGGACGGCGGCTCGGCCTGATCGATGACGCCGCGTGGGCGGAGTACGAGGCCAAACAAACGCGCGGGTCCGCGTTCGCGAAGCTGCTTGAGGCGACGAAGGTTCGCTTGGCTGAGCTACCAGCTGAAGTCCAGGCGGGGCTTGAAGGAACGAATATTGAGGGCCTGACCTTTGCTCAGCTTCTGAAGCGTCCCGCGGTTTTTGTAGAAGCAGTCGGGTCTGCGCTCGTCGAGACGATGGCTACGCAGAGCGAACTCGCGAAGTGGGCTGAAGCCGCGGTAGCTGCCGGGCATTTGCCGGTCTGGGTACGCAATGAAATGAAGACCGTCGAGACGGAGATCAAATACGCTGGCTACCTCGACCAGCAGCGCAAGTCGATGGAAAAGATGAAGAAGGCGGAGCAGAAGGCAATTCCGGAATGGTTCGACTACGCGGCGGTCTCAGGCCTCTCCCGCGAGATGCAGGAGAAGTTGGGCCGCATCCGCCCGCAGACGCTCGGCCAGGCCAGCCGCATCGCAGGCGTCACTCCGGCGGCTGTCAGTTTGATTCATGTATTCATCGAGATTCAGGCGAAGCGGCTGAGTGTAGCGTAGCGTGGTGTTACTTTCCTGCCCTCTCCGACATCCAATTGAGGCAGCCGAAGGGAGCAGGAGATGAGAAGCGCCGGTTCATGGATCTACCTAGGTCTTGTGTTTCTTGCCGTACTTGCGGGTGTGCTGTGGATGGGGGGAACGAGAATGGCGAGTGTAGCCGAAGCAGGACGTCGGCCGATACCGGCCCCGGTAGCAGATGAGCATGTGGCGGCGTCGCGCAGCGAGACAGCGGTCTTCGCGGGCGGATGTTTCTGGGGGGTGCAGAGTGTCTTCCAGCGCGTAAAGGGTGTGACGGCAACGACGGCCGGATATTCCGGTGGCACGAAGGAGACGGCTAACTATCGCGACGTCTCTTCGGAGAGCACGACGCATGCCGAGGCAGTGCAGGTGGTCTTCGATCCATCGAAGGTCAGCTACGGTACGCTGTTGCGCATCTTCTTCTCGGTGGTGCACGACCCGACGCAGCTTAACCGGCAAGGCCCGGATGTAGGAACGTCGTATCGCTCGGCGATCTTCTTTACAACGCCGGAGCAGCAGAAGGTTGCGGCCTCATACATCGCGCAACTCGATGAGGCGCATGTCTTTCCGAAGAAGATTGTCACGCAGCTTGTGCCGCTGCAGTCGTTTTACGACGGCGAAGACTACCACCAGGATTACGCGGATAAGAATCCCGATAACCCGTACATCCAGGTGTGCGACGTTCCGAAGATCGCCGGACTGAAGGAGCAGTTCCCGGAGCTTTTCCAGGACTACAAACACAAGTAACGTTCAGAGCACTTAGAACGAGGCGCCGGTTCCCATCTGGGTTCCGGCGTTTTGTTTTGCACCGAAAGCAGTGCGTAAACTGTCAGTACGACGGGGTTTTCCACCACGCTTGAGAGCTATCCTCAGGCCGCCGTCAGCTAAGGTAGGAACTCCATGGCAGCATTCCCTCATCTTGTCAGCGGCGGCGATGAGCGCCCCGCATCCGTTCATGCCGAAACGACGATTCTCGGCGCGATGCTGGTCGAGCCGCTGGCGATTACGGACGCGACCATGCTGCTCATCGCAGACGACTTCGCGCTGGACTCGCACCGTCGCATCTACGCGGCGATGCTGCGTCTCTCTGAATCAGGTCATGCGGTCGATATCGTCACCGTTGCCGAGGAGCTTCGTAAGCAGAAGGAACTCGACTCCATCGGAGGCGTGCCTTATCTTGCATCGTTGAGCGAGGGTCTGCCTCGCAAGCTCTCCGTCGAGAGCTACGTCCGCATCGTTCGCGACAAGAGCCTGATGCGACAACTGATGACGGTGTGCGACACCGGCATGGTCGACGCGGCGGACCAGAGCCAGGAGGCGATCGACGTTCTCAATAACGTCAGCATGCGCCTGATGGAGATCTCCGACCACGCCATCACTGGCGGCTTTTCCGATATTGCCGACATCGTCAAGAACTCATTCGGCTCCATCGACAAGCTCTACGAGCAGGGCCGTGAAGTCACCGGCCTGGCCACGCACTACACCGAGTTCGATCGCATGACCAGCGGCCTGCAGGACTCGGAACTCATAATCATCGCGGCTCGCCCCTCCATGGGAAAGACCGCCTGGGCCATCAACATCGCGCAGAACTCTGCCGTGCGCGACGGCAAGGTGGTCGCTGTCTTCTCGCTCGAAATGTCCAAAGAGTCGCTTTTGCGCCGTATGCTCGCAAGCGAGGCGTTGGTGAACTCGCGCAAGATTCAGACTGGCTTCCTTGGCAAAGAGGACAAGGGCAAGCTCATGTCCGCACTCGAGCGCCTGATGGAGTCGAAGATGTTTATCGACGACACTCCGGGCATCACACTGGCCGAGATGCGCGCCAAGGCGCGGCGCCTGAAGCAGCAGGAGGGCCGGCTCGATCTCATCATGATCGACTACCTGCAGCTGATGACTGCGTCCTCCGGCCCCGGCAAGAAGGGCTTCGAGAACCGCAACCAGGAAGTGGCGGCGGTCTCTCGCGGTCTGAAGGCGCTGGCCAAGGAGATGAAGGTTCCGGTCATCGCGCTGTCGCAGCTCTCGCGTGCCAGCGAGCAGCGCGGCGGCGACAAAAAACCAATGTTGTCAGACCTGCGCGAGTCGGGCTCGATTGAGCAGGACGCTGACGTCGTCTGTTTCATCCATCGCGACAGCTACTACAACAAAGATGAGAACGGCGAGGAAGACCCGGACTCAAAGGGCAAGGCCGAGATCATCATCGCCAAGCAGCGCAACGGTCCCACGGGCTCGGTGCATCTGGCGTATCTCGCCGACTACACGCGCTTCGAGAATCTGCAGTGCTGCTCAGACTACTAGCGCGCAACCGCGTGCTTCGCGATGTATTCCTCCATCCGCGATGGATTCGGCCCCACATAACGAAACCGCTCCGCCCACGCAAAGCCATACGGCGCGCCGATCTCCTTGTCTGACGGGACTCCTCTCGCGTGCATCGAATCCTCGTCCAAAACGAAGTGTTCGATGTAGTTCCGGTTAGCGGTCGGGTCATCGTCGCCCAGCACAGGCAGGCGCAACTTTCGCTCCGCCAGTCGCTGTCGCAGCCGCGCGCCGTTGTTTCCGCCGGGCCCTTGCGTTCCAATTGCCTGGATGGACGCGATCTTTTCTGCGATGTTCGAGCTGATGTCTACAATGCGATTGGAGATTTGCGGGCCGCGTGCGTAGTAGTACTTCTCCATCACGCTGTGCGGCTTCAGACCGGCTTCGAGTTGCTCGGGGTAGTCCTTGGCCATGCCGGCCATCCATGCGGCCGACTCCACCACCGCCGCAGTCACGTAGTGATCGGGGTTTTCTTCATACAGTCCCCAGTGGTCGTAGCAGATCACAGTATCAACCTGCAGCATGCGAAACAGCAGAATCAGGTTGCCGCGCAGGTCCTGCGGCGACATCTCGTCCATGCGGTGGTTGCGGTAAGCCAGGCTATAGCTCTTCTTCAGGCCCAGCGCGCGGGCCACGGCGTCGTTGTCCTGCTCGTTATGCAGCACGCCCTCGCCGCGGGTTCCGCTTCCCGTCATCTCGTCGTTGGTCACACGGATCAAGTAGCCGGTGTATCCCTCGCGGACCAGCTTGGCCACCGTACCGCCTGCGAAGAGCGGTATGTCATCAGCATGGGGCTGGATGGCGGCAAGCACCTTTCCTGTGTGCGGTTTACCCGAGATGGCAAGTTCCAGCGCCACGTCGCCTCGACGCGTCCACTCTGCTTCAGGGGCACCGGCGCGACCAGCCACCGCGGCCTGTCCGCGCGCCGACATCTCAAGTCCCGTCACTGCTGCGCTCAGAACCGTCCCTCGAATCAAGTCTCTGCGCTTCAATGTCCCTCCACTAACTCTGTTTCGTTGCTCACTACTTTACCTCGATGGTGGTACCCGAAGATTCCAGCATCACGGGACGCGTGCCGGTGTGGGTCTGCCTATAGTGTCATCAGGCGACCTCTCCCCTGAGCGCCATACCGAAGGCGAAACTTCCTGACGAACCTACTGACATGATGCTGTCAGGATAGGTTCCGTATGCTTCGTGATGTAGTCGCTGAAGACTCTTTCAGGAGCCCCGAGATGAACGAGCAAAAACTACGGCAAAACGCGATTAACTGGTTCGAGATTCCCTGTGAGGACCTCGACCGCGCCACCAATTTCTACGAGACGATCCTCGGCGCGCCAATGTACCGCGAGCAGATGGAAATCCCGATGGCCTTCTTCTCCGCCGAACGGACAGGAACCGGCGGGACCCTCGTCAAACGGCCGTTCCAGAAGCCCGGCCGCGCCGGCACCATGGTCTATCTCAACTGCGACGGTGAGCTGGACACCGTGCTCTCCCGCGTCCCCAAGGCCGGCGGCCTGGTGCTGATGCCCAAGACGCCTGTTCCGGGAGGCCACGGCCATTTCGCCTGCCTGCGCGATTCGGAAGGCAATCACATTGGGCTGCACTCCCACTGAATGACAGAATCACCTGCAGTTTGTCAGTTGTCAGTAAAATCAACCTGCAGGCTGCAATGGGCTACCTAATATATGCGACGTGCCGACCGCCTCTTCCGAATCGTTCAGTTTTTGCGCCTGGGCCGCCTGCTGACGGCAGAGAAGCTGGCGGAAAAACTCCAGGTCTCGCAGCGCACCATCTATCGCGACATACAGGACCTCCAATTAGCCGGAACTCCGATTGAGGGCGAGGCCGGCGTCGGCTATACACTGCGACGCGACATGGATCTTCCGCCGTTGATGTTCACACGCGGCGAGTTGACGGCGCTGGTCCTGGGAGCACGGCTTGTGCGCGCCTGGGGTGGCGCGGAAAACGTTCTGGGCGCCGACCAGGCGCTGCAGCGTATCGAGGCTGTGTTGCCGCCGGATCTGCAGACCGAGTTCGATTCCATCCTGCTCTATGCTCCTGGGTACCGCATGAAGCAACATCTGCGCGAGCGTCTGGACTCGCTGCATGGAGCCTGCAAGACTCGTCACGCCGTTACCTTCCACTACACTCGCGAGGACGGCGAGCAGAGCCAGCGTACCGTACGCCCCCTGGCGCTTACCTTCTGGAGTGGCGTCTGGACTCTCACCTCATGGTGCGAGCTGCGTGACGACTTCCGGGAGTTCCGGCTCGATCGGATGGCCGAGGTCGCCGTGCTTGAACGCATCTTCATTCCCAAGAAGGGACAGCGGCTGGAAGACTACCTGAAGAGGATGGAAGCCGCCGCCACCGAGCGCAAGCGGCTCATCGCCATCGGAGCTATTGCCGCGGAGGGCTCAGCCTGCATCTCGTCGCCTACGCCGGTTTCTCATCGCGCCGTAGGATAGAAGCAGTGAAGAATTGGGCGGAGATTTCTGCGGAGAGGCTTACAGCCAACTACCGCATCCTCAAACAGACTGTAGATGAGCAAGTGGACGTTCTTGCCGTCATCAAGGCTGATGCCTACGGCCACGGAGCCGCTCTGTGCGCTCATGTACTCGCGCAGGCTGGTGCGAAGTGGCTCGGCGTCAGCGACGCGATCGAAGGCGCGCTGGTGCGCTGCGCGCTCGAGGCCGCGAACATAAGGCCGGAAGATCAACCGCAGGTTCTCGTGATGAACGAGGGGCTGGCTGAAGAGGCTGAGGCAGTAGTGCGCCATCGTCTGAAGCCGGTCGTCTCCACTGTGGAGCAATTGCGGATGCTGGGCAAGTACTCGCCTGCGCCGCTTGGGGTACATCTCGAAATCGACACTGGTATGAGCCGACAGGGTGTCTCTTCCGGCAAGCCACTCGCTGCGGTGCTGGATTGGCTCTCCGAGCACAGAAGTTCCGTAGTACTCGAAGGAGTGCTGACGCACTTTGCTGCGGCTGAAGTCACGGGTTCGCGCCAGACACTGAAGCAGCGCCGCAGCTTTGAGGACGCTATGCGGGATGTCGCAAAGGTTGGGCTCCGTCCCGCCTGGGTTCATGCAGGAAACTCGTCGTCGATC
>Ga0105248_10005736_pt1 | contig 13632 bp, 14 predicted proteins | sample KBSS34metaG_FD_81524 | JGI IMG/M metagenome (GOLD analysis project Ga0105248, IMG submission 81524) | Switchgrass rhizosphere microbial communities from Kellogg Biological Station, Michigan, USA - KBS S3-4 metaG | ecosystem: Host-associated > Plants > Roots > Rhizosphere > Soil | place... | reverse complement strand
TCCGCCAATTTCTCGATCGCGCCCGGGCCGACGGGGCGTCGCGAGTCCATCTCGAAGTGCGCGACGGCAATCCGGCAATCGAGATGTATCGCAGCGCCGGCTTTGCGCCGGTGGGACGACGCCGCAACTATTATTACGGCAACGATGGGCGCCAATTCGACGCGCTGACCTTTTCGCTCGACCTCTAAGCTTCGCCGTATCTACGCAATCTCTCTCTCGCTTGTTGCGAGCGGGACCAGAGAATCGTAGTAATGGTGCCGACCCTGCAGCCGCGTCGACTGTATGGCAATTTGCTCGGAACCAGGACGTTCAAAATGGTTGATAATGAAACCTCTGAAGACACGTTGCTAACGCTTACTGCAGATATCGTCGCAGCCCACGTCAGCAACAATAGCGTCGCGGTCAACGACTTACCCAGTCTCATTCATAACGTTCATACTGCTTTGAATGATATTTCGGGCAGGTCGTCGGCGCCTGAACCCCGGGCCGACCCCAAGGTGCCGATCCGTTCCTCGGTCAAGCCGGACTTCATCGTCTGCCTTGAAGACGGCAAGCGGCTCAAGATGCTCAAGCGGCACCTGATGACCCATTACAATATGACGCCCGACCAATATCGTCAGAAGTGGGGACTTGCCGCCGACTATCCGATGGTTGCGCCCAACTATGCCGAACAGCGGCGGACGTTGGCCAAGGCAATTGGCCTCGGCACCAAGCGCCGCAAGACGAAGGGCAAATAAGGCTTCAATGGTACGGGGGGAGCAGCCAACCCTTTGACGGTTTCCTCCCCCGTCCCTACCTTGCCCGCATGACCCGTACGATCGATATTGAAGCCCTGTGCGCCGACAAGGGCCTCAGGATTACCGAGCAGCGCAAAGTCATCGCGCGTGTGCTCGGCGACAGCGAAGACCACCCCGACGTCGAAACCCTTCACCAGCGCGCGTCGGCAATCGATTCCAATATCTCGATCGCGACCGTCTATCGAACGGTGCGACTGTTCGAGGAGGCGGGCATTCTCGAGCGCCACGAATTTGGCGACGGCCGTTCGCGCTATGAAGCCGCGGCCGAAACCCACCACGATCATTTGATCGACGTCGAGACCGGCAAGGTGATCGAATTCGTCGACGACGAACTGGAAGAGCTGCAGAAGCGCATCGCCGAGCGGCTCGGCTTCCGCCTCGTCGACCATCGGATGGAGCTCTACGGCGTCTCCCTCAACCGCGATCGATAATCGCCGGCCCGCCCAGGCCAATTTGCGCGCGGTCGTGCGCGTGACCGGACTGGTGCTGTGGTTCCTGCTGTGCGCCCCGCTCCACCTCGCGACCAAGCTGGTCACCGGGCGATCGCCGTGGCCGCGCCGCTTCCTCGACATTGGGGCGCGGATCATCGGCGCCCGCGTCCGGATCGACGGCGCGCCATTGCAGAATCACACCTTCCTGCTGGCCAATCACACGAGCTGGCTCGACATCCTGATCCTCGCCGGGTCGACCAACTGCGCGTTTGTTTCCAAAGACGATCTCGGTCACTCGCTGCTGCATTGGCTCGCCGACCAGAATCAGACGGTCTACGTCAAACGCAGCCACGTGAAGGGCGCCAAGGATCAGGCCGTGGCAGTCGCCAAGGCGCTCGAAGGGAACAAGCCGGTGGCGGTTTTCCCCGAGGGCACAACCGGACCGGGAACGCATTTGCTGCCGTTCCGATCGACCCTGCTCGAAGCCGCGAACTATGCCGCCAAGGATGTCGAGATCCGGCCCGTGGCGATCGATTATGGCCGGGCGATGGAAGAGGTCGGCTGGTGGGAGGAATCGGGCAAGGACAATGTTCTGCGCGTGTTCGGCCGCCGCGGGACGCTGGACGTCACCGTCCACCTGCTCGACCCGCTCGACCGCGCCGGCGACCGCAAGCAGCTCGCGCACCAAGCCCGCGAAGCGATCGCCAAAACCCTTGGCTTAACGTCGCCAGCCCACTCGCCTATAGGCGGGGAGAAATGAATCCCAAGACTTTCAAAATCAAAAACTTCGGTTGCCAGATGAACGTCTATGACGGGGAGCGGATGGGCGAATTGCTCGGCGCCCAGGGCATGGCCGCGGCCGCCGATGGCGAGGATGCCGACCTCGTCGTGCTCAATACCTGCCACATTCGCGAAAAGGCCGCCGAGAAGGCTTATTCGGACGTCGGACGCCTGCGCCGCGAAGACGGATCGAAGCCGCTGATCGCGCTTGCCGGCTGCGTTGCCCAGGCCGAAGGCGCGGAGGCCAGAAGGCGCTCGCCGATGATCGACCTGGTGGTTGGCCCGCAAGCCTATCACCGCCTGCCCGACATGGTCGCCGAGGCGGCGCGCGGCGGACGCCCGGTCGACACCGACATGCCGGCGCTGTCCAAGTGCGGCGCGCGTCCGGCGCGGCGCCGGGCGACCCCCAGCGCCTTCCTCACCGTGCAGGAAGGATGCGACAAATTCTGCACCTATTGCGTCGTCCCCTACACCCGCGGCGCCGAAGTCTCGCGACCATGGGATGAAGTCGTCGCCGAGGCCCGGGCCCTGGTCGACGGCGGCGCGTGCGAGATCGTCCTGCTTGGCCAGAACGTGAATGCCTGGAGCGACGGTGACCGCGGCCTTGCCGAGCTCATCCGGGAAATGGCGAAGATCGATGGGCTCGCGCGGATTCGCTACACCACCAGCCACCCGGCCGACATGAACGATGCGCTGATCGCTGCCCACGGCGAAGTCGAGAAACTGATGCCCTATCTCCACCTTCCGGTGCAGTCGGGCAGCGACCGCATCTTGAAGGCGATGAACCGCAGCCACACGACCGACACCTATCTCCGCTTACTAGAGAAGATGCGCGGCGCCCGCCCCGACATCGCCCTCAGCGGCGATTTCATTGTCGGCTTTCCCGGCGAAACCGAACAGGATTTCGAGGAAACGCTGCGACTTGTCGATGCGGTCCGCTACGCTGCCGCTTATTCGTTCAAATACAGCGCCCGCCCGGGCACGCCCGCGGCAACCATGGAGGATCAGATTTCGCGCGACGTGATGGAAGACCGGCTGCGCCGGCTGCATGAGCGGATCAACCTGCACCAGCTCGCGTTCAATCGCTCGAAAGTGGGCATGGACACACAAATCCTGATCGAGCGCATTGGCCGCCGCGACGGCCAGATGATCGGCAAATCGCCGTGGCTCCAATCGGTCCATCTCGATACCGATGCGCGACCCGGCGACCTGATCGACGTTACGCTGGTCTCGGCCGGCCCGCAGAGCATGGCTGGCGCCGTTCGCGAACGGGTCGCCGCCTGATGGCCCGCCGCGATCTTGCCGCCGTCGCCGATACCGCCCGGCTCGAGCTTGAGTTCGAGCAGCCCTATCTGCTCGGGCCATTGTTCGGCGATTACGACCGCCACCTGATCACCATCGAGCAGCGCCTCGGCGTGCACATCGCCGCGCGCGGCAACAAGGTCCAGATCGAAGGCGACGCCGACGCGGCGGCGCGGGCCCGTGACGTCCTCATCGGCCTCTACAACCGGCTCGACAGCGGGCAGGATGTCGATGCCGAGGCGGTCGAAGCGGTGCTCGGCATGGCCGCCCAGCCGCATCTCGACGGGATCATCACCGAAGAAGTGACCTCGGCCCCGACGGTGATGATCCGCACGCGCAAGAAGACAATTGTCCCACGTTCGGCGATGCAGACGCCGTACATGGAGGCGCTGGCCCGCGACGACATGATTTTCGGGCTCGGGCCGGCGGGCACCGGCAAAACCTATCTCGCGGTTGCCCAGGCGGTGTCGCAGCTGATCAGCGGCAGCGTCGACCGACTGATCCTGTCGCGACCCGCGGTCGAGGCCGGCGAACGCCTTGGCTTCCTCCCCGGCGACATGAAGGAGAAGGTCGATCCCTATCTGAGGCCGCTGTACGACGCGCTTTACGACATGCTCCCGACCGAGCAGGTCGAGCGCCGCATCGCGTCGGGCGAGATCGAGATCGCGCCGATTGCCTTCATGCGCGGGCGGACGCTCAATGACGCCTTCATAATCCTCGATGAAGCGCAGAACACGACGCCGTTGCAGATGAAGATGTTCCTGACCCGCTTCGGCATGCGCAGCCGGATGGTGATTTGTGGCGACCCGCAGCAGGTTGACCTGCCCGATCCGAGCAAGTCGGGACTCGCCGACGCGGTCGACAAGCTCCAGGACATCAAGGGCATTTCGGTGGTCCGCTTCACCTCGGCGGATGTCGTCCGCCATCCCCTCGTCGGGCGGATCGTCGAAGCTTATGAAGGCCCGGGGAGATGATGCTCGAAATCGCGCTCGAAGCCGATGCGGAATGGGACAGTAGCCGCTCGTGGGAGGAGCTTGCTCGCTACGCCGCCGAAGCGGCGATCGCCGAGAGCGCCTTCCCGCAATTGACGCAGTCCGAGCGGCCCGTTGAGCTGTCCGTACGCCTGGCCGATGACGACGAGGTGCGTGCGCTCAACGCAAAATGGCGGGGCAAGGACAAAGCCACCAACGTCCTGTCCTTTCCGCTCGCAAATCCCGACGATTTCGGCGGTGCAACTATTCCTGGGAAAGAATTGTTGCTCGGAGATATTATCCTTGCCCGCGGTATCTGCGAGGCGGAGGCAAGTGAAAAAGGCGTTTCCGTTCAAGAGCATGCAACCCATTTGCTAGTTCACGGGACGCTTCATCTGCTCGGCTATGACCATCAAGACGATGCCGCCGCGGCCGAGATGGAATCGCGCGAAGTGCGTGCGCTCGCACGGCTCGGTATCTCCGATCCCTACGCGGTGAACGACTGATGGCGACGCGCCACGATGACGAGGGCGGCTCACGCCTGTGGCGCGGAATGCGCGCGTTGATCTTCGGCGACGACGGCGAGACGACGCTGCGCGACGAGATCGAGGAAGCGATCGACGAAGCCGAGGATTCGCGGCCGGTCGCCGGCGACCTCAGTCCGTCGGAGCGGCAGATGTTGCGCAACCTGCTGCACTTCGGCGAGCGCACCGCCGGCGATATCTGCGTGACCCGCGGCGACATCATCGCGGTCCCGTCGAGCATCGCCTTCGACGATCTTGTCCGTGCCTTCGCCGACGCCGGCCACAGCCGCCTTCCGGTCTTCGGCGACAGCCTCGATACGATCGTCGGGATGATTCACATCAAGGACGTGTTCAACGCCAACGTCGATACGAGCCGCGATCGCTCGATGGCGAGCCTGATGCGCGATCCGTTGTTTGTCCCCGAATCGATGGGCGTGATCGATTTGCTGGCGCGGATGCGCGCCGAGCGCATCCACCTCGGCATTGTGATCGACGAATTCGGCGGGACCGAAGGCCTGGTGACGATCGAGGATGTGGTCGAGGAAATCGTCGGCGACATTGAGGACGAGCACGACGAGGAAGAAGGCGGCATGCTGACCTTACTCGAGGACGGGCTGTGGGAAGCCGACGCCCGGATCGAGCTCGAAGAACTGCAAAAGGCGGTCGACGCGCGGCTGGTCGCGGACGACGACGATATCGATACGCTGGGCGGGCTGGTGTTCCTGATGGCCGGGCACATTCCGGTAAAAGGCGAGTGCGTCACGCATCCCTCGGGATGGAAGCTCGAAGCGGTCGATTCCGACCCGCGGCGAATTATCCGCGTCCGGCTCCACGCCCCAGACAACCTCGCGGACACTAAGTAGCGAACAGGTTGGCCGGGTCGGCCATCGCCTTGAATTCGAGCGCGTTGCCGGCCGGATCGAGCAGGAACATGGTCGCCTGCTCCCCGGGCTGGCCGGCAAAACGGACGGTCGGCGGAATGATGAAGGTGACCCCGGCCTGCGTCAGCCGGTCAGCCAGCGCCTTCCATTCGCTCATCGCCAGCACCAGGCCGAAGTGCGGCACAGGCACATCCTCGCCGTCGACCGGGTTGGACGCACGGCGCCGCACCGCGTCGGGCGCGAGGTGGGCGACGATCTGATGCCCGTGGAGGTCGAAATCGACCCAATGGTCGGCGCTGCGCCCCTCGGGGCAGCCGATCAGTTCGCCATAGAAGCGCCGCGCGGCGGCGAGGTCATCGACCGGGAAGGCGAGATGGAACGGCGGCAAGGTCATCTCCAATGCTTGCCACCGGGCGCGGCTCCCCGCAATGACGCGAGCGCATGAGGCCATTTCTCCTTGCCTTGCTGATTGGCGCCCTTTCCGCCTTCGCGTTCGCGCCGGTCGGGCTGTGGCCGCTGATGCCGCTCGCGCTCGCGGCACTGTGCGAACTCGCGTGGCGGTCGAAGTCGCTCAAACAAACGCTCGCGATCGGCTGGGGGTTCGGGCTCGGCCAGTTCGTCATCGGCCTCAACTGGATCGCCACCGCCTTCACCTACCAGGCGGCGATGCCGGCGTGGCTCGGGTGGATCGCGGTGGTGCTGCTGTCGCTTTACCTCGCCGTCTATCCCGCGCTGGCGACGGGTCTCGCGTGGCGATTTAAAGGGAAGGCGCCGCTCGCCCTGGTGCTGACCTTGGCCGGGGCGTGGCCGATCACCGAATGGCTGCGCGGAACGATGTTCACCGGCTTCCCGTGGAACCCGCTGGGCGTGACGCTGGTCGACACGCGGTGGCTCTACGCCGTGCCACTCATCGGAACCTACGGCTTGTCGCTGCTGGTGATGCTCGTCGGAGGTGCGACATGGCTGGCCGTGCAGCGACGGTGGTTGCCCGTCGTGCTAATAAGCGCTCCATTCCTCCTCGCCGGGGCATTCTTCTCGCTCGTCGCGCCCAAGTATGTTTCGACCAAGGAAATTCGCGTTGTCCAGCCGAACATCGGCCAGGAGGACAAATGGCAGCAAGGGTTCGCCGAGGAAGCTTCACGGCGGCTTGCGGCTTTGTCGATGAACCCCGGCGGCCAGCGCCCGCGCCTGATCTTCTGGCCCGAAGCGGCGGTCACCGAACCGCTCCAGGACCAACGCACCGACGAGCACCAGGCCCTCGCCCAATATGAGCGCACCCGCGCCGCGGCCTTGGTCGGCCCGGGCGAATATCTGCTGACCGGCGGTCTCGCAGTGTTCTCCAAGGACGGCCGGTGGATCGACGGCGCCGCCAACAGCATCTTCACCTTGGGCACCGGCGGGCAGGTCGTCGGCCGCTACGACAAGGCGCACCTCGTTCCCTACGGCGAATATCTGCCGATGCGTCCGTTGCTATCGGCAATTGGCTTGTCGCGACTGGCGCCGGGCGACATTGACTTCAACCCTGGCCCCGGTCCGCACACAATGAACCTCCCCGGCTGGGGCAAGGTCGGCTTCGCCCTGTGCTACGAAATCATCTTCTCGGGCGAGGTGGTCGACCGGCACGACCGCCCCGACTTCATTTTCAATCCGTCGAACGACGCCTGGTTCGGGCGCTGGGGCCCGCCGCAGCATCTCGCTCAGGCACGGCTACGCGCCGCCGAGGAGGGCATCCCCGTGATCCGCTCGACGCCGACCGGGATCAGCGCGGTAATCGACGGATCCGGTCGAGTCCTTGCGTCGCTACCGTGGCGCCAGCCAGGAACAATCGATACCATGCTTCCCCCGGCCTCTGTGCCCACCCTCTTCTCCCGCTTCGGTAATCTGATCCCGCTGCTGCTTGGCTTTGCCTTGTTGATCGGCGGCATTGCGATGAGCCGGACTCGCCGCTAGGGCGGCGAACCACATATAAAGACTTCCTTATATCCTGATCTTGAGGACCGCTCTTTCCCCATGCGCAGCTCATATCTCTTCACCTCCGAATCCGTATCCGAAGGCCACCCCGACAAGGTTGCCGACCAGATTTCCGACGCGATCGTCGACCTGTTCCTGTCAAAGGACCCCGAAGCTCGGGTCGCCTGCGAAACGCTGACCACCACCAACCGTGTCGTGCTTGCCGGCGAGATTCGCGGCGAGGGTGTAATGGATCGGGACGGCAATTGGGCGCCCGGTATTCGCGAGGAAATCGAGGCCGCCGCGCGCGATACGGTCCAGGCCATCGGCTATGAGCAAAACGGCTTCCACTGGCAGACGTTCGACTTCGCCAATCACCTTCATGCCCAATCGTCGGATATCGCCCAAGGCGTCGATGCCGCGGGCAACAAGGATGAAGGCGCCGGCGACCAGGGCATCATGTTCGGTTTCGCCTGTGATGAGACGCCCGATCTGATGCCGGCCGCGCTTTACTACGCGCACAAGATCCTGATGCAGATGGCGGCCGACCGCCACGCCGGCAAAGCGCCGTTCCTCGAGCCTGACGCCAAGAGCCAGGTCACCTTGCGCTTCGAGAACGGCAAGCCGGTCGCCGCGACTGCGGTCGTGGTCTCGACCCAGCACAAGCCCGGCTATGACGACGGCCCGCAGGAAGCCGAGCTCCATGCGTATGTGAAGTCCGTGGTCGCGGGCGTGCTTCCCAAGGAACTGCTCAGCGACGAGACGGTCTACCACATCAACCCGACCGGCAGCTTCGAGATAGGCGGGCCCGAGGGCGACGCCGGGATCACCGGGCGCAAGATCATCGTCGACACTTATGGCGGCGCGGCGCCGCATGGCGGCGGCGCCTTCTCGGGCAAGGACCCGACCAAGGTCGACCGCTCGGCCGCTTATGCCGCGCGCCATCTGGCCAAGAATATCGTCGCCGCCAAGCTCGCCCGCCGCTGCACCATCCAGCTCGCTTACGCGATCGGCGTTTCGGCGCCGCTGTCGCTTTACGTGAACACGCATAGCACCGGCACGGTCGATGATTCGAAACTGGAGGATGCGATCGGCCGCATCGACAAGCTCGGCGGCCTGACCCCGCGCGGCATCCGCACCTATCTCGGGCTCAACAAGCCGATCTATCGCGCGACCGCCGCTTATGGCCATTTCGGTCGCACACCCGATGGCGAGCTGTTTCCGTGGGAGCGGCTCGACCTGGTCGAGGATTTGAAGGCCGCCGTCGGGCTCGAGGCGATGCCGGTCGAGGCCTAAGCCACGGCTTTCCCGCCGGCATAGCTAACCCGCCAAACCGTATTACCGACATCGTCGGCGATGATCAGCGCGCCGGTGCGGTCGACCGCGACGGCAACCGGCCGCCCGCGCGCCTTGCCGTCGGGACCGATAAAGCCGGCGACGAACCGCATCGGCTTGCCGACCGGACGGCCGCCGGCGAAGCGGATGAACACCACGCAATAGCCGTTGTACGCGGTGCGGTTCCAACTGCCGTGCTCGCCCACGAACGCGCCGCCCTTGAAGAGGGCGGGGAAGCTGCCGCCCGTGTAGAACGCCAGTCCGAGCGGGGCGACGTGAGAGCTTAAGGCATAATCGGGCGGAATTGCGCGGGCGGCCAGGTCGGGACGCTGCGGCCGCACCCGGGGATCCACATGCTGGCCGTAGTAACTGTATGGCCAGCCGTAGAAGGCACCGGGACGGACTGAGGTCAGGTAATCGGGCACCAGATTGGGACCGAGTTCGTCGCGCTCGTTGACCACCGTCCACAAGGTGTTGCTGCCAGGATAGAAGTTGAGCCCGTTGGGGTTGCGCAGCCCGCTCGCGTAAATGCGGGTGGCGCCGGTCTTGGGGTCGACTTCCCAGATCGCCGCGCGGTTGGTCTCGGCCTCGGGCCCGCGCTCCTGGATATTACTGTTGGACCCGACCCCAGCGTAGAGCTTCGACCCGTCGGGGCTGGCGGTCAGGCTCTTGGTCCAGTGATGGTCGATCAGCCCGCCGGGCAGGTCCGTCACCTTTTCTCCGGGCGCGGTGATCTTCGTTTCCCCGGGGGTGAACGGGTAGCGCATGATCGCATCGGTGTTGGCGACGTAGAGCGCGTTCCCGACGACCGCGATCCCAAACGGCGAATTGAGATGATCGAGCAGGACGGTCTTGAGTTCGGGCCGGCCATCGCCGTCAGCATCGCGCAGCAGGGTGATCCGTTGAGGCGGCGGGCCCGCGTCCTTTGCGCCGCCGCCGCCATGCGCGATCGACATGATAAAATCGCGCACCGGATCCTTGGGCCGGTCGACCGGCTCCGCACCGCTATGCTGCGATTCAACGACCAGGATGTCGCCATTGGCGAGCGGATAGACGTTGCGCGGGTTCGACAGGCCGGTCGCCATCGGTTCGATGCGGAAGCCCTTGGGCACCGTCGGCGTTTCTCCCTGCTTCCACCCGATGACGTCGGCGACCCCGACCGCGGAGATCAGTTCTTCGGCCGGCTTGGGGAGGACCGGGTTGGGCCCGACCTGTTGCGACGGGTCTACCTGCTGCGGATTGCCGCATCCGACGAGCGGGAGCAGCGCCCCACTGAGCAACGCCAGCCGTTTCATGGCCGCCCTCCGTCGTGGCGATAGCGGGCCGACTGCCACAACCAGCCGCTCGCCAAAGCGAGGATGACGGCAGTCAGCGAGAGCATCAGGCCGGTCGGGACAACCGCCGTCCAGCCGTCACGGGTATGGACCAGCGCGTTGATCAATTCGACCACCCACGCCGCGAACAACAGGCCCAAATGACCCCAGCCGGCTCCGACCCGAAGTCGGGCATCGCGGCCTAACGAGACCAGCAGCACAATCCCCGCGAGCGCGCCAAACAGCAGGCCCGCGGCGAGCAGCCAGCTCGAGAAATTGACCCACAGCAGGTTTCCGCCGCTGTATTGATAAACCCAATCGGTCAGCAGCGCGCCGACGAAGCAGACGATCGGGATCGGCAATAACATCGCGTAGAAGCGATGCGCGTGGGCGACCTGAGTTCGGGGTGCCGTGGTCTCGGCCATGGGCGCCTCCTCGGTCCAGTTAACGCCGGTTTGACGCATGGCCCGCAGTTCGGGTTCCCGCCACGGCAATTACAAAGGTGTCATGATCGGGCTTGCTGGGGGCGGCCGCGCGAGCCAATGCGGCGCGCGATGACCGCGCACAAACCCGGCGACCCGCTGACCCTCAACCGGCTCTATGGCCGGTCGACCGGGCATAAATTGCGCAAAAGCCAGCAGGAGCTGGTCGAAACGCTGTTGCCGCAGATCGAAGTGCCGGCCGAAGGCGACGTGACGGCGCCGGTGCTGTTCGGCGATGATCGAACGCTGCATTTCGAGATCGGCTTCGGCTCGGGCGAGCATCTCGCGAGCCGCGCCGACATGCTACCCGACCACGGCTTCATTGGCGCCGAGCCATTCCTCAACGGTGTCGCGACCGCGCTCGGCCATATTCGCGACCAGCATCTCGCCAATGTGCGGCTATGGCGCGGCGACGCGCTCGACGTGCTCCAGCGCATTCCCGACGGGGCGCTCGGCTTCCTTTATTTGCTCCACCCCGACCCGTGGCCCAAGGCGCGCCATGCCAAACGGCGAATGGTAAACGACCGCCCGGTCGACCTGTTCGCAGCCAAGTTGAAGCCCGGCGGCGAATTTCGCCTGGCGACCGACGACCCGACTTACCTCAGCTGGGCGCTGATGGTCATGCAGCGCCATACCGACCAATTCGAGTGGCTCGCCGAAACGCCGAAGGACTTTCTCGAGCCTCCCGGCGGATGGATTGAGACCCGCTATGGCGCCAAGTCACGCCGCGAGGGCCGCCGGCCCTATTATCTGCGCTACCGCCGCACCTGAACCTTGGGCTCGAGCCGCAGCAACCGCGCGCCGTCGCCATCTTCAAGCAAATAGACCTCGCCGCGCGGCCCCTGGTCGACGGCGCGGATGCGGGCGCCCATGTCCCACTGGTCGGCCTTGCTCGCCTGGTCGCCGCGCAGGCGGACGCGAATGAACGCCTGGCCGGATAGTGCCCCGATCAACGCATCGCCCTTCCATTGCGGGAACAGATCACCCGAATAGATAATCAGCGAGCTTGGGCTGATCGACGGGTTCCACCAGATCTTGGGCGGCTCAAAGCCGTCGCCGGGGCGATGATCGGGGATGTTGAGGCCGTCATAATTGTCGCCGTTCGACGCGATCGGCCAGCCGTAATTCTTGCCCGGCAGGATGAGATTGACCTCGTCGCCGCCGCGCGGGCCCATCTCATTTTCCCACAGCCGTCCCTCGGTATCGAACACCAGGCCATAGGGGTTGCGATGGCCCGTGCTCCAGGTCTCGGCAGGCGTCAGGTTCGGCCCCGGCCAGTTTACGGTTCGTCCTGATGCACTCTTCGCCGCCGCCGTGTCCTCGGGCGGATCGGTGACGGTTACCGTCGCGGCGCCGATCTTGCCCGCCCAGGGATTGCCCGGCGCCGGCTTGCCGTCCAGCGTCAGGTGGAGAATCTTGCCGAGCGGCTGGCTCGGGTCTTGCGCCGGAGTGAAGCGCTGGCGCTCGCCCGAACTCAAGAACAAGCTCTGCCCGTCCGGGGCGAAGGCGATGCGACCGCCGAACTGGCCACCCTCGCCGCCCGCCGGGTCATGCCACAGCACCGTCAAATTCTCGAGCCGCGGGCTGGCGTCAATACCGGCCAGCCGCGCCCGCGCCAGCGCCAGGCTGCTGCCGCCATTGGACGAAGGCTCCGAATAGGTCAGGTAGACCATCTGGTCGCCGGCGAAGGTCGGGGCGGCGGCCACGTCGAGTAATCCGCCCTGGCTCGACACGACCACGCGCGGAACACCGGTGACCGCCGTCTTCTTGCCCGTGCCGACGTCGATCAGCCACAGCTTGCCCGGCTTCTCGGTGACCAGCGCGGCATTGGTCAACGCCACGCCAGACCCGGGCAGGAACCCCATCGCCCAAGGCGAATCGAAGCGCGCCACTTCGGTCGAAGTGAACGGTCGTTCGGCGCCCGGGCTCGGCGCCGCGCCGCAGGCGGCGATCGTCAACAGAAGCAGCGCGGCTTGTATTAAGCGAAGGGTCATCCCAATTGGTCCTAACACGAAACGGATTCTGCCCGTCCCTATCGACAAGGCCTAGCATGCGACCCTGCAGCCTACTCTCGCTCGCCACTGCGGTTCCACCAAATGTGATCGAACAGCAGGAGGCCAAGGCGATCGGCCGGCGCGTGTTCGCCCGGAAGAACCTGTTCGACAAGCTGGCGCCGGTGTTCGACAACGCCGCCATCGCCCGGCGTCACGTCGTCGCCCCGCACAAATGGTACGAAGAACCGCACGGCTGGGCCGAACGCAACGCGGTCTACCTCGCGGCGTCGGAATCCATGTTCGAAGACGCAGCCACCAGGGCGATCGCCCAGGCCGGCCTGTCGCCCGACCAAATTGACGGCGTGGTTACGGTTTCGACCACCGGCATTGCGACGCCAAGCCTGGAAGCGCGGGTCGGACCGCGGATCGGGCTGCGCCCGGACGTCCGGCGCGTGCCCGTGTTCGGCCTCGGCTGCGCCGGCGGCGTCAGCGGCCTCGCCACCACCGCGCGCCTCGCGGCGTCCGAGCCCGGCACCCATTGGCTGTACGTTACGGTCGAAACCTGTTCGATCTCGATCCGCCTCGATAGCAACGATCCCGCCGCGATCATCGCCACCGCCTTGTTCGGCGATGGCGCTGCCGCCGCGGTCATCACCGCCGGAGAAGGCGGGTTGGCGACGCTCAAGGGCTCGGCCGAGAAACTATGGCCCGATACGCTGGGGATCATGGGCTGGCGGGTCGAGGATCCCGGCCTCGGCGTGCTGTTTGATCGCGCCATCCCACCATTCATCGAGGCCAACCTCGCCGAAGCCGTCGATGAAATGTGCGCGCAGCTGTCGATCGCGCGCGAGGACATCTCGCGCTTCTGCTGC